>Ga0184637_10001810_pt1 | contig 14112 bp, 8 predicted proteins | sample PLM3_127_b2_FD_133143 | JGI IMG/M metagenome (GOLD analysis project Ga0184637, IMG submission 133143) | Groundwater sediment microbial communities from an aquifer in East River, Colorado, USA - PLM3_127_b2 | ecosystem: Environmental > Terrestrial > Soil > Riparian zone | place: USA: East River...
CTGACAACCCGACAGAAGCACCACGAAAGTCATCCAAGGCAGCAGACGCCGAGAGATTCCGGCAGCACGGCTCATGGCCGGAGAATACAACCGATCCGATGACCCGGTTGGTTCGCCGCTGCCCGCTACGACAGCTAAGGCAAGCGAAGCGCGCAGCGAGGCGCAGCCGAGCGAAGTCCTAAGACTTGGCGCGAGCGACCGCCGCGCTGACGTTGCCGTCGCAGGCGGCGAGCAGATCGGCGGCCCGCCGCTCGTCGCAGCGCGAGAGCGCCATCACGATCCGCACGGCCCGCTCGCGCAGCTTCTCCGAGGTGGTCGCCAGGTTCGTCATCAGGTTTCCATCGACCAGACCCAGCCGCACCATCACGGCGGTCGAGAGCGTGTGGAGCACCATTTTCTGGGCGAGGCCGCCCTTCATGCGGGTCGAGCCGGCGATCACCTCGGGACCGACCTGCGGCACGATGGCGATCTCGGCGGCCTCCGCGAGCGGCGACGCGGGATCGCAGGTGATCGCGATCGTGCGTGCACCCACCGCGTGCGCCTCCACCAGGCTCCCGAGCGTATAGGGCGTGTGACCGCTGGCGGAGACGGCGACCACGGCGTCGCCGGGCGTGAGCCCCCGCTCGCGCAGCTCCCAGGCGGCAGCCTCGGGGTTGTCCTCCGCACCCTCGACCGCGCGGGAGAGCGCCCGCTCGCCGCCGGCGATGATCATCTGCACCCGGTCGGGGGGTAGCCCGAAGGTCGGCGGGATCTCGGCGGCGTCGAGCGCGCCCATCCGGCCGCTGGTGCCCGCCCCGACGTTGAACCAGCGCCCGCCCCCGCCGAGCACGCAAACCAGCACGTCGACCGCCTGCTCGATCGCGGGCAGCACCCGGCCGACGGCCTCCCAGGCATGGAGGTCCTCGCGGTGGATCGCGGCGAGGATCTCCTCCACGCTCCAGCGGTCGAGCGCGCGGGTCGATTCGAGGACGGCCTCGGTAGGCCCCTGATCCGGCATCATCCCCGTTTCGGCCGCCGGCAAGTCGGAATGTACCCGGCCCGCCGGCCGCATGGACGCGAGCTTGGACTTCAGTATCACGCAGAAGACGCTCGAACGGCTGGAATGGCCGCGCATCGCGGCGCGCCTGGCCGGCGCGGCCCGCACCCCGCGCGGCCGCGCCAGCCTCTCCCCGTCGCCGGGCGAGGACCCCGCAGCGGGCTTCGCGCCGAGCCTGGAGGCGGTGCTCGAGCGCCACGCCGAGACGGCGGAGGCGCTCGCGATCCTGGCGGACGGAGACCTGCCGCCGCTGGGAGGGGTCGGCGAGGTCTCGGGATCGCTCGCGCGCGCCCGCAAGGGTGGGACCCTTCCGGCCGAGGCGCTGCTCGATCTGCGCGCGACGCTCGCCGCGCTGCGCGAGACGGCAGGCTTTCTGGAGGCGCGCCGCGAGGACGCGCCCCGTCTCGCGCAGATCGTCGCGGCGGTGCGCGAGCAGTCCGCGCTCGAGCGCCGGATCGAGGCGGCGCTCGAGCCCTCCGGCGAAGTGCGGGACACGGCGTCGGCCGAGCTCGCGCGGGCTCGGCACGAGAGCCGCAGCGTCACGGCCGAGATCCAGCAGCGGCTCGAGCGCCTGCTCCAGGATCCCGTCCTGCGCTCGCGGCTCTCCGACGCCTACTTCACCGTCCGCAACGATCGCTACGTGCTGCCCGTGCGCGCCGAGGCGAAGGCCGCCGTGCGCGGCATCCTGCACGACGCCTCGCGCTCGGGAACCACGGTGTTCGTCGAGCCCGAGGCGCTCGTCGATCTCAACAACCGGCTCCGGCAGGCCGGGCTCGCGGTGCAACGCGAGGCGCTGCGCGTGCTCGAGGAGCTCTCGGCGGCGGCCGGCGCCGCGGCGGACGAGATCGAGGCGGGAATCTCGGCGCTGGCCGGCATCGACCTCGCCTTCGCGCGCGCCACGCTCGCGCAGGAGCTGCGCGCGACGCGTCCCGAGGTCGGCACCGACGGCGTGGTGCGCGCCTACGGGCTGCGCCATCCGCTGCTCCCGGCGGAGGAAGCCGTCGGCAACGACGCGAGCCTCGGGGAGGGCTACCAGGTATTGGTGCTCTCCGGGCCAAACGCCGGGGGGAAGACGGTCGCGCTCAAGTCGGTCGCGCTGGCGGCGCTCTGCGTGCGCGCGGGTCTGTACGTGCCGGCGGAGCCCGGCGCCCGCGTCGACCTCTTCGACACGGTGCTCGCCGACATCGGCGACGAGCAGGACATCCGCGAGAGCCTCTCGACCTTTTCCGCGCACATGGCGAACCTCTCGCACATCGTCGAGGAGGCGACCCCCGGCTCGTTGGTGGTGCTCGACGAGATCGGCGCGGGCACCGACCCGATCGAGGGCGCCGCGGTCGCTCAGGCCTGCCTGGAGGCGCTCGCCGACCGCGGCGCACGGGTGATCACGACCACGCACTACAACCTGTTGAAGGAAATGGCGGAGGTCACTCCAGGGTTTGCGAACGCGAGCTTCGAGTTCGACCCGGAGACGCTGGCGCCGACCTACCGCCTGCGCGTCGGCCACCCCGGCGCGTCTTCGGCGCTCGCCGTCGCCGCCCGCATGGGTCTGCATCCGGGCGTGCTGGCCCGCGCGAACCAGCTGCTCGACCGCGAGGATCGCCAGCTCGACCGGATGCTCTCGGAGCTGGCCGCGAGCCGCGCTGCGCTCGAGCACGAGCAACACGAGGTGGTGCGCGCGCGCACCGCGAGCGAGGCGGTGCGCACCGAGTACGAGGCGAAGCTCGCGGCGTTGCAGGAGCGGCGCGAGACGCTCTACCGATCGATGCGCGAGGATCTCGAGCGCGGCTTCCGTGAGGCACGCGAGCAGGTCGCCGCGGTGATCCGCGAGCTGCAGAGCGGCGGCTCGGCGCGCGACGCCACCCGCGCTCAGCAACGCCTCGACGAGCTCGCGGCCGAGCGGCGGGAGGTCGAGCGCGACGCGGGGCTCGAAACCATGCAGGCTCCGCCGCTTGCGCCGCTCGACTGGCGTCACGCCCGCGTGGGCGACGCCGTCGGGATCCACGGCGGCGGAGAGGGGCGGCTGCTCGCGCTGCCGGATCAGCGAGGCCGCGTCGCGGTGGGCGTGGGCGGCGCGCGCCTGATCGTGCCGATGGCGCGCGTGGGCGCCGCGACCGCGACGGCGCCTTCGTCTTCCGGGCCCGTGGCCCTCCGCGGCGACACGCTCGCTCGATTCGCCGACGCCGACGCCCCCGGCGCGCAGCGATGCGACCTGCGCGGCCTGCGCGTGGACGAGGCCCTGGATCGCCTGGCCGAGGCGCTCGACCGCGCCGCTGCGCTCGGAAGCCGGAGCGTCTCGGTCGTGCACGGGATCGGAACCGGGGCGCTGCGCGACGCGGTGCGCAGACACATGAAGGAGTCGCCTTACGTGGTCCGCTTCGATTCGGGCGAGCCCGCCGAAGGCGGTGAAGGCGTCACGATCGCTCGGCTCGAGCCGTAGGCTTCCCCTCGAGGTCCGCATGCACGGCGCGCGCCGCGCGCTGGCCGGAGAGCAGGGCCCCGTTCCAGGACGGATCCATCAGGTAGTCGCCGGCGAAATACAGCTTGCGGCCGGCCCGGCGCTGGTCGGCCGCCACGCGCTCGAAGCGGGCGATCTCGCGATAGCGGCCGACGTCGAAGCGAGGCGTGGCCAGGGGCAGGCGGTAGAGGCGGCTCCAGGCAGCCGCGCCGCGGGCTCCGGTGAGCACGCCCTCGAAGGCCGCCTGCAGCTCTTTGACGATCACGTCATCGGGGGCGGTCTCCGCCGCCGCCACGAAGTCGGGCCTCGCCTCGAGATGCGCGAGCCCGCGGCCGCTCGGCACGCGGCCCCCTGCCACGCCGGGCTCGAGCACGACCGAGGCCAGCGGCCCCCCCTCGGAGTGCGGAACCGAGAGCCAGCGCGGGTGGGGGTGCAGCGCGCGCCGCAGTCCGAGCACCAGGACGAGCCGCGGCGCGTAGCGCACGCGCGCGAGGGCTTCGCGTTCGGCGCGGCAGAGCATGGCGCCCGCGACGCGCGCGGCCTCGGGGGCCGGCACCGCCACCACCACCGCATCGGTCTCGAACGGATGCTCGCGTCCCCGCTCGCGCGCGTGCACCCGCAATCCGCCCGCGGCCAGGGGCTCGATCCCGGCCACCTCGACACCGGTCAGGATCGTCAGGCGCGAGGCGGCGGCTTCCACGATCTCCGCGAGCGTCGCGCGCGGGAGCCCCAACAGCGCCTCGGCATGGCCCGGATAGCGCCGCAGGAAGAGCACCCGGCTGGTGTCGGGCGAGTCTCCCAGCGGCCCGACCAGGGGAGCCATCCAGCGCTCGACGACGCTGGCTCCGAAGTAGAGCCGGCCGAAGTCGTGGAGACTGCGGTCGTCGAGTGGGGCCGCGCGCTCCGGCGCGTCGGGCTCGAGCTGCGCTTGGTACCGGGCGAGCAACCGCGGCAGGCGCAGCAACCTCGCCGCCTGCAGACGGCGCACCCCGGGAATCGCCGCGACACCGAAGAGACCGCGCGGATCGATCGCGCCCACGCGGCCCCGAAAGACCTGCGCGGGGACGGCGGGCCGAAGCGGGAGCACCTCGTCGCGCAGGCCGAGCTCGTCCACCCACGCGAGCAGCTCGCGATCGGCGCCCGAGAGCAACGCGCCGGCGGGCTCGAAGCGGAAGCCCTCGACCGAGTCGCTGGCCGCGCGCCCCCCCGCACGCGCCTCGCGCTCGAGCACGCGCACGTCGAAGCCCAGGCGCGACAGGCGCCAGGCCGCGCCGAGGCCCGCGAGCCCCGCTCCGATCACCAGGATTTTGCCCGCGCGTCGGTCCATGTTAAGAGCGGGCCTCGGCCAGCAGGCGCTCGAGGTGCGGGATCACGTCGCAGAGCGTCTCGAACGGCTCGTACGGAACCCCCCGGTCGGAGAGCTCGACGGCGAGCGAATCCTTCGCGAACGCGGCGTCGGCCGCGAGAGCGCCGCACAGGTCCGAGACACGCCCGTTGCCGATGTGCACGAGCGTCGCGCCCGGGTGATCGGCGCGGAACGCCTCGATCCGCCCCCGCTTGCAGGTCCCCGTCCCGCACCCGCAGGCGGGGTTCGGGTGCGCGCCCGCGATCCGCCAGCGGCCGTCCTGGTAGCGAAGATGGTTTGCGTCGTAGGCGAAGCGCACCCCGTGCAGCACCTGGAGGCGGTTCAGGTTGTAGTCGAAGCCGTCGGAGAGCACGCGAAACGGCACCTCGTGCTTGCGGCACCAGGCGATCAGCTGATCGGCGCCGGGATCGAGCTCGATCGTCCGCAGGAACGCTTCGAGATCGGCCTCCGGCAGCGGCAAGCGGTCGAGGATCTCGAGGTTGTACTCCCAGGCCGTGATCTCTCCGCGTTCGTAGCGGGCCCAGACCGCCGGGCGGCGGTCGCCGGCGTGGATCTTCGCGAGCGTGGCACCGACGTCCTGCACCGAGAAGGTGCCGTCGAAGTCGCAGAAGACGGCGAGCGGGAAGCCGCGCCGCACGCGAAACAGCGCGCTCTGGTGGGGCTCGAGCGACACCGACAAGACTGACTCGATCGAAGGCCCCGGCGGCCGCGATCCGAGCAGCGGCTCGGGAGGCGCGACCAGCGGCGCCAGGCCGAGCTCTCGCAGATCGAGCGCGCGGTCCAAAGCCTGGTCGCCCGGGTTGAGCAGTGCGAGGATCCCACCCGCGGCGTCCAGCGCGGCGACCGTCCCTGCAAACTCACCCGCGAGCGCGTCCTGCACGCGAGCGCAGCCGGGAAGGCCCAGGCGGTCGACCGCGCGGGCCGCGGCGAGCGTGTCGCGGACCCGCTCACGGCCCTCGGAGCCGAGCGACGGCCCGTCGTCGGAGAAGAGCAGCATCCCTCCCGTCGCCGCGATCGCGATCGCGAGCGTGCGCGCCTCTTCGGCCGTGAGCTGGGTGTCTCGCGAGCGCGCCATCAAACAATCCGGATCGTTCAGCCACAGGCGCCTATGCATCCAGGCGCGCGAGAGCACGCTGCGAACGGCGGCTCGGGTCGAGGGCAGCGTCTCCTCGATCCCCGGGATCCGGACGCCGGGCTCCGCGCGCCAGCAGGGGGCGACGTCGGGCCCGATCCGCATGCCATCGACGACGCCCACGGCGGCGCCGAGGGGACAGCCGCAGCCGAGCAGGAAGGCCCCCTCCCCGGCGCCGGCGCGCACCGCGTCGAGCCCGGCGCGCAGACGCTGCGCGCGGCCGATCCCGGGATCGAAGGCGTCGGCCTGCATGGCGGCGGCGTACAGGAAGTCGAGTTTCAAGTAGTCGAAACCCAGCGCCCGCAGCTCGCGAAAGACAGACTCGAGATGCGCGCGCACCTCGGCACGGCTCGGGTCGAGCACGTACACGGCGGCGTCGCGGCTCCAGGCCGGATGCAGCAGCCCGCGCAGCCAGCTCTCGCCTCTGCGCAGGAGCCACTCGCGGTGCTCCGCGAAGAGACGGCTCTCCGCGACGACGCAGAAGGGTGCGGTCCAGATCCCCGCCGTGAATCCCGCCGCGCGGATTTCCGCCGCGAGCGGCGCGAGCCCGCGCGGAAACTTCGCGTTCGTCTCCAGCCAATCGCCGATCTCGCGCTGGTAGCCGTCGTCGATCTGGACGACGTCGATGGGGATCTCCGGCCGCGCCGCCGCCAGCGCCTCGAGGTTGCGCAGGACGCCCTCTTCGCTCACGCCGTGGAAGAAGTGGTACCAGCTGCACCACCCCGACAAGAACGGACTTGCCGTGCGCGCCGACGCGAGCCGTCCGTGCGCTTCGCCGAACGCCTCGAGCAGGACGCTGGCATCCAGTCCGAGGGCCACGCGGACGCGCTCGAGCGGGCGCAGCTCTCCCGGCTCCAGCTTTGCCTCGACGGCCAGCTCCGCTTCGAGCAAGACGTCTTCCCCGTCGCGCCGTGCGTAGATCACGCCGAAGGCGCGGCCGCGCTCGAGCACGCCGACCAGACAGGCGGGCCCTCGCGGAGACTCGCCAACGACCGTCGTCAGGTGCGATTCGTGCCAGCCGCGGTGGTCCTCCGCGGGCACGCCGAGCGCGTGGTGCATGCCGCGCAGCCAGGGTCCGGAGGGAAAGGCGGGCTCGCCCGCGTCGTCGAGCTCGCGCGCGCCAGTTGTGGACCAGGATTGCCAGCCGTTTTGAAGGAAACGAAGCGGGCCGCCTCGCGGCCGCTTCCAGCGCAAGCTCAGCACGACGGCGTTCAAGAAAACCGGACCCGGGCCCGGGTTGCTCGCGACCAGGTCGAACGACGCGACGTCGGCGTCCGCGTCGACCTCGACCCGCAGCTCGATGCCCGCCAGGCGATGCGAGCCGGCGCGCAGCGGTGCGCTCGCGCAGGCGACCGGCGCGCCACCGGCGACCCCCGCTACCGTGGCCTGGCTCGCCCGCACGGCGATCCGGGTCGCCTCGACGCGACCCGCGGCGGTGTGGCTCGCAACAACTCGGGCGGTCGGCATGAGCGCGAGAGTATAACCAGGGCATGCGGGGGAACCCGGAGAGTCTCGCCGAACGGCTGCAACGCGCCGGCCCGCTCGTCCTGGATGGCGCGACGGGGACGGAGCTCGAGCGGCGGGGCGTCGTGACCCGCCTGCCCTTGTGGTCGGCGGGTGCGCTGGTCAGCGCCCCGGCGCTGGTGGGGCGCATCCATCGGGACTACGCGGACGCGGGCGCGGAGGCGCTCACCGCGAACACCTTCCGCACCCAGCGGCGCACGCTCGCGCGCGAGGGGCTCGCCGATCGCGCTGCGGCGCTCACCGCTCTCGCCGTCCGCCTGGCGCGGGAGGCCGCTGCGAGCTCTGCCTCGGACCCGCTGGTGCTCGGGTCGGACCCCCCGCTCGAGGACTGCTATCGCCCCGATCTCGTCCCGGACGAGGCAGCCCTGGCGAGTGAGCACGCCGAGCACTGCGCGAACCTGGCAGCGGCGGGGGTCGATGCGATCCTGTGCGAGACGCACAACAGCCTGCGCGAGGCGTGCGCAGCGACGCGCGCGGCGAGCGCGACGGGGCTGCCGGTGCTCGTGAGCTTCGTCTGCTGGGAGGGAGCGACGCTGCTCTCTGGCGAGCGCCTGGCCGACGCCGTGCTGGCGGTGGGGGCGCTGCGCCCGGCAGCGCTGCTGGTGAACTGCCTGCCTCCATCGAACGTGATGGCCTGCCTCGAAGTTCTCGCCGGCGCCGGCCATCCATTTGGTGTTTACGCGAACCTCGGCGCTCCCGACGACACGACCGGCTTCCGGCGAAGCGAGTCCGTCTCGCCGCGCCGCTTCGCCGCGGCCGCCGCCGAGTGGGTCGCCGCCGGCGCCCGTCTGGTCGGCGGGTGTTGCGGCACCACGCCTGCACACATCGAGGCCATCCGGCAAAGCCTGCGTACCTAGACGCATTTTGCGTCACTTGCCGGCGCGTGTTTGCCGGCGCGCTGCCGCCGCGAAGATTGGCGTGTGACGTAGACCACAGCCAATTGGCGGAGTTAGCCGGAGGCCGGTCCGCACGCCCGGGCTGGCACGCCGCTTGCTCCTTCACCGTTGCCAGAGAGAACACTTCATCCGCAACGCCCGGGCTGGCAACCCCTCCCATCGCACTCTGTGCGATGTGCCAGTCCGGGCGTCTCCCTTTCGCGGTCCCGCTAGACTCCGCGGCCATGGCGCGCGCCCGCCGGGTTGCCGAGCTTCCGCCGCTGCTCCCCGCACCTCGTCGCGCCGCGCGGCTCGCCGGCCGCCTCGCGCTCCGCGACGAGCTGCCGATCGTGCTCGGCCCCGGTGCGAGCGACGCGGATTTCGCCGCGGCCACGCGGCTGCGCGACGCCGTCAAGTCCGTTTGTGGCGCGAAGCTCGCCATCGAGACGCACGCGCGGGTCGCGGATCTGGGTCCCCGGATCGAGCTGCACCGGGAGAGCCCGGCCGGCGACGCCCATCGCATTGCGGTGGCCCCGGACGGGGCGCGGCTCTCGGGCGCGGGGCCCGCCGGGCTGCGCTACGCCGTCGAGACGCTCGCCCAGCTCGTCGACGCGCGCGGCTTCCTCCCCGCGTGCAGCATCGAGGATGCTCCCGACTTCCCGCGGCGGGGGATCATGCTCGACGTCTCGCGCGGCAAGGTGCCGACGCTCGCGACGCTGCACGCACTCGTCGATCTCTGCGTGCGGCTCAAGCTCAACGTCCTGATGCTGTACGTGGAGCACACCTTTCGCTTCCGCCGTCACCCGGAGATCGGCGCCGGCGCCTCGCCGCTCGACGCGGCCTCGCTGCGCGAGCTCGACGCCCACGCCGCCGGATGCTTCGTCGACCTGATCCCGTCGTTGCAGTCGCTCGGACACATGGAGCGCATCCTCTCGATCCCGCGCTACGCGCCGCTCGCCGAGACCGCGAGACGCTGGACTCTCTCCCCCGCCGAGCCGGGGAGCTACCCGCTGCTGGCCGACCTCTACGGCGAGTTCCTCGGAAACTTCCGTTCGCCGTGGTTCAACGCGAACTGCGACGAGCCCTTCGATCTCGAGCAGGGAAAATCGCGCGAGCAAGCCAGGGCGCTCGGGCCGGGCGGGGTCTATCTCGAGCACGTCGAACGGGTGCGGCGCCTCGCGCAGCAGCACGGCAAGCAGACGATGATCTGGGGCGACGTCGTCCACGCGCACCCGGCTCGGATCCCCGAGATCCCGCGCGAGCTGCTGCTGCTCGACTGGTGGTACGAGGCCGACCACGACTACGACCGCGTCGGGAAGTTTGCCGAGCACGGGATCCGCTTCTGGGTCTGCCCGGGCACCTCGACCTGGAACAGCCTGTTCCCGCGCCTCGAGAACAGCGCCGCGAACATCGCGCGCTACGCCGAAGCCGGACGGCGCCACGGCGCCGAGGGCCTGCTCGTCACCGATTGGGGCGACTTCGGCCACTACAACCTGCTCGGCAACTCGTGGTTCGGGTACGCATGGGCGGCACAACAAGCCTGGTCGGGCGACGCGCCGGCAAAAAGTTTTGACCGGGCCTTCGCGCGCTGCATCTTCGACGACGCGAGCGGCGAGACGGCGCGGCGCGTGCGCGCGCTGGGCGGGATCCACGACGGCGGCTTCGCGGCCTTCAACGGCTCCCCACTCCAGTTCCTGTACTTCGACGAGCTGGGGCGCGCCTTCTTCGTCGACGGCGCGAAACGAACGTGCCTGCGGCGCACGCTGCGCCAGCTCGACCGCGAGCGCTCCCGCTTGCGCGCGGCGCGCTCGCGGTTCCGCCGCGAGGCGCTCACCTGGCAGGAGATGCGTCTGGCGCTGGACGCCTCGCGCCACGCCGTGCGCAAGGCGCTGGCCGGCCAGCGCTACCTCGCGTGGCGGCGCCGGCCGGCGCGCCTGGGCGCGACGGCCCGCCGGCGCCTGGCCGCCGAGCTTCGCAGGCTCGCCGCCGAGCAGGCGTCGCTGGGACGGGAGCTGCGGCGGCTCTGGCTGCACCGCAGCCAGCCGGGCGGCTTCGAGATCACGCAGGGCCGCCTCGCGCGCTCGATCGCGAGCCTGCGGCGGGCGGCCCGCGCGCTGGCAGCGAATCGGCCGCCCTCCCCCCCGCCGCCGCACCCCGGCTTCAGCGTCGCGACGATCTTCCGCGCGCTCGCCGAGCAAAGTCCCCGCCGCGCTCCCGAATCGTCGCGAGCTCGTGATCGCGACCTCTCGTGAGCGCCGGCCGGGTGAGGATCGCGGCTGCGCTCGCGCTGCTGCTGCTGCTCGCAATCGGCGCTGACGCGCGCGCCGAGGAAGCCTCGCAGACCCTCGACCGGAACCTGATCGTGTTGCGGACGTGGCTCGCGGGCGCGGGGCTCGGAGTGCTCGTCTGGGGGAGCTGGCTCGGGAGGTCGGGTCGTCCGCCGAGATGGATCCGGTCCAGGCGGGTCGCGCTGGGCCTGCTCGCGGTCCTGTCGTTCTGCGCCAACTACAACTTCTTCTTCTCGACCGGGATCCACAAGCACGAATTCTTCCATTACTACCTGGGCGCCAAGTTTGCCCCGGAGCTCGGCTACTACGAGATCTACCGGTGCAGCGTGGCCGCGGCTTTCGAGCAGGGGTTCCAGGAACGCGATCCGCTGTTCCAGGTCACGGACCTGCGCAACAACGACACCCGGATGTTTTGGGTGATCGTTCCTCGTTCGCCGCGCTGCGACGGCGCCTTTTCGCCCCCGCGCTGGGAGGCCTTCAAGACCGACGTCGCCCGCTTCCGGGAGATCCTGGGACCCGAGTGGCGGCGGGTGCTGCTCGACCACGGCTACAACCCGACCCCGATCTGGACCCTGATCGGGCGGCCGTTCGCCTGGCTGTTCCCCGTCGAGATGAGCTCGCTCTGGATCCTGGGCCGCCTCGACCTGGCGCTGGTCCTGATCCTGCTCGCGGCGATCGGCTGGGCCTTCGGCTTCGAGGCAGCGTGCATCGCCGCCATCGCCTGGGGAGCGAATCCGCACACCCGCTACCAGTGGATCGGAGACGCGTTCCTGCGAAACGTCTGGTTGTCAACGTCGATGCTGGGGCTTTGCCTGCTGCGAAGGGGCAGGTATCGGGGCGCCGGCGCGCTTCTGACCCTCTCGTCGCTGCTGCGGATCTTTCCAGCGCTCTTCGTCTTCGGATACGTCCTGCGTCAGCTGCGCCTCTGGCTTCGCAGCGGGTCGCTGGATCCGGGCTTCCGTCGCTTCTCGGTGACGGCGCTGATCACCGGGCTGGTGCTCGTGATCGGGGCCGCGGCCGCGGCCGGTCGGGGCCCCGGCGTCTACCTCGAATTCTCGCGCAGGATTTCCGCCCTGAACGCCTTCGTCCCGGACAACGGCTTCGGGCTGAGACACCTGCTCTCCTACACCTCCGAGAGGCCGAAGCCGGAGCTGATCGACGGCGTGCGCACGTTTCGCATCCAGAGCGTCCAGAAGCTCAGGAGCGAGGCGCTGGCCGGGCGCAGGGTCCTCTACTTCGGAGCCATGGCGGGTTTCCTGGCGCTCTTCTGGAGGGCGTCGAGAACCGCGCAGGACTGGGAAGCGGCGGCGATGGGCGCGGCGCTGATCCCCGTGCTGACGATGCCCGCGTCCTACTACCTCTCCTTCGTCCTGGCGACAGCCATGCTGGCGACGCGGCGGCCCCGGATCGGAATCGAGCTGATGGTCGCGCTGGTCGGCTGGAACCTCGCGTTCCAGCTCTACCCGGGAATCACGAAGGCCCACCTGCTCTCGTCCGCGATCGGGCTGGTGTTCTTCCTGATCGTGCTGCTGGAGATGCAGCGGGAGCCGGCCGCGCGCAGCCCGTATCAGGGCCGAGCGGTGGCTTGACCTGGATCGCTCTCGAACGGATGCTAGTCGGCGAGTCTACGTGACGCCGATCCAGCGCCCGGCCAGCCTTGTGCGACCCGCTGCGAAGCTCGCTGTCCCAAGCCTCGCGGTGCTGGGGCTGGTGATGAGCCTCTGGCCGGTTCTGCGCTCGGCCTTCCGGCTGATGCCCACCGATCCCGGCGATACGCGGCTCAACAACTATCTGCTCGAACACGGCTACCTGTGGATTCAGGGAGCCGCGGATCTCTGGAGCCCGGCGATCTTCCATCCGGTGCGCGGAACCTTCGCGTACGGCGACGTGCTGCTCGGAGCGGCGCCGATCTACTGGGCTTTGCGAGCGACGGGATTCGAGCCGGACACCGCCTTCCAGCTCTGGATCGTCGCCTGCCTGGCACTCGACTACGGGATTCTATGGCTCTGGCTCGCGCGCGGGCTGGGGCTGGGAGCCGGCGCCTCCGCCGCGGGAGCGTTCCTGTTCGCGTTCGGCAGCACGCGCATCGCCCAGCTCAACCACCAGCAGCTGCTGCCGCAGTTCTTCACGGTGCTCGCGCTGCATGCCTCGACCCGGCTGCTTCAGCAGGGAGAGGGCAACGTCGGTCGGGCCGGCCGGATTCCGCCGTGGGGATGGATCGCGGTCTTCTTCGCCGCTCTGGTGCTCCAGCTCCATGCGAGCTTCTACCTCGGATGGTTCGCACTGCTGGGGACGGGGATCGCGCTCGCCTGGGCGCTCGCCCTGCGGCGTCTGCGGCAGCCGCTGCTCGCCGCCGTCCGTGGCCATGGCAAGGCGATCTCCGCCTCCGCCGCGCTCTCCGCGCTCGCGCTCGCGCCGCTGGTGACCCGGTACCTCCAGGTCGGCCGCGAGCTCGGCTTCCGGAAATTCGCGGAAGTTCAGCCCATGCTCCCGCTGCCGTATTCCTGGCTCTATCTCGGGCCGGAGAGCTGGCTCTACTCCTGGCAGGGCTCCGTCTGGCCCTGGCGGATCCTCGTCCCTAGCTTCTACCGGAACGAGCACGCGATCGGATTCGGGCTGATCACGCTCGGGCTCGCGCTCTGGGGCCTGTTTCGGCAGACACGGGCTCGGCCGCTTGCACGGATCGCGCTGCTCTCGCTGCTGTGCGGCGGCACGATCGTCGTCTGCGTCACGCTCTTCGCGCCCGGCGTGACGCTCTGGAGCCTGCTCTTCCCGATCGTCCCTGGAGCATCGGGGATCCGCGCGATCTCGCGGGCAGCGCTGCTGCTCCTGATCCCGGTATCGCTCGGGCTCGGGCTCGCGCTCGAGGCGCTGCGCGGGCGGCCCTGGCTCTTCGCCCTCGCGCTTTCGCTGGTGATCGCGGAGCAGGGCCGGCGGATCGCGTTCTACGACAAGCAGGAGACGCGCGAGCAGGTTTCCGCCATCGCCGAGCGGGTGCGAGCGCGGCGCTGCGCGACCTTCTACTACTCGCCCGTCCTCGTGCCGACCGGCGTTCCCATCGGGGAGAGGCCGATGCGCTGGGACCCCGTCCCCTGGGCCCATCCGGTCCCCTACAAGTACCAGGTCGACGCCATCTGGGCCGAGTGGCAGACGGGGGTCCCGACCTTGAACGGGTACGCGGGCAAGCTGCCGCGCGAATTTATGGCAACGATCGGCTGGAACCAGATCGCATCCAGCGAGGATCTGCCTCGGATCCGCGATGGGCTGCGGCGCTGGGCCTCGATCCATTCGATCGAGTTCGATCTGGAGAGCTGCTGGATCAAGCTGGTCGATCGCGAAGGCAGGTCGCCCTGAGGTGGCCCCGGCGGCGAGCCAACCGGCGACCGCGACCTCGCGCTGGGCCCTCGGGGCGGGGGGCGTCGTGCTCCTCGCCTAC
>Ga0184637_10001811_pt1 | contig 14103 bp, 11 predicted proteins | sample PLM3_127_b2_FD_133143 | JGI IMG/M metagenome (GOLD analysis project Ga0184637, IMG submission 133143) | Groundwater sediment microbial communities from an aquifer in East River, Colorado, USA - PLM3_127_b2 | ecosystem: Environmental > Terrestrial > Soil > Riparian zone | place: USA: East River...
CCGCTCGCCCTGGTCGACGTCGCCTCGCATCCGATTCCTGTTCGGCGGCTCGCGGTTTCGCTCCCCGCTTCTTTCAGCGCTCCCCTCGCGGTCGGCGCCTTGCGGTTCGCTCGGGCTCGCTGCGACCAGCTCGCCCAGAGGACTTTCACCTCCAAAGTCACGCCCATGCTGGGCACACAAACGAGACGGGAGGCCGGCGAACCGGCCTCCCGTTGTCGTCTCGGCTCGGCGCGCCGCTAGTTGTTGGTGCCGGAGAGCGGGACGCCGAGGATGCTCGGGGGAAGCGTCACGGTCCACTCGACCGTCTCCGCCCCCGACGGCTCGGAGCCGCCCACGATCCGGACGCCCGCGGCGATGCCGCACGAGTAGCCCGTGATCGACGGGACCATCTCACACGGTGCGTCCGTTCCGGTGGCGGCGCAGCGCGTGGCGCAGCGCCCGGCCTGGTCGCACGGCCAGTACCGGAAGAACATGCCGGTCGTGTCCACGTACTGGTCGAGCCCGTAATAGAAGGTCTCGATCTTCGTCGGCTCGAGCGCAGCGATCTCGTACGTGGTGTCGGTCGCGAGCATGTTCAGGTTCCCGTCCGAAGCGACGACGACGTACGACTTGCTGGTCGCCGGCTGCGCCGGGATCGCCGGCGTCGGCGGGATGGTGGTGGTGTCCTCGGGCACCTCCGGGACCTCCGCTAGCACGGCGAAGTTCGGGGCGGCCGGCGTGGGCGTGCAGGCGCTTCCCGTCCAGTGCGTCGCGCCCAGATAGTTCGCCACCCAACGGCTGCCGAGGTAGTTCGCGCCCGAAGCCATCCGCGGCGCCGGCGCCCCCGAGTAGAGCACCACGGTCTGGGTCCAGATCTTGGTGGCCGCATCCCAGACGCCGTTCGGGCCGTCCCAGCCGCCGTCGCCGTTCACGTCCTGGAACCACTCCCCGGCGTCCTGAGTGCCGTCGTCGTCGTAGTCGGCGAAGGGCTCGGCGAGGTCCACGAACGGCTCGCCCGCGTCGTATACGCCGTCGCCGTCGAGGTCCGTGAAGGCCTCCTCGCCGTCCGCGACGGCGATGACGCTCACCACGCCGTCGCGCGGGTTGTGCGTGCGGCCCGCGCCGCACACGTCGTCGTAGACGGCCGACGGCTCACCGGCCACCGCCGGCACGTCCTCGGGCAGGTAGCCGCCGAGCAGCTGGAAGATCTGCGTCGCCCGGCCGAGGTCGGCCTGGCCGGCCCCCTCCTGGCTCGCGTCGAACGCCGGCGTGCGGGCCACCATGCCGACGCGGCTCGTCTCGGAGACGAAGGTCACCGGCGTCGCCGTGCCGAGCATGTTCTGGTAGCGGTCCTGGAGGAGCGCCACGCAGGTGTACTGGCCCTCCTCGAGCGACACCCCGCAGTTGTGGTTCTGGAACCCGCGGTTGTTCTGCGGGTCGCAGACGACGGTGAAGGCGCCGGCGCTGGCGCGCGCGCCCACCACCGGCACGCCCGGAAGCGTGGCCGCGCGCGACTCGCCGCCCGCGGTGGCGCTCGCGCTGAGCTCGAGCGTGCCCGCCTGCGTGCCGGAGTAGAGGATGGTCCGCGCGAGCCCCTCCTCGTCGGTGGTCGCGACGGCGTACATGCACGGCGCGCCGCAGGCGGCGTCCGTCTGCGTCGGCCCGCTGATGCGCGAGCCGTTGAGCGCGCGGTGCTCGAACCGGACCTGGAGGCCCGCGGGGTATTTCTGCCCGCTCACGTCGAGCAGCTTCACCGTCACGTTGTTCTGCTCGCGCCAGCCCGAGCGGGCGACGCCCATCACCGTGTACTCCATGCCGTCGCCCGCCTCCTCGCCGTTGAGCGCGATCGAGCCGAGCGCCGGCAGGTCGATGGTCGCCGTCGCGACGAGCGGCGGGTACTCCATCGTCCCGGTGAGGGTCACGAGGCCCGCGCCAGCGGGCGCGGTGAACCGGACCGTCGCCTTCCCGACCGCGTCGGTGATGATCGTCGGCGTCGAGAGCGTGCCCCGGCTCGCCGTGAGCGCCACCGTCATGCCCGCCTCGGGCTGGCCGTCGCGGGTCACCGTCACGATTACGTCGGTCGCGGAGCCCGCGATCGCGGGGAGCCGCGTCCGGACGGGCGCGAGCGAGAAGGCGTAGCCGCTCGCCGTGTCGGTGCAGGCGCCGGCCTGGCAGACGAAGGTCGGGGCGGCGGCGCACGACGCGTCGGCGCAGTCGGCGTCGCCGCAGTCGACGGTGCCGTCGCAGTCCTCGTCCACGCCGCCCATGCAGGCGGTCTCCGTCGTCGCGGACGGAACGCAGGCGGGCATGATGCAAGTGCCGCCGCTGCAGACCCCCACGCGGCCGCCGGTGGCGCACGCCCGCGTGTCGCAGCTCGCGTCGGCGCAGTCCACGCCGCCGTCACAGTCGTTGTCCACGTCGTCGTTGCAGACCGCCTCCGCGCCGCCGCTCGGCGTGCAGACGCAGGCGCCGCCGGAGCACGCGCCGATGCCGCCGCCCGCCGCGACGCACGTCACGTCGGCGCAGTCCGAGTCGGCGCAGTCGGTCGCGCCGTCGCAGTCGCCGTCCGCGCCGTCGTCGCAGACGGTCTCGGTGGTGGCGCCGCCCACGCAGACGCAGGCGCTGCCCTGGCACGTGCCGTCGCCGCCCGCCGCCGTGGTGCAGGTCCGGCCCGAGCAGTACGCGTCGGCGCAGTCGGCGAGCCCGTCGGCCGTGTCGTCGACGCCGTTCGCGCACTGCTCGACGCCGAGGAACTGCACGGTGACGAAGCCGGTGATCGCGGCGGCGTCCTGGACGCTCACGTACGCGTTGCCCACGCAGCCGGGCGCCAGGCCGTCGCAGACCTGCAGGGCGGCCGTGCCCGTGAGCGTCGAGAGGACGAGCTGCTGCTCTCCGTTCGCGACGAAACGGCCGCGCGTCGTAGTGAGCGTGACCGGCGTGCGCGTCGCGCCCGAGTAGCTCACCGTGACCGTGGCCACGCCGTCCGCGCGCACCGTGAGCGGCGCCACCGTCACGACGAGCTGCTGCTCGGGCGGGGGCGTCGGGTCGTCGTCGGTGCTGCAGGCGGTGACGGCCAGGGCGGCTGCCAGGCCGATACGGAGAATGCTCGAGCGCATGTCGGGGGTCCCCTCGTTTTCGGGGAATCCTCCACGACCATTCACCCTCTGTCCAGAACGCGGACTGAGGGTAACCGGCGCGAAAGTACGCGCAGGTGGGGGCGCGGAGGCCCCGCGCCGCGCTCGCGCCGTGCGCCGCTAGTTCATCCAGCGCGGCGGCTCGTCGCCCGAGCCGCTCCGCTTCACCACCTTGAGGTGGGCAGCGCGGCGCTTCTGGGCCCGCGCGCGCCAGCTCTCCTGGGCGCGCCCGAAGAGCCGCCCCGCGCCGAGGCCGCGGGTGAGCGCGTAGGCGATCCCCATCGCGGTGAAGTGGGGGAGGAACGGCCCGACCCCGGCGAAGAGCGCGTAGAGCACGGTGCCGCCGAACACGCCGAGCGCGAGCGTGCGCGCGGTGACCGGCAGGACGCCCCAGATGTTCACCTGCGCGTCCGGGTGGCGCATCGCCCAGGCGACGAGGAGCGCGTTCATCACCGGCCACGCGCCGAGGTGCGGCGTGAGGGCGCGCGCCCAGAACAAGCCGGCGAGGGTGGTGACGAGCGCCGCGCCGAGCGTGATCCAGAGAAGGCGCAGCAGGAAGCGCCCCTCGCCCCAGCCGAACAGGAGCTGCGGCGCGAGCCACCAGAACATGAGCGCGACGAAGATGAGGCCGAACGGATCCCCCTGGACGAACGGCCAGGTGACGAGCCGCCAGACCTCGCCGGCGAGGATGTCGGCCGGCGAGAGCGCGAGCATCGCCGCGAGGGCGCGGTTCTGCCAGGCGACGACCGAGAGGAGCGCCGTCGCGAGGAGCAGCACCCCGACGCTCGCGGGCACGCGCCCGCCGAAGGTGAAGAAGTCCGGCAGCTGGAAGCGGGCGCGGCGGCGGCGCATGGGGGTCAGGTCCCTCGTTCCCGGTAGAAGAGCGTGATCGACAAGCAGTGAAACGCCTTGTCCGAGCTCTGCGTCACGTCGCGCCCCACCACCTCGAGGCCGGGGTGCTCGGCGAGCCAGCGCTCGATGGTCTCGCCCATGCCCTCGCGAGCGCGCGCGAGCGTGGTGGTGAACACCTTCACGCCGGTGAAGCCTTCCATCCCGCCTCCGCTACAGCGCCTCGAGGATCACCGCCACGCCCTGCCCGCCGCCGATGCAGGCCGAGCCGATGCCGGCCTTCGCCCCGCGCCGCCGCAGCTCGTACACGAGGTGCATGGCGATGCGGGCACCGCTCGCCGCGAGCGGGTGGCCGAGGGCGATGGCGCCGCCGTCCACGTTGGTCCGGTCCCGAGGCAGGCCGAGCACCTTCTCCACCGCGAGGTACTGCGGCGCGAAGGCCTCGTTCACCTCGTAGAGGTCGAAGGCCTCGAGCTTCGCCTCGGCGCGCGCGAGCGCGTTGCGGATGGCCGGCACCGGACCGATGCCCATGATGCTCGGGTCGACGCCCGCGTGGCCCCAGTTCACGAGCCGCGCGAGCGGGCGGAGCCCCTTGCGCTCGGCGTAGGCCTTCGTCGCGAGCACGAAGAGCCCGGCGCCGTCGGCGATGCCGCTCGCGGCGCCCGCGTGGATGACGCCGTCCTTCTTGAACGCCTTGGGCAGCTTCTTCAGCCCCTCGACGGTGGTGTCCGGGCGCGGGTGCTCGTCGCGCGCGAAGCGCGTGGTCCCCTTCTTCGTCGCGAGCTCCACCGGCGCGAGCTCCTCGGCGAAGCGCCCCGCCTCGTCGGCGGCGGCCCAGCGGCGCTGCGAGGAGACGGAGTACGCGTCCACCTCGTCCTGCGTGATGCCGTGCTGCTCGGCGAGCTTCTCCGCGGTGAGCGCCATCGGCAGCCCGGCGTAGCTGTCGGTGAGCGCCGACCAGAGCAGGTCCTCCATCTGCGGCGGCTTGCCGAGCGGGAAGCCCCAGCGCGTGCCGCGTTGCACGAGCGGCGCTTGGCTCATCGACTCGGTCCCGCCGGCGAGGACCACCTCCGCCTGGCCGGTCTCGATGAGCATCGCGGCCTGCACGAGCGCCTCGAAGCCCGAGCCGCACAGCCGGTTCACGCCGAGCGCGGGGACGCGCTCGGGGAGCCCGGCGCGGAGCCCGACGTGCCGGGGCAGGTAGATCGCGTCGGCGCTGGTCTGCGCGACGTTGCCGATCACCACGTGCCCGAAGTCCTCCGCCGGCGCGCCCGCCTGCGCGAGCGCCGCCTTCGCCGCGTGGACCGCGAGGTCCGTCGCCGTGAGGTCCTTGAGCGCGCCGCCGAACGTCCCGAAGGGGGTCCGCTTCGCGGCGAGGATCACCACGTCCTTCTCCCCTGCCCGTCTCATGTCGCCTCCCTTCAGCTGGAGATAAGCCTCGCGGCGAGCCCTTTCACGGCGTAGACGAGGATGACCAGCGCGAGGGCCACGTTCACCGCGGCGAGCAGGGCGCCGGGCCGCTCCTCGCGGCCCCCGCGGAGCCGCAGGGCGCGCGGCGCGTTCCGGGCCAGGATCAGGAGGGCGAAGATCGCGGCGAGCAGGTGCCAGGTCACGCGCCGATGTTACCCCGCGCCGCGCCGGCGCCGGGGCCTCTCGCGGGGCGGCTAGGCCTTGACGATCGCCTGCTCGGGCGCGGGCTTCTTGCCGAGGATGCGCGCGAGCAGGATGCCGATCTCGTAGAACAGGATCATCGGCACCGCCATGAGGGCGAGGTTCACGGGGTCGCCGGTGGGCGTGAGGATCGCCGCCGCGGTGACGTTCACGATGATGGCCACGCGCCGGTACTTCGAGAGCCCGGCCGCGCTCACCACGCCGATCATGGCGAGGAAGGCGATGACCACCGGCACCTCGAAGACGATGCCGAACCCGAGCAGCAGCGCGAGCACGATCCCGAGCGTGGCGCTCATCGAGAGCATCGGCGCGAGCGTGTCCAGGTCCGCGATGCCCAGCATCGCCGGGAAGGCCGGGGGCATGACGACGTAGCGGCAGAAGGCCGCGCCGGCGAAGAACAGCAGCGTGCCCGACGCCAGGAACGGCAAGAGGATCCGCTTCTCGCGCTTGTAGAGGCCGGGGGCGATGAAGAGCCAGAGCTGGTAGAGGACCCAGGGCAGCGCGGCGAAGATGCCGCCGTAGATGGCGACCTTCAGGTACACCATCCACGGCTCGATGGGATCGAGGTAGACGAGCTTCACGCCCTCCGGGAGCGCCGCCCGGACCGGGGCCATCAGCCAGTCGAAGATGTCGGTGACGAAGCCACCCACCGCCGCCATGCCGATCACCACGCCGAGCAGGGCGCGGCCGAGCCGCACCCGCAGGTCGCGCAGGTGCTCCATGAACGAGAGCTTCACGTCGCTCTCGGGCTCGGGGGCGGGGAGCTGCGGGGCAGGTTCGGTCATTCGCTCTGGGAAGCGGCGGGCCCCGCGGGCGCGGCACCGGCGGTCACGATCGGCGGGGGCTCGGCGGTCGCGACCGCAGGCTCGGGCTCGGCGAGGGCGGCCTCGAGCCCCGGCACGTTCTCGGCCGTGGCGGGCGGCGGCGGGCCGGCGGGCGCGGACACCGCAGCGACCGGCGGGACGAGGGCTGGCTTCGCCAGCTTGCGGTCCTCGGCGTAGATCTCGGTCTCGATCTGCCCCTTGATGTCGTCGGTCGCCTTGCGCAGATCGCGCAGCGTCTTGCCGATCGTCTTGGCGGCGTCGGGCAGCCGGTCGGGGCCGAGCACGAGGAGCGCCAGGATCGCGATGATGACGATCTCGCCGAAGCCGAGGCCAAACATGCGGGGCCTCTATAACACGCGGGCCGCCGGGTGGCTTCCGGAGGCCGCCGCAAGCGGACCGTTGCCGGCTCGACCCGGCCCCCCTAACCTGCCCACGCATGGCCTACTGGCTTCTCAAGACGGAGCCCGGTGACTACGGGTGGGACGATCTCGTGAAGGACGGGGTCACCGCGTGGACCGGCGTCGCGAACCCGCAGGCGCAGCGGAACCTCCGCACCATGGCCGCCGGCGAGCGCGCGGTGATCTACCACTCGGGAGAGAAGCGGGCCGTCGGCGTCGCCGAGGTGGTGAAGCCGGCCTACCCGGACCCGGCCGGCGGCGGCGAGGCGGTCTGCGTCGACGTGCGCGCGGTCGAGCCCCTGCCCGCGCCCGTGCCCCTCGAGGCGCTGAAGCAGGAGGCCGCCTTCGAGGGCTCCGCGCTCGTGAAGCAGGGCCGGCTCTCGGTGGTGCCGCTCTCGCCCGCCGAGTGGCGCTGCCTCGTGAAGCTCGCCGACGTGATCGCCCGGACCGGCGGGCTGCGCCGCAAGCGGCGCTTCTAGGCCGGCCCCTTGAAGAACACCGCCGCGAGCGGCGGCAGCGTCAGGGAGAGGGCGTGCGGCCGGCCGTGCGAGGAGACCGGCGCGGCCTCCACGCCGCCGAGGTTCCCCACCCCGCTGCCGCCGTAGAGCGGCGCGTCGGTGTTCAGGACCTCGCTCCAGAGCCCGCCGCGCGGCACGCCCACCCGGTAGTTCCGCCGCACGACCGGGGTGAAGTTGATGACCACGAGCAGGTCCGGGGCGCCGCCCCCCGCGCGTCGCAGGAACGAGAGCACGCTCGCGTCCGCGTCGTTCGCGTCCACCCACTCGAAGCCCGCCGGGTCGAAGTCCCTCGCGTGCAGGGCCGGCTCGCGCAGGAGCCGGTTCAGGTCGCCGACGAGGATCCGCACCCCCGCGTGCCAGGGGGCGTCGAGCAGGTGCCAGTCGAGGCTCCGCTCGTGGCTCCAGTCGCCGCGCTGGGCGAGCTCGCCGCCCATGAAGAGGAGCTTCTTGCCGGGCTGCGCCCACTGGTAGGCGAGGAGCAGCCGCAGGTTCGCGAACTGCTCCCGGTCGTCGCCCGGCATCTTGTCGAGCAGGGAGCCCTTCCCGTGCACCACCTCGTCGTGGGAGAGCGGCAGGACCATGTTCTCGCTGAAGGCGTACATCATGCGGAACGTGATCTCGTTGTGGTGGTACCGCCGGTGGATGGGATCGTGGCGGAGGTAGCCGAGCGTGTCGTGCATCCAGCCCATGTCCCACTTCAGGCCGAAGCCGAGGCCGCCCACGTAGAGCGGGCGCGACACCATCGGCCAGGAGGTGGACTCCTCGGCGATGGTCTGCACGTCCGGGTACTCGCGGTAGACGGTCTCGTTGAGGGCGCGCAGGAACGCGATCGCCTCCAGGTTCTCGCGGCCGCCGTGGACGTTCGGGATCCACTCGCCGTGCTTGCGGGAGTAGTCGAGGTAGAGCATCGAGGCGACCGCGTCGACGCGCAGCCCGTCCGCATGGAAGTGGTCGAGCCAGAAGAGGGCGCTCGAGACGAGGAAGCTCTTCACCTCGTGCCGGCCGTAGTTGAAGATGAAGCTGTCCCAGTCCGGGTGGTGGCCCTGCCGCCGGTCGGCGTGCTCGAAGAGGTGCGTCCCGTCGAAGTAGGCGAGGCCGTGCTCGTCGGTCGGGAAGTGCGACGGCACCCAGTCGAGGATCACGCCGACGCCGCGCTGGTGGAGCGTGTCCACGAGGAACATGAGGTCCTGCGGCGTGCCGAAGCGGCTCGTGGGCGCGAAGTAGCCCGTGGTCTGGTAGCCCCACGAGCCGTAGAAGGGGTGCTCGGTGAGCGGCAGGAGCTCGACGTGGGTGAAGCCCGTCTCCACCGCGTAGTCGGCGAGCAGCGGCGCCGCTTCACGGTACGTGAGCGGCCGGTTCCCCTCCTCCGGCACGCGTCGCCAGGAGCCGAGGTGCACCTCGTAGATCGACATCGGGCTCGCGAGCCCGTTGCGCGCCGCGCGGCCGGACATCCAGGCGCCGTCGCCCCAGCGGTGGTCGAGGTCCCAGACGATCGACCCGGTGCGCGGCGGCGCCTCGTGGAGGAAGCCGAACGGGTCGGCCTTGTCCACGGCGTGCCCGCCGTGGCGCGCGCGCAGGTGGTACTTGTAGACCGCGCCCCGGCCCACCCCCGGCACGAAGCCCTGCCAGACGCCGGACGAGCCGAGCGGGCGGAGCGGGTGGCGCTCCTTGTCCCAGCCGTTGAAGTCGCCCATCACGGCGGCGGAGCGCGCGTTGGGCGCCCAGACCGCGAACGAGGTGCCCGCGACGCCGTCGATCGTGGCGAGGTGCGCCCCCATCGAGCGGTAGGCGCGCGAGTGGGTGCCCTCGTTCCACAGGTGGAGGTCCTGGGGGCTCGGGCCGCCGGCGTGGAGCACGTCCGCGCGCTGCGCGCCGGCCGCCGGTCCCGCCTCGCGCGCGCCGTCGCGCCCTCCCGCGGGAGCCCTCCGCTCGTCGGCCTTCCTCGCCACGTTCCCCTCCCCGGCTGTCGTCGCCTCTTCTTGCCCCGACGCGTCGCCCGCCGCGAGCAGATCCGCGATGCCCGCGAGCGGCAGGCCCACCCACGCCGGCCGGTTGTTGAGCTCGTAGGCGAGCTCGTAGACGGCCTTCTCGAGGAGGTGCAGGTCGAGGAGCGCCCCGAGCGCCGCCTCGTCCTCCGGGAGGAAGCGGCCCCTGCGCGCGGTCTCGAGGTACGCGCGCAGGTACGTCGCGGCCGTCCAGACATACCACGCGCGCGCGGCCCGGTCCGGCGGGGGGCCCCCGCCGCGGTCCCCCGCCGCGGTGAGCGCCGCGAGCCCCTGCTGAGCCGCATAGTGAAGCGAGCGGACCATCCCGGCGACGTCCCGGAGCGGCGAGCCCTTCGCGCGCCGGGCGGCGAGCGGGCGCGCCGGCTCCCCCTCGAAGTCGATGATGACGAAGTCCGAGCCGGTGAACAGCACCTGGCCGAGGTGGTAGTCGCCGTGGATGCGGGTGCGCAGCCCCGCGATCGGCCGGTCCACCGCGGCGGCGATGCGGCGCGCCAGCTCCTCGCGCGCGCCGAGCAGCGCCTCCGCGCGGGGACGCACGTCGGGCGCGAGCGCGCCGAGCCGGGCGGCGAGGAGCCGGAGCCCGTCGCCGACGAGCCGGGTCGCCTCGTCCCTGAGCGCCCAGCGATCGGCCTCGCCGAAGGGCTCCGGCCGGAAGGCCTCCGGCGCGTCGCGCGAGGCGAGCGCGAGGTGGAGCTCCGCGGTGCGACGGCCGAGCAAGGCGGCGTGGTCGAGAAACCCGCCCACGAGCGCGCGGGCCTCGGCGGGAGGGGCGGAGCGCGCGAGGGCGAGGAGCGGCGCGCGCGCCGGAGCGAGCGCGGGGTCCTGCGCCGCGGCGGAGCCGAGCGCCGCCTCGACGGCGGAGAGCGCGTGGCTCCAGGCGTCCCCCTCGTTCTTCACGAACGCCTGCAGGAGCGCGAGCGACCACGGCTCGCCCCGGGCCGGGCGGTACTCGAGGGCGCCGAGCACGGGCGGCGTCGCCGGGAACCGCGCCACGGTCGTGAGGAACACGCCCACCTCGAGCTCCGGGTTCGGCCCCGCCTCGACGCGGCGGAACAGCTTGAGCAGCATGGCGTCGCCGAAGCGGATGGAGGTGTTGCTCTGCTCGGCCGAGAGCGGCGCCGGCTCCTGCTGCACGGGCGCCGCGTGGCGCGCGAGCGCGGGGGTGGACCAGGCGGCGAGCTCGCCGCCCGCACCGGGGAAACGGCGCCCCCGCGAGATGGCGTCGAGCAGCGCGCGGGCGAACTCGGGGTCGGCCTCGGCCGCGTGGAGGAGCGCCTCGCCGGCCGGCGTCGCGAGCCGCGCGATCGCCGTCCTCGGGTGCTCCGCGCGGACCCGCGCCGCCCGCGCGCCGTCCGCGACGAGGAGCGGCAGGGTGTAGGTCTCCGCGCCGCCGTCCTCGTAGTGCACCTCGACGAGCGCGAGCCGCGCCTCGCGAGGACCGACCGGCACGGCCGGCGCGTCGAGGAGCCTCGTGCGCTCGACCGCCCGCGCCTTGCCGCCGAACCAGCGACAGCCGGCGAGGTAGCGGGGCAGGAGGGCCTCGAGCGCTGCCCGCCCGGGCCCCGCGACGAGCGCGGCGAGGCCGCCGGCCTCGAGCTCGGGGAGCTCCGCGCCCGCCGGCGCGCTGCGTTCGCCTGCCATGGCCGCTCCCTCGCCCGGGGTCACAGGAAGTAGTCGAAGTCGCGCTCGGTGCGGAGGCGCCGGCGGATGCGGAAGATCTGCGCCGGCGCGACGCGGGGGTCCACCTCGACGTAGTTCCGCGAGCCGTGCCAGAGGTAGCGGCCACCGCCGAGCAGGTCGTGGACCTGGTAGGGCTCGCCGGGCGCGAGGCCGAGCGGCTCGAGCGGCAGCTCGAGCCAGCCCGCGTGCACGTGGTGCGGATCGAGGTTCACCACAACGAGCACGCGGTCGTCGAGGTCCGCGGTCGCCTTGGAGTAGGCGACGAGCTGCGGGTCGTCCACCGCGTGGAAGGCGAGCCCCTCGTTCGACTGGAGCGCCGGGTTCTCGCGGCGGATCCGGTTCACCCGGGCGACGAAGTCGACGAGGGTCCCGGGGCGCTCGAGGTCCCAGTGGCGCAGCTCGTACTTCTCGGAGTCGAGGTACTCCTCGCGGCCGGGCGCGAGCGGCCGGCCCTCGAGCTGCTCGTAGGCGGGGCCGTAGATGCCGTAGCTCGCGGCGAGCGTCGCCGCGAGCACGAGCCGCGCCTGGAAGACCGCCCGGTTCCCGTCCTGGAGCGGCTCGGGGAGGATGTCCGGCGTGTTGGGCCAGAAGCTCGGCCGGAAGAACTCGCGCACCTCGGTGCGCTCGAGCTCCGAGAGGTAGGTCTCGAGCTCGGAGCGCGTGTTCCGCCACGTGAAGTACGTGTAGCTCTGCGTGAACCCCACCTTCGCGAGCTGGTACGTCACGCGCGGGCGGGTAAACGCCTCGGAGAGGAAGATCAGCTCGGGGTGGCGGCGCCTCGCCTCGGCGATGAGCCACTCCCAGAAGCGGAAGGGCTTCGTGTGCGGGTTGTCCACCCGGAAGATGTGGATGCCCTCGGCGGTCCAGTGGAGGACCACGCCGAGGAGTGCGGTCCAGAGCTCGCGCCAGCGCGGCCCCTCGAAGTCGAACGGGTAGATGTCCTGGTACTTCTTGGGCGGGTTCTCCGCGTACTGGACCGACCCGTCGGGCCTGCAGCGGAACCACTCGGGGTGCTCCTTCACCCAGGGATGATCCGGCGAGCACTGGAAGGCGAGGTCCAGCGCCAGCTCGAGGCCGTGGGCCCGGGCCCCCGCGACGAGCCGCCGGAAGTCCTCGATCGTCCCGAGCGCGGGGTGGATGGCGGTGTGGCCGCCCTCCGGCCCGCCGATGGCCCACGGGCTCCCCACGTCGCCCGGTCCGGCGCTGACGGCGTTGTTCCTGCCCTTGCGGTAGGTCCGGCCGATGGGGTGGATGGGCGGCAGGTACAGCACGTCGAACCCCATGCCCGCGACGTACGGGAGCCGCGCCTCGACGTCGGCGAAGGTGCCGTGCCGCCCGGGCTCGCTCGCCATGGAGCGCGGGAAGAGCTCGTACCAGGCGCCGAAGCGGGCCCGTTCGCGATCGACCGAGACGGCCAGCTCCACCGGGTGGCGCACCGCCTCGCTCCGGTCCGGGTGGCGCCCCATCACGAGGGCGAGCTCGCCGTCGAGCGCGCGGCCGGCCCACGCCTCGAGGCTCCCCTCCTCGCGCAGCGCCGCCGCCGCCTCGCGCAGCCGGCGTGCGTCCTCGGGCGCCGCCCCGGCGCGCGCCGCCGCGGCGTCGACGAGCTCCGCGCCGACGAGGAGGTCGACCCGCTCGACCGCCCCCGCGCGCGCCTTCTTGTCGAGCCCGCGCCGCCAGGTGGCGAAGGGGTCGACCCAGGCCTCCACCGTGTAGCGGTGCGGCTCCAGCACGGCGATCGGGAAGGAGGCCCGGAACCGGTCGTTGCCGAGCGGCTCCATCGCCACCTCGGTGAACGTGGGCTCGCTCTCCCTCCGGTGGCACAGCACGGCGACGATCGCGTCGTGCCCCTCCGTGACGACGTCGGCCTCGACGACGACCCGCTCCGCGACCGTCCGCTTGATCGGGAAGCGCCCGCCGTCCACCTGCGGGCGGACGTTCTCGACGACGACGCGCGGGGGTCGCCGCTCGGGGAGCGCGGCGTCGGCTCCGGGACCTCGGGTGGTCATGGAGAGTGAAAGGTTCGACGCTGCGGTTTGGACGTCAACGTGGAGTGGGGGCGCGCGAGGGGCCGTGCACCCGAGCCCACCCCGGAGGGCGGCACGGGGCGCCGCTCGGCGTCCCGGTGTGGTTTCCTCTCAACCGGCTTGGCGTGATGCCGGCCCGCGGCGTACGAGCCCGAGCCCTGCCAGGGCGAACGCCAGCGCAGGGAAGCCCATGAAGAACATCTCGGGGCGGCCGAACCCTGCTGCGGCGGCGGTCGCCAGCACGCCCGCGCACGAGAAGGCGAGGGGGCGCGTCCAGCGGGGCGGGCTGCGGCCGGGACGAGAGGTACGCGCGAGCGCTCCGATCAGGGCGACGCTGCACCCGCCCAGGACGATGGCGCCGCACCCGTAGGCGATCACGACGTACGGGTCGTCGGGCCCCTGCCACCGGCCTTCGACGATCGCGGGGAGCGCTTCGAGCGCCGCGATCACGACCGCGAGGAACCACAGGGTGCTGAATCCGAGCAGTGCGACCGCTGCCCATCTCATCGCTCGCCCCGCGAGGTTGGGTTCCGACGGAGTCTAGCCCCGCCGGCGTGGCGTCGGCGAGCGACCTGCAGCGGCTGTCGATGGTCGTCCCGCAGCCGTCGGAGCTCGCCCTGCAGCGAGCTCGACGAGGAGCTCGGCGCCCGCGAAGAACCCACGCGTCTCGAGCGGCAACCAAGGAGGAGGGGCGAGCGACACCACCTCGATCCAGGCGAGGCGATCCTCTTGGCGGGGAGCGCGGGTTCCTCGGATCGCGACCGCCGGTCCTTCCGGGGGTCCCCGTGAGCGCACGCGCACGACGGATTGACACCCCTCGCGGACGTCGCTCAACTGTACGTCCAAAGGGTGTGACGGCGTGCTGCCGCCACAGGCTAGAGGGCAGTCGGGCCGCTGCCCCGAGACCGCGAACGGCGTTCGAAGGCCTCGCCGCCCAGGCGCCGCCGCGAACCTCGCCCGATCGAGGAGCCGTCATGCCTCACGCCTCGCAACCGGGCCGCGGCTGCCTGCGCTGCG
>Ga0184637_10001812_pt1 | contig 14099 bp, 16 predicted proteins | sample PLM3_127_b2_FD_133143 | JGI IMG/M metagenome (GOLD analysis project Ga0184637, IMG submission 133143) | Groundwater sediment microbial communities from an aquifer in East River, Colorado, USA - PLM3_127_b2 | ecosystem: Environmental > Terrestrial > Soil > Riparian zone | place: USA: East River...
CGATCACGAGCTCGTACATCACGTTCGCCTCCGAGCGGCGTCCCATATCCTCGAGGGTCATCGCCTTCTTCAAGTAGGCGTCGGGGCGCTTGTTGCTCTGGGGGTAATCCCGGATGATCTTGTCGAACTCGCCGAGAGCCAGTTCGTGCTGCCGCTGAGCCAGATAGCTCTCGCCCATCCAGTAATGGGCGTTGTCGGCGAGATCACCCCTTTTGTCGAGCTCGAGGACGTCCTTGAATCCCGAGATCGCGAGGGCGAAGCGGCCCTGGGTGTAGTCGTTTCTCGCCTCGTTGTAGATGTCGATGACGCTCGGACCCGTCGCGACCACAACGGCCGGCGCGGGCGTCTCGGTGGCGGGCGCCTGACCCGGTGTCGAGCCGGCTTCCCCCGGCACGGGCTCCGCGGCCGGGATGACGAGCGGCTCGCGGCTCTGGCGCAACGTGACCAGGTCCTCCCGGAGACCGCCGAGCCGCGAGTTCGTCTCGTCGATACGCTCCGAGAGGATGGACATGTCCTGTTGAACGCGCTCGAGAGCGATCTTGGAGTCCGCGAGCGTCTTGCGCAGCAGGTCCTGTTGCTCGGTCGCTCCCGCGCTCACCGCGTCGATCGCAGACTTGAGTACCGCCTGGGCCGTCTGGAGCTGTCCGAGCTGCACCTGAATCTGGCGAAGCTCGGAGAGGATGATGTCTTCTTTCTTCTGGCCCGCGAGCGCCCTTCTTCCGGAAGCGGCCGCGACCGCGAGGACGAGCGCCAGAGATATCCATAGAATCGTTCGCTTCACGCCGGCCTCCTTTCCGATATTTGGCCGCTACTTGGAGGTTACCTCGAAATGAGCCCTTCGATTGCGCGCCCAGGATTCTTCCGTGTGGCCGGGATCGAGCGCGAACTCCTTCCCGTAGCTGATGGTCTTGAGCCGGCTCCCGGCAATCCCCAGGCTCACCAGGTAATTGAAGGCCGCTGTCGCCCGCCGCTCCCCGAGGGCGAGATTGTACTCGACCGTGCCCCGTTCGTCGCAGTGACCTTCGACCAGAAGCGTGACCGTGGGATAGGACCGAAGCCACTCCGCGGTGTGATCGAGGATCGGCCGGGCCGAGTCCAGGAGGACAGCGCTGTCGAAATCGAACGGCACGTCGCGAAGAGGCGAGTCGGCATTGATCTCGTCGAGGGTTCTGCCGTGGATGTTGTCGGGATCCGAGAAGTCGGCGAGGCGCTCGTCGTCGTTTCCCCTCGACGTCTCCGCGACGGTCGTCGGGCGCGGAGGGACGGTCGTGGTCGTGCGCGGGAGGTTTCCGGCACCTCCGGTAGTGGTCGCCGGAGCTCTCTCGTTCTTGCCGCCGCAGCCGAGTGAAAGGCTCAGCGCCGAAAGGCACAAAATCCCCAAAATCCAACGCATGCTCGCTCCTTTGGAGAATCGGTTCATGAATCCTGCCCCGGCACCGGACCCCACTGCGGGGTGGTGTTGTTGCCCTCCCGGGTGAGCTGCCTCTGGTTCGAACCGTCGCGGTTCATCAAGAAGATCTGGCTCGTGCCCGTCCGGGTCGTGGTGAAGACGAGATGGAGGCCGTTCGGCGACCAGTCCGAGCTCTCGTTGCTTCCTCGGCCGGTCGTGAGCTGCCGGGTCTGCTTCGTCTGGAAATCATAGACCACGATGTCGAACGGCCCGCGCTCGATCCTCGAGGCGTAGGTAAGCTCGCTGTACTCTCGCGAAGGAGACCAGCTCGCGGAGTCGTTGTAGCTCCCCTCGAAGGAGATGCGACGGAGATTCAGCCCTTCGGCATCCATCGCGTAGATCTGCGGAGCTCCGGTACGGTCCGAGGTGAACGCGATCTCGCGCCCGGTCGGCGACCACGCGGGCGACGTGTCGATGGACGCGTGATGCGTCAGACGTCTCATGCCGGTCCCGTCGGAGTTCGAGACGTAGATCTCGGAGTTCCCGTCCCGGGTCGAGGTGAAGGCGATGAGCTTCCCATCGGGAGACCAGGCAGGGGAGAACGTCATCCCCGCGCCGGACACGATGGTGTCTCCCCGGCCCTCGTAGATGAACGCGCGGTAGAGCGACGGCTGCCCGGTGCGGTACGAGATGTACGCGAGGGCGCGTCCGTCCGGCGACCAGGTCGGCGTCAGATTCAGGGACTTGTTGGCGGTTAGAGGCTTCTGATCGAAGCCGTCGTAGTCCATGAGGTAGATCTCTTTGCTCTGCTCTCCCCGGCGGTCGCTCGCGAAGGCGAGCTTGGTCTGGTTGATTCCCCGGTAGTTTCCGGCTTGAAGCAGGATGTCGTCCGCGATCCGGTGGGCCATCCGGCGCGCGGCCGAGACCGGCCCGTCGTAGCGCTTCCCGAAAACCATCTCCTGCGCGAGCACGGCGTAGATCCGGACCTCGGTCACGAGCCGGTCGCGCTGCACTTCGCTCACCGCGCGGACCAGGATGTCCGCGCCGATCGACTCCCACTGGTAGAAATCGATCTTTCTCGCGTCGGCGGGATTGCCGGCGATGCTGTAGAGCCTCTTGGCAACGAGCCGGTAGATCGAGGCGAACTCCATATCGTTCCACACGACCTCGGAGAGCGTCGTTCCCGCCTCCGCTGCATCCGGAGTCCCGATCTCGAAATCCGGAATGGCTATGGTGACGGGACGGCCCGGCCGCGCGATGTTGACGTACCACTCACCTGAGCTCGGCTGCTGCAGGTTCTCCTCCTGGATCGCTCCGGCGGAGTGAATTCGATTCTGGAGGAGCACGAGGGCGACGAGGACGCCGGTCATCACCAGAAACGCTCGCATTAAATGTCTCATCGTTGTCCTTTTCAGAGTTGATCCGTATAGGTGAATCGCAGATGGACCCCGACCTGATCCCGCGGGTAGGAGTTGGGAAGGGGCGGCATCGGATCCGCGAGCATCACCGCCCGGAGCGAGGATCGGTCGAGGATCGAGACCCCGCTCGAGGTCTCGACCGCCGCGTCGAGGACTCTTCCGTCGCGGGCGATGGTGAAGCGCACGACGACGACCGCCGTGCCCCTCACGGCGGTGCGCTGCCATCGCTGATGGATTCTCGTAAGCATCTGCTGGACGTAGTACGCGTATTCGAAGTCCTGGTCGAAGGGCGAGCCGCCGGCGGCGCCCCCAAGCCCGAGACCCGGGAGAACGGGGCCCCCCGCGATCGGCGCCGAGGCGGCGCTCGCGGCATCGGCGCCGCGCAGCCCCGAGTCGGGCTTCGGCTCGGGTGTCTTTTTCTGGACTCGAGCGTCGGGGAGCGGCACCTCGTCGCGGACTTCCTTCGTGGGGCGAACGACGGTGGGCTCTTTTTCTTCCGGAGGAGGCGGCTCGGGAGTCGGCTTCGGCGGGCTCTGGGCTGCTCCGCCTCCCGACTCGGATTGGGGGCCGGATTGACCGAGGCTGACGTTCATGAACTCCGCGTCGGGCCGCGGGAGGGAGCTCGTGCGAGGTCTCAAGGCCGCGGCCAGACTCACCGCGGAAACGAGGAGGGCGTGGAGGGCGAAGGACCACACCAGCATCCGCTGGAATCGATCCTGCTCTGCTCCCGCGACCCTCATGACCCGTCCTTCTCTTCGGGGTAGACGTACACGAGACCGACGTTGTCGACGCCCGCCCGCTTCAGCAGATCCATCACCCGGATGATCTGCTTGTATTGTAGCCTTTCGTCGGCCTTCAAGTAGGCGAGCCTCAGCCCCTCGACCTCGACTCTCATCTTCATCTGCTCTTCGAGGAGCTCGATATTGACCGCCCGGTCGTCGATGAACGTCCGGCCCTGGGCATCGAGAGTGACGATGGTCCGCTCCTGCGCCTGATCGCGGCGCATGGTGGCGGACGGGAGGCTCACATCCATGGATCGGATCAGCATGGGCGCGGTGATCATAAAGATGATGAGGAGCACCAGCACCACGTCGACGAACGGCGTTACGTTGATTTCGGAGAGTGTCTGGCTCCCCGCCGACCGCCGCGAGAGCAGCATCGCGGTCGCCGAGGTGCCTCGGGAAACCCGGCCGCCCGAGCCCCCGCCGGAAACGCTGGCTCCCATCTACGTGAAGTTCCGCTCGATGATGTTCAGGTACTCGAGCGCGAAGTCGTCCATCTGGATCGAAAGCCGTTTCACCCAGTTGACGAAGTAGTTATAGGAGATGACGGCGGGGATGGCCGCCGCGAGGCCGGCGGCGGTCGCGATGAGCGCTTCGCTCACTCCGGGGGCGACAACGCTGATGTTCGCAGCCTGGGTCACCCCGATGTTCTGGAACGCGTTCATGATGCCCCACACCGTTCCGAACAGACCGATGAACGGAGTGGCGCTTCCGGTAGTCGCGAGAAACGTAAGCCGGCGATCGAGCTTCAGCATCTCCGTGTTCGAGGCCCGGACCAAAGAGCGCGCGACGCTCTCGAGGTTCCCGATGCGGGCTGAGTCGCCTTCGCTGCCCTCGCTCGCGCCTCGAGCTTTCAGCTGGTAGTTGAGCTCGTTGTAGCCCGCGAGGAACAGCCCCACGAGCGGGCTCGTCCGGAGCTGATGGCAGACGGCGTGGACTTCGGAGAATTTTTTGCTGCGGCGGAAGATCTCGAGAAACGCGGCCGAGTGGGACTCCGCGCGTCTCAGCATCGTCCACTTGCTGAAGATGATCGCCCAGGAGAACAGGGAGAACCCGAGCAGGATGAGGAGCACCGCGATCGAGATCGGGCCGGAATCCAAAACGATGTGAAAGGGGTTGAGGGCGGGTGAAGCTTCAATTGTGGTCGAGGGTATAGTCTGCAAGAGTCGAGCGCTCGCCTCTGTTCGGGTTCAGTGGTTCTCTACAAGATACGGTACGCCGCGGGCCACGCTACCACGAGGGTTTGTAGGCTGTCAACGAATTGCGCCAATCGGCGTCGATCTCGAGCCACTGTGATATAGGTGATTTCGTGCTCCGATGGATGCGAATCCGAAACGTCGCGGTCATCGACCGCCTCGAAGTCGACTTCGAGCCCGGGCTCAACCTCCTGACAGGGGAGACCGGGGCGGGGAAGTCCATTCTCATCGACGCCCTGGGGCTCGTTCTCGGCTCGAGGGCGTCGAGCGACCTCGTACGGAGCGGGGAAGACATCGCGGTCGTCGAGGCGGGGTTCGAGACCAATCCCATGCCCCGATCCCTGGCACGGCGCCTCAAAGAAGTTGGTGTCGAGGCTGACGGCGAGGTCGTCATCCGGAGAGAGCTTCAGGCCGAGGGACGCGGCAAGGTCACGGTCAACGGGGTCGCCGCCGCCCGGCAGCTCCTCCGGGACATCGCCCCGTACCTCGCCGACATTCACGGGCAGGGCGAGAGCTCCTCACTTCTGCGGCCCGAAGCCGGGCTCGACCTTCTCGATCGATTCGGAGGAACCCGGGAAGGTCGACGTGGAGTGCGCGACTCGTTCCGAGAGGTGCTCCGCCTTGAAGCGGAGATCGCGAAGGTCGAGCGCCGAGGGCGGGAGCGAGACAAGAGAAAGCGCGAGATCGAGGAAGCACTGGGCGAGATCGAAAAAGCGGCCCCCCGCGCGGGAGAGGACGAGGACTTGCTTGCGGAGAGGCGCCTCGTCGGCCACGCGGAGAAGCTCAAGACCCTGTCCGAGGAGATCTTCCGAACGCTCTACGAGGACGAGGACTCCGCGCTTACCCGGCTCTCGTCCGCGTGGAAGAGGGTGTCGGAGCTCGCGAGCATCGACCCGCGCTGGCTCGGCTACCTCGGCGACAAGGAAGCCCTGATGAGCCCGCTCCAGGACCTCGCGCTCCACTCCCGCGACTACGCCCGGAGCATCGACGTGACCCCCGGCCGCTTGGACGAGCTCGAAAGCCGCCTGGCGCAGCTGGAGCGTTTGAAGAAGAGATACGGGGGGAGCCTCGCCGAAGTGCTGGCGCTGCGGGATCGGTCCCGCCAGGAGCTCTTCGAGCTCGAAGGCTCCGAAGAACGTATTTCCGAGCTAAAGGGGCTTCTCGACGCCGCGCGCGCTCGCTATCGCGCTCTCGCGAAAGAGCTTTCGTCGAAACGGCGACAGGCGGCGCGGCGCCTTCAAAAGCTCGTCTCGAAGGAGCTGAAGGACCTCGCCCTCGAGAAAGCCCGCTTCGAGCTTCAGCTCACGACCGCAGACGACTCCGACCCGGCGCTCTGGCGCGAGAGCGGCCTCGACTCCGCCGGGCTCCTCTTCACCGCGAATCCGGGTGAGGAGCCTCGGCCTCTCGGCAAGACCGCGTCGGGGGGCGAGCTCGCTCGCTTCGTCCTCGGGCTGAAGGCCGTCTCCGCGAAAGGCGAGCGGGGCAAGACCCTGGTCTTCGACGAGGTCGACGCCGGCATCGGAGGCCGCGTCGCCGACGCGGTCGGGGAGAAGCTCAAGGAGCTCGCTCGCATCCACCAGGTCATTTGCGTCACTCACCTCCCGCAAATCGCGAGTTTCGCCCCCGCGCACTATCGAATTGATAAGATAGAGCGCGAGGGGCGGACCGAGACCCGCATCGCGCGGCTCGACGCGGAGTCCCGGGTCGACGAGATCGCCCGGATGCTCGCGGGGGCCGTGGTGACCGAGAGCGCCCGCGAGCACGCGCGCCAGTTGGTGAGAGACAAGAGTTAGTTTTCTATAAGAAATCATGTCGAATCTTCCCGGCTTTGACCGCTACTGGATCGAGACCTGGGGCTGCCAGATGAACGCCCACGACAGCGAGAAGATCTCGGGAAGCCTGAAGAGACTCGGTCTTACGGCGGCTCCGACCGAACGAGAGGCCGACGTCCTCATCTTGAATACCTGCAGCGTCCGCGAGAAGGCCGAGGAGAAGGTCTTTACTCGTCTCTTGAGCTTCTCCCACCTGAAGCGGAAACGCCCCGTGATCGTCGGCATTACCGGCTGTGTCGCCCAGCAGGAGGGCCAAGCCATTCTCGAGCGGGCTCCGGAAGTGGACTTCGTCCTCGGAACCCAGAGCCTGGTGCAGCTTCCCGAGGTGCTCGCGACCGTGGTGGGAACGAAGGAGCGGGTCGTCGAGATCGGCCGGCATCCGGAAAACCTCGACGTTCCTCCGGAACAGATCGAGCGAGTGCCCGGCGTCAAGGCGTACATCACGATCATGGAGGGCTGCGACAACTTCTGCTCGTTCTGCATCGTGCCCTTCACCCGAGGGCGGGAGAGGTGCCGGCCGATCGCCGATATCGTTCGGGAAGCCCGATCGCTTGGCGAGTGGGGCTTTCGGGAAGTGCAGCTCCTCGGCCAGAACGTGAACTCGTACCGCGATCCGGAAGACGGGCGCGGGTTCGAGGAGCTCCTCGATGCCGTCCACGAGGTCGAAGCCCTCTGGCGAATCCGTTTCACGAGCCCGCATCCCAAGGATTTCGGGGAGCCTCTGATGCGGCGATTCCGCGACCTTCCCAGGCTCTGTCCTCACATGCACCTCCCGGTGCAGTCGGGGTCGGCTACGGTTCTCGAGCGCATGAAGCGGGGCTACACCCGGGCGGAATACGAGCGGAAGGTCCGACGCGCGAGGGAGCACGTTTCGGACCTCGCGATCTCGACCGACCTCATCGTTGGCTCCCCTGGCGAAACCGAGGAGGAGTTCGGCGAGACCCTCTCTCTCATGAGGGAGCTGCGCTTCGACAGCATCTACTCCTTCAAGTACTCCGAGAGGCCCTATACGTTGTCCGCACGAGAACAGCCGGACGATGTTCCCGAGCCCGTCAAGAGCGAGCGCCTCACGCGGCTCCTGGATCTCCAGAAGCAAATTCAGCTCGAGACACACGCGCGGTTCATGGGAAAGTCGGTCGAGGTCCTGGTCGAGGGAGAAAGTCGCAAGAATGCCGCGGAGTTCAAGGGGCGAAGCGCGGACAACCGCGTCGTGAACTTTCCCGGCGGGCGGGATCGGGTCGGGGAGCTCGTTTCCGTGGTGATTACGCGGTTCGGTGCCAACAGCTTGTTTGGCGAAACCGCGCCCCGTGTGGCATCCTTGGAAGTAGCAGCAGAGGCACGACCACTAAATCCTGTTGACAACATTTCTGACCGCCCCTATATTTAGGGCCACGTCACCAGAGGGGCAGTACGAGGGGTTCCACGCATGGAAATCGAAATGACGATCAAAGGCCTCATGATCGACCCCATCACCAACATGCCGATCGTCATCCTGAAGGACAAAGCGGGAGACCGGGTGCTTCCCATCTGGGTGGGAGTGTTCGAGGCGAACGCCATTGCCCTTCAGATCGAGAACATCGCAACCCCCCGTCCGATGACGCACGACCTAATCAAGAACATCCTGAGCGAGATCGAAGCGGAGGTGCAGCGAATCGTGGTAAGCGATCTTCGCGACAACACCTTCTACGCGATGATCTACCTCAATCGGGATGGAGAGACCATCGCCATCGACGCCCGCCCAAGTGATGCCATAGCCCTGGCTCTGCGAACGAGGTCCCCGATCTTCGTCGAGGATTCGGTCGTGGAGAGCGCGAAGGGGATGGACTTGTCGAAGGAATCCACGGACTCCGAAAGACTCCAGAAGTGGTTGGAAGGTCTCAATCCCGACGATCTTGGCAAGTACAAGATGTAGCGCCTCGGGCCTTCGGTCCTCGAGCCGCTCGTCTTGTAATGGCTGTAGGCGGGGTCTTCTCTTGAATGGTTCTTCATAAGCTCGATTTCTTTGTATTCGTGTGGGGGAGTAATCCGAAGTGGCTGTCATTATTACGATTGCGAACCAGAAGGGCGGGGTGGGAAAGACCACGACCGCCATCAACCTTGCAGCCGCGTTAGCGGCAAAGCGCAAGAAGACCCTGCTGGTCGATATGGATCCGCAGGGCAACTCGACGATCTCGTTTCTCAACGAAGTCGACGTCCATGGGTCGATCTACGAATCGCTCCTCGATCCCAAGGTCAACCTCAAGGAGGTGATCCATGAGACCTCGGTTCCCGAGCTTTCGCTCGTTCCCGCGCGCATCTCGCTCGCGAAGCTGGAAGGTAAGCTCGTCGGGGATTTCGACTCTCACTTCCGACTGCGCGATCGGCTCGAGAACGTGAGGACTCACTACGACTTCATCATCATTGATACGCCGCCGACTCTGGGGCTCATCACAGTGAACGCGCTCGTGGCGGCGACGCATCTCCTGATCCCGATTCAGTCTTCGTATTACGCGCTCGAAGGGACGGACGACCTTTTGGAAACACTGGACAAGGTGAAGTCGCGTCCCAACCCCGAGCTTCAAGTGCTCGGGGTCCTGATCACTCTCCATGACAAAAGGACCACGCTAGCCCGAGATGTAAGCGACAAGATCCTGGAAGCTTTCGGTGACAAAGTCTTCAAGACCGTGATCAGCAAAAGCATTCGGCTCGAGGAGAGCCCCGCCTACAAGGAATCCATCTTCTCTTTCGCGCCGCATTCGAGCGGTGCCTTCGAATATTACAGTCTTTCGGAAGAGGTAATGTCCCGTGTCTAAGCGAGCAGGCCTGCCGGAAACGATCAAATTTCGCAATGACGCCCATTTCGTGGATGAGCTCGGCTCACGCCGAGGCTCCGCCATCGGGCGAATGCTCTCGATCGAGGATATCGAGCCCAATCCCAATCAGCCCCGCCAGCAGATGGGCGATCTCTCGGAGCTAACCGCTTCCATTCGGGAGAAAGGGATTCTCGAGCCGCTGATCGTTCGACGACTTCTGGATCACTACCAGATTGTTTCGGGGGAACGGCGGTACCAAGCCGCGGTCCAGGCGGGCCTCACCGAGATTCCCTGTGTCGAGCGGGACGTGGACGACCTGGAGACGATTGAGATCGCCCTCGTCGAGAACATCCAGCGAAAGGACTTAACGGCGTTCGAAGAGGCGGAGGCTTTCGCGCAACTCGTGAACCAGCACGAATATACGCACGAAGGCCTCGCAAGCCGCATCGGGAAGTCGCGGACGAGCGTGACGGAGACGCTGAGCTTGCATGCGATGCCGGAGGAAGTGAAGAACCTTTGTCGGCGTGCCGACATTTCCTCTAAGTCATTGTTATTACAGATAGTTAGGCAGGATACAACAGAGAAAATGGCCGCCCTGGTGGAGAAGATCTCCCGGGGTCAGATCAACCGGGAACAAGCCCGTCAGTTGTCTCGGAGACCGCACCGCGGGCGGCCCAAGAGTTTCGTCTTCAAGTACGGCGTGCGAGGGAAACCATTTCGGTTGCAGATGACGTTTCAGAAGAGCCAGGTCGAGACCTCCGAGATCATTCAGGCACTCCGGTCCCTCATCTCGGAGCTCGAAGGCGCCTCCTGATCGCCTTTTTCCACAAAAAAATAGGCTGTCCGGGGGCAAGCTGTGCATTTCTTGTTGACATCAATTCCGGACGTTTGATACTTTCCCCATTGCGCCGAGTGAGGTCCTCACGTCTAGTCACTTTCCGAGACCTCGTTATAACTGAACAAGTTAGCTGAACCTACGTGGGCGGATCGTCTGAGATTCGCCGGTAGAACTTTCTTCATGGGCGGGGAAGGGGGCTCTCAATGGCTTATCGGGGTAAGTCGCTCAAGGCACTCCGCGAAACCAAGCAAATTCAGTTGCGGCGCATCGCGAACGAGACGCGCATCGGCATGGCGTACCTGGAGGACCTCGAAGAGGAACGATTCGATCGTTTCCCGGGGAAGTTCTACTTCAAGAGCTTCGCGCGGGCCTACGCGCGATCGCTCGAGCTCGACGTCGACCAGGTAACGAGCGACTTACAGCTCGCTTATGAGGATTGGTCGGGAGAGCGCTCTCAGGAACCCATGACTCCGAGGGCGGAGCGCAGGAGCGAGGCTGGAATTCTTCACCGGATCGCCGGGCTTGTTCGGGGGGCCGAGGAGGCGTGAAATCGCGCTAAGATGACGTCATGCGACACGTCCTCTTTGCCGTTCTGACTCTCGGGGCTTCGGTTTCCTTCGCGCAATTCAAGAAGAAAATCGAGATCCCGGACTGGGACAAAGCCGTTCGGTTCGAGCTCGTAGCGTCCCAGTCGCCCGTGCGCCCCGGGGATGCATTCGAGCTCGCGCTCCTGGCCGATATCCAGGAAGGGTATCATCTGTATGGGCCCGAGGAGCCCGAGCCCACTCGCACCGCGGTGTCCGTCCAGAGCTCGGTCCTGAAGACGGGCAAGCCCTCGTATCCTCCCGTAATCACGCGCGAGCTCGAGGGCCTCGGTTCGTACAACTTGTACGAGGGACCCATCGCGATCCGCGTTTCGGTTACACTCCCTGCGGATTTCAAGGGAACAAGCGTTGAGGCCCCTCTCGAAGTCGACTATCAACTCTGCACCGACTTCGCTTGCAGCGCTCCTACGACGAAAGTCGTCTCGTTGACCCTTCCCAGCGGGGTGCCTGGAGCGGAGGTCAAGAAGCTCCATCCGAGTGTCTTTAGCAGGAAGAAGTAGAGAAGGAAGAAGTAGATCCCGCGCTACTTTCTTCCTCAAACCTGAAGTGATACTTTAGCTTTGCGATGACGAGCGGCGTGCTTCGATTCCTGCCTGCGAACGCTTCGGAAGCGGGAGACGCCTCCCGCGATTGCGGATCTTCGCCGCTGGAAGCCGCCCTCGCGTTTCACGAGCGCCCCCCCGCGGCGATGAGCATCGAGGTGGCTTACACCGCCGACTTGAAGGAGGAGGGCCCGGCCCTTTGACGGACGCCACCCTGCGCGAGGTCATGCGGACGTTTCCCCAGGGAGTCGTCGTGGTGACGGCGATGGGAAGCAAGGGTCCCCGCGGAATCACCGTCAGCTCCTTCATCTCGCTGAGCCTCGCTCCTCCTCTTGTGCTCGTGAGCATCGCCACGGAGTCGAGTGCCCACGAGGCCATCGGTCGGGGCCCCTTCACAGTGAGCGTTCTCGCGGACGACCAGGGGGCGATCTCCGATCATTTCGCCGTTCCGAACCTGACTTCGGAGGAGCAGTTTCGAGGCATCGGGGCCGAGGGCGAGCCGCCGAAGCTCTCCGGATGCCTTTCGTACCTCGAGTGCCGCGTGGTCGAGCGGGTCGAGGCCTCGGACCACACGCTCTTCATCGGAGAAGTGGAGCAGGCCGGATTCGGCCGGGAGGGAATGCCTCTGGTCTTCTTCTCGCGCCAGTACTGGGGTCTCGGGTCCACGATGTACCAGAGAGACTGAGGTTTTGAGCATGAACCAGCTTCTCGACAGCCTTGATTATGATCCCGAGCGGGGGAGTCTCGCGCTCCAGAGCGCCAGGTACGTCTTGATGCCCCCGGCTCTGCTCATGGAGATTCAGAAGAACCTAGAGGGCGAGCATGGCCGCGAGGCGGCAGCGTTTTTTATCGACGCGGGAGTGGGGGAGGGTGCTTCCCTGGCCGGCCGGTTCCGCGACGTCTTCGGCTACCCGCCGGAGCAGGTTCTGAGCGCGGTCGCCTTCATGCTGTCGGAGTCCGGGTGGGGAACGTTTTCGGTCGAGATGATGAATCTGGAGGAGCGCGAGCTGGTCTTCAAGGTTCTCGAGTCGCCCTTCGCCGAAGTCTATGGACCGTCCATCCAGCCCGTCTGCCACATCGTGCAGGGTCTGCTTCGAGGTGTCGCGCTCGTGCTGTTCGATGCGGAAACGACGGGGATGGAAGTGCAGTGCGCCGCGAAGGGGGACACCTGCTGCCGGTTCGTCGTTAGCGCGAAATAATCACGAGGCGGCCGGGCTCTCGTCGTCGAGATACGCGACGACCCGGCTGCGACCGTCCCCCGAAAGGCTCGTGAACTCGACCCCGACCCGGAATATGGCGGAATCGCGCCCCCGGGCCCACGCTTCGCAATGCCGCACGACCCCGCGCACGTGGACCTCCCCGCGCGGAAGGCTGAACACGAAGTCGTGCTCGCTCTCGAACTCGAGGGGGTTTCCGACGGAGAACAACCCACCGAAAAGGCTCAGGTTCAAGACGCGGAGCTCGACTTCCTTCCGAAGCTGAGCCGGCTGGCCCACGAAAACCCGCGGCTGCTCGCGACGCTCCTGATGCAGGCTCGCCCGGATGAGCTCCCGCACCCGGTCCCGGATCTCCGTCGGAAGAGCCTCGAAGCGCACCCCGGCCCGGTACAGATCGGGCTCGGCCTTCGTGCAGTGAACCACGCGCGCGCGAACCGAGAGTGGCGACTCCCCGATCGAGAACTGGAGAGTGAGAGACGAGCCGTTCTCGAGGAAGCGGGAGCACTCGAGGAGCGCTCCGGTCGGACTCACGTCGACGACGCGCACGTCGCTCCAGTATTGAGCGAGCCCTTCGACGCGGGCGCTCAGCGTCAGCCGCGGGGCGCGACGAGACGAGTCCATAGAATCTCCAATTCTCTCCAATTCTAACACCGGCGCCGTCACCGAGCGGACCGCGTGTTAGAATTTCGGCGTGAGCTTTCTGCATCAAGATCCACATAGCGGCGACTCCGGAGCCGCCAAGTTCGTCCTCCTCGCGCTCGCGGTTCTGGCCGTTCTCGGCGCCGTAGCGTTCTGGTTCCTCCGCCAGACACCCGAGCCCGCGGTTCGAGCGCCGAGCACGGAAGCTGCGCCTCCCGTGGTCGAGCGTGAGCCGGCCGAAGAGCCGGAGCCCGAACCCGAGCCTCGCGGGGAAAACCTCGCTCCCGCGCTCGGGTCGATTTCGGTCTCCGCGAGCGTCGACGGGGCTTCCGTGTACCTCGACGACGAGCTCCTGGGCGAGGCCCCGGTGACCCGCGAGGACATTCCGGCCGGGCGCCACCGCGTGCGCGTCGAAAGCGCCGGCCACACGCCGTTCGAAGCGGACGTCCGGGTGCGAGCGGGTAAGCGCGCGGAGGTCGGGGCGACGCTCGGCATTCTCGCCACGAGCCTCCGCGTCGAAAGCGACGTCCCCGGCGCCACGGTCTTTCTCGACCGCAACTACAAAGGCACGACTCCCGTCGACATCAAAGACGTTTCGCCGGGGGAGCACCAGCTAACGGTCTCGGCCGACGGTTACGATATGTACGCCGAGACCGTCAGCGTCGACAGCGGCCACCGCGACATCCGCGTGAGCTTCAAGAGCGTCTCTCTCAGCGAGTCGATTCCCGTCGTCCACAAGCACCGCATGGGTTCCTGCGAAGGGTCGCTTTTCGCGGACAACCAGGGGCTGCGCTACCAGACCGCGAACAAGAGCGACGCCTTCTCGGCGCCGTTCGCCTCCCTCGAGC
>Ga0184637_10001813_pt1 | contig 14092 bp, 15 predicted proteins | sample PLM3_127_b2_FD_133143 | JGI IMG/M metagenome (GOLD analysis project Ga0184637, IMG submission 133143) | Groundwater sediment microbial communities from an aquifer in East River, Colorado, USA - PLM3_127_b2 | ecosystem: Environmental > Terrestrial > Soil > Riparian zone | place: USA: East River...
GCCTGCTGGCGGCGTTCGAACTGGTGAACGGGCATTTCGAGACGCTGTTCTCGCGGCTGTTCGGCGGCGGGCGCGCGCATCTGGCGCTGACCGAGGCGGAAGACCCGTTGGAAGCCGGCCTGGAAATCCTGGCCAGCCCGCCGGGCAAGAAGCTGCAGGTGATGTCGCTGCTCTCGGGCGGCGAGCAGGCGCTGACCGCCTTGGCCCTGCTGTTTGCCGTGTTCCTGGTCAATCCGGCGCCGATCTGCGTGCTGGACGAGGTCGATGCACCCTTGGACGACGCCAATGTCGAGCGCTTCTGCAGCCTGGTCGACGAACTGGGCCGCACCAGCGCCACGCGCTTCCTGGTCATCACCCACCACCGCCTGACCATGGCGCGCATGGACCGCCTGTTCGGCGTGACGATGTCCGAGCGCGGCGTCTCACAGTTGGTCTCGGTGGACCTGCAAGACGCCCACGAACTGCGCGCGGCGCAGTAGCGCGGCTTTCTCGGTCCTTCCTAACCACCATCGTCATGCCGGACTTGGCCCGGGCATCCACGCGCCGCTTCCGGCCAGCGCCGCAAATCAAGCACTTTGGTTACCGGATAAATCTACTCTGACCCCACTTCTCCCTTGTGGCCCGCGTTCGGCGCCAGGTCATAGGTGCCGAGCTTGAACCAGGTGCCGTCGTTCACATTCTGGTTGACCGTGACCGTGTCGGTCCCGCCGGCATGGGTGATGACGTAGTTGGCGTTGGACGCGTTGCTGTTGCCGGTGCCCCAGCGGGCGTAGACAGTGAGCGGCAGGGCCGAAGGCAAGCGAACTCACTATCAAGCGTCAACGTGAACTGGTGTTATGTCCACTCTGACCCCAATAGCTCTGTGACCGTGCCGGTCCCGCCGGCATGGGTGATGGCGTATTTGGCGTCGATGGCGCCGCTGTTGCCGGTGCCCCAGCGGGCGTAGACGTCGTATCTGTCCGGCACGGTGAGCGGCAGGGTCCAGGTCAGCTGATTGCCGGGGCTCGAGGTCGCGCTCTCGATCGCGATCGCATCGGCTCAATATCGGGCATCCACTCAAACAGCCGTTATGTCCACTCCGACCCTAATTCTCCCTCCTCTACTCTGAAGATCGCCTCTGGGAGCTAGTCGAGCTGCTTGGGTTTGATATCTGGATAGCTCTTGTAGATTGGGTTCATGATCTCGTACAGCATGACCTCGAGAATTTTAGAAACCGCTGATCTGTAGCGATCAAAGTCGTCACTGGAGCACGATTTCATTACCTGATTTAAGGAGTCATCAAGCTTTGCACTGAACTCTAACATCAAGGCATTGACAGATGCCGCCATAACTCTGTCCATTGATCACTCCTACATGCAGCCGTTTTCTTCATAGCAACGGTTGAGACAGTTAAAGTATCTAAAGCCATCGTCACCGCTTGGCAGCGAGGAATAGCATTTCTCACGACATTTCCGCCGACACTCCTGAAAGGAGTCCCCGCTGGCATCCTCTCTGGTACAATACTCATATACCACGATACCACCAAGAATAGCGGCTCCCGCGATCGCGCCGACAACAGCACCTGGCGGTCCGGCAGCAGCGCCTCCGGCGACTCCGCCGATGACAACAGTGTTTTCACCAGTGGGATCTGCCCTGTTTATAGGACTCCCACCGACATACCCGTACGTATTGATCCCGCCTGCAAGCCCGATTGGATCTGATTCCAGATACCTCCCCAGCGTCGGGTCGTAGTCTCTGAAGAAATTGTACGGGGCAATGGGGTCAGAGTAGATTTAACTGCCGCCTGTCGGGGCGCGGGCGGGCCTCGGGCGGAGCGATAAGTCTACTACATTAGCAACGATGTCCGGCAAGCGGACCTGCGTGCCGGGTCCGCACCTCATTCCTGATCGCCGCATTCCAGCCGTACCGTTTGGCTGAATTCGTAGAGCATATAAGCGCGCCCTCCGCCGTGCGGCATGATGGAGGGCGGAACATAACTGCCGTCGAGTTCCACAGGCAAAGTGAGCGGCGCGCATCCCTCCGCCTCGATCAACGCACTTTCGGCGCGACGGGCGTCCTCGGGGCGCAGCAAACTGGCTTCGTGGCTGCTGTGCGCCCACCAATGGATGTTGTTGTCCCAGGACGGCAACTCCCCCAGCACGACATCGACGATCTTGCGACCTTCGCCGTCAAGGAATGACGCCCGCGCGGTCCCGGCGATCGGCTCGCCACGCTCGTCCTCCAGGGTGATGGTAATGGCCGAAACGGATGTCAGCGGCAGCGCACAATAGGCGACGAGCGTACAGAGAACGAGGATGAGGACGAGGGCCAGGACTTTCTTCGTCTTCATTCGGCGACCACATTGCTCACCTTGTTCACCAGATTTGAGATCATACGAGGCGCGGGCCGCACACTCCAGCCATCATCCCGGCCGAGCCCTCGGGTCGGCGCTGCGCGCCGCCCCAGGACAGGCTCTGCGAGCGCCGGGATCCGCCAGCCCGACGCAAGGGCGGAGCGTAACAACCTTCGGCCCATGCGGCGGCGAAATGGACCCCGGCGCAAGAGGCCGGGGTGACGAGTGAGTATGGCGGCGCGGCGATGCGACCTACCTTAGCCCATCTAGGTCACGGCCTGTCATCCATCGCCGCTTGCAACCCTGCGCGCGCTTGCCTAGCGTTCCTGCAACGCAACGTCGGGGACGAGACGGGCAGATGGCAAAGCGGACGAAGAACGCGCATCCCGGCGCCGCGCCGGCGGCGGCACCGACTGGCGGGGCGGGCGGGTCGCTGATCGCGCAGCAGAGCTACTCCAATATCGGCACCTTTCTGCGCGTGCCGCATGGCCGCGATCTGAAAGGCGTCGACCACGTCTTTCTCGGCATTCCGTATGACACCGCCACGACGTTCCGCCCGGGCGCGCGGTTCGGGCCGATGGCGACGCGGGCCGGGTCGGCGCAATTGTGCGAGCTGAAGAGCTTTCCGCACGGCTTCAACCCGCTGGATTACGTGAGCGCGGTCGATTACGGCGACGTCTATTTCGATCACGCGATGCCGCATAGGATTCCGGCAGCGATCGAGGAAACCGCGCGCGAGATCATCAAACATGGCTGCTTCCTGACCAGCTTCGGCGGTGATCACTTCGTCGCTTATCCGCTGCTGAAGGCGCATGCGGCGAAATACGGCCCGCTGGCGCTGATCCATTTCGACGCCCACCCGGACACCTGGCCGGAGACCGAGGGCAAGGCGGTGGAGCTCAATCACGGCACCATGTTCCATCGCGCGGTGAAGGAAGGGCTGATCGTGCCGCAGCGCTCGGTGCAGACCGGCATCCGCACCTGGGTCGATGACAAGATGGGCCTGACCATCATCGGCGCGCCGGAAGTGCATGAGAAAGGCCCGGCGGCGGCGCTGGAAAAGATCAAGAAGATCGTCGGCAGGCATCCGGCCTATCTCACCTTCGATATCGACTGCCTGGATCCCGCTTTTGCCCCCGGCACCGGCACCCCGGTGGCCGGCGGCCTCACGACCGCCCAGGCCTTTGCCATCCTGCGCGGCCTGGGATCGCTCAACATCGTCGGCATGGACGTGGTGGAGGTGGCGCCGGCCTATGACCAGGCGGAGATCACCGCGATTGCCGCCGCCACCATCGCCTATGACCAGCTCTGCCTCCGCGCGATCAAGAAAGGCGCCAAGAGCCGCGCTTGAGGGGTGCTGCGACGGCTTGTTGCGGAGCCGAAAAATCGCCGAAATTGCCAGCGATTTCAAACGCTTGACCTGACCCGAATCGCCTTGACAGCCTAAGGGGGCGACCGTATGTTGCGCGCGCTCGCGGCGGCCCATAAGGTCTCCGCGGCGGTATCTGCTGTTTCGGGGTGAGAATCGGATCGGATGGATGACCGAACAAGACCCGAATGAGCCTTCGGATTTCGAAGCGCGGCTGAAAGCGGCGCGCGAAAAATCGGAGGAGAGTTCGGGGCAGGAGCCAAGTCGACTTCAATACGAGAGCTCTTCGGCCGGTCTCGGGTTCCGGATGAGCATCGAGTTGATGGTCGGCCTGGTGGTCGGATTGGGGATCGGCTGGCTGCTCGATGGTTGGCTCGGAACCAAGCCTCTGTTCATGGTCGTGCTCATGATCGTCGGTCTGGGCGCCGGCGTCCTGAACGTGGTGCGGGCTTCCAAGCAGCTCGACAAGGCGGATACGGATAAGAAGTAAGCTGGCCTACGGGCCGGTGACAGGACGAAGGCCGGTTTTCAACCGGTGGGGATGCAGGGACGGTATCGTGGCAGCAGAAGAACATTCTCCGCTCGCGCAATTCGAGATCCACTCTCTGGTGCCGATCAGGATCGGCGGCCTCGACATCTCCTTCACCAATTCCGCGCTCTGGATGGTGGCCGTGGTCGCCGCCATCACCTTGTTCATGGTGCTGGGCCTGCGCCAGCGCGCCATCGTTCCCGGCCGCTGGCAAAGCGCGGTTGAGATGAGCTACGACTTCATCGCCAATCTGCTGAGGGACAATGTCGGCAACGAGGGAAGGAAGTATTTTCCGTTCATCTTCTCGCTGTTCATGTTCATCCTGTTCGGCAACGTCATGGGTCTGCTGCCGGGCGCCTTCACCATCACCAGCCACATCATCGTCACCTTCGCCATGGCGATGGTGGTGTTCGTCGGCGTCACCATCATCGGCTTCGCCCGCCACGGCGTGCATTTCCTGACCTATTTCGCGCCCAAGGGCGCGCCCATGTGGCTGATGCCCCTGATGATCCCGATCGAGATCATCTCCTATTTCATCCGGCCGTTGAGCCTGTCGGTGCGACTGTTCGCCAACATGGTGGCGGGTCACATCATGCTGGCGGTGGTGGGCGGCTTCGTCGTCGGCCTCGGCATCTGGCTGGGCTGGGCTCCGCTTGCCTTCATCGTCGCGATTTTCGCGCTGGAGCTGCTGGTCGCCGTGCTGCAGGCCTATGTGTTCGCGATCCTGAGCTGCATCTATCTGAACGACGCGGTTCACCTGTCGCACTGAGGGTGCGGCGTCGGATTCTTCAACTCTCAACCTTGCGAAAAATCGAAAGGAACGAAAAATGGAACTCGAAGCTGCAAAGATGATCGGCGCGGGCATCGCGGCTCTGGCGCTCGGCGGCGCGGGCATCGGCCTCGGCCTTCTGTTCGGCAGCTACATGGAAGGCGCCTTCCGCAACCCGGAAGCCCAGTCCAAGCTGAAGGTCAACCCGATGCTGGCCTTCGCGCTGATCGAAGCCACCGGCCTGTTCGGCTTCGTCATCGCCATGATCATCCTGTTCGGCTAAGTCCGGTCGCGACCATCCGGTCGGCCGCGCTCTTCTTCCAGATGAGCCGCGGCCCCCTCGGGATTATCTTGGCCGGGATACCTTTCTGGAGCGCCTTCCATGCCGCAGTTTGACCCGTCGACCTTCGGTCCGCAGCTCTTCTGGCTGGTGGTCACCTTCGTCGCCCTCTATCTGCTGATGGCGCGCTTGGTGCTGCCGCGGATCACCGACATCCTGGGCCAGCGCGAGGATCGCATCGACGGCAATCTGCGGCGGGCGGAGACGCTGAAGGAAGAGGCGGACCAGGTGCTGGCCGCCTATCAGAAGGCGATCAACGACGCTCGGCACCAGGCCCAGGCGGCCTTGGCCCAGTCGGCGGCGGAGATCACCGCGGGTGCCGCGCGGCGCGAGGCCGAGTTCGGCAAGAAGATGGCCGATCAGACCAATGCGGCCGAGGCACGCATCCGCGCCGCCAAGACCCAGGCGCTGGCCGACGTGCGCGGCATCGCCGCCGAGGTCGCGGCGCTGATGGCCAGCAAGCTGACCGGCGGCCAGGTCGATGGCGGCAGCGCCGGCCAGGCCGTGGATTCGGTGATGAAGGAGCGCGGTCGATGAACGAGCATGAGAGCGGCTGGGGCGCGGTGCTGAACAATCCGCATACCTGGGTCTATGTCGGGCTGCTGATCTTCGTCGTGCTGATCGGCCCGAAGATCTGGAAGGCGCTGTCGGCGATGTTCGACAAGCGCGCGCTCAAGATCAAAGCCGACCTGGACGAAGCGCAGAAGCTGAAGGACGAGGCGCAGGCCCTGCTCGCCGAATATCAGCGCAAGCAACGCGACGCCATGCGCGAGGCCGACGACATCATCGCCAACGCCAAATCGCTGGCGCAGCGCCAGATCAAGGATTCGGCCGAGAAACTGGAGCAGAGCCTGATCCGGCGCGAAAAGGCGTCGCTGGACAAGATCGCCCAAGCCGAGGCGCAGGCCGTGGCCGAAGTGCGCCGCGAGGCGGTGGACGTCGCCACGGCTGCCGCGGCGAAGCTGATCCAGTCGCAGCTCGACGGCGCCAAGGCCGGCGCGCTGATCGATCAGGCGATCTCCGAGGTTGCCAAGAAGCTGCACTGAGCCGAGCGCTCAACGAGATGCGAAAAGCCCGGCATTGCCGGGCTTTTTTGTCGGCTGATCCCACCCACTCGATCGTCATCCCGGCCTTGCGCCGGGATCCATTTATCAGTCGCACGAGCGGCGGCCCGATGGACCCCGGCGCAAGGCCGGGGTGACGAGTTGGATATTGAAATGCAGTACGCGAACTGGCGCGGGCAGCGCTAGAATCGAATTTCCGCAGTCGGCACCACGTTCTCGACAATCCCCGACAGCACGCGGTTGTGGTGCGTGATGATCTTCTCCGCCGTCAGCACTGCATTGTCGAAGGTCGAATGCGCGTCGGCGGCGAGGGTCACTTTGTAGCCCAGGCTCTGCGCCACACGGCTGGCGGTGTCGACGCAGAACTCGGTTTGCAGGCCGGCGATGACGAGGCTGCCGATACCGGCGGCGCGCAGTTTCTGGTCCAGGTCGGTGTTGTAGAAAGAGCTGCAGGCCCACTTCTCGGTCACCGGCTCACCGGCGCGCGGCGCGACCTTGGGATGGATCTGCCAGCCCGCGCTGCGATGCGCCAGCGCGGCGCCCGCGTCTTCGCAATGCTGGACGAAGAAGACCGGCACGCCGCCAGCGCGGGCGCGCGCCAGCAGATCGGCGGCATTCGCCAACAGCCGATCGGGCTGATGGCAAATCTCGTCCGGACCAAACATGCCCTGTTGGATGTCGATCAGCAGCAACGCCTGTTTGGCCATCTTCCCTCCTACTCCGCCGCTTTCTTCGGCGCTTCCGGCTTCCAGCGCAAGACCGGCTGGCGCGCGGCCAACGTCTCGTCCAAACGCCGGCGCGGCGTGTGATACGGGGCGCCGTGGAAATAGGCGGCGTCGCCGGCCTTGGCCCGTTTGGCGAGACCCTTCACCACGTCGATGTAGCGGTCGAGGCCATCCTTGCTTTCGGTCTCGGTCGGCTCCATCAGCAAAGCACCGTGGACGACCAGCGGGAAATACATGGTCATCGGGTGATAGCCCTCGTCGATCATCGCCTTGGCGAAATCGAGGGTCGAGACGTCGGTGCCGTCGAGGAACTCGTCGTTGAACAGGGCCTCGTGCATGCAGGTGCCGGGAAAGGCCGGACTCATCTCGTCCTTCAGGCCGGCCAGGATGTAATTGGCGTTCAGCACCGCGTCGCCGGATGCGGCGCGCAGGCCGTCGGAGCCGTGGCTCATCATGTAGGCAAGCGCGCGGACGAACATGCCCATCTGGCCGTGGAAGCCTTTCAGCCGCCCGAACGCCTCGCCGCCGCGCTCGACCAGGTCGAAGCCGTTGGCGCCATGCACGACGTAGGGGACTGGTGCGTAGGGCGCCAGCGCCTTGGAGAGGACCACCGGGCCGGAGCCCGGGCCACCGCCGCCATGGGGCGTGGAGAAGGTCTTGTGCAGATTGATGTGCATGGCGTCGATTCCGAGATCGCCCGGGCGCACGCGGCCGACGATGGCGTTGAAATTGGCGCCGTCGCAATAGAAGTAGCCGCCGGCATTATGTACCGCGTCGGCGATGTCGATGATGTCGTTCTCGAACAGGCCGCAGGTGTTGGGGTTGGTGATCATGGTGCCGGCCACGTCGGGGCCGAGCTTGGCCTTGAAGGCGGCGAGATCGACGCGGCCGCGCTCATCGGCGGGCACCGGATCGACCACATAGCCGCAGGCGGCCGCCGTCGCCGGATTGGTGCCATGCGCGGATTCCGGCACCAGGATGCGCTTGCGCGCATCGCCCTTGGCCAGCAAGGCCGCGCGGATGGTCATGATGCCGCAGAGTTCGCCGTGCGCGCCGGCGGCCGGCGACATCGCCACGGCCGGCATGTTGGTCAGCACCTTCAGCCAATGCGCCAGGCGGTCGATCAGTTCGAGCGCGCCTTGCACGGTGGAGACCGGCTGCATCGGATGCAGATCGCCGATGCCGGGCAGGCGCGCGACCTTCTCGTTCAGACGCGGATTGTGCTTCATGGTGCAGGAGCCGAGCGGATAGACGCCCATGTCGATGGCGTAGTTCTTCTGGGAGAGTTTGGTGTAATGCCGCACCACCTGCGGCTCGCTCAGGCCTGGCAGGCCGATCTCGCTTTTGCGCTTGAGTGCGCCGAGGCGATCCTTGTGCTGCGGAATCTCGGGCAGATCGACGCCGCTGCGGCCCTTCATGCCCTGTTCGAAGATCAGCGGCTCTTCGATCTGCAGGCCCTTGTTGCCGGAGATGGTGCCGGGGCTAAATGCGTTTTGGGCAGGTGCGCCCTGCCCGTTCGCCGGGGCGGTCATTTGAGCACCTCTTTCAGGGCCGCTTCGTAGGCGGCGATGTCCTCGTCGCTGACCGTTTCCGTCGCGGCAACCAGCAGCAGGTTGGCCAGCTTGGTGTCGTCGGGATAGAGCCGCGACACCGGCACACCGCCGAGCACGCGGCGCTTGGCCAGCGCCTCGACAATCTGCGCCGCCGGCTTCGGCAACTTCAGGGTGAATTCGTTGAAGAAGCTCTGCGTCACCAGCTCGACGCCGGGAATGGCACTCAGCCGATCGGCGAGGCGCGAGGCGGTGGCGTGGTTGAGCTCGGCCAGCTTGGTCAGGCCAGCCTCGCCCAGCAGAGTCAGATGGATGTTGAAGGCGAGCGCGCACAAGCCCGAATTGGTGCAGATGTTGCTGGTCGCCTTCTCGCGGCGGATATGCTGCTCGCGGGTGGAAAGCGTCAGCACCCAGCCGCGCTTGCCGTCGACGTCCACGGTCTGACCCGTCAAACGTCCGGGCATCTGGCGGATGAATTTGTCGCGGGTGGCGAACAGGCCGACATAGGGGCCGCCATAGCTCAGCGCCACGCCCAGCGACTGGCCCTCGGCGGTGACGATGTCGGCACCCATTTCGCCCGGCGGCACCATCGCACCCAATGACACGATCTCGGTCACCGCGACCACCAGCAGCGCACCCGCCGCCTGGCAGGCCTTGGCCAGCGCGGAGAGATCGTGGGCGTGGCCGAAGAAGCTCGGATTCTGCACCACCACGCAGGAGGTGTTGGCATCGATCAGCTTGGTCAGGTCTTCCGTGCCAGCCGCATCGGCGGGCGCGGCGGCGACCTCGAAGCCGGTGTAATGGCCGTGGGTGGCGATCACTTCGCGGTAATGCGGATGCAAGCCACCGGAGAGCACGGCGCGGTTGCGGCGGGTGACGCGGTTGGCCATGGCGACAGCTTCGGAGGTCGCCGTTGCGCCGTCATACATCGAGGCATTGGCGACCTCCATGCCGGTCAGCAGCGCAACTTGCGTCTGGAACTCGAACAGATATTGCAGCGTGCCTTGCGTCACCTCCGGCTGATAGGGCGTGTAGGAGGTGAGGAACTCGCCGCGCTGGATCAGGTGATCGACCGAGGCCGGGATGTGGTGGCGATAGGCGCCGGCGCCGAGGAAGCTGGGGCACGATCCGGCACCGAGGTTCTTCGCGGCGAGACCGGTCATATAGCGCTCGACCCCAAGCTCGCCAAGCACCGGCGGCAGATCGACCGGACCTTTGAGCCGCGCCGATTGCGGCACGTCGGAATAGAGCGAGTCGATCGACGGCGCGCCGATTTTGGCGAGCATCGCCCGCCGATCTTCATCCGTCAGCGGCAGATAACGCATCAGTGCAATCCCTTGACATAAGTCTTGTAGGCGGCCTCATCCATGAGCGCGCCAAGCTCGCTTTTGTTGGCGAGCTTCACCTTGGCGAACCAGCCCTTGCCCATCGCATCCTCGTTCACCGTCGCGGGGGCATCGGTGAGGGCGGAGTTCACTTCGACCACTTCGCCGGAGACGGGGGCATAGACCTCGCTCGCGGCCTTGACCGATTCCACCACGGCCAGCTCCTTGCCCTTGGCGACTTGGCGGCCGATCTCCGGCAATTCGACGAAGACCACGTCGCCCAATTGCTCCTGCGCGTAATTGGTGATGCCGATGGTGGCGACGTCGCCCTCGACCCGCACCCATTCATGTTCCTGGCTGTAACGAACGTCGCTCATTTTGGTTGGCTCCCCTCTTGGATCAGCGGTGATAGCGATGTGGGGTGAAGGGCATCGCGGCGACCTTCGCCGGCAGCGCCTTGCCCCGCACCATCAGGTTCAGTTGCGTCCCGATGGCAGCGTGATCGGAGCGCACATAGCCCATGGCGACCGGGCCATTCACGCTCGGTCCGAAGCCGCCCGAGGTGATCTCGCCGACAATCTCGCCCGATTGCGTGGCGATTTCGGTATGCGCACGCGCCGGCGCCTTGCCCTCGGGCAGGATGCCGACGCGCTTGCGTGGCGGACCGTCCGCGATCTGCTTCTGGATGATGCCAGCGCCAGGAAAGCCGCCCTCGGCGCGGCGGCGTTTCTGGATGGCCCAGACCAGATCGGCCTCGACCGGAGTCGTCGTCTCTGTGATGTCGTTGCCGTAGAGGCACAAGCCCGCCTCGAGCCGCAGCGAATCGCGGGCACCAAGGCCGACCGGCTTCACGTCTGGATCGGCCAGCAACTTGCGCGTCAGATTGTCCGCCTCGCCGGCGGGCACGGAAATCTCGAAGCCATCCTCGCCGGTATAGCCGGAGCGGGTGACGAAACATTCCATGCCGCCCAGCACCAGCGGCCGGCCGGTCATGAATGTCATCTCGGCGCTCTGCGGGGCGAAACGCACCAGCACGGCAGCGGCCTTCGGTCCCTGCAACGCCAGCAGCGCGCGATCTTCCAACGGCTCGATTCTGCAGCGGCCGGAGAGGTGCGCGCGCAGATGGGCGATGTCCTGCACCTTGCAGCCGGCATTGACCACGACGAACAGGTGATCCGCGTCGGTGCCTGGGCCGGCGCGCGTCACCATCAGATCGTCGAGGATGCCGCCAGCCTCGTTGGTGAAGAAGGAATATCGCTGCTGGCCGGGCTTCAGGACCTGGAAATCGGCCGGGCACAGGCTTTCCAGCGCGATCGCGGCCGCCGCGAAGTTCGCAGCACTCAAGCGGATCTGGCCCATGTGGGAAACGTCGAACAGGCCGGCGCCACTGCGCGTGTGCAGATGCTCGGTCAGGATGCCGGCGGGATATTGCACCGACATGTCATAGCCGGCGAACGGCACCATCTTGGCGCCCAGCTCGACATGCAGATCGTAGAGGGGAGTTCGCAGCAGGTTCTGGTCGCTTGCACTCAAGACAGCCTCCGGGTTGAGATCACGGATGTTGTCCCGCGATCAGGCAACCCCCCTCTGTCTGAGGACCTGAGAGATTTGCCGACTTCTGCGCTGGTGCTGCGAACGCGACCAAAACGGAAGCTGGTCTACTCCTTCGGTGGAGCCCGCCCGGATGAAAGGCGGCTCGCTTTCCAGAGTTTTCTAAACCGTGCGGTCCTTTTGCCTGAGAGTTTCCGGGGGCGGTTGCTCCTTCGGCGCCGGCCGGCGGTCACGTCTTACCGCCGGACGATCTCTCCCGCAATCGGTCGAAACCGGGCGGAGCATGGCCCCGCCCAAGCTTGTCGTCAAGCGGCGAAATTTCTCGCGAATGCGACGCGCCGCGTGCCGCAGATTCGCTAGATTTCGTGGACAGAGGTTGACTGCGGAATCTCGGTTTGATTCAAAGCGCCTCTTCAACAAGCTCAAGAACTGGCGACGGGTCGCCACCCGATACGACCAAAGGATCGCATCTCGGCTTCGTCGCAATCGCCGCAGTCAAACTATGGATACCCTTTGTACACGAAACCCAGTGGAAGCGTCGAAGAGTTCGAGACCTATCCGCCTCTCCAACCGCGTCGGCGAACGGCGACTCTATCGCGCCGCACCGGTCACCAGCGACGTGCCTGAACGCCCTGCCCGCCGGATCGCAGCGATGGCGCCCGACAGCGGCGCGAGCTGGCCCGGCCAAAAGTGGGCAAGTCCAGCCGTCGTTGTGTCTTGCCGAATGCGGCAGGATATCAGGAGACTCAGAATCCCCTGCGACAGACACTGACGTCACCTCAACCGTCGGCTTTTGAGGCCAGACTTCACCGCCTGCCGCATCCAGCAGTCGACAGGGGAGGTCTCAAATTTCGAGACAAACCTTGCCAAAGTGCTTTTGGGATTCGTAATGCTTGAAGGCAGCGACGATTTCCTGCAGCGGAAAACTGCGGTCAATAACGGGCTTCAAACGATTGGCCGTTATCGCCCGGATCATGTCCTCTTGATCTGCTCTGCTGCCAATGGAGATCCCGCTGATACGAATCTGATTCGAAAACAGTGCCGGGATCGCCACTTCTCCCGCAAAACCGGTCAAGACGCCGATTATGGCGATATGCCCGCCCGTCCTGCAGGCTGTTATCGACTGCGCCAACGTGCCGGGTCCGCCGACCTCAATCACATGATCGACGCCGCGTCCGTCCGTCAAATCCTTTGCCTTCTGGCCCCAGTCCAGCACGACCTTGTAATTAATGACGGTGTCGGCCCCGAGACGCTTGAGCTTTTCCAACTTCTCCTCGGAGGAAGACGTAGCGATCACTCGGGCGCCCGCGGCTTTCGCGAATTGCAGCGCGAACAGCGATACACCACCCGTGCCAAGGATCAACACCGTATCACCGGGCTTCACCTGGCCGCACACCACCAAGCCTCTCCAGGCGGTGACTCCCGCGCAGGTGAGCGTTGCCGCCTCCACATGCGTGTAGCCTGCCGGTGCCTTGGTGAAGGCGTGCGCCGGCATGCACACGTACTCGCGGGCATAGCCGTCAACACTATCTCCCGGTATATCCCGCTTGGTAGCGGGCGTCATTTCGCCTCCCAGCCAATACGGCCAAAATGTGCTGATGACGGTATCCGCGACCTTGAACTCATCGACATCTTCCCCGACCGCAATCACGTCTCCAGCGCCATCGGACATCGGAATGCGGCCGTCGGCGCACGGTATTTTCCCCAGCGCCACCATATCGTCATGGAAATTCAACGAGCTGGCCCGGATTCTGACCAGCAATTCACCCCGCCCTGGTTCGGGATGATCTTCCTCGACCAATTTGAGATTTGCCAGGCCTCCCGGCGCTCTTAGCCTAACCAGCCTCATGAATATCTCCTTTGAACCTTTGTGCGCGAAACCTAGTCCGCAGCCGCGTACGGCAAACGCATCGGGAATCTCACGCGGCGCAGATGCCGCGCAAAATCTCACGGCTGAAATCAGTTCCCTTAGTTGTACTCGTCGTGGCGCCGAAACCAGGGACCCGTTTCGTTGCGCCCCTTGGGCGCGCGGTCGAGCCATTGGTACATGCCCCAGAGGCCGTCCAGCCCGCGGGCATAGGCGGAATAGGTGTGGTAGACGATTCCGTCCTCCAGCACGAAGGTGCTCATGCCCGGGCGATCGCGCGAGTACGTGGCGGCGTCGGTTCCGGACCTGGCCGCTAACTCGACGACCGGCGGCGGGACCGGATCCACATCCATCGCATGGCCGCTGCGCTCGTAATTGTAGACGATGGCCCGCTGGCGCTGTTGCTCCTCGGTGAAGGAGACATTGAAGTCGAAGTTGAAGTCGCCGCCCTGCGAGGATGCCCAAGGAAACGTCCAGCCCATGCGCCGCTTGTAGTCCTGCAACTTGGCGAGCGGCGCCCGCGACACCGCCCAGAAGGCAACGTCGTGGTTCTGCAGATGGACGACAATGCCGTCGAACCCGTCCGCCAACGCCGAGCAGGAGGTGCAGCCGGCCTTCCAATCGGGCCCGAACATGAAGTGATAGACGAGAAGCTGCGAGCGACCGCCGAA
>Ga0184637_10001814_pt1 | contig 14090 bp, 11 predicted proteins | sample PLM3_127_b2_FD_133143 | JGI IMG/M metagenome (GOLD analysis project Ga0184637, IMG submission 133143) | Groundwater sediment microbial communities from an aquifer in East River, Colorado, USA - PLM3_127_b2 | ecosystem: Environmental > Terrestrial > Soil > Riparian zone | place: USA: East River...
TCCTTCACCATGACGTGCACGAAGGAGTGAGGGTTGAGGAAAAGGAACTGCAGCATCTGCCCTTCGATGGTCACGGTCTGCCCTTCCAGATACGTTGCCGCGAAGGAGTGATGAGCATAGGCCTTGATGCCCGGCGCGCACGCTCCGGCCAGAAGCAGAGCCACCCAAAGACGCTTCATAATGGTTCCTCCCTGCAGAACCCAACCTGACTCAGAAGTGTTGAGAGGATACTAACCGAATGGGTTCTCGCGCTGCCGTCATCTCCGGCGGGCGATATTGACCTGGGTGCATCCCTCCATCACGTCGAGAAACCTCTGATAGTTCGCCTCGCCGACGACGAACGGATGGGGCTCACCCTTTTTGCGCGACTGCAGCCTGTCCAGCTTCGGCTGGATCGGATCCATCAACGGATGATTCTGCATCACGATCTCGACCTTGGCCTTCCTGGTTGCCTCTCTGAAGTGCGCGATCGACTTCAGGTAGGTCTGCAAACCTTCGTCTGAGATGGGCCCTGGGGTCAGGATGCTTCCGCCCCACATGGCAGCCATGTGCGTCCTGCCGTTGTCCTTCACCGGAAAGATAAAGCCCATCGCTCCCGGCGTGTGGCCGGGGATCGAGAAGGGCGTCACTGTCAGATCGCCAAGGACGACAGGCTGCCCGTCCGTGAGCACCTGATCGTGTTTCGGCATGATTGGCGGCGGCCCGCCGCCACGGGGCGGGGGAGGATTGTCAATCGCAGGCCAATCCGCTGCCCCGACATAGACCTTCGAACCGAACTTGTCCTGCATATACCGCGCGCCGCCAACATGGTCCCCATGGCCGTGGCCGCCGAGGATGACTTTCACCTGGGCCGGATCAAGGCCGAGCTTCTGGAATCCCGGCAAGAGCAGCGTGTCGACCTGGGCGGCACCGAGGGAATCAATCGTCAAGAGCCCGGCCGAGGTTTGAAAAATGTAGACAACGGTCCCGGCGTTGCCGAGCACCCACACGTTGTCGAAGACCTTCGTCGGCGCAATGACCGGATCGGTGGCGCTGTTGGCGCGTGGCGCTTCGCAGAAGAAGTGAGCCTCATCAGCCCACATCGCGCCTCCGGCCCTTTTCGCTTTCTCGATCAGCGCTATCACTTCTGGCGAATCGGGCTTGGCCGGCGGCGGCGGCGGCGCCTGTGCCTGCGCGAGCAAGGGAAGAGCCGCGGCGAAGATCAAGAGACAACCGAGCTTCTTGCGTGACATGAACGTCTCCTTGACGAGTGCGAGACCGGCGAAAGCCAGGCGTGTGGCCATTCCGGCACCCTTTCCGTTGAGCCCTACGTCACGGCGCGGGACGCGGCTTCATCTTCTTCCGGTATTCCGGATACAGCGTCTCGGGGACGCCGAGCGCCGCGTCGCGCGGGACGCCGTACTTGGCGGTCATCTCATCGGTGAAGGGGTTCTTCTCCGGCGCGTAATGCGCGACGCTTTCCCCCAGTTCCGTCCCTTCGAACACCGCGATGCACGCGGGCCCCACCGGCGAAATCGCCGCCGAGCTCAGCCGGAAGTTCTTCGTCAGGATCTGCGGTTCCGCGAGGTGGATCGGATCCTCGATGATCCCGAGCACCGTCAGGACGTCACCGTGACGGAAGAAACGCGTGGTCAGCCTCGCCTGGTCGCTGCTGGGCACGCCGGTCTTGCGGAGGAAGCCCACCTGCATGTGCGTCGTGTAGGCGACGAGCGTGTTGCCCTCCCAGTGGCCGGTCGTAAACCCGGCGCGCGTGTGCGCCGCATTCGGGGACGGGTGCGGCCGCCCGTCCATCCAGATGACGAACGGCGCGCGATTTTCCCACGCCCCGATCGTGTAGGAAATCGGGGTGCCGTTGGCCTTCTCCGTATCGCTCCAGATCCTCAGCCCGAACGGCCCCTGCGCGAAGTAGAACACCGGCCATCCCTGGCACTGTCGTTCGATCATCGACAACTGCGACTGGGAGTAGGACAACCCCCTCAGGCGGGCCTCCTCGGTCAGCGGGTACCCCGTGTAGTCCACGGGGAGCCCGTCGCCCGCGAGATCTTCATTCCCGGTCGCGTCCCAGGACCCGACCAGGTCGAACTGCGCATAGGCGGGGCGCAGCGTCGGCCCGGACAGCAGCAGCAGTAGTACTCCGAGCGCCGTGCGGGCGATTACCACGTTGAGGTGCACGGTGTTGGATCCCATCGTGATGCGTCCGCCTCCTTCTTGAATTGTGAACTGACGACGTAGGGGCGCTGCAGATAGCGCGGGTCCTCGACGACCGTCGTGACGATCAGCAGTTGCCCACCCGTCGGGTGCGGGGCGACGTCGAAGGACTCGGTCACCGTGGTGTTCTCGCTGTACGGGACGCCGTTCCAGCGCAAGTACCCGGCGCGCAGGTTCGTGGTCACCACGGTCAGCGATCCACCGCCGGCGGGCCGAGGGCCGGCGCCGAGCAGGTCCTGGTCCCCTCGGCGGGGGACGGCTGCGCGTTCCCACCGCGCGGTGGACCGCCCCTGCCAGCTCGGCGGGTCCGCGGGCCCCGCCGCCGGCGCAAACCGGAACGTCCGGGTCTGCATCCCCGCGTCGGTGTCGAGTCGCAGCGTCGTGTCGTCCTGCCAGGTCACATGCAGCCGGCCGGGCACGCGCATGATCGCCCCGGCGCCGAATGCCTTGCACTGATTGCCGGCGCTGGCGTCCGCCGCCGGATTCCAGGTATCGGCCACCTTGCGGCCCTCGGGTGTGAGCGGGACCCGGGTATAATCGCCCTTCGGCGGCGTCACCATCCGGAGCCGCCAATCTTCGCTGACAAACGCCACCCAATAGCCTGTGAAATCGATCGGCGCCGAGGCCCTCGGCGTGGGGGGCGGCCCGCCGCCGCGATTCTGCCCCTGCGCCGTCGCGGCACTGCCCAGCGACCCCGCCGCCGCGAGCGCCACGATCATCGCCGCACGCACCCTCATGACTTCGCCTGCAAGAGGCTGTGATACACCGCCTCGATAAACTGGTTCGTCGTCCACGGACCCGTGGTCGATCCATACCGGGCCGTGTAGCCCCTGGCCGGCGCCGCCGCCTTGATCTGGTCCAGAGTCCGGCCGGCCGTGATCAGGTCGCGGACCCGATCGCGTATGACGGTGAGCATGTCTCGGTATTCGGCGGCGTCGATCTGGTCGCTGAGGTGGCCGTGACCAGGAATGATCACGGTGCCCGCCTCGCGCGACACGAGCGGCACGGACGTGATCGCCAAGTCTACGAGTCGATTCAGCGCCGCAATCTTACCCTGGACCGTGCCGCCCCGGGCGACGTCGATCACCGGGAAGCGGGTGGTGTCCAGGATGTCGCCCGCGACGACGACATCCGACCGGCGGAAGAAGACCATGCTGTCGCCGTCGGTGTGCGCCGCGGGCTGCTGCAGGACCTCGATCCCCTCGCCATTGAGGTACAGATACTTCCGCGGCTGGTAGAACGCTTCCGTGGGCCACGCCACGAACGGATACGGCGCCGCCTGCCCGACGGGCGTGCTCATCCGCTCGAGCACCTTTTCCGTCGCAATAATGGAGGCGCCGCCGCGGCCGAAGACGCCCGCGTTCCCGGTGGTGAACCCCCCAAACAGCGTCTGCCCCGCGTTGGCCATCGTCTCGTTGCCGCCCACATGATCCGGATCGGCGTTGGTATTAATGAGGTACCGGATCGCGCCCGGCGTGATCCGCCGGATCGCGGCGACGACGGCCTCGGCCCGGGACGCCAGCCCCGTATCGATGACGACCACGCCGTCTTCGCCAATCTGGACGCCAATGTTCCCGCCGGCGCCCGCGATCATGTAAAAGTTGGGGCGCACCTGGATCACTTCCAGATCGCCGGCCGCCGGGGCGTTGATCGTCTGGGCCCCCGGCGCGCGCTGGCCGCCCTGCGCCTCGACGACACCGACGCAGACCGCGACCGCCATCAGGGCGCCTGCCGTGATGGCGAGGCCGGTACACACGAGGCGTTTCATTGGGAGATCCTGCCTCACTTCAGGCCCTGCGTCAGGTCGTACGTGGTCGTGTCGAAACACATACCTTCGCCGATCTTGTTGAAGGGCTGCCGCCTGAGTGTCTTCCGGGGCGTGGTCCAGGGTGCGCTGAGCATCTGCGGGTCCTCGACGACAGCCTGGTACTCGATCGTATCGGCGTCGATCATGCGCCAGCGCTCGACCACGCGCATCGCGTCAGAATGCAGCCACACGCCGTTGCTGGTGGGTGTCGGTCTATCCCTGGCGTCCGCAAGCCATGTCTTGCCGTTGAATCCAACGATGTCGACGACGAGCGTGTCGCCCTCCCAGCGGCCTGTCGAATCTCCAAAGTAGGACGGCAGCACGTCGACGGGATGCGGGCTCCCATCGGTCGGGATCAAACGAAAGGCGTGGTAGTACTCGGTGAGGACCACCATCATGCCCGCTCTCTGCACGATCTGGAACGGCCAGGGCGAACTGACGATCGCGCGAGGCACGCCGTATGGCAGGCAACGATACAGCGGATCGTCAGGCTCCCCGAGCCCCTTCATCTTCGCCCGCGCCGCCGGGGTGTACAGCTTCTCGAGCTCTGCGAGACCATCGCCGCCGCCGGGCGCCGGCGTCCATACGCCGGTCATGTCCGGTTTACCGTCCGCGAGCCGTGGCGCAGGTCCAGCGGGCTTCGCGGCCGGTGGATTCTGCGGCGCAGCCTCCGATATCGAAACCGCAGCGGCGAGGATCAGGATCGCGAAAGACTTTTTTTTCATGATGAACGTGTACCGGCTGAACGCTGCTCCCATCACACTCGGCTCGCCTTCGTCCGACGATTAGTTGTCACCACGCCCCCGACCGCCCGCCGGAGGGGATGTGCGCGGCCCGGTCCCGCCTGCCCCGATGACGAACGACCGCCCGTCCTGGAGCACGAATTCATGCACTTCGCCAAAATGCCGCGAGGCATCCCTGGCGGGATGACCCTTGATCGTGATCTGCAGTCCGGGCTTCAGGATCGCCGGCGTCACGCCTCTGCGATACAGCTGATTCGGAACGGCGCCCTCAAACCCCCACTTCACCACGGTGCCGCTCGCATCCGTGACATCCAGATAAATCCAGGTGTGCGGGTTTTCCCATTTGACTTCGGTGACGAGTCCCTGCAGCGTGATGTACTTGTCGAGATCGTACGCCACCGCCGCGGCGTGATGCGCCGACACGGGTATGATCGCCAGCAGGAAACCGACGACGCAGAGCGCCGATCCACAGATACGCACCAGTGCCACAGTGACCTCCTCGTTCAGGAGAGACGCAGAGACTTTCACGAGTCGCGGGAATTCCTAAAAGTTGAATTGCGCGCTCACCTTCACGGAGCGCCCGATCAGAATCCCCTGCGGCTGCTGCCAGTTGCCGAACGTGTTGCTCTGCTGGATGACCGCGTTCCCGTTCAGGGCGTTGTAGAGATCCAGGTTGAGCGACGTCCGGTTTGCACCGACCCGCAGGATTTTCGCAAAGCGCACGTCGAGCTGGTTCAACCGCTCGCCATAGACCGTCCCCGGCTCGACGATGTTCACCGTGACGTTGGCGGCGCCGCCCGAGAGCGGCCGACCGAGCGACGGTGTCACCAGCGCATTCGAGGCGACGAAGTTCGCCTGCACCTCGGGCCCCGGGATGCTCTGGAACGACCCGCTCACCTGTACGTCCACACGCGGGATCGTGTAGGAGGCGAGGAGCTTCACCTGCGTGAGGAAGTTGGTGTCCACGTGACAATACGCCTGGGGGATCAAAGGCGAGATCTCGGGCAACTGCTCAACGATCTCGCAGTTGTCCGAGGTCGTGCGGCCGGTGCTCAGGCCGCCCTGGAGCAGCAGGCCGTTCCGAATCCGCGAATTGACCGAGACGTCGACCCCATTCCAGCGCTGTATTTGCTTGCCGTACGCGTCGGCGAAGGTGACGTAATTGCTGGTCGGCCGACCGAAGCTCCCCGGCTTCAAGTTGCGGAGTCCGCTCACCGTGTAGCCGCCCCCGTCGGGCAGCCGGGAATCGGTGGGCGCGGGGATGCTGAACGTGTCGAAGTCCGCCGCCGTGAGCGCCCGGTCGTCGGTGACCGTGAGGTTCCCGTATGACCGGCGGAAATAGCTCAGGTCCACCGACACCTGGGGCACGATCTCGCGCTGCACGCCCACCGAGAACTCCCAGTTGTACCCGCGGACGCCCCACCCCCTGAGCGTCTTGGGATCCCACACAGAGCCGCCGCCGGTCACCTTGCCGAAATTCGGGTTGGCCATCGCCTGACACTCGCCATTGATGGCGGGGTTCAGCAGGTCGCAGTCCGGAACGAAATTGCGGTTCGCGTCGTTCCAGTTGCGCGTGGTCTCGAGGATGAGATTGCCGGCGACGGGGTTGCCGATGGCATCGACCTGCGTGCCGCTCAGATACTTGTTCAGGCTCACCTTGACGGCGGTCTTTCCGTCCCCGGAGAGGTCGTAGGCCGCGGCCATCTTCGGCGTGATGTCGTGCCACCTCAGCTGCTCCGTCCTGGGGATCGTGAACGGGACGGGGACAAACCTCGCCGGACCATACGGGTTCGCGGGGTCACTGATGATCTGTTCCGGAAAATGGCTTCTCTTGCCGTCGTAGCGCATGCCCAGGTTGAGGGTCAGGCGATTGATCGTCCAGCGATCCTGGACAAACACGCCGGGCTCGAAGTCGAGCGTCCACAAGTCGTGGTACGGCCTGACGCGCATCGTGAGCTGGTTCGGCACCCCGTTGTTGAGCCGATAGCGGAGGGGCTGGATGGCAAACGCGTTGTAGTCCGCGGACGCTGTCGCGTTGACGAAACCAAGCTTGAAGGCGTGGGCGCCGGTCACATACGACGCGGAGACCCGGTAGCGGAACGTGATGTTCTTGGCGTTCCGGAAGTCGCCGACGCGCGTCTTGACGTTCATGCCGTTCGACTGCTCCGAAAACCCGATCAGGCCGGGGCTCGCCCCGTCAGGCGGGAAAAAGCCCCACTTATTGAACTGATAGAGCACGCTGGCGTCCAACAACAGCCGAGTGGTGATCGGCGCCGTCCAATCCGCCGTAGCCAGACGCAGCGGGTGGCCGTGCCGATTGTCGGTGGGGCCCACCTGCGTCGCCGAGATGAGGGACGGGCACTTGCAGGACGTCTGCTCACTGTAGGAGACCGCAAACTTGTTTCCTGGGTTCGCCTGCCAGGTCACGCGCGTCTGCGCGTTTTTCCAGACGGCGCTGTTGACCGCTTTCCGGCTCGGGTCTGGGGTGTACGCCCAGACGTTCGCGTCGTTCTGCGTCGCGTCGAAAAAGACGCCCGCCACGTAGTTCGCGGCCTTCAGGTAACGCACCGCGCTGTAGAACCACACCGTGTCTCGCTTGATCGGCCCACCGACTGACGGGTTGAAGTCCATGTTCTCTTGGACGGAGTTGGCGTGACTCAGCCCCCGAGCCCCCAGATCGTCCGTCAGGTTATCGGCCGTCAGATGCTCGTTGGTGAAGCTGCCGAAGAGGGTGCCGCTGAACTCGTTGCCGCCGTCCCGAGGAATAAGGTTGGTCCGGACGCCACCGACCTCATTTTCGGCCGACCCGGCCGTATCGACGACGACTTCCTGGATGGCGCTCATGTTGGGGGTGTACAGGCTCTCGAACGCCTCGTTGCCCCAGCCGGTCGACACGCCGTTGATCATCTGACGCGAGTCTTGGAGCGTGCCCCCGTGGATGGCGTAGATCCCGGTCATGTCCCCCACGGAGCCGCCGACATCATGCGCGCCGATCCCGAAATAGTTCCCGGCGCCCTGCGCGATGGTGATCCCCGGAATGAGGACCACCATGCTGGCAGGCATCCGTCCGCTCGGAATGCTGTCAACGACCTCCGTGCTGATGACCCGCTGCTGGGTCGCACTCTGCACGTCCACCAGCGGGCTCTCACCGGTCACCGTGACCGTCTCTTCCAGTGAGCCGACACGGAGGTCCGCGTTGATGGCGGCCGTGAAGGTCCCCGCCAGCTCGATCCCTTCGCGGCGAACCGTGCTGAACCCCGGCAGCGTGAAGGTCACGGTGTAGGTGCCGGGCGGCAGGGTGATAATCCGATACTGGCCGCTGCCGTCGGTGACAACCGTCCGTACCTTCTCAGTCAAATCTGGGCTGGTGGCTTCAACCGTTACGCCGGGCATGACGGCGCCCGACGTGTCTCGGACCGTGCCCGTTATGGACGCTTGGGCAAACGCTGCCGCAGGCAGGACAACGAACCACGCGGAGACGATCAGGATCCTGGCTGCTCCACGCATGAGACTGGCCTCCATGGCATCTATACACCGATGACACTGAATAGACACAACAAAAAAGACCACAATTGGGCGCCACACTCACGGGCTGCTTGATCACGACGATCCGCTTGACGACAGGAAGCATGAGCGGCCTGCTCGCGGTCAACGGAAGGCAACCGTTCTGCGATTCGTTTGGCGTGTTGGAGCTGGCGCAGGCGCTTGGGGACTTCGAGTCGCTGGATCGCACCGGCCGGCGAGCGTTACGCCCTGCACCTGCCGTCCCGGGACCCCGCGCTGCTGAAGCGGGCCTTGACGCGCTCCTTTAAAGGCGCCCCCTTCAATACTTTGGCTGGTGCCTGTATACTTCGTATCCTTGGAAATGGCGACAGGCACCACGCAATCAATTCTCGGGCGCGCCAACACGGCGCTTGACAGGGGCCGGGGCTCGGAAGCCGCGCAGCTCCTTGCGCCGGTGCTGCGCTCCGGCGCACTCAGCCGCGAAGACGACGTGTCGGTCCGCACGGCGCTGGCGGAAGCCTGGTTGCTGCAGGACGACCTCACGCAGGCGGCCGCCGCGCTGGGCCGGACGCCGGACTCCATCCGCGAGCCGATCGCCGACGCGCGCTTGTCGACGCTATGGCGTCTCCACGGCCGGATCACGTTCGCCCGCGGGGAAAAGTCGCGGGCCATCGCGCTGCACGCGCGGGCGCTGAAACATGCCGAGCTGGCTCACGACTCGCGGGCGATCGGGCTCGCCCACTACGAGCTGGCGCACTGCTACCAACAAGTCGGCGACTCCGGAATCGTGCGCGACCATCTCACCGAGGCGGCCTCGGCGCTCCACGCGGCGGGCGACCGGCGGCACCTCGCCCTCGTGCATTCGTTGTCGGCGGTGCTGCTCGCGCAGTCGGGCCGGTCCGATGAAGCCACCAGCGCACTCCGCCAGGGCGAGCGGCTCGCGATCGCCATCCAGGCCGACGACGTCCTCGCCGGCATCGTCCACAACCAGGCCAACGTGGCGCTCATGCGCCACCGGCACGACCAGGCGCTGGCGCTCGCGGAGCGCAGCGTCACGCTGCACCAGGCGCTTGGCTCAGGGCACGGCCTGGCCGTTGCGCTCGCGACGCTCGGCCAGATCCTGGTGCAGCTCGGGGACCTGGAGCGCGCGGAACAGATCCTGACCCGCACGCTGGAAGTCCGCAGCCCGGTGCAGTTCCAGGAGACGACCGGCGCCGTCTTCGATACGCTCGCCCAGATCCACCTGATGCGCGGCTCGTACGAGCGTGCCGGCGAATACCTCCGCCAGGCCAGCGAGGCCTACGGCGCGTATGGTACGCAGACGAACCGGTGGTACGAATGGTCGCTGAAGGTGCTCGGCGTGAAGCTGGCCATTCGCCGCGGTGCCTGCGACGAAGCCGTCGATCACGCCGAGGCGCTGGTGATGACCGCCGGCGTTCCGCCTGCCGAAGCGATCCAGGCGGAGCTGGCCGCGTGCGAAGCGCTGGTGGCGGCGGATCGCATTCCGGAAGCGGAGCAGCGGCTCGAATCCTGCGAGGGCCGGCTCGATCCACGGGCCGCTCCCGCCACGTGGGGCGAATTCCTTCGCGTCAGGGGCACGGTGCACGAGCGCTCGAACCGCCCCGCTGCCGCGCATCATGACTTCGCGCAGAGCGCCAGCGTCTTCGACCTGCTTGGCGAGCGCTATCATGCCGCGCTGAGCAACCTGGCGCTTGGCCGTCTGGCCGCGAAAGCGGGCAACCGTGGCGCGGCGGAGCGGTACCTCGATCACGCCGGCACGATTTTCGGAACGCTCGGCGCCGAACGCGACCTCAGCGAAGTTGGCGCGGCGCGGGCGCTTCTCAACGAAGCCCCCGCCATCCAGGCCGTGATCCCTCCCACCGACGCCGATGAGGCTGTCGTCCGGCGGCTGCTCGACGCCGCGATCATGCCGGACCTGCTGGCGCGGGAGACGGCGACCGCGCTCATCGAAACCATCGAGGCCGATGCGGCGGTGGTATTCGTCGCCGCGCCGGGCGGCGAAGTGCGGGTGGTCGCGGCGGCAGGATGCGACATCGACGTGGCGCGCGCGCTCGCCCGTGCGGCGTCGCAGGGAAGCCGTGAGTACGGAGAAGGCTTGCTGCTGACCGAGCCGCTTGGCCGGGACCACGACGGTCTGCGCGCCTGTACCATCGTGGCCGCGCGCAGGCTGACAGACGCCGCGACACGCCGCCTCCGCATGTTCGCCGCGGTCGCCCGCCAGGGCTTTGAGCTGTGCGGCGTGCGCGAGCGTCCCCCCCAGGCGGTCGAGCAGATCAACGAGCGGCCGCTCGAACCGCTGCTGCCCGGCTTCGTCTGCGCGAGCGCGGCGATGAACCGGGTGGTCGAGCAGATACAGCGGCTGCAGGGTCACGACCTCACCGTCCTGATTACGGGAGAAAGCGGCACCGGCAAGGACCTGGTCGCGCGCGCGATTCATGTCGGCTCGCCGCGGCGCGCCGCCATGTTCCTTCCCTATAACTGCACCACCACGACGCGGGAGCTGGCCGACAGCCAGTTGTTCGGCCACCGGCGCGGCAGCTTCACCGGTGCCATGACGGACCAGCCCGGGCTGATTCGCTCCGCGGGCGGCGGCACGCTGTTCCTCGACGAAATCGGCGACCTGCCGCTGGACATTCAGCCGAAGCTGCTCCGGTTCCTGGAGCAGAGCGAGGTCATGCCGGTCGGCGAGACGCGGCCGCAAGCGGTCGACGTGCGGGTCCTGGCGGCGACCAATGCCGACTTGGAACAGCGGGTGGCAGAGGGCAAGTTCCGCGAAGATCTGTACTACCGCCTCAGTGTCATCCGGATTCACGTCCCGCCGCTTCGTGAGCGGCGCGACGAGATTCCGCACCTGAGCACGTTCTTCCTGCGGGAGGCGTGCGATCGGCTCGGCAAGCCCGACGTCCAGCTCGCCCCGGCGACGCTGGACCTGTTTGCAAATTACTGGTGGCCGGGCAACGTCCGCCAGCTCCGAAACGAGATTCAGCGTGCGGTGGCCATGAGCGCGCCGGGCGGGGCCGTGGAGCCGGAGCACCTCTCCCCGGATCTGGCCGCGCCCATATCCGCCAATCAGGCGGCCACGCAGACGAGACCCGGGCGACGGGAGTACCCGCGGAACCTGGCGGCCGCCATCGAGCAGGTCGAAAAGGAGATGATTGTCGGCGCGCTGGAAAAAGCCCATGGAAATGTCTCGGAGACCGCCCGGGTCCTCGGCCTGACCCGTCGAGGCCTCTACCTCAAGATGCGGCGGCTGGGACTCGATGGCGCGACGATGGCGCATACTTAGTAACCAGGTATACAGGCTGATGGATACTAGATAGACAGAGCTTCAGGGGGTTAAATTTAGGTCTTATGACATTACTTAGTACAGAATCAATAACTTACAGCTGCACACATTTGCCACCTGACAGCTCGGACATCGGCCCGCACATTGATGGTGCATAGATCACCAATCGCATTTCCAGAGGGCCGTATGGTGATTCAAACCGTCGCAACGTCACAGAGACCGCCGGTCGGCAGCCAGCCGCGTATCGGCGAACGCCGCAACGTTCGAGTCCAGGGCCGCTTGACATGGCGCGATGCCAGCGGAGCGCTCCGCTTTGTGTCGGTCGTCACGCGCGATGTCAGCGACGTGGACGCGTTCGTGGAGTGCCAGGTGCCGGCATCGATTCCCCTGTATCGCCTGGTGCATTTCCAGATCGAGCGCACCGGCCGTGCCTGCGTGGAGCTGCCCGCCGTGCTGCAGCAGGGGAAGGTCCTGTCGGCCGTGTATCGGGTTGGCCCGTACCGATCCGCAACCGGCACCCCGCAGGGCTACGCGCTGCGGCTCCTGATCGAGCCCGCCGCCGCCGTGGCGAGCGCGCCGCAAAAGCGCAGCGCCCTCGCGGTCGCCCACTAGCTCCGCCGGGCCGGCTGCCGCCTTCGCCGCTTCGCGGCTTCGGCGCGCCAGGAAAGCCGGCCCTCTACGTACGGACGTCATTCGCGGCCGAAGAGCGCCGACAAGAGATCGCTGAGCCAGCGTTCGTTCCACGCGTACGGACCCGCCGCCGGCTCCACCCGTAATGACGCGCGCTCGATCTGCTGCGCCTGGCGCCGCCCCTCCACCAGTTCCTGCCGCTGCACCTCGCGGGCCCGATCGAGGCCGCCCTCCTGGATGAACCGAACCACCTGATGGAGCTCGCCACGGTCGAGAAACGTCCCGTGGCCGCGACACACATCGACGATCGCGCCCGACATGCGCCCGAAATTAATCCGGTTCATCAGCTTGCCGCACCGCAGGCAGGGCCGGTATCGGACGCGCTCCGCCTGGACACCCATCACGGTGCGGGGAGCGGCGGGCACAGGGAGCACTGCCGCCTGATTCTCACGGTCGGCGCACAGGCGCTCGAATGCGGCCGCTTCAACCCACGTTCCGTCGCACGTCTCGCACTCCAGCAGATCCGTTGGGCCCACCGTGATCCAGCGCATGTCGCCGCGGCAGGCGGGACAGCGTGTCCGCTGTTCGCTGAGGTCGTCCGTCCGGGCGCGCGGCGCGCCGCAGTGCTGGCAGAACGCTGCCCTCTCGAAAAGCAGGCCGAAACAGGACGCGCAGCTGACCGTGGCCAGTCGCGAGCGGCAATACTCGCACCGGGTGGCGCCGGGTGGCGCCGGGGCCCCACAACTCGGGCAGCGAAGCGCCTGCGCGGACCCTGTGCTCATGCCGCCCTCCTAGGAATGCGCGAGCCGCGAACGTCCGATACATCCGGGAGGGAGGATTGGCGGCATGGGAGTGAAGGAGCTCATCAGGGGCGAATTCGTCGAGATCATCGAATGGACCGACGCCTCGAGACACACGCTGGTGCACCGGTTTCCCGATGATGACAAGGCCATCAAGAACGGGGCGCAGCTGATTGTACGCGAATCACAGCACGCGCAACTGGTGTACCTCGGTCAGTTTGGCGACCTCTTCGGTCCCGGGAAGCACCGGCTGACGACCGGCAACATCCCCGTGCTGACGAGGCTCACGTCATGGAAATACGCGTTCGAGTCGCCGTTCAAGGTCGACATCTATTTCCTCAACACGCGCCTCTTTGCCGGCAACAAGTGGGGCACGGCCCACCCGGTCATGATGCGTGACAACGAACTCGGCGTCGTGCGGGTTCGCGCGTTCGGCACCTACGACTTCCGGATCACCCGGCCGACGCTTTTCCTGAAGGAAGTTGCCGGGTCCGACCACGACTTCACGCTGGACGAGTTCAGTGAGACGATGCGCTCGCGCATCGTCAGCGTGTTCAGCGACGCGCTCGCCTCCGCGAATATTCCCGTGTTCGATATTGCGAGCCGCTATGCGGAGATCGGCGAGGCACTGCTGCCGGTGATCAACCCGATCATGGCGTCCCGATACGGCCTGGAGGTTCCAACGTTCGTCGTTGAGAACGTGTCGGTTCCTCCGGAAGTCGAAGAGGCCATCGACAAGCGCTCGAGCATGGCGCTGATCGGCGATCTCAATGAGTACGTCAAGTACCAGCTCGCGCAGGGCATGGCGAAGGGCGGTTCGTCTGGCGGCCTGGCCGCCGAAATGGCCGTCGGCCTGTCGGTCGCGCAACAGATCCTGCAGCAGCAAGGGATGGGCCCCGCGGCCGGCAAGGCATCGATGCCATCACCATCTATGCCGGAGCTGCTGTCGCCTGCCGATGTCGCGACGACGCTGGGGGTATCCGAACCGGATGTGATGACCGTCATCGAGTCGGGCGAGCTCGCCGCCAAGAAAATCGGCGTGTCGTATCGAATCAAGCGGTCGGATCTCGAGGACTATCTGAAACGCTGAA
>Ga0184637_10001815_pt1 | contig 14082 bp, 12 predicted proteins | sample PLM3_127_b2_FD_133143 | JGI IMG/M metagenome (GOLD analysis project Ga0184637, IMG submission 133143) | Groundwater sediment microbial communities from an aquifer in East River, Colorado, USA - PLM3_127_b2 | ecosystem: Environmental > Terrestrial > Soil > Riparian zone | place: USA: East River...
AACCGGCCGAGGCCGCAGCGCTCGCACACGACGACCGGCGAGGCGACGCCCTCCACCGCGAAGCGCGGATGGGCGGTGGTGGCGCGGCATACCGGGCATGGCGCCACAGCGAGCGGGCCCGCCGCGAGCGCACGTACGGGCCACCCATAGAGATCGCCGCCGGTCATCGGAGCGCCCGAGCGTGCGGTGCTGCCCGGCAAAGGTCAACGGAGACTGCCTTCCGCGGGTCGACTACCGTCACCTATCGTTCGAACATTTGCGGCAGGAGCTTCGATGAGCGCGATCGAGATCCGTGGCATCGACCACGTCGTGCTGCGCGTGCGCGACGTGGAGCGCTCGATCCGCTTCTACTGCGGGGTGCTCGGCTGTCGCGAAGAACGCAGGCTCGAGGCGCTCGGCCTCGTGCAGCTGCGGGCGGGGGCAGCGCTGATCGACCTGGTCGACGTCGCGGGCGCGTTGGGCCGCCTCGGTGGAGGGCCCCCAGGGGATTCCGAGCGTAATCTGGACCATCTGGCGCTCCAGCTCGCGGCGCTCGACGAGCCGGCCGTCCGGGCGGAGCTCACGGCGGCCGGCATCGAGGTGGGCGAAATGGGCGAGCGCTACGGCGCCGAGGGCATGGGGCCCTCCCTCTACCTGCGCGACCCCGACGGCAACGTCGTCGAGCTGAAGGGACCGGGGGAATTCTCGGCGTCGCGGTGAACCGATCCGATCCGGTGGTGTCGTATCCCGGGACTGCGCAAAGGCACAGTCCATTTCGGGTTTCTCGGGTTTCCGACCGCGCGACGCCTCTGGGGGTCTTACTCCTCCTCTGGAGGCGTCGCTGTCTTCAGCACCCGCCGTCGCCGGGCGGCGCCAGCGATTCCAGCCGGTACGCCGCGACCTTCTCCTTGCCTACCTCTCCGGCCGGCGTGAATCGCATGCCGTCGGGCAGGTGCGGGAGCGTCTCGCCAGAGACGAGGAGCCCGTCTTCCGGCGCGTACTTCTGGAGGTGCCCCGCGACGTCGAGCACCGGGCTGTAGGCCACGCCGCGCACGCGGTCGAGCAGCGAAGAACCGGTGTGGATGCCCTGGCGCACGCGGAACGGGCGGACGAGCAGGTTCTCGCTCGCGTTGAACTCGCCGAGGCGATCGATCACCGCCGCGGCGGCCCGCACCGCCTGGCTGGGCTCGTCGAAGTAGCACATCAGCTCGTCGCCGTTGCTGTTGAGCACCTGCCCGTCGTGCTCCTCCACCACGCTCCTCGCGAACGCCCGGAATCGCTCGAACGACACGATGATGTGTTCAGGTCGCACGGCCTGCACCTTCAAGCCGTGGGAGTCGACTACGTCGAGGTCGAGAAAGCTGCCGGTGAAGCGGAAATCGCGCTCGATCTCGGCGTCTCGGCGCACCTTCTCCTCCATCAGGTCCTTGAGCGAAGGCTCCACCGCGCGCGACGGAGCGGCTTCCGCGGAGGCCCGGAGGTGCCTGGTCGTCTCGTCCGGTTCGGGAATGTCGATCCGCAGCGCGACGCGGTCGGCGAGCTGGATGACCTGCCCGCTGTGCAGTAGAACCCGGCCCTCCACGCGCTCGCCGTCGACGTAGCTCGGATTGGTTCCGCTCTTGTGCACGAGGAAGAGCTGGCGGCCCTCCCAGACGAGCTCCGCGTGGAAGCGCGACACCCCCTGCTCGGTGAGCACGACGTCGTTCGAGGGATGGCGGCCGACGCGGTTCTGGATCGCCAGCAGCGGGAGGCGTTGCCCCTCGAGCTGGCGGACGCCGCGCAGCACCACCAGCTCGGCCTGCGGCGGCAACGCGCCGCGAATCTCGGTGGTGCCCGCCTCGGCGGCGGCGGGCGCGACCGGCGTCGAGACGAGCGGCTGCTTCGGAATCGCCAACAGACCCGACAGCGAGATCCCCGGACGCGAGCGCACCTCGAACACGGTATGGCCCATCGCGATGCGATCGCCGACCTGGATCGGGGCGCGGTCGATCGCGCGGCCGTTCACCAGCGTAGGGTTGGTGGCCCCTTCGCGGTGCTCGATCACCACCTCCGACTCGCTCACCTGGATGAAGGCCTGCTGCGGCGAGACGGTCGGATCGCGCAGACCGATCACGCCGGCGCGACCCTTCTCTGCCGTGCCCCGCCCGACGCTGATCGCCTCGCCGTCCACGGTGAACTGGCTGCCAGCGTCGGGACCCTCGATCACCAGCAGCTCGAGCGTGCGATCGTGCTTGTGGCTCGCCCCGCCGGGATCGCTCCCGCCTCGGCGGCCAACTTGTTTCTGCCGCCCGAACTGGGGCATCCAGCGGCGCACTGAGCCACTCCGGTGTCGGGCTGCACTTCGCAGCGCGCAGGCGCGCAGTGTAGTCGACCGCTCCAAACGACGCCGGGGATCGGCCTCAGCCCAGCTCGAGATTCGCGAACTTCAGCACGAGTGTCTTCACGCCCGCGCGGTCGAACTGAACCTTGAGCTTCTGCGAGGCTCCGGCGCCCGCCACCGAGATCACCACCCCGGCGCCGAAATGGGGATGACGCACGCGGACACCGCGCACGATCGCCGCGGCCCCGATCGGCTCGGCCTGCGCGTAGGAGTAGTCGTAGTGCGGCCCGCGGCTCGCCGGCACCGGGCGGGCCCGCCCTCGTCCCTCCACCCGCTCGACCACCGCGGGCGGGATCTCGGCGAGAAAGCGCGACGGCACGCCGTAGCTCCGCGATCCGAAGCGCAACCGCTCGGCGGCGCTGGTGATCGTGAGCCGCTCCATCGCGCGCGTCATGCCGACGTAGCACAGGCGGCGCTCCTCCTCGACCCCTACCGCGTCGCGCAGCGCAGCGGAGTGCGGAAACACGCCCTCCTCCATCCCGACGAGATACACGATCGGATACTCGAGCCCCTTCGCCGAATGCACCGTCATCAGCGAGACGTGATCGTCGCGGCGGTCGTACGAATCGACATCGGAAACCAGCGCCACCTGGTCGAGGAAGAGCTCGAACTCGCCCCGCTCGTCGGGAAATCCGGCGTTGGCGCGGTGGAAGTCCTCGGCGGCGGCGATCAGCTCGCGCAGGTTCTCGATCCGACTCTCCGCCTCGACGCTGCCCTCCCTCTCGAGCGCCGCGAGGTAGCCGGAGGCGTCGAGCACGAGCGCGATGGCGCGGGCTGGAGCGGTGCCGGCCAGCTGGCCGGCGAGCTCGCTCTGCATCCGCACGAACGCGCGGATCCGCGGCGCGGCGCGCGCGCCCTCCTCGCTCTCGCCGTAGCGGCGCAACCCTTCGAGCAGCGACGTGCCGTGCTGCTCTGCCAGCGCCTCGGCGCGCTCGAGGCTGGTCTTGCCGATCCCGCGCGCCGGCTTGTTGACGATCCGGCGCAGCGCGGCGCCGTCGGCCGGGTTCTGCGCGAGCCGCAGGTAGGCGAGCGCGTCCTTCACCTCGGCGCGGTCGTAGAAGCGCACGCCGCCGACCACCACGTACGGCACGTCGTACTTCAAGAGCTCTTCTTCGAAGATCCGCGACTGGGCGTTGGTGCGGTAGAAGATCGCGCAGTCGCCGTAGGCGCGGCCGTCGTCGCGCACCGTTGCTTGGATCTCGCGAACCACCCTCTGCGCTTCGTCGCGGTCGTCCTCGGCCTCGAACCCTCGGATCGCTTCGCCGCCCTCGCGCTCGGTGAACAGATCCTTGCGCCGGCGCGCCATGTTGTTCGCGACGACGCCCGAAGCACCCGCGAGGATCGGCTGCGTCGAGCGGTAGTTGCGCTCGAGCTTCACGACCACGGCGCCGGGATGATCGCGCTCGAAGTCGAGGATGTTGTGGAGATCGGCGCCCCGCCACGCGTAGATCGATTGGTCCGGATCGCCGACGACGCACAGGTTGCGGTGCTCCGAGGCGAGCTGCTGCACCAGCCGGTACTGCACGCGGTTGGTGTCCTGGTACTCGTCCACCAGCACGTACTGCCAGCGCCGCCGGTAGTGAGCCAGCACTTCGGGAAAGCGGTCGAAGAGCTCGACGGTCATCAGCAGCAGGTCGCCGAAGTCGAGCGCCGACGCATCGGCGAGCAGGCGCTGATAGGTGGCGTAGACCTCTGCCGCCTGCTGCGCCTCGGTATCGACGGCCGAGCGCGCCGCCGCCGCCGGATCGTCGCCGGCGTTCTTCCACTGGTCGATCCGCCAGCGCAGCCGGCGCGCGTCGACGATCTTGGGGTCGAGCCGGTGGCGCGCGACCGCCTGCCTCACCACGCCGAGGCTGTCGGCTTCGTCGTAGATCGCGAAGCCGCGCGAGTAGCCGAGGTGGCCGATATCGCGGCGCAGGATGCGCATGCACACCGAATGGAAGGTCGCGAGCCAGACGGCCGCCGCGCCGGCGCCGAGCAGCTTCTCGACGCGCTCGCGCATCTCGCCGGCCGCCTTGTTCGTGAACGTGACCGCGAGGATGCCATCGGGCGCGATCCCGCACACGCCGATCAGGTATGCGATGCGCTGCGTCAGCACGCGGGTCTTGCCGCTGCCGGCGCCCGCCAGCACGAGCAGCGGCCCCTCGGTGGTGGTGACCGCGTCGCGCTGCTCGGGGTTCAACCCGGCGAGGATCGTTTCGGCGAGCAAGGTGGTCTCCGCGGGAGAACCGTCGGTCGGGGAGAGGGGGGGCTGGCAGAGTACTCGCTCGCGGCGCCAGATCGCCATCGCGCCCCCTTTCCTCAGTCGGCCCACCCGCGGCCGATTCTGGAACGCCGGTGCACGCCCGTCGGGATTCCTCTACGAGCCGACATCGGAGGAGCCTCAACGCACGTAGCCGAGGCTGCGCAGCCTCTCGATCTCCTCGGGGCTGGGCGCACCACCCGGGCGGCCCTCGACGGCGGTGGCCATGAACGCCTCGAGCGTACGCATCAGGCTCTGAACGACCTCCGGCTGCGCTGCGACCAGGTCCGTCCGCTCCCCAGGGTCGGCAGCGAGATCGAAGAGCCGCGCGGACGCAGTCAGGCGATTGTAGTGGAGCTTGTGCGAGCCGCTGCGCACCATGCGCGTGATGTCATCCTGTTCATTGTTGTGGTCGGCCTCGCCGAAGAGATTCCGCTCGCCGGCCGCGACGGCCAGGCCGGCGCCCGATCCGAGGAGAAGCTGCAGGTCGATACCGTCGGAGCGGCGCGGCGGCTCCACACCAGCGCGCGCGAGCAACGTGGGTGCGATGTCGATGAGGGAGACCCGATCGCGAACGCGACGCCCGGCGGCCACGCCGGGCCCGCGGACGATCAGCGGCACCCGCACGACCTCCTCGAACTGCGTCCGGCCATGGAGGACGCCGCCGTGCTCGAGGAACTCCTCCCCGTGGTCGGAGGTGACCACGATGACGGCGCGCTCCATGAGCCCACTCGTGCGGAGGAACAACCACAGGCGATCGATCTCGTCGTCCATCTGCCGTATGCCCGCGTCGTAGAGATCGATGAGGTGCGCGACGTCGTGGTCGTCGGGCGTGACCCGTCCCTGCCGCGCCGCGATCAGATGGGTGGTGCTCCCCTGAGCGCTGCCGGTGTAGGGGCGGGTGAAGAGCGCTTCATACTGCGGCAGCGATCGGTAGTCGCTGTGGACGTCGTAGTAGTGCACGAACAAGAAGAGCGGGCGCTGTCCGTGCTCCCGAAGCCACGCGATCGCCTGGTCGGTGATGGCCGTCGACGGCTTTCGGCGGCCGACTCGTTCTTCCACGTATAGGAAGTGGGCGAACCCGCGGTTGAGGCCGAAGCGCTGGGAGAGGTTGTGTGAGTTCACCACCGCCGCGGTCACGAAGCCGTTGTCCGCGAGCAGCGTCGCCAGCGTGGGAACCGCTTCGGGGAGCACGTGGTCGTGCGACTTCAGCGTGTGGTGCGAGGGGTACAGCCCGGTGAGCAGCGAAGCGTGCGAGGGCAGTGTCCACGGGGACGGCGCGGTGGCGTTCTCGAACAGCATTCCCTCGGCGGCGAGCGCGTCGAGGTGGGGCGAGGTCGGCCGGCCATAGCCGTAGCAGCCGAGGTGATCCGGGCGGAGCGTGTCGATCGAGACCAGGATGAAGAGCGTCGGCGCCGGCCCGCGGGCCACCATGGTTGCCGCCACGAGCGCTGCCACCATCGTCGCCACGGCCGTCCAGAGCTTCCAGTAGCTCTTCCTCTCGGGCGTCCCGACGTCTCGGCTGCCGGGCAGGAGACCCTTATCGCCGAGGAACACCATCAATGTGTCGGTCTGCTCACAGAGGCGCAGGATCCCAGCTCTCGGGTCCAGGGCGGAGCGGGTAACAGGAGCACGCGTGCAGGTTCCGGGCTCCGTCTCTCAGACATTTCTGAGGTCGACCTTCTTCAGCCGTCCGAGTCGCGTCCCTTCGCGGAACATGATCCTTCGTCCCTCCTCGGGAACCATAGAATCTTGGAAGTCCTCATGGAGGACAAGCTCAACGAACTCGATGAAGAATCCGCAAGACTTCGACGAGGAGCCCCCGCGATGGGGGGATTCGATGGAATGGTCGTCCGGACGCCCGATCTCGACCTCGAGGCTCTACGACCTCGAGAGCGACGCAGTGGCCCGCTCCACTCAGCGACCGCTCTGCACCAGGAGCCCCCGCACGATCCGCTCGACCGCGCGCTGAGCGCGCTCGCGCGTAAGGCGCTGGTCGCTCCTCAGGCGATCCCACGCCTCGAAGGAGGTCGCGAGCTCGAGCGCGTCGGCGAGCGCGTCCGGTCCGTTCGCGAGCTCGGGCAGCCAGCGCGCAAGATCCGCGCGGAGCAACGCGACGAGCGCCCGGTGGCGCGCGGCGACGAACGCCGAGCGCGTGCGTTGGAAGTTGGCGGCGCGCTTGTACGGCGCGATGCGCTCGAACAGGCGCGCGCGCTGCGCCACGAGCGCGCTCGCGCGCCGGGCGAGCGCACCGCGCGGCTCGCCCGCAGCGACCCGCGGCTCGACCTCCGCGCGCAGGCGCGCGTCGAGCGCCGCGTAGAGGCTCTCCATGTCCGCGAAGTGGCGGAACACGCTGCGGAGACCCACGCCCGCGCGCGCGGCAACCCGCTCGGCGGTCGGCTCGAGCACGCCTTCCCCGACCAGCGCGAACATCGCAGCGACGATCGCTTCGCGGCTGCGCTCGCCGCGCTTCACGCGCCCGTCGCTCGAGGCTATCGCTGCGCGGGGTCCGCGGCGCTTCACGCGAACAGGCGCTCGCAGCCGGTGCCGGCGAGGATCGCGTCGACCGCCGCGCGATCGGCGCTCGCGAGCGCCGCATGGGCGTCACGCAGCCACTGCAGGCACTTCTGCTGATAGGCGAACGGCTGCTGCACCCAGGGCCGCCCATCGATCGTGCACTCGACGCGCAGGGATCGGCATGCGAGAGCGTCGGCGTTGGCGAGCAGGAGCGGCGCGTAGACGCGACCGACCTCGCCGAACAGCGCTCGCAGTGCCGGGGTGACCGCGTCGCGCGAGGTCCACTCGTCGTCGCGCGGCTCCAGGCCCGAGAGATCCTCCACGACGTCCACCCAGGCGACGACGCGCGGCGCCAGAGCGAGCGCGATCGCGCGCGGCGTCGGGTCGAAGGCCGCGAGCTGGGTGAGCTGGCCGTAGAGCCCGAAGTCCGCGGCAGACGGGCGTGCGCCGAACACGCACGGAGCCTCGCGCAGCCGCGCGTCGAGCAGCACGAGCAGCCGGCGGTAGCTGTCCTCGATCACGGTCGCGGTGGCGGCGCTCGAGCCGACCACGCCGAGGCGCCCGATCTGCCGCGCCGCGAAGGCGTTCCCGGCGGCGAGCGCCTCTGGTTCGGGGCCGCTGATGCGGAACCAGCGCGGGAGGATCGCCGCGGCCGTCGCGATGTCCTCGGCGCACGCCCAGCGGTAATGGAACATCGGCTTGGTCAGCCATTCGTCGGCGTAGTCCTCGAGCAATCCGTCGAGGAACGCGAGCGCCGGGTCGTCGGGAATCACCGAGCGGCCCGCGTGCGACTGCTCGAGCCGGCGGATCAGCGGCGACGAGTCCGTCAGCGCCTCCTCCCCGCCCGGCAGGATCAGCTGCGGCAGAAGCTCGACGCGCGGGCGAGGCAGCGCACGCGCCGCCTCGCTGCCGCGGATCAGCCACGCGTGTGGAATGCGCCGATAGCGCAGCACCGCTCGCAGCTTGCGGCTGTAGGGAGAGCCGGGTGCTCCGACGATGCGAATCAGCGAATCGGACATGCGGCCGCCCGGGTGCGCGGCAGTTGCATCACCTCCGCGCGGGTCGTCGTCGCGATCAGCCACTGCCCTTCGAGGCCCGCAGCGCGGTGCGCGCCGATCGCGGCGACTTCCTGACTCGTCGCGATCAGGGCGAACGCCTTCCGCGACGGGTACTCGACGAGCGCCGCGACCTGAAACTCCGCCGCTCCGTCGCCGATCACCTGAGAATCGATGCGCCCGGTCCACAGGATGCGCCCGCCGCGCGACGCCACGATCCCGCGCATCGCCGCGGCGTAGCGTTCGTAGGCCTCCTCCCCGCTCACGCCCTCGTCGGGCTCCGTCGCTTCGTCCTTGAAGCGCAACAGGTTCAGCATCACGACGGGCTGGTCGGCGGGGCCTTCGAGCAGCTCGCGGAGCTGGTCGGGACGGGGGTAGACTGCGATCATCGCGGCGAGATCTCCTTTGTGGCACGTATACTGCCACAATCTCGCTGGAGGTGCGTGTGCCGGAGCGCGAGAATCGACGGGGGAGAAGGAGTGGACGATCTCCGGCTCCCCCGAAGGCGCCGCTCGCCGCCGCTGCTCTCGCGCTGCTTCTCGTAGCCGCCTGCGGCGCAGGCGAGGCGAAGGTGCCGCGCAACGTGATCCTGATCTCGCTGGACACCCTGCGACCGGATCACCTCTCCTGCTACGGCCACGCGCGCGCAACCTCGCCGGCCATTGACGCCCTGGCGGCGCGCGGCGTGCGCTTCGCCGACGCAAGCTCGGCTGCCCCCTGGACGCTGCCCGCGCACACCACGATGTTCACCGGCCTCTACCCGAGCCACCACGGCGTCAAGGACTACTCGCACCGCCTGCCGGAAGAGTCGCTGACGCTGGCTGAGATCCTCTCCGAGCGCGGCTTCCAGACCTGGGCCGTGATCAACACCTGGAACATCGCCAACCCGCGCTCCGAGATCTTCCAGGGCTTTGCGGCGGAGCACGTGAGCTACATCCGGGAGGCGACCCAGTCCGCGAGCGGGGGCCAGTTGATCCTGAACACTGGAAGGATGGTGGCCGAGAAGGCGCGCGAGCTCCTGCTGGAGCGCGATCGCGCACGGCCCTTCTTCTTGTTCGCGCACTTCTACGACGCCCATACGGACTTCACGCCCGACGCGGAGCACCGCGAGCGCTTCGTCTCGACCTATCGGGGCAAGCTGGACGGTACGACCGGCCAGCTCTTGGCGATCCGCAAGCGGGGCCAGCGTCTCGGTGAGGCCGACCTGCGCCACCTGCGCGAGCTCTACGACGCCGAGATCTCCCAGCTCGACGCGCTCCTAGCCGGGTTCTTCGAGTTCCTGGAGGACGAAGGGCTCGACCGGGACACGCTGATCGTGCTCACCTCCGACCATGGCGAGGAGTTCCAGGAGCACGGCGGCCTCTTGCACGGCCGCACGCAGTACGAGGAGCTCCTGCGCGTGCCGCTGATCCTAGCCGGGCCCGGCATCCCGCGCGGGCGGGTCGTGGAGGAGCCGGCCGGGTTGATCGATCTCCTGCCCACGATCCTCGCGCGACTCGCGGTTCCGGCGCCCACGCGTCTGGACGGCGTCGATCTCGCACCAACCTGGAGCGGCGGCTCGCTCCCAGAGCGCGTGCTCTTCGGCGAGGCTGACCACAACAACGTCGTCGACGGCAAGCCCGTGATCGACATCAAGCGCATGGCGCGCCTCGGAAAGGAGAAGCTGCACCTGGACCGCCACACCGAGCGCGTTCAGCTCTTCGACCTCTCGGCCGACCCGCGCGAGCAGCGCGACCTCGCAGCGCGCTCCCCGGAGCGCGTCGAGCTCCTGCGCGCGGCCCTGATCCGCTTCGAGGGCGGCGCCGTCGCGGGCGAGACGAGCGGAGCCGAGCTGACCGAGGAGAACCTCGAGCTCCTCCGCAAGCTCGGCTACGTCGGTGACGAAGAAGGCGACGAAGGAGAGCCGCCGAAGTAGTACTACGCCATCGCGCGCGAGCATAGCAGCGAGCGCGGTGCGCGGAGGATACCTTCGGTCCCGGCCCATATGAGCTGGCAGACCGCGACCTGATGCGCGTTCCCGATCAGAGCGGCCGCGTCGTCCTCGTCACCGGTGCGAACACCGGCATCGGCCGCGAAACGGCACTGGCGCTGGCGTGCGCAGGTGCCACGGTGCTGGTCGGTGCGCGAGATGCGGCGAAGGGCGATGCCGCGGTTGCAGGGCTCCGCTCGGCGTCCGATAACGCCGACGTGCACCGGGTAGCGCTCGACCTCGCCGCGTTCGCCTCGATCCGCGCCGCCGCGGCGCGGATACTGGGTGAGTGGCGGCGCCTCGACATCCTGGTCAACAACGCGGGCCTCGTGCTGAGCGAGCGCCGCACCACCGCCGACGGCTTCGAGATGACGTTCGGCGTCAACCACCTCGGACACTTCCTGCTCACGACGTTGCTCCTGGATCGCATCCGCGCGAGCGCACCGGCGCGGATCGTGAACGTCTCGTCGTTCGGCCACATCACGGCGCCGCGCGGCCTCGACTTCGAAGACCTCCAGAGCGAGCGGAGTTATTCGAGCATGCAGGTCTACGGACACTCGAAGCTCGCGAACCTGCTCTTCACGCGGGAGCTGGCGAGTCGACTGCGGGGGACCGGCGTGAGCGCGTTCGCGGTGCACCCGGGCTTCGTGCGCAGCGACTTCGGCAGTAGCGACGATCTGCGCGGCCTGCCGCGCCTCGGCATGCTGCTCTCGCGCGCGTTCATGCAGTCCGCTGCGCGGGGCGCCGGAGCGTCGATCCGCGCGGCCACGGCCACCGGCCTCGAGGCCCGTTCGGGCGCCTACATCGCGCGCGGCGCGCTCGGCAACTTCGGGCCACCGCGCGAGACGCCGACCTCCCCCGCGGCGCGCGACGACGCGGCGGCCGCGCGGCTTTGGCAGGTGAGCGAGCAGCTCGTCGCCGGCGCCGGAGTCTCTGCCCGCGTTCCGCGCACTCCCGGCCGCCAGCAGCTATAGCTCGGCGCGCTGGTCGAGCTGCACGTAGTTGCCGTCGGGGTCGCGCAGGAAGGTGCTCCGCACCTTTCCCCCCGGCGGCTCGCCGTAGGCGAGCGTGTCGCCTTCGGCCGGCTCGAAGAGCACCTCGAAGCCGGCGGCGCGCACGCGGGCGACGACCGCGTCGATGTCGTCCACCCAGAACGAGAAGTGGTGGATGCCGGTCTGGAACAGGCGCGCCGGCTCGCCGAACGGCGGGGCGCTCTGCGGCTGGTCGAGCACCACGAAGGACTCGTGCGGTCCCTCGCTCCAGCCGAGATAGGCGGCGCGCCGCTCGAGCGCCTCCGACCCCGCGAAGCCCGGCACCTCTTCGACCGTGTCGAGCTTCACGCGCAGGCCGATCGCATCGCGGTAGAAGCGCAGCGAACTCTCCATGTCGCGCACGCCGACGGCCACGTGGGAGGTCGCCCGGATCGCCATTGCGCGCCCTTGCCTCCCGTCGCCCACCCCGGCCCATTCTGGAGCGCAACCGCGCGCGCGTCCAGGACCGGGCGGCCGAAGTCGGTGCTGGCAGGATCTCGCCACCGGGGCGCTCGGCGGCACCCGACGAGGAGGTTTCGAGATGGCTGATCGCTGCTCGCGATCAGCTTCGGCTGGGTGGAGGTCGAAGCCGATCCCTGGCGGCGGCGCTGACGACAGGCCCGATCGAGCGCTCGCGGGTCGGGCCGGCGGGCGGCGCTCAGGGGCGGAATCCAGCCCCTGCCGCCTCGAAGATCATCTCCCGCTGCACCTCGTTTGCGCCTTCACCCCATTCGAAGACCTTGCAGTCCCGGTAGAGGCGCGAGACGGCGCTCTCCGCCATGAAGCCCTGGGCGCCGTGCAGGTGGAGCGCGCGCTCAGCGAGCCGCGTGGCTGCCTCGGAGGCGATGAGTTTCGCGATCGAGGCCTCGGTGTCGATCGGGAGCCCGGCGGCGAGTCGTGCCGCGGCGACGTAGACGAGCGTGCGCGCCGCCGCGAGCTGCGCCGTCATGTCGGCGATCGCGAAGCGGACGGCCTGGAGCCTGGCCAGGGGAGCCCCGAACTGCTCGCGCGCCCGGGCATGCCCGAGCGCTGCGTCGAGCGCAGCGCGCCCGAGCCCGCACGCGAGCGCGCCTCCGTAGATGCGACCGTGGGACAGCACGGCGAGGCTCGAGCGGAAGCCGGTGTGCTCGCTCCCTACGAGTCGCTCGCACGGCACGCGACAGCCGTCGAAGTGCAGCTCGCCCATGTCGGAGGCGCGCATGCCGAGCTTGCGCATCGGGGAGCGAGCGAGTCCCTGCGAGTGGCCATCGACGAGCAGCAGCGACAGCCCCGCCATGCGCCCGGGCTCTCCGCTCGTGCGCGCCACGACGACGAGATGGTCGGCGATCGTCCCGTTGGTGATGTAGAGCTTCGCGCCATCGAGCACGTAGTGATCGCCCTCGCGCCGCGCACGCAGCCGGGCGCGCGTCACGTCGGCGCCTGCGTCGGGCTCGGCGTAGGCCCAGGCGCCGATCCGCTCGCCGCGCAGGAGCGGCGGAAGGAAGCGGCTCGCCAGCGTCGGCGAGGCGAGCGCCGCGAGCGCCCCAGCCGCGAGCGCGGAGTGCACGTACACGCCGAGCGCCACCGCGGCGGAGGCGCGCGCCAGCTCCTCGAGCAGCAGCGCGCGCTCGATCGGGCCACCTCCGGATCCTCCGAGCTGTTCCGGGAAGCCGATTCCCAGCCAGCCGAGCGCTCCGAGCGCCTGGAGGATCTCGCGCGGAAAGCGCTCCTCCTCGTCCCAGCGACGGGCGTGGGGCGCGATCTCGCGCGCGGCGAAGCGCTCGAACTCCGCGCCCAGTGCGCGCTGTGTGGGGTCGAGCTCAAGCACCGCGGAACTCGGGCGGCCGCTTCTCGGCGAACGCGCGCACTCCCTCGCGATGATCTTCGCTCAGGATGCAGTGCACCTGCGCAAAGATCTCGAACTCGAACTCCTCGTTCATACTCGCGGAGAGCGAGCGGTGGATCGCGCGTTTCGTCCACCGCTGCGCGATCGGCGGACCGCTCGCGAGCAGTCGCGCCCAGCGCGCGACCTCGTCGCCGAACGCATCGCTCGCTACCACCCGGTGCACGAGCCCGAGCTCGTGTGCCTCCGCAGCGTCCACGAGCCGCCCCGTGAACATCAGCTCCGCGGCGGTGCCGAGCCCGACCAGGCGCGGTAGGAACCAGCCCGTCGCCATGTCGCAGCCAGCCAGCCCGATGCGCGTGAACGGCGCTCCCAGCCGCGCGCCGACGCCGGCGATGCGCAGGTCGCAGGCCATCGCGAGCCCGAAGCCCCCACCCACCGCATCGCCGTGCAGCGCTGCGAGCACCGGCTTGTCCATGCCTACGATCGTTCGGATCGGGTCCAGGTAGCGCCGCACGATCGGCTCCCAGTCCGTCGCGGCGCGCGTCACCATCTCGGCCTGGTCCGCACCCGCGCAGAAGACCCGGCCTGCGCCGGCGAGCACGACCACGCGCGCCGGGGAGTCGGCGGCCTCGCGCAGGCGTGCGACGAGCTGGTCCACGGTGTCGATGGCGAGCGTATTGAGGCGCTCGGGCCGGTTCAGCGTGACGGTGGCAACGCCGTCCGCGAGCTCGAGAAGGACGTCTTCGCTCATTGCAGGGGCCTCCTGTCAGGGCAACAGAACGGTTCGCGCAGGTCGAGGCGGCTCGCTGAAGACACGCGGGCCCTCCGCCAGCGGGAGCCGCCGGGCGATCGAGCGCGAGGTGTCGATGCGCCCTGCGGCGATCAGTGCGATCACCGTGCGGATCTCGGCGAGCGTCGAGCCGAAGGCGCCGCGCACCGAAAGCTCTTTCGCAACGAAGCGCGCGAGTGGTGGAAGGTGCGGTCGATCGGCACCCACACCGACCACCACGAGGCGCCCGCCCGGCTCCAGCGCGGCGAGCGCCAGCTCGACGGACTCCGCGCGTCCGACGCACTCCAGCGCGAG
>Ga0184637_10001816_pt1 | contig 14080 bp, 12 predicted proteins | sample PLM3_127_b2_FD_133143 | JGI IMG/M metagenome (GOLD analysis project Ga0184637, IMG submission 133143) | Groundwater sediment microbial communities from an aquifer in East River, Colorado, USA - PLM3_127_b2 | ecosystem: Environmental > Terrestrial > Soil > Riparian zone | place: USA: East River...
CCGCAGCGTTGTGCCCGAATTCGCCGCCGGGAGCGCTCACCCAGATTGCGGAACCCGCGGTCGAGTAGCTCGACTTGATTCCGTCGGCGTTCACCGCGCCCACCACGATCTGATAGGGGAGCGTGTTGCTGGGATCGAAATTCGCGTTCTCGCAGGACAGGCCTGTGGCCCCGCAAGGCCCGTTGAATCCATTGCCCGCAGCCTTGACATAAAGCGCGCCTTTTCCTCCGCGCAGGTTGGTGACGCCGGAGAGATATAAGGCCTCGTCCGCCGGGTCGACCGGAAAATCCTGGGTCGGGCTGACTCCGAAACTCTGATTGAAGACGAATACGTCCATGCTGTTGGGACTCACGGCCGAGCCGCCCAGAGAATCGACGAAATTCTGCTGCGACTGCGCCGACAGGAAATTGAATCCCTTGAGCTGGGCCTTGGGCGCCACCCCGATTCCGCCGACCGTATTCCGGGTCATCGCGATTAGACCGCCGACGCTCGTGCCGTGGTCGCCGGTCGTAGCGGCGGTATTGGTCGGATCGGTGTCGCTGTTTGCGAAATCCCAGGACCCGCCGGGTACGACGTTTGCGGTGAGATCCTCGTGCCCGATTTCCAGACCGGTATCTACCACCGCCGCTATCACGCCGCTGCCCTCGAGACCGAGGGTGCTGTAGACAGGATCGACGTTGATGTCCATGCCCGCGACGCCTACTCCATCGGCAAAGGCGTTCTGGCCGGTGTTCTTCAAATGCCACTGCTGCGTAGCAAGCGGATCCGAAACGGTGGCGATCGAGAAACCGCAGCCAACCGCCACATTGGTTACGTTAGCCGCCCCGACCGTGCCCGAGCCGTTCGTGACCGTGCAGGTCTGGCTCGGGCCAGTGGGCTGCGTCAGCACCGTCACGGCATAGGGCGCGCCGGACAAGATCGGCGTGCTGAAGGTGAATCCACCGTTGCCGGAGATCGGAAGATTGTTCCCGCCATTGTCCAGCGCTAGGCCCGTGCCGGATAGCGCGCTCACCGTGCCGCCGATCGTGAAGCTATTGGTGGTGCAGGAGACGCCTACATTGGTGACGTTCGCGCTCCCGACCGTCCCGGAGCCGTTCTCGACTGTACAGGTCTGGCTCGGGCCGGTGGGTTGCGTGAGCACCGTCACGGCATAGGTGGCACCGGACGCTATCGCGATGGTAAAGGTGAACGCGCCGTTGGAGATGATCGCGAGATTATTGCCGCCGTTGTTCCGCAGGACCAAGCCGGTGCCGGTTAGCCCGTTCACCGTCGTCCCGCCGATCGTGTAGGTAGGCGCTGGGGGGGTGTCGCCTCCCCCGCCGCCGCAGCCGAAAAGAGCCATTGCGGCAAATGCCGCAAAAACCGAAGCTGAGAATCGAATGCTTGCTAGAGTCCCGCCCCTTTTTCTCATGACTCCCCTCCCGCGTTGATCCCACGGGTTTTAGTTTGTGGACGATGGATCACCGCGTGGACATCCTTATGCGTACTCTATTCCTCTACGCTCAATCGGACTGTGAAAAACTACCGGGTGATCGGCACAAAGCGCCGATCACGTTTTCTTCCCCCGCAGCAGCACCCGCGCGCTCACCGTTCCGGGATTTCCAGGCCGCTCGAGCATCGCCCTCTCCGCGCGAAGGCAGCCCGACGGACCACGCCGTCAGCGCCGAAACAAGGCGCCGTTGACCTGTACGCGGACTCAGCCCGCGCCCTTCGCATCAGCGTGTAGTCACCTCAACCCACCAGTTGGGTTGGGCCGATACGACCTGGCCGCTTTGGTGGATGCGGTTGGCGGTTGCCAGCGACGCGAGGCCCGCTTCGGTCTTCAACACATAGACGTTCGGTCCGATCTCGAGCTTGCTCGCGATCGGCAGCCCCAGCGCCGCGGCCCAGGCGTTGATGCGCGATTCGGTCCATTCGGGTTTGAAAGCCACGATGATGCCGCCCGGCAGCGCGCGCTTGCGCGCGCCGTCGGCCGCCCCGTCGCTGAACACGGGCGAATACTTCCCGACGGGATTTGCCGCGCGCGCCTCCCCCGCCACCCGTTCGGCGGCGCCGCCATCGACCCGCCAGATTCGCGCGATGCCGCGCGAGCCGGGTTCCGCCTGCGCGGCCGGGTATGCGCGTTTCACGGTGCTCTCGTCCCCGGGTAGCGCGCTGAATTCCGCGACCAAGGCGGGATTGAGCCACGCCGCCTGCTCGCGCTCGCCGTCGTGCCAGGCGTAGACGATTGTGAGCGCGGCCGCGTCGTCCGACTTCGATTTTTGCGCGTGCGCGAGCGGGACGAGCGCAAGCGTGCCAACCACGGACAGCAGACCGATGATTTTCGATAACATGATTGTTCTCCTCGCTTGATGAGACGCGGCGCGCGGCGTCAGTTGAGACGCCCATAGAACGTGAGCTGCCACGACTGGAATGTGCCCGTGTCGAGGGCAAGGCGGTCCCTTACCATGAGCGTCCAGTTTCCGTTCGCCGCCTCGACCAAGTGCCGCGCGCTGCCGAAACGCCAACTGTTGCCGGGCACGCCAAGGCACGCGATGTTCATGAAACCATCGTTGCAAATGTGCGGCTCCGACAGCCGGCTGACCGTGCCGGAGGGCGCGGTGAGGATGATCTCGAAGTCGCCGACGTAGGTATGGGTCGCGTTGAAGGTGATTTCGACGAACTCGATTCTTCCGATGCCGCTTCCCGCCACGGTGATGGTGTTCGACACGCCCGTCGCGTTGTTGTCGGGGATCGCGGCGTTAACGATCGAAACCGGGGGCGAGAACACGACCTCGGGGCCGACGTTGGCCCAGGTGTTCGCGAGAGTAACCGCGGCATTGGCGTCGGTGACGCCGAATCCGTAGTTGTGATTGATGTTGAAGCCCGCGCCGTTCACGCTCCAGTCGGAGTCGGCCGCGTGGTTCTTGCGCGCCGACTGGGCGAGGATGATCCGCAGGTCGCGCCAGGTGAGCGCCGGTTTCGCCTGGAGCACGAGCGCGATCACGCCGGCTGCGAGCGGCGCGGCCGAGGACGTGCCGTTGAAGGTGTTGGTGTAGTCGGTGTCGCTGTAGTTGGGCGCGGTGCCGGTGGTGTTGTACCCGAGCGCGCCGCTGCGATCGGTCGTGGTGATCGCGTGGTTGGCGCGCCCCATGGAAGGCGTGCACACCCACAGGTTGGCGCCGCGCTCGGAATAGAACGCCCTGACGCCGTCGTCGCCCACCGCGCAGATCGAGAGCACGCCGCGGTAGTTCGCCTGGCCATCGTAGTTTGAATTGTCGACGTTGTTTTGCCCGCCGTTGCCCCCGGCCCAGGTATAGATGGTGCCCAGGTCGTTGCGGCCGGTGGCGAGGCCCGTGTTGATCGCGGCGCGCCAAGTCGCCGCGCTCTCGGCCCAGCGGCCGTTGTCGGGAGCACCCCAACTGTTGTTCGAGACAAATACCGCCGCCGCGTTGCGCGTCATCGCGTCGGCCTCGTTGCCGGCGCTGAAGTTCGCGAGAAGATTGTAGCCAACGAGGCCCGCGCGGGGCGCGGCGCCGGCGCCGCCCAGGCCGTTCGAATCGCGCGCCGCAGCGACGCCGCCGACCGCGGTGCCGTGCTGGCCGCCCGTCGGGTCGGTCCCGCCGTTGTAGTTGAAGCTCTCGCCCATAACGACGTTGGGGCTCAGGTCTTCATGGCCGATCTCCAGTCCGTCGTCGACGACTGCAATGCGCACGCCGGTACCCTTGGTATTGGCGTTCCACAGTGCCGAGATGTTGACATCCTGCCCGGCGCAGCCGCCGGCCTGGCCGGTGTTCCTCAAGTGCCACTGATCCGCGAACAGCGGGTCGTTCACCGCCGGAGCTGTCCCGGTGAAGGTGCCCGTGCAGCCTCCGCCTCCGCCCCCACCGCCGCCGCCGCCGCAAGTGGACAACAGCAGAGAGAGCGCTACCCCTGCGGCGCAATAACCAATCTGACGTGCATGCATGTGTGATCCCCCTCGGTCTTGCAAGAACCGTTCAGCTTCCGCGTGGATGGCCACCCTACTAAATCGGCAGCGTCCACGCAAACGCCTGAGGCGCTCCGACGCCCCTCGCCCCCATCGAACGCAGCAGGGGCTCGAGGTCCTTGCGTTCGGCCGCGGCCTCGGCGGTGCCGCGCAATTGAACCACTCGTGGCCGTTCCGCACGCCATTCGCCCTCGCCGCTCAGGCGCAGGTCCCCGCGCAGTGTCGCCAGTTTCAGCTCGGCGCGATCGCCGCTCGCCGTGATCTGCAGCCGGTAGTCGCCGAGCCGCGGCGCCTGCAGCCCGCTCAATCCGGCGTCGATCCATTCGGCGCTCGCCGCGCCGCGCACCGAGGCCTTGCCGATCTCAACCGATTCGGCCTTCACGCGCAGGCTTCCATCGGGCTTCGCGAAGGCCGCCGCTGTAATCGCCGATTCGAGGATGGCTGCGGGCACGTTCGCCTCGACGTTCTGGAAATGCACGGCTGCCGCGCCGAGGCTGACGCTCGCGCGCAACTGCGTTTCGCGCTCGCTACCCGAGAGCGCGACGTTCAACCGGCCGGTAAATACTGAAAGCGGATTGCAGCTCCAATCGATTCCAGCGACTCGGGCGTAAGCGGTCCCGGAGCGCATTGCGAGCACGCCGCGGCCCTTCCAGACCGTGCCTCCGGGTTCGCCCAGCGCGAGCGCACCGGCGCTTGCGCGCTCGAGCGCAAAGCCGATCCAGGCGGCGGGCAGGTTCACCGCGAGAAAAACCAGATACGCGCCGACTCCCAGCGCGGCCAGCCGGACCCCGGGGCGGCGCAGCGCGACCATCACGCGCCTTGCCCCCGCAGCAGCAGCCGCACGTTAACCGTACCGGGGTTCGCATGCCGCTCGATCATCGCGCTTTCCGCGCGAAGGCCGCTTTGCTGCTGCAGCTCGACGAGCCACGCCGTCAGCGCCGAAAACGAGGCGCCTTCGATCTGCACGCGGACTCTGCCCGCGCCCTCTGCCTCGACGCGCTTCAACTGTTCGCGCAGCCCGTGCCGCCGGGCCGCTTGCTCGATCGCGCCCGCCGTGTCCGAGGGCGGCGCGGAGCGCGGCGTGCTTCGCACCTTCTCGACGAGCGCGGCCTGTTCCTGAACCTGCGCGAGCTGAACCTGGACCGAGGCGAGGTGCGCGCGCGCCCTGGCGAGGCCGCCCTGCACCGGACTCCAGACCAGCAGATAGAAAAGCGCCGCGCCGAGGAATCCGGCGAGGATTGACGCAGCCCGGCGCTCGCGCGCGGCAAGCGCGTTCCAGCGAGCGCGAGCAGGCTCGATCCACGAAAGGTTCACGGCTTGCTTTCCCCCGAGGACGCCGCCGACGCGCGCACCCGCAACCGCGTCTCGCCGCCGCCGCGTTGCGATTCGACTCCGAGCGATTGGGCGCGCAAGCGTAGCGCAAGAGACTCGGCGTCGGCCTGCGACGATGCGAGGCGAATCGTCAGCGCGCGCTCGCCGTACTCGATGCTCTGCACGCGTACGCGCGATTCGCGCTCGATCGCGGGGCCGACGCGCGCGAGCAGCGCCAGCATGTCCTCGGCCGCGGCGACGCCGCTGCCCGCGCTGAGGGCGTCGAGGCCGCGGCGCATCTGCGCGGCCGGATCGAGAATGGCGCGCGTGTCGGGAAAACTCTTCAGGAGCAGCGCGCGCATCTCCTGCTCGCCCGCGCGCGCCGCGAACGACAACCGCGCCCATTCAAACCCGTCAAAGACAAGCGTCGCGACGAGCCACGCCGCGAGCAGCCCCGCCGCGGGAACGTAACCGCGCCACAGCGCCGACATGCGAGCGCGGGGCGCGTAGCGCTGCTGCAGCAAATCGAGCGGCGCAGCCGGAACGGCGGCGTCCCCGCGCCGCATCGCCTCGAGCGGCAGCCCCAGGGCCTCGCGCCACGCCGCAACATCCAGGTCCTCGGGCGCATCGACCAGGAGAAAACGCTCGGGTGCTCGCGATTCGCTCCTTGCCTCGGCGAGCGCCGCGTGCAGCCAGGCGGGCGGCCGCAGCTCCATCGGACCGCCGAGCCCGGAGTGAACGCCGCTGCGCAGCGCGATCTCGCCGCCTGTAAAGCCGAGCGTCCATGCGCGATCGGCAAGCGGCAGCGACAGCGTCACCGGCGCGAGACGCGTGGCCTCGAGTCCGGCGGCGGCGAGCGCCGTGAGCCAGCGATCCATGCGCTCGCGGTTCGTCACCGCCACCGCGAGCGCGCCGTCGGCCTCGCGCGTGAAGGCGAAATGCAGCCGCTCCGGAGGATCGATCAGCTGCTCTTCGAGCGCGTAGGGAAGCGCCTGCGCAATTTTCGCGCCGGAGCGCGTCGGCAGGCGCGCGTGCAGGAGCAGCGCTTCCGCGGCCGGGATCCACACGATGACTTCCTCGGCGTTCGCAAGCCCATCCAGCCCGCGCTGGCTGCCCTGCCGCACCGCCCCGCCAGCCGCGACCCGGCGCCAGTGCAGCTCCGCGTCCTCGCGCGGCCAGTCGCGCGGCAGCCACAGCTCCAGCCGGTCGCTTCCCCTTGGGCGCCAGGCCGCTGAAATGAGCCGCCAGCGGCTACTGTCGAGATTCGTCGGTTTCATTCAATTCGATCAACGGGTGCGGCCTGTGCCATATCGCGTCGGTGCTCTTGCCGTCGGCCGAGCGCTGAAGGAGCGCTTCGCTGCGGCGCTCGTGACGCCCGATCGAGGTATCGAGCGCAACCAGAAAATAGTCGCTCCTCACGCTCGCCACGCTCGGCGGCAGGGGAACGCCGCGAGGCAGCCGCGACGCAAATGCGGGGAGGTCGCGGAACGGGCTGCCGCGACGCTCGTCGGCGATGCGCTGCGCGCTCGCGACATCCAGGCCGGGCACGAGTGCGGAGAGCAGCACGGGTGAGGCGGTGTTGACGTTGATGAGCGTCGAAGCTACCGGCAGAACGGTCACGTACGGAGCGAGCCTCACAAAGGTCTTGGCGTCGAAGCCGCGCACCAGGCGCAATTCTTCGACGCTCGCAAGGGGCCGGTTGGCGGCGCGATACGGCGGATTGCCGTTGAGGTAGTCGATGTCCTCGGCGCCACCGGGGCCCGCATTGCTGTCCGGGTCGATCCAGTCGAGCAGCGCATAGCGAAGCGACGGATCGATCCGCAGCGCCTCGAGCAGGCGCCGCAGCACCTCGAGGTCGACCGGGCTTGCCACGTTGTTGCGCACCAGGTTGTTCAGGTTGAAGCGCGACTGGCCGTCCTCGATCGAGACGCGGATGGCCCCGCCTTCGACGGGCAGCACCGGCAGCCCCATCGCCCAGCGCTCGCCCGGATGATCGACCGTATTGCCCAGCGCCGCGTCCTCGACGAGCGCCGTGCTCGCCCAGTGCAGCGCGCCGCGTCGCAGCCAATCGGTCGCGCCGCGGTCGAAAATGTTCTCCATCTGCCGCGTCCAGATCTGGTGGGCGAAAGCGATCTGCACGGCGATCGCGGCAGCGATCGCGACGATCATCACCGCCGTCACCAGGGCGATTCCACGCTGCGTGCGCGCCGCGCGCATCAGCGGTTCACCAAAAACAGGCGTTTGAAGCTGCCCACGCCCTTCACCGCGAGGGTGACCTCGACCGCCCGCGGCAGGTCGTCGATGCGGCCCGCCGGGGGCCAGGTATCGGGCGCCGCGCCGCTCCCGCCGTGATAGCGCAGCTCGAAGGTTTCCACACCGTCAAGGAGCGGCGCTTCCAGCGGAGCGGTGACCGGACCGCGGTCGAGCACCGGCCAGGTGATGCGCGCGAGGCGCCCTTCCTTCAGGCGATAGGCGACGCGCCGCAGATCCGACTGCACGCCGCCCCCGTAATTCAACTCGCCGCCGCGCGTCATCTCCAGGCTCGGCTCGGCGAGCGCTCGCGGATCGAACGGCCGCCCGACGAAGGCCGGCAGCGTAAACCCGCCCACGTCTCGCACCGTCCGCGACCGGGCGTGCGCCACATCGTCGGAGATGCGTGAGAAAACCTGCGACAGCGTCTGCCAGACGCGCTGCTCGTCGGCGAGGCGAGCGCGGCTGTCGAGCAGGCGCGTGAGCCCCGCATACGCCAGGACCGAGAAAATCCCGAACACCAGGAGCGCCACCAGCAATTCGATGAGCGTGACGCCGGAGAGGCGAGTACGGGGGAGCTTCACGGCTGCTCGAGAAATCCGGTCATACGCGCGAGCGGCGAATCGGTTTCCGGCTGGAACACACTCACCTCGACGCGGCGCATGCGGGCGACGGGCGACGCGCTCGTCTGCTGCCGCCAGCGGAAGGCGCGCCCACCCATATCGGCGTCGCCCTCCTTTGTGTCGAGCGCCGGCCATTCGCGACCCAGCTCGAGTTGAGCGAGCCTGTCCTCGGCGACCCAGCGCGCAAGCGTGCGATCGCGCAGCGCCACCGTGGTGTCGATCGCCGCGCCCATGCTCCGCGCAGTCGCCGCAAGCGCGATCGCAAGCACGGCGAGCGCCACCAGGATTTCCAGCAGCGTAAAGCCTCGCGAAGGCCGCGGACGCGAAACGCTCACGAGCCGGCCTGCGCGCGTATGGTCCCGTCGGGCGCCCCGACGACGCTCCAGCGGATTCCGGCGCTCGCGAGAACGACCCGGAACGCGGGCAGCTCGCCGCTCGGCAGAAATACCAGGCCGTCGAGCGCCGCCTCCCCCGCGCCTTCAATCTGCAGCGCCTCGATGGTGATTCCGTGCGGGAGCCGCGTCGGGCGCAGCAGCTCGTCGTCGCCGGTAATCTTGAGGCGGCCGTTGCGCTCCAGGCGCAGGAAGCGGTACGACTCGCGCCCGGCGCCGAAAGCAAACACCCGTCCCTGCAAAATAGCCTCCTCGCGCGCCGCGGAAAGCACCAGCGCAAGGCGTTCGCTTTCCTCGCGCACGATATCGGCGGGCCCGCGCATGAGCCGCACGCCGACCAGACCGACGATCACGACGATGATCATCACCACGACCAGGACCTCGATCAGCGTGAAGCCGCGGACCCGCTCCCGTGCGGCGCGCATGGAGGCTGCTACTGCCATGATCCTATATCGGCGTCGGGGCCTTCCCCGCCGGGCTGGCGGTCCTTACCGAGGGAAAACACGTCCACCTCGCCGCGGATTCCGGGATTGAGATACTGGTAATCGCTTTCCCAGGGATCCTTCGGCAGGCGCTCGAGGTAGCCGCCCGATTTCCAGTTGCGCGGAATGTCGCCGCGCTCGGGCTTTCTTACGAGAGCCGCGAGACCCTGGTCGGTGCTCGGGTACATGCCGTTGTCCAGCCGGTAGAGCTTGAGCCCCTGCATGATCGCGGCGATGTCGGCCTTCGCCGCGACCGCGCGCGCCTGGTCCGGCCGGTCCATGACGCGTGGCACGATCAGCGCGGCGAGGATGCCGAGAATCACGATGACCACGAGAATTTCGATCAGGGTGAAGCCGCGAGCGCGGCGCAAAAGTCCGAAAGCTTTCGTCATGACATTCCCTAGCGTATCAGCTGGTTCATCTCGAATATAGGCAATAGGATCGCAACCACCACGAACAGTACCACCATCCCCATCGCGAGGATCAGCAGCGGCTCGAGCAGCGCCGTAAGCCCGCGGACCCAGTTCTCCAGCTCGCGCGACTGCGCTTCGGCCGCGCGCGCGAGCATGGTGTCCAGGCGCCCGGTCGCCTCGCCGCTTGCGATCAGGTGGATGACGAGCGGCGGAAAGAGCTTCGCCGCCCCGAGCGCCGGCGCGAGCGCCCCGCCTTCGCGCACGCGCCGCACCGCCTCGTCCACCGCGGCGCGCATCGGCAAGTTGGTGAGCACCGCGGCGGCGGATTGAAGCGAGGCGAGCAGCGGCACGCCGCTCGCGGTGAGGATGCCCAGCGTGTCGGCGAAGCGCGCGGCGTTGACGCCGCGGATGAGGCGTCCTGCGAGCGGCACGCGCAGCAGCCACCGGTGCCATCGATGGCGCCGCGCTTCGTCGCGCAGCAGGAGCTTCGCCGCGACGAACGCAGCGACGAGACCGGCAAGCCACACTGCGCCGCTCGCGCGAGCGAAATCGCTGATCGCGATGAGGATGCGCGTCGCCAGCGGCAGCGCCTGGCCGAGGTTGGCGAACACGCGCGTCACCTGCGGCACGACGTACACAAGAAGCAGCCCGATCACGGCGAGCGCCACGACCGTCACGAGCACCGGATAGATGAACGCGATGACGACCTTGTCGCGCAAGGCTTCGCGGTTCTCGGTGTAGTCGGCCAGGCGCTCCAGCACGTCACCGAGCCGCCCCGATTGCTCGCCCGCCTCGACCATGGCACGGTAGATCTGCGGAAACGCGCCCGGATAGTCTGCGAGGCCGCGCGACAGCGACTGGCCTTCGAGGATGCGCGCCCGCACCGCGGCGAGGAGCCGCTTCGCGCCCGCTGAATCGCTCTGCTCGATCAATACGTTCAGGCACTCTTCCAGGGTGAGGCCGGCGCGAACCAGCGTGGCGAACTGGCGCGTGAGAAGCGCGAGGCCCCTGCGCGACAGTCCAGGGCGCGAAAAGCGTTCGCGAAAACCGGATTGCGCTGCAGCCGCGGCCGCGGCGCGAATGCCTTCCACTGCAAGCGGCGCGAGGCCCCTCTCGCGCAGCAGCGATCTCGCGTGGCGCTCGGTGTCCGCCTCGACGACCCCGCGGGTCTCGCGCCCCCTCGCGTCCAGCGCGCTGTACTCGAAGCCCGACATACCGGCGCCGAAGTCTGCTCGCGACTCAATCGCGCGACACGCGCAGCACTTCCTCGAGACTGGTGTCGCCTGCGCGCACCCAGCGCGTTCCGTCCTCGCGCAAGCCCTTCATTCCACTCGCGCGCGCGTGCGCCAGCAGATCGGCCTCGGAGGCGCGATCGTGGATCAGGCGACGCGACTCATCGTCGATTAAAAGCAGCTCGAAAATTCCGGTGCGGCCCTGGTAGCCGGTAAAGCTGCACGCGTCGCAGCCGGCGGCGCTGAACAATTCGGTCACAGCGTTGCCGCCGTTCGCGCCTTGCAGCAGCGCTCGCTCCGCGTCATCGGGCGCGTGCGCGCGCCGGCACGCGGGACAAAGGCGCCGCACCAGCCGCTGCGCCAGCACGCCGAGAAGGCTCGAGGCGACCAGAAACGGCTCGATCCCCATATCGACCAGGCGCACCACCGCGCCGGCGGCGTCGTTGGTATGCAAGGTCGCGAGCACGAGGTGGCCGGTGAGGCTCGCCTGCACCGCGATCTGCGCGGTCTCGAGGTCGCGGATCTCGCCGATCATGACCACGTCGGGGTCCTGGCGCAGGATGGCGCGCAGCGCGCGCGCGAAAGTGAGATCGATGCGCGGGTTGACCTGCGTCTGGCCGACGCCGTCGAGGTCGTATTCGATCGGGTCCTCGACGGTGACGATATTGGCGCGCTTGGCGTCGAGCTGGCCGAGCGCGGCGTAGAGCGTGGTCGTCTTTCCCGATCCGGTTGGTCCGGTCACGAGAATGATGCCGTGCGGCTGCCGCACGAGGTCGCGCAAGGCCGCGAGCGTCGTATCCGCCATGCCGAGGCCGGTGAGGTCCAGCCGTCCGGCCTGCTTGTCGAGCAGGCGCAGCACCACGCGTTCGCCGTGCGCGGTGGGCAGGATCGCGACGCGCACATCGACCGAGCGCCCTGCCAGGCGCAGCGCGATGCGCCCGTCCTGCGGCTGGCGTTTCTCGGCGATGTCCAGGCGCGCCATGATCTTGATGCGCGACACGATCACCCCGTGCACGACCTGCGGCGGCTCGAGCACGTCGCGCAGCATCCCGTCCCTGCGGAAGCGCACCACCGAGCGCCGCTCGAAAGCCTCGATGTGGATGTCGGAAGCGTTCTCGCGCACCGCTTGCGAAAACAGCGCATTGATCAGCCGCACGATGGGCGCGTCGTCCTCGCTCTCCAGAAGGTCGGCGACCTTGGGCAGGTTTTCCGCGAGCGCGGCGAGGTCCGGACTCGCGTCCAGGTCGGTGACGATATCGGCGGCGTGCGAGGCGCCGCGCTCGTAGGCGCGCGCGAGCGCCGCCTCGAAAGCCTCTGTTGCGAGCTCCCTCACCGCGAGCGGACCGCCGAGCGCGCGCTGCACTTCGGCGAGCGCGCCGGCGCGCACTCCAGGCCGGACCCACAGCTCGAAGCCTTGATCGAGTTGCCGCGCGCTGATCACGCCGTGCCGCTTGGCGAACGCGTACGGCAGGCGCTCCACCGTGCGCGCATCCGGCGACAGGGCGCTCGAAGACATGTCCATGGCTTATCTCGCCGGGGCCGGCGCGGGCGGTTTCGGCGCCGCGGGCTCGGGCGGCGCGGGCTCCAGCCGGTCGAATATCGCCTCGCGCTCCTCGTCTTCGCCACGGGTGCGGGAGCGCAGGTAATCGTAACGGTCGGTGGTGACGCGGTAGCCGTCGTCCGCGGATCGAATGATTACCGGGCGCAGGAAAACCATGAGATTGGTGCGCGAGCGGGTTTCCTTGCGGTAGCGGAACAGCGCGCCGAGGTAGGGAATGCTGCCGAGCAGCGGAATCGCTTCTTGAGTTTGCGAAACGGTGTTATCGATCAGGCCGCCCAGCACGATGGTGTTGCCGTCGTCCACCACGACTTTGGTTTCGATCGAGCGCTTGTTGGTGGTGATGTCGCTCGCGCCCGTCACGCTGGGAGCGACGCTGGAGACTTCCTGGTAGATCTCGAGGCGGATGGTCCCGCCCTCCGAGATCTGCGGCTTCAGCCGCAGCGTGATACCGACGTCTTTGCGCTCTATGGTCTGGAACGGATTGACCGCCGCTCCCGCTCCCGCCGCCCCGGCGATCGCCGCGGTGGCCTGGGCGAAGCTTCCGGTGACGAAGGGCACGTTCTGGCCGACCACGATTTTCGCCTGGAAGTTATCCAGAGTAAGGAGATTCGGCGTGGAGAGAATGTTCACTGAGCTGTTGGCCTGAAGCGCCCGCGCGAGAACGCCGAGGTTTCTTACGGTCCTGCCGTTCACCGTGAAGCTGGGGCCGAGCACCGCGACCGAGAGCCCCGCCGCGCCGGCCGCTGCCGCGACCCCACCAGCCGCCACTCCGCCGATGCTCGGATTCGCCGAGGGAAAATTGGCCGCGGCGCCGATCGTGCTCCGGCCAGCCTGGTTCCCCCCGAGCCACTGGATGCCGAGCTCGTCGGCTTGATCGGCGCTCATCTCCACGATGAGCGCCTCGACATAGACCTGCGCGCGGCGGATGTCGAGCTGCTCGATCACCGTGCGCAGGTTGTTGTATACGGTATCGGAAGCGTTGATGATGATCGAGTTGGTCGCTTCATCGGCCTGGATGAGCGAAGGCGCCGCGGCCCCCGGCCGGCCGGGCACGGCCCCCGGCGGCGCTCCGGGCGCTTGCGCGGCGGCGAGCATGCCGCGCAATATCTCAACCAGCTTCACGGCCTCGGCGTGCTTCAGATAGATGACGCGCGTGCTGCCCATCGCCCGCGCCGGAACGTCGAGCTTCTCGATAAGCGAGCGCAGTTGCGCGACGCGTCCCGGGTTGTCCGAGCGCAGCAGCAGGCTGTTGGTGCGCGTGTCCGGCACCACCGAAAACCGGTCGCCGCCCACGGCGATCTGCGTCTGCGCCGCACCCGGCACCGCCCCGGGCGCGGTGACGCCCGAGCCGGAGAGGCGCACCACCAGTTCCCCGACGTCGATCGCGGAGGCGTTTTGCAGTTGCACCACCGTGACCTCGGTGCTTGCCGGCAGGTCGATCCTGTCGATGATCCGCAGCAGCCGCCGCACATTCTCGGCGTAGTCGGTGATGATGAGCGCGTTCGCCGGGTCGTATACGGAGAGCTGGCTCGTCGGCGACATCAGCGGGCGCAGCACGTTCTGCAACTGCGACACCGCCACGTGCTGTCCGACGGCGACGTGGGTGACGATCTGCTCGCCGCCGCGCGGAGGCGCGTCCTGCTCGTTCACCGGGGCCGCGGCCTTCGCTTCGGCGACCGGGATGATGCGCACGATGTCCCCGGGTCCCTCGACCGCGGTAAACCCCTGGGCCTTGAGCGCCGAGAGGAAAACCTGATACGCCGCGGCGACCGGCATGGGCCGCGCCGATACGATCGTGAACTGGCCCCGCACGCGCGGATCGACCAGCATGTTCCGCCCGGTCATCTGC
>Ga0184637_10001817_pt1 | contig 14072 bp, 9 predicted proteins | sample PLM3_127_b2_FD_133143 | JGI IMG/M metagenome (GOLD analysis project Ga0184637, IMG submission 133143) | Groundwater sediment microbial communities from an aquifer in East River, Colorado, USA - PLM3_127_b2 | ecosystem: Environmental > Terrestrial > Soil > Riparian zone | place: USA: East River...
CCGACCCCGACGAGCTCTTTGCCCTCGCTCTCTCATCCCCGGCGTAGGCCACTTCCGGCTCCGGCCTCCCAGGTCGAAAAGGAGGCATCTCAGCTCCGCCTCAGGTAAGCGAGGTGTGGTAAGCCGTTACTCCGACTCGAACCCCTGGCTCGTGAACTTCAGCGTCCGGCTGTTCTCAGTGACCGTGCGAACGACGTTTTCCGGAGCGCCGCTCGGGATCTCCGCCTCGATCTCCAGGGTCACCGTCACGTGCGCGCCCATGAGCCCTGCGAGGTGAGCGATCACCTCCTCGGCGACCTTCCCCGCGTCAGACCCGACCCGCATTGAGTCCAGCGTAACGGTGCCGTGAAATCGCTTCGGGTCAGCTGCCGCTGACGTCGGGGCCGCGCCGTCACTGCCGGTCCCGCCCGTGTCAGGACCGGGGCCATCGACAACGCCCGTGCCTCCGCCAGGACCAGGCTGAACGACGGTAGCTGACGGCGTCTCGGCATCCTGCTGCTTCACCGCCACGTCGGGTTGGACGAGCAGCCCCGACAGGTTGTCTTCAGAGAGAGCGACGAGCTGACCGCCGCGTAGCCCGCGGTAGCGCCCGGCCGCCTCGTCGAAGCTGTCGGCGTAGGCGAACGACTCCTGCCGCCACAGCAGCAGCCCCAGCCCGTCCCGGATCGCGCCAATCAGCACCGCTGGCCCCTTGAGACGGGGCAGATAGATGTAGCGGGCGAAGTCTTCGGCGAGCTGCTGGATCGCGACGTAATCCCCGCGCCACAGCGGCACACGGTCTAGCTCCATCCGCAGGCGCGTGCCCGCCAGAGCCGTCACCAGCAACTCGTCGTTGCGCAGCTTCTTGCTGGCGCGCACCGCGAGGGCTTCGGTTCCGGAGAGACGGAACGCCTGCCATTCCACCGCGGCTTGCGGCGTGGCCTGCACGGGTACCAGGAGCCACTGGTACGCCTCCGGCAGCCGCGCGGTCACCGCGCCATCGGCGGACGTCTTCTGAGTCTCGGCCTGCCTCACCTGGTTCGGGGACAGGTCGAGCATGTCCTTCTCGAGCAGGATCGAGTCCCAGGCGAGATAGCGGCGTGCGGCCTCGTCTAGGTCCTGCAAGCGCGTCTGGTCCACCGCGAGGAAGACGAGCGCGTTGCGGAACAGGCGTGGCGTGCTCCCGCGCGACTCAAAGATTGCCTTCGCGGCCGCCTCGGCTGCGCTTCCCGACTCCCTGTTATGCGTGTACTCGATGCCCAGCACCACGAGGCGGGCGTCCATGTCATCCGGCACATCCTGCCCCGAGCGCGGCATGGGATGCACCCTGCTGAAATCACCGGTCTGGCGCAGGTCCGCCCGCAGGCGCTTCTCCAGCTCTAGCGTCACCTTGTCGGGGTCACGCCTGAGCTGCTCGGCCCGATCCTCCGCCAGCTTGGTGACCGTCGGCTGGGTCGAGTACCAGTAGCGCGGCCCATCCTGATAGAGGTAGGTGGCCGCCGTGGCGAGCCGCCGCAGCGCGTCCCCGAAGATCGCCGGCGACTCTCCGGGCATGACGCAGCCGAGCTTGACCCGCCGGTCCTCGACGCCACGATTGGCGGCCGTCGTCGTGGGCGCGGACCCAAGGTAGATCGTGCGCGCCACGCGGCGGCAGGCGGCGAACTTGCCGAGGTTCGGTACCTCACCGTCGAGGCGGAGCGGCAGCGCGCTCGGGCCGTCGACGTCCTTCTCGATCACCGGTACCCAGTTGTCCGAGAGGTAGCGCGTCAGCTCGAACTGCACGCGCGGATCGTCGATGGAGATGTTGGCCGGCATGATGAGCGGGTTGCGGTCGCCCTTTGCCCACAGGCTGTGGATCACCGCGGCCATCAGGCGCAGCACCCCACGTGTGCGCTGGAACTTCACGAGCGTGGACCAGTCGGTGTAGAGGCGGTCGAACACCTCGGGGTGGATCGGATACGCGGCCTTGAGTCGCTTCTCGTAGTCCGCGTCGTGGCACTCGGGCGGGAACTCCTGGCTCTGCGTGCGATAGAGGTTGGCGAAGGCGCTCGCGACCGTATCGCGCGCCACCCATTGGTCGCGCTCCACCAGGGGCTCGAACAGGCGGCGACGGACGATCTCGAAGCTCTCCTCGGCGCCGGCTGGCCGCCACGAAGCCTCCACGCGCCCAACGGCGTTCCGCAGCCGGTCCAACGCCGCCCGCCCGCGCTCGCCGCCCACCTCCACGTCGTCCGCCTGGGCGTGCGGCGAGCCCGCCGTATCGGACGCGGGCAGGCTGATCACAAGCAGACATTGCCTCGCGAGCTTCGCCGACTCCGTCAGGGCCTGGGCAAAGGTGAAGTGCGTCTCGAAGCTTCCGGCGGGCAGATCGCCCGAGTCGTGGAGCTGGCGGGCGTAGGACACCCACTCGTCGATGAGGATGAGGCATGGCCCATACTCGTTCATCATCTCGCGCAGGGCATCGCCCGGGCTCGTCGCGTTCGCGTCGTCGGCAGCGATGCGCTCGAAGGCCTCGGGTCCGCCGAGCTGCCAGGCCAGCTCGCCCCACAGCGTGCGGACCACCGTGCCGTCCGACTTGGTGACCGGATTCCCCGGCGAGATCCGGTTGCCCACCAGCACGACGCGCTTCACGGCGGGCAGCGTGGCGACTCCAGCATCGTGGAGCACGGCATCGATGCCCAGCAGCTCGCCCGGGGCCGATCCCGAAAACAGGTGGTATAGCGCCAGCATTGAGTGGGTCTTGCCGCCACCGAAGTTCGTCTGGAGCTGGATCACCGGATCGCCCCCCAGGCCAGTGAGCCGCTGCGCCGCCCCGACCAGGAGGCCCTTCAGGCTCTCGGTGAGGTACGTCCGGTGAAAGAACTCGACAGGCTTCTTGTACTCGTCTGAGCCCTCGCCGATGTGCACCTGCCAGAGGTCGGCGGCGAACTCGGCCTGCTGGTAGCGGCCGCTGGCAACATCCTGATGGGGATTCACTACCTCGCGCCAGGGCTTTAGCGTGCCAGTGGCCTGGCTCTCGATGGCGGTGCCCGCGCTTCGCCGCTTCTCGGTGCGTACCTGCTCGTCGAAGACCAGCCGCCGCAGCTCCATCCGCATCTTGCCGACCTCTTCGGCCTCGGGGGCGGAGACGGCGGTCAGGAGGCGCGCCGCGGAGTCGAGCGCGCGCTCGGCGTCGTCGCTGGTGAAGGCCTGCTGGTGGGCCCACTTGTTGCGGCACTCCCGCAGCTCGCTCACCAGGCTCCGCTCGGCGAAGCCAAGCGTCTTGCGGAAGACGGCGTTCCACTGGTCCCACATGAGGTGCAGGATGGCCGCGACGTCGAGGAGCGGCTCTTGCTGGTTTTCCGGCCAGATCAGCTCGTTGCGCCAGCTTGCCGTGGCCTCGGTGATCCAATACTTTCCATACTGGTCCTCCAGCTCGCGCTCGACGAAGGGACGCAGCCCATCCTTGAGAAGGTCCAGGGCCTTGCCAACCCGCTCATGGTTTGTGATCGCCACGGCTTCACTCCGGCTCAGGCGGCGGGAGCGCGTCGGAGGGGATGTCCTCGGGCGCGATCCACTGCACCTTGCCGTCGCGCCACACAGCCACCGGGTTGCCCGCCCGCTTGTGAAGCGCCAGGGCCTCACGCACGGCCAGGCGCATCTCCTCCAGGATGCGGGGGATGTCCGACACACGCTCGTAGGGCTGGCGCTCCGAATCGCCCATCCTGGTCATGGTTGGCCCTCCGCCAGGTCGTGCCAGGCAGCGGCATCGTGGATGTCAGGAGCCTGCCCGCTACCGCCCGCTGCCAGCAGGCGAGGTCCAGCGAGGTCAGAATTGTCGAACATCTGCCAGGTGTCGGCAACATCCCTGTAAAGCGCGAAAAAGTTGCGCCGCCCAGCCGCGAAGCGCCGCCGGACGACATCCTCCGGCACATCGTGCCCACCGAGGCGCACCCGCTCCGCCACCCGCACGAGGGCTAGCTCCGGACTCCGCAGCGAAAGGAACGCGACGTGCACTCGGTAGCCTGAATCGCGCAGCGCTTTCAGCCACCGCGCCAGGCCGCGGCGGCCAGGGTGGTCTCGAACGCGAAGTCTTCGCGCGACCGTGCCAGCGCCCGCATCCGCGCCAGCATGACGCGGCCAGCCGCCACTGCCGCGGACTCGGGCCGAAAGGCGGAGAGGCCGCGGGCAATGGTGTCAGCGTTCACGAACTCAGTGACTGCAAGAGCTCCCTGGAGCAAGCGCGGCGCTGTGGTGCTCTTGCCGGCGCCGTTCGGACCGGCGATGACGACGACGAGTGGCATTCGCGCGACTACATCGGACGCACTCAAAACATCCCCGCCTGCGCGGCTCGCGGGGTGCCCGCCTCGCGGGCGAGGCGCGTGATCTCGGGCCAGCTCTGGACGAGCCCGTTGTAGGACAGCGCCTCGGCAGCGCGCTTCTTGCGCTCGCAGATCGTGTAGAGGCGGTAGGCCAGCTCGCGGGCCGTCTCGGCCTTGCCGCCCAGCTTTCCGACGACCTCGGCCGCCGCGCCCTCGCCGCCCTCCTCCAGCACCCGAATCAAGTGGTGCACCACCTCCCAGGCCGTTAGGCGCGGGTCGGTGGCCGGATCCCAGTTTGCAGGCAGCTCGCTCGGCTTGAGCAGGCGGACCTTGCCAAAACGCGAGCTCAAGAGGCCCGCGTCTTTCATCCCATCGACGCTCGTGTTCTTCGCCTTGGAGAGCGTCTCGGCGACACCGTACTCGCCCTCCGCGAAGCCCGCGTGCTCGAACCACGCCACCGCCCAGCGACTGTCGGCGTCGAAGTCGCCCTCTTGCTGTGCCAGCGCCTCGTCGAGGGTCTGGTTGATCAGAGCCAGCGCCTCGCGCACCTTGAGCGCGTTGCCCTCGGCGTCGAGCACCTGGGCGTAGCGGGTGTAGACGGCCATGCCGGGGCCAATGGCCGCCTGTGCCAGGTCCACCGGGGCAATGTTGCCGCGCTGTAGATGCGCGAGAGCCATAGGTAGCTCGGCCTTGAGCGCGGTCACGAACTCGCGTCGCGTGGCCGCGGGCGCGTCGGCGGAGCGCGGGCGGCAGACGAGAATGATGCTGGAGGCGAGGGCATTCGAGTCCGTGGCACGCATGCGCCCAGCGCCTTCGGTTCGCATGGGCCAGGTGCCGGTGGTAGCGAAGCCGGCGCGGATCACCGCATCTAGAAAGGTCTCCCATCCGGTGCTCGCGGTGCCCTCACCGCCGTCGCTCTCGGTCTGCTTGAAGGCGTAGTAGATGGTGACCGGGAAGGCCGGGTGCGCTTGCTCTGCCAAGCGGTGCATGGCCTGCGTCATGCCGTCGAGGAAAAACCTCTCAGCGCCCGCCTTGCCGTCGTGGCGATAGGCAAAGGCGACCAGTTCCTCGGCTTTGGGCACGGCGAGCGTGGCGAAGAGATCAGGGAAAACTGGCTTTAGCGAGCGCCGTAACCAGACGTAGAAGAAGTCCGAAAGGTCAGCGTAGGGGACGTTGTCATAGTACGGCGGGTCGGTGGAAACCACCTTGCTTGAAGTGATCACCTGGGACGCCGCATCCGCCTGATGAGCAACACTCCGCGTGGCCGTTGGAAAGGCACCGATGGCCATTGCCCCTTTCTCGATCGCCGTCCCGAAACTTCCGCCTGCTTCCGCAAACGCATTTGCCTCGGCGAAATCCCAAGTCATCTGAATTGCCTGGCGAGCGAACGTCTCGCGAAAGGCTCCCCGGTCGTTCATCCAGGACGCGATCGAGGAGCCAATGTTTGCAACCTTGGATACCGCAAACGCTAGGTACACCGCCACCGCATCGGCGTAGGCAGTGGGACCGGTGCCGCCTGCGGGCAGGCCCTCATCGTCGTTGGGCAGGCTCGCGCTCATCGCGTCTCGCTTCACCGCCTCGCGTGCCTCCTGCACCAGGTCCGAGAAGGCCGTCATCGCTACGAGTTGGCGGTCGGTGAAGAGCTGCGAAAACTGCTCCATCCCGTAGGGCTTGATACCCAGGTATTGCGTCGTACCGGAGATCACGACATCCGGCTTCCATTCCGGCTCGGCCTGGCGCGCCACTCCCTCCATCGCCTCGGTCGCTGACAAGTAGACTCGTCCGCGCTCGCCCTCGGCGACCATCGCTATCATGCGTGCGCCCATGCGCCCGGCCTTGCCCTCGGCTTTGATGTAGTCGCCTGCGATCGGTGCACCGGACATCAGGCATACGAAGTTAGCCCGCACCAGCTTTGTGCCGTTCTTGGCTGCCTCGGCGTCATTCGGCTTGCCGACTTTCACCGTGAAGCGGTAGCCGCCACCCTCGATCACCGGCTCGACGTAGGCCTCCTTGCCCGGCTTGGTGGAGAGCATGAAGGTGGAGGCGAGCGGCACGTCCACGTGCGCGAAGGCCGGGTTCGGGCTCTTCACCGTGCGCGCCCAGAGCCAGGCGATCACGGTGAGCTTCCGGCCCACGAGGGGCTTCAGGTCCGGCCGATCCTGCGCCATCTCCGCTGTGATCTCGACCTTCGGGTAAAGATGGCCGATGCGCCGCTCGGCCTCGTCGCGCATCCATTTGCCGTAGTAGCGCACGTCCTCGGCGAGGCCCTGAGCACCCCGCCACTCGCGCGCGAGCAGGGCCTTTTCGCTCCGCGACGCTGGGTTTACCGGCGGTCGCCCCGCGAACTTGGGCGGGATCTCGATCATCGCCTTGCAGATCAAGACCGCCACCGGGTTCAGGTCACTCGCGTAAGCTTCGAGGCCGAGCCGCTGCGCCTCCAACGGCAGCGACCCGCCGCCGGCGAACGGATCGTGGAAGGCGGGTAGCTTGTGCCGGTCGAACAGATCCTTCGCGCGTGGGTGGTCGGCGTTCTCCGCGCAGGTGTAGCGCCAGCTCTGCCAGATCTCGTCCCGCGCCTGCTGGAGCACCTTCTCGTTCGTGGTGTTCTCCCACAGCACGAGATCCTCGATGATCTTGAATAGGCGCTGCCGCTCTTTCTCCTGGGCTTTCTCCGTGGGGAACAGATCAGGGTGAGCGGACGGGTCGTCCACCGTCTGGGCGAAGATCACCGCCCGCGCCGCCGCCAACGGCCGCCGCGCCCACCACAAATGCAACGTGCTCGGGTGGCCGTGCCGAATCGACTTCTCCCGCGCCGAGGCCTTATTGATGGCGTCGAGCGGGAGGGCGACCTCGATGAGCTTTTTGCGATAGGTCGACACTACCCGTCGCCTTGCCCTCGGTCCCCCAACCACCCTTGCTCTTGCAAACGATGCCAGGCGACACGGATGTGCTCCGGACGGAGCATCCTGCGCTTACGGTCGTTCCAGTCATGAACCGCGTGGGCCGCTTGTTCGGCGTTCGCGATCCGAGGAGTTCCGTGCATTGCAACCCAGTGGACCGACGACAGCAGCTCCATTCCGTAGGGCGTCTCGAACCCGTCGATGACTGCGGCGACGCGCTGAAGGCGGGCCTGCGACTCACGGCTCTTGGCCAGGAAGCGCTCCACCTCTTCGATAGCGCCCGGCATGAGCTCGATCTCCGCGTCGGGGGCCTGGGTGTCGCCGTACCCCTGCATGAAGTGACCGTCGAGTACCTCGAGCACCTTGTTCAGATTGTGCGCATAGGGACCGTAGAGATGGGCGACGTACCTCAGGCGCAGAGGTTCCCCGGCTTCCTGCAAGAAGTACGCGAGCTTCTGGATCTCGAGCAACGTGAGACGATAGGCCAACTCCGAGTACTGGCCTACCAGCCGGACGAGCAACGCTCGTGCGAGCGTCAGGCCCGGCCGCTTCGTGCGGATCGGCATGGCCTTGGCTGCGGGCGTACCGGTCGGCGCGAACAACGAAACCTGGACCTCTGGGATCTCGGCCAACGCCCGCTCGATCAACGGCTTCACGTCTTGCCAGTCGAGTCCGCCTAATCCGCACCCCAGCGGCGGAACCGCGATGGACGTGATCTTCCTTCGGCGGATCTCCTCAGCGAGAGCCTTGAGGCCAGTCTCGATGTCCTCGATTCTGGACTTCGACCGCCATTTGCGCTTCGTAGGGAAATTGATGATGTAACGGGGATTTATCATCAAGCCAGTAGGGAAGACGAACATCCTGCCTGGCTGAACCTCACCAACGCGGCAGGCCCGCTCGTAGACTTTGAAGTTCTCGGGGAAAGCCTTCTTGAACTGAAGGGCGATTCCTTTGCCCATGTAGCCTTCACAATTGACCGAGTTGACGAGCGCTTCGGCATCGACCTCGATCAGATTCCCCTTCGTGAGGGTGATCATGGATCTCTTCTCTCCCTCAGTAGTACCAGCCTGGTCGAACGAGAACCTCGCGTCTCAAGGACGATTCGAATCGTTCCAGTATGCTCTCGACGCGCGATCTCATACTACCGCGTTCAGGACACCGATCTGGTGAGCTTCTTCCTATACGCCACCGGAAGCCTCCAGCATGCCACTGATGCGCTGGTACAGCCGGGCGAACGAGGGGCTAGACCGCGCCTGATCCAGGTTGAACGCCCTGGTGAACTCAATCTGGTGCGTTATCGGGTCGTAGGTCTCGTCCATGCGTCTTCCCAGCCATTCCTTGGCACCCCGGATGGCCTCCAGGGACGGCGGCACGTCAACGTCTTGTGACAGGCCGCGAAGGCCGCGCAATGATCGAACGGCCGTCACGAACCACGTCTCGTATTCGCGGTATGCCAGGGCGACGAGGATGCCCACGTCGCCCCGAACCTCGTGCGCTTTCTTCAGCAGGCTCGGGCCGAGGGCCCCAGGACAATCGTCCTCACAATCCAGCAGGATGAGCACGTTTCCCGCGTCTTGAGCCGCCTTGGCCGCCGCGAGCCCCACGTACCGGTGAAAGTACTCTGGGTCGTTGAGGAAGGAGCCTGACTTCACGCGAATGGGCTGATTTACGCGCAGAGCATTCGGGTACCCCGCGTGGCCCGCGATTCGGTGGAGGAGCGCGGGGACCGCCTCTACCTCGCCATGCCCTTCAACGATGGGCGCGACAAACAGCACGGCTAACGACCGGCGAGCTCGAATAGATCGAGCTGCCGTTCGTCGTCAACATCGCTGACAGCGTTGCGGTCAGGAGTCAGTTGGTTCTGACGCAACAGTTCCCCAGGCGTAAACAACTTTTCACGGAGCATGGTGCGGCCTGCTTCGTCGATCGGGCCGATTCGCGTCAACCCGTCGTTGTTGTCCACCGCGAGGAGCGCGTCCGTGGGAATATCCGAGTTGTCGAGCAGGTCCGGGCTGTGGCTCGTCACGAGGATCTGACAGTGGCGCGCTCCCTCGCGCAGGGCAGAGAGCAGCACCCCGGCCGCGGCGGGATGGAGCGCCATCTCGGGCTCTTCCAATCCGATCAGGAGCGGGGGCACGCTTCCAGTTCGGGCAAAGGCGGCCTGAAACACCGCCAGCAAGATGCCAAATGCGCGCAGGGTGCCGTCGGACATGGCTCCGGCCATAAACCGCCACGGGTGTCCCTGGCCTTTGACTATCTGGCGGAACTCGATGGTTTCTTGTGAGCCGAGAGTCCTGACCTCGGCTCCGGACACACCCGGAACGATGCGAGAGAGGTTGTCACTGACGCGGTCACGGACCTCGGAAGGGAACTGCTGTAGCACGCTGGCGGCATTGCTGCCGTCTCGGCGCAGGAGGTAGCCAGGGTCCGGCTTTTGCATGGCCGCGATCTCACGAGGATTCAGGTTGTAGACCTCGATGCGGGAAAGCGCGTCGAACACGGGTCGGAACTCGGGGACACCCGAAGCCGCCACCAGGAACAACCGGTCGGGAAGTGTGGCTGGCGTTGGGGAGAATGAAGCGGTTTCGACTCTGCCGGAGCGAATACGGAAGTGGTGCTCGGGGCCGAGGGCACCCGCGCCGCGAATGATGCACTCCTCCGTCTGTACCTCGTAGGCACCCGCGGGTTTAGCACCGACCCGGAACGCATAGTGCCCGGTCTGCCCCGACGGAAGCGAGAAGTCGAACCGCAGAGCAAAGTGGTTCGGGTGGCCGCCAGACCGGCGTCGTACCTCCTTGATAGTGCCGCGGTCGCGGAGGGCGTGGTCGAGAGAGCTTCTCAGCGCGTCGGCCACGAAGCGGAGCGCGTCGAGAAAGTTGCTCTTTCCCGAACCGTTGGGCCCGACGAGGAACATTAACGTGCCGAGGTCTACCTGGCACGCGGCGATGCTCTTGTAGTTCCGGATCGTGACGCGACGGATGAATGGGGACTTCACTCGCTATCCCATACGCTCGGAATTGGCCAGCAGCGTAGCGAAATCATAGTTGACACTGGTCACGCCGAAATCGGGCTCGCGCCGAAACGGACGGCGCAGATAGTGGACACCGTGCGAGCCATCCTCGCGGAACTCGACGATCGCGAGGATGAAGTCCTCGGGCTTGTTCAGCGAGTAGAGGATCTCGTTCTTCGTGACGGTGATCGTGGCCGCGCTCGCCACCCGCCCCTTGACCTCGATGAAGCGGAGACGATGCTCGCGAGGATCGCGGCTCTCGATGTCGTAGCCGAGCTTCTCGATCTCGCGGTCGGTCGGCTCGAAGCCGAGGCCGCGCTCGATCTCCATCACGATCTCGCGGGCTCGCGCGGCTGCCGCCTGGGTATCGGCCGGAGAAACCGCCGCTGGTAGCGGCTTCCCCGTCATCCTGGCGATCAACCCCGCCGGCACGACCAGCAGGCCGCCGAGAACCACGGGCGGGAGCGGCGAGATCTGTCGCTCCAGCTTCAGCTCTTCCAGGCGTTTTTCGAGGCGCCCCTGTAGGGCGTCCGCGCGCTTGCGGGCCTCGTCTGAGTTCAGCCGCGCGTTGGGTTTGCCCGCCTGCTCCTGGAGCTTCAGCTCCTCAGCGCGATGGTCCCAGTAGGTGATCTCTTTGGTGAGCCGGTCCTTGACCGCCGCCTCGGTCTTGCCGATGAGCTCGAGCTTGCGCGAGCGCACTTCGGCGATGTGCTCGGGCACGACGTGTTCCACCGCGTGCCCCTGCGCCTTCTGCTCCAGCTCGCGGGTGATCCAGGAGCACTCCGGACGGGCCAGCAGCGCCTCGACGTCGGGCTCGTCATCGGCGAGTGGCCGATAGTCGAGGTACGGGGCGTACTGGGGATGTCGGGCGTTGCCCTCGGCATCGAGCTCGACGTACAGCATGCGCTTGGAGACGACGCGCCGCTCGCCCGAACGCGTCTGGCCCGCGTCCTGGATGGCGTGCTCCAGGTAGAAGAGCACCCGCGGATCGACCCCCGGATCGCGCTCGTCCACGAGCACCGTGCCTCGGCGCAGCAGGTCGCGATTGCGCTCGAGGGTGAGGTCGATGACCGCGTCGAGGAGCGGGTGGCCGGGGCAAACGAACGCCGCGAGGGGCTGCCCCTGGGGCGCGACCAGCTCCTTCTCGAAGGCGATGCGCTCGTAGCGCGGCAGGACTGGCTCTCCGATGCCTATGAGGCGGTCGCGGTTGCGCACCGGCGCGGGGACGTGCGTCACCTCATAACGTCTCGGCTCGCGCTGCTTCGCGGCGCCGCCGAGCCGCTGGAACCCCTCCAGGAAGAAGGACTCGATGTAGTGCGGTTGGAGCCGCCGGGCTTCGGCGCGCTCCATCTCCTCGCGGATGCGGTAGACGCGGCTGGCATCCATGGCGTCGTGGGCGAGGGCCCGCTCTTCGAGCAGGTCCTGGAGCTGGCTCGGATCGAAGGCGCTGGCCACGACCTGGTTGAGGCGTGCGCGGACATCCGGCTGCTCGCCGTAGCGGATCGCTTGGATCAACAGCTCGCGCAGCGGCTTCCCCTCGAACTGCAGCCGGCCGAGGACGTCGAAGACCTGGCCGCCGAGGGTCTGCCGCGCCTGCTCGAGCTTGTCCAACAGGGTGCGATAGACGTCGCCCTCGCGTGTCTCGTCCGCCACGAGGTTCCAGAGGTGGCACACCTCCGTCTGGCCGATGCGGTGGATCCGGCCGAACCGCTGCTCGATGCGGTTGGGGTTCCATGGCAGGTCGTAGTTCACCATAAGATGCGCCCTTTGGAGGTTGATGCCCTCGCCCGCCGCGTCCGTGGCCACGAGCACCTGGACCTGCGGGTCGTGCATGAACGATTCCTGCGTCCGCAGCCGCTCCTCCCGCCCCATGCCACCGTGAATCATCACAACCGCTTCGCCCCGACCGAGGAGGGTGGTGATGCGCTCGTTGAGGTAGTTCAACGTGTCGCGGTGCTCGGTGAAGATGACCAGCTTCTGGCGGGGAGACGGCACCGGGGGCGGGATGTCACCCGCCCCATACGGCGCCGGACTTTCGGCGACGCGCCCATTCGTGGCAGCAGGGGTAAAGACCTCGCCGAGCAGGCGCCCCAGCTCGCTCCACTTCTTGTCCTCACCTCTGTGGCGAACGGCCGCGGCGAGCGACTCCAGTCTGCCGAGCGTCGCGATCTCGGCCCGGAGCTCAGCCATCGTTCGGGCCGCGGTCGCTTGATCGAGGATCTCCTCCTCGGCAGCCTCGACCTCGTCGTCGGGCGCGTCGTCCAGGTCCTCGACGTCCTCGTCGTCGAGGGCTGGCACCGCCATGGCCATGATCGGCACAACCTGGGCGCCGCGTTGGAGGATTTCGAGCTCACGCAGCCGCTTTTCGAGGCGCTCGCGCCGACGACGCAGCGACTGCAGGATCGCCTCCGGCGATGACGCCAGGCGGCGCTGCAGGATGGTGAGCGCGAACCCGACCGTTCCCGCCCGCTTGTCGTTCTGGAGCGCCTCGGCCCGGTTGAACTGCTCACGCACGTACTCGGTGACTTCCCTGTAGAGCTGCGCCTCGGCGTCGGACAGCTTGTATGGAACCGTGTACGCGATCCGCTCCGGGAAGAGCGGAGTGGCATCGAACTTGAGCAGCTTCTCCTTCACCATGCGGCGCATGAGATCCGAGACGTCCGCCGTGTGAACGCCATCGCGGAAGCGGCCCTCGAAGCGATCTCCGTCGAGGAGCGCCATGAAGAGCTGGAAGTCCTCTTCCTTGCCGTTGTGCGGCGTGGCCGTCATCAGCAAGAAATGCCGCGTCAGCGTCGACAGCAGCTGTCCGAGGCGGTAGCGCTTGGTGTACTTGACCTCGCCGCCGAAGAAGGTGGCCGACATCTTGTGCGCCTCGTCGCAGACGATGAGGTCCCAACCACCGTCCGGTGCCTGGAGCTTCTCCTGCACGTCCTCGTTGCGCGACAGCTTGTCGAGCCGCGCGATGACGAGGTTGGTTTCGAGGAACCAGTTGCCGGTGCGAGCCGCCTCGAGCTTGTCGTTGGTAAGGATCTCGAAGGGCAGGTGAAAGCGCCGATAGAGCTCGTCCTGCCACTGCTCCGCGAGGCTGCCGGGGCACACCACGAGGCAGCGCTGCAGGTCGCCGCGGGCGATGAGCTCCTTCATCAGGAGGCCCGCCATGATCGTCTTCCCCGCGCCTGGGTCGTCGGCGAGCAGGAAGCGCAGCGGCTGGCGGGGCAGCATCACGTCGTAGACAGCCGTGATCTGGTGCGGCAGCGGCTCGACGACCGACGTGTGAACGGCCAGCACGGGATCGAACAGGTGCGCGAGACGGATGCGGTGCGCTTCGGAGACGAGACGGAAGAGGCTGCCGTCGCCGTCAAAGCTCCAGGGCCGCCCGACTTCCACGACCTCGATGCGTGGCTCGTCGTGGCGGTAGAGCAGCTCGTTGGCGACCTTGCCGTCTGGGGCCTTATAGGTCAGCTCGAGTGCTTCCGACCCGAACCACTGCGTGCTCACAACCGTGACAAGCGCGTCCGGCAGAATGCCGCGGACGGCCGCGTTTGGCAGGAGCTGTTCGAGCTGGGCCACTATTCCCCACCGTTTCGGGCGTTTATGGACGCGGCCGGAAGGATACTCCGACCCGGCGTGACGCAGATCCCACTCTCGGGCAAAGCAATAGAAATAATCCAATCGGATAAATCAAATAAATTCTGACGTGAGGCCCCGCCTGCGCTCGTTAATGTCAGGCCTCGCCTCGGCTGGGCTGGTAGAATCCGAGACATGAGCCAGCCAGCCTTCACCTCGTACGCCACGTCTGGTGTTGACATCGAAGGCGTCGAAACGGGGCTCCAGCGGCTCACCGCACGCATCCGCTCCACGTGGCCCGCGAGCGACGCCCTC
>Ga0184637_10001818_pt1 | contig 14071 bp, 15 predicted proteins | sample PLM3_127_b2_FD_133143 | JGI IMG/M metagenome (GOLD analysis project Ga0184637, IMG submission 133143) | Groundwater sediment microbial communities from an aquifer in East River, Colorado, USA - PLM3_127_b2 | ecosystem: Environmental > Terrestrial > Soil > Riparian zone | place: USA: East River...
ATAATCGGCCACACTGGTGGCAAAGGGGAGGCGGAATGCTGACGAAAGAGGAAAACGCAGAGCTGACGCAGGTGGGGCCGGGGACGCCCGGAGGCGACCTCCTCCGGCGCTACTGGCATCCCACCGCCGTGGCCGCCGAGCTGACCGACGAGCGGCCGAAGAAGCGTGTCCGTTTGCTCGGCGAGGACCTCGTGCTGTTCCGGGAGCCGGATGGTAGCTACGGCATCATGGCCGAGAAGTGCTCCCATCGCGGCTGCTCGCTCTACTACGGCTTCCTCGAAGACGGCGGCCTGCGCTGCGCCTATCACGGATGGCTGTACGATCGCGCCGGAAAGATCCTGGAACAGCCCTTCGAGCCAGCCGAGTCCATGCTGAAGCACACTGTTCGCCATCCCGCGTATCCGGTCCAGAAAGTGCGGGGCCTCCTGTTCGCCTACCTGGGGCCCCTGCCCGCGCCTCTCATCCCGCCGTGGGACGTCCTCGTTCGCGAGGATGGCGCCCACCAGATCGAGGTGCACCCGGTCCTCGACTGCAACTGGCTGCAGGTCCAGGAGACGAACGTCGATCCGACGCACAACACCTACCTTCACCAGAAAACGGGCTACCTGGTCGGAATGCGCAAGAGCTGGGAGTTCCGTCCGATCGATCTCGAGTTCGAAGTCATCGAGTGGGGAGTGCTCAAGCGGCGAACGTTTGGAGGAGGCGACGGGTACAAGGAAGAAGGTCATCCGGCGATCTTCCCCAACGTCCTGCGCCACTCCTCCGGTTGGGGCCCCATCGACCTCCACTGGCGCACGCCGATCGACGACACGCACACGCGGACGTTCTGGCTGGGATTCGAGCCGAGCGCGGACGGAAGCATCGTCGAGGAAGCGGACGATCCTCCCGCGACGTTCATCGAGCTAAAGGACGACGAGGGTTTCTTCCACATGCGGAGCTTCCCCAGCCAGGACTCGATGGCGTGGGAGACGCAGGGGCCAGTCCGCGACCGATCGATCGAGCACCTCGGCGCTTCCGACAAGGGAGTCGCGGTGTGGCGTCAGCTCCTCAAGGAGCAGATCGACAAGGTGCGCCGCGGCGAGGAGCCGATGGGCATCCTGCGCGACCCCGACAAGTACCGCATCATCGAGTTCTCGACCTCAAAGTAGGGCGCGCAGCGCGCCAGCGCATGGCCACTCGGCGCTTGAGAGCTGGCGGCCAGGGTTGATCTGGCAGGGCGTTTCGAGGCGCTGTGCGCCTAGGCGCTCCCGACCTCGGCCTGCGCCTTGCGCAGCGCGTCGAGCCGCAGCACGTCGTCGAGTTTGAACGCGTTCGAGATCTGCTCTGCCCGCTTCTCCTCGTCCACGATCAGCTCGATCCCGTCGCGCGGAAGCTCGAGGTCTCGCGTGCCGCGGGTCTGCCAGCCGATGAAGAGATCGTCGAAGTTCCGCTTCTCGCGATCGCTGACGAGGAAGCCGGCGCCGACGATGACCTCCTTGAAACGCTCCGTGTGGTCAAGGTCCAGCACCCAGCGGCAGCTGCGGATCATCCCCTTCAGGAACGCCTTCAGCAGGTCCGGGTGCTCGATGACGAAGTTCTCGTTGGCGCCCGTCACGCGGTCGTGCCGCGACGGATAGCGCTCGCGCAGGTCGGCGAGGATCGGGAAGCCGTGCCCGAGCAGGTTGTCGAGCTCGGCGGTCGGGGCGAGTATGGCCGGCCCGCCGCCGCCCTCGATGAACTCGCGCGCCCGCCCGGTTGAGTCGTGCATCGGCGCCCCCGAATACTCGAACTTGACGTCCGTGTCGGGCATGATGCCGCTATCCAGCAGTGCCTGACGCATCATCACGTCGGTTGCGCCGCCCCGTTGGCCCATGTCCACGGAGAGGCCCCGGAGGTCCTCCAGGCTCTTGAACTCTTTCTTACCGATGATGACGAAGGCATGATTCTTGCGCCTGGCTGCGACGATGCACACCGGCTTCCCCTGGTCTTTGGCCTCCAGGAGAAAGGTCGTGCGGGGGTCGATGCCCACGTCGACCACGCCCCGTGCGATCAAATCGACCTGGAAGGCTTCACGGTCGAGAAGCGACCCGGACTGCTCCGGGAACGTGACCAGCTCGACGTCGTGGATCCCTTCGTCCGCGAAGAACCCCTGCTCGATGGCGGCGAGCGCGATCCCCACATGATTCCACTCGTCGTGCGCGGCGCTGAGCCGCAACCGGGTTCCTGATCCACCTCGCGCGTCTTGCCCGCTGAGCCACACTCTAGGCTGCACCAGCATGGATATTCCCTCCACTTTCACTGTGGTCCACTTCTACCACCATCTAAGCACCCAGAAGATTTCCCTGTGCCTGCTTAAGTCTGCTCGGTCTGGATGTGCAGAGCACATTGTTCACCGCCGCTCACCGGCGCGCAATCATCTACCCATTCGTAGCGAGCGATCATCGTCGGAAGAGCTGCTTCATCGTTGGCGTGCCAGGGTCAATCCACCGGAGTGCGGGAACCTGGGAATACGCACGGTCGCCGGAGACAAGCGCTTCAGCGCGTCGGTTGAGCGCAACGGCCGCCAGCGTGGCGTCAAAGGCTCCAAGGGAGGGGTGACGTTCAAAAAGCGTCAACCCCAGGTCAAGATCCTCTGCATCGGTAAGAAGCAAGGTAAAAGCTTCCCGATACCGTCGGGCCAGCGCCACCGCGTCCGTGCGCGAGCGACGCCGTGCACGCACATGCGTGAACTCTTGGATGACCTCCACTGTGGTCGTCGCGTCGATACGTCCATCGGCGTGAGCAGCAAGCAGGCGGCGGCACGGCTCACGCAGTGGGTGCTCGGTACCGACGGCGTAGCTGAGCACGGTAGTGTCAAGCAGGATCACGCCGACTCTCTGCTGTGAGCTGTGTCGAGCTCGCGACGGAGATCCGACGGGTCGGCCGGGACGCTCATCGGCTCCGCGGCAAGAATCGCGGCTACGGCTTCTCGACGTCGTTGTGCGTCAGCCGGGAGCTGGTCGATCGCGTCCCGAATGACGGCTGCAACGGAAAGGCCGCGTTGCTCAGCCTCGGCGACTATCTTCTGATATCTTCGCTCGTCAAGGAGAATCTGCACTCGCCGCTCTAACATGTGCATACAGTAGCACATGTGCCGCTTCGGTGCGGGTCAGAGGCGCATCTACTTGGCTCGACCGGTTGGCGAAGATGCGAATCTCCCGCCGTCGTAGATCCAGCCGCGCTGCAACGCGCAGTTGTCGATCCCAGTGTCCGGGTCGTAGGTTCGTGAGGAATCCCATCGGGATGTACGGTCCCGGGTCCCAGGCCGCGTGCACCAGCGCCGGGATCTCACGCGCGTTGACCGCATCGCCCGTCTGCACGACCTCCTTGACGGGCGCCTCCGATCGCGGAACCAAGACCGGCTTGATCCGCTGGGCGCGCCGCTCGTGCATCTCGCGCCCGAGCGTCTCGAAGTTGCCACCGACGGCAAAGGCGCAGCGATGGTGAGAGGCGAACACGTTCATCACCACGGGCCAGGGCTGCCTCCGAATACCGCGCGCGGATTCTAATCCCAAGTCATAGTAGAATCCGCGCGGAAGGGAGCGGAAAAATGCTGCGCAGCGAAGAAAACAAGCTATTAACGAACGTGGGGCCGGGGACGCCCGGCGGCGAGCTCCTGCGCCGCTACTGGCAGCCTGTCGGCGTCTCGCACCAGGTCAAGGCCGGCGGAAGGCCGACCCACGTGCGCATCCTCGGCGAAGACCTGGTCCTCTTCCGAGACGACGCCGGCAAGCCCGGCCTCCTCGGCCTGCACTGCTCCCACCGCCTGACCTCCCTGGAATACGGCCGCGTCGAGGACGGCGGGATCCGCTGCCCCTTCCACGGCTGGCTCTACGATGTGAGCGGCCGCTGCCTCGAGCAGCCGGCCGAGCCCGAGGACAGCACCTACTACGAGCGAGTGCGCCATCCCGCCTACCCGTGCGAGGAGCTCGGCGGACTCATCTTCGCGTACCTTGGCCCAACGGAGACAATGCCCCTCCTCCCCCGCTACGAAGTGCTGGTTCGCGAGGACGGAACACACAAGGCCGACTTCTACCCGATCAACAGCAACTACCTGCAGAACCTGGAGGGCGCGGTGGACACGGTCCACGCGGCATACCTCCACACCGACAACTGGTCGTCGATGAAGCATCGGCTCGAGGGACTGCCCAGGCCGAAGGTCGATATCGAAGAGACCGAGTACGGCATCTGGCAGAAGTGCCAGAAGGCCTCCCCCAGCCCGAAAGGCCCCGTGATGAACGTCGTCTACACGTACTTCTACATGCCCGCGGGATTCCTGCGCGTCCAGGAGTCCTCGAAGGGCGACGGCGTGGGGGACTGGAAGAAGTTCCAGTCCTGGTACGTGCCATCAGACGACACGCACACTCTCCGGTTCCAGGCGGCGTTCGCGCCGCTTGAAGCCCATGGGGTGCCGTACGAATGGCCCGCGGAGACGGAGTTCATGGCGCCCGGGCCGGAGAACGACTACTTCCGCGACTACGAGCGGTATGACACGATCTCTGGCATCCCGGTGAACGCGCCCGGCACGGCGATCAAGGGCTTCCTGGCCCAGGACAGCATGGTCAACGAGAGCCAGGGCCCGATCGTGGACCGCAGCCTCGAGCACCTCACGGGTCACGACCACGTGCTGACCGCGATGCGGAAGATCATGCTCCAGGCGATCGAAGACGTGCAGCAGGGGCGCGACCCGAAGCACGTGATCCGTGATCCAGAGTTCAACGACATCGTCTACATTCGCGGGCACGAAGAGCTCGAGCGCGTCTGAGGCGGCATGGACAAGGTCATCTACGTGACGTGTCCAGGCTGCGGCGGGGAGTACTACCTCGAGCGGTCGGACTACGAGGGACGGCCGGAGGCGCCCTGCCACTGTCCGTTCTGCGCGCGCGAGTTCTTGCTGAGAGAGGGAAGCCCCCGACCGCCGGTGACGGCGGCCCACTCCTAGCGGGCCAGCTCGCATGGATGTCGGGGTTACGGTCACCCCCACCCCAACCCTCCCCCGTCGAGGGGGAGGGGGAAAGAACTGGTCCCCTCCCCCTTGCGGGGGAGGTGAGGGAGGGGGGTACTGGCGGAGGATGATGGCCGAGCAGGTTGAACAGCCGCGCGTTGACATAAGGTAAAAAGAGCCATGCTTAGTCCCTTCCGCCTGGTGACGCCGACCACGGTCTCCGAGGCGACGGCCGAGCTCCAGCAGCGCGGCGACGACGCGCAGATTTACGCCGGCGGCGCCGAGCTTCTGCTCCTCATGCGGAATGGGCTGCTGCGCCCGGACTACCTGGTCGACATCAAGCGGATCCCAGGGATCGCCGACATCGGCTGGGACGGGCACGCCGTGCACATCGGCGCAACGGCCACCCACCGCCGCCTCGAGACCGACGCCCTCATCCGCGACCGCCTGCCGGTCCTGGCCGAGGCCGAATCGCACGTGGGCAACATCCGGGTGCGCTCGCAGGGTACGATCGGCGGCAACCTGTGTTTCGCCGACCCGCACGCGGATCCGGGAACGGCTTTGCTCGTGCACGATACCTTCGCCCTCGTCGCGGGAGGCACGGGATCGCGCAGGGTTCCGCTGGACGACTTCCTGGTCGGTACGTACGAAACGGACCTGGAGCACGATGAGCTGCTCACTGAGATCGAGGTCGAGCCGTTGCCCGCGGGTTGGGGTGGCGCTTTCATGCGAGTCGAGCGGTTCTATCGGCCGACGGCGAACGTGGCGGTGGCGATGCGCAGGGACGATGGCCACGTGGGAGAGGTGCGGTTCGCCGTAGGGTGTGTGGGGCCGCGGTCGATGCGCCTGCGCGAGCTGGAGGACAGGGTGAGAGGCGCATCGATCGAGGAAGCGCGCAAGGTCATCTCCGCCGCGAAGCCGTACCTGACGGAGCAGCTCGAGCCGGTCGACGACCTCCTCGGCTCAGCCGCGTACAAGGTCCACCTCGTCAGCGTGCTCCTGGGGCGGGCGCTCGATCAGGCAGCCGAGAACCGCTCATGGTGAGCTTGGCCTTCGACAAGCTCACTATGAGCGTTAGCGGTGAGCGTCATCGTGAGCGCCGCTCGTGGTGAGTCTGTCGAACCACAGGCTCAGGGTGAGCGGTTTTGTTGGGAGCGGGAAGGCTGTGACTGAAGAAGACGGAGTCGTGACCCTCCAGACCACCCGGGTTGCGGTCGACGTGAACGGGCAGCGCTGGGAGGGAGAGGTCCCTGTCGAGGAGGTGCTCCTCGACCTGCTGCGCTACCGCGTCGGGCTCACTGGCACGAAGCGTGGCTGCGAGTCCGAGGTGTGTGGCGCCTGCACCGTCCTGGTCGACGGCGCGCCGATCAGCTCGTGTACCTTCCTCGCGTTCGAAGCCGGCGGCAAGGCCGTGACCACGGTCGAGGGCGTCGCTGCGAACGGCAAGCTGCACCCGATACAGGAGGCATTTATCCGCAACGTGGCGGCCCAATGCGGCTATTGCACGCCCGGCCAGATCATGGCGGCCGTTGCTCTGCTCGACGCGAACCCCTCGCCGACTTACGACGAGATCGCACACTGGCTCACGGGAAACATCTGTCGCTGCGGAGCGTACCCGTCGATCGCGACGGCGATTCAGGAGGCCGCGGCGGAGATGGCAACGCAAGGGAGGTACCATGGCTGACAGCAAGTGGAATCGTCTGTACTACGACGACTGGGTGGCCCGAGAGGGACTGGAGCTCATTCGCGGCTACGCCGTCGACGACGTCTACACTGTGCCCCTGAAGCGGTGGGCGAGGATCGGCGGGAACGCGGTCCAGATTCAGCTCGATGGGACCGGCGACCAGAATGGTGCCTACGTCTGCGAGATCCCGCCGGGCGGGAAGCTCGAGCCGATCAAGCACCTGTACGAGGAGCTGGTGTACATCCTCCAGGGGCGAGGCAGCACGACCGTCTGGTATGAAGGGCGGCGTAAGAACACGTTCGAATGGCAGACGGGGAGCCTGTTTGCCATCCCGCTCAACGCCTGCCACCAGTACTTCAACCTGTCAGGAAGCGAGCCCGTCCGCTTCGTAGCGGTCACGACGGCGCCCGTGATGCTGAACCTGATCCGCGATGACGATTTCATCTTCGACAATCCCGCGATCTTCCCGGGCCGCTACGATTCCCAGGAGGACTTCTTCTCGGCCCCCTACACGACCGAGATATTCACGGGGTGGGAGAACCCCACAGACCTGCACTTCAGCAACTTCTTCTATGACATCCACGCGATTCCCTATCACCAGTCGAACCGCGGCGTGGGGACCAGAGGCGTCAGCTTCGAGGTCGGCAACGGGGTGCTGGGGTCGCACTCACTCGAGCTGCCCGGCGGCACGTTCACGAACATCCATCGCCACGGGCCCGGTGCCCACGTGCTCTGGCTGGGTGGCGAGGGCTACGAGCTGATGTGGGCCGATGGCGGAGAACGGGACAAGGTGAAGGTGGACTTCCATCGCGGCACGATGGTGGTGCCGCCGAGCTGGTGGTGGCACCAGCACGCGATCGTGAGCACGGAGCCCGCGGAGTATCTGGCGCTGAAGCTCAGCAGCAAACGGAACAAGGTGAACCGCCTGAGCCTGGGGACGATGAACAGCACGCGGAACGGCGGCAGCATGTTGCTGTTCGAGGACTTCCCGCCCGACCTCCTCGAGGAGTGCAAGAACATCTTCATCGAAGAATGCACCAAACGCGGGACGCCGATGCACATGGAGCCGATCTACGAGGGCTCGGCTTAGCCGTGGGTATTGTTGTTCGCATTCGGGCGCATGGAGGGGTGAAGTGGTAGCGCAGCTCACGAAGACCTGGGACGACCGGCGCATCAAGCAGGACCGCGTGGCGTTGCTGCAGGCAGAGATGCGCCGGCAGAATGTCGGCGGCCTGTACATCACCGACGATGTCTATCGGCGCTATGCGCTGAATCTGTCGGTGCCGGGCGGGAAGGTCTTCGTGCCCGCCGAGGGCGACGCCGTGGCGATCGTCCGCAAGCGCGATCTCGGGTACGTCCAGCTGCAGCACGACCGCGTGCACCCGCCGATCGGGAAAGAGAACGAGGACGAGCGCCTGGATGGTGGGGCCTCGACGAACAAATTCGCCGCCGGCATGGTGGCGCTGCTGGCCGAGCTGGGGCTCCAGGACGAGCGCATCGGGGTCGATTCGCTCAGCCCCAGCGGTTTCGCCGCGCTCGCGCGAGCGGAGATCGACGTCGTGGATGCTGCGCCGATCATCGAGCGCGCGTGGTCCGTCAAGACCACGGACGAGGTCGAGATCTTCCGCACGATCGGACAACAGTACGTCGACACGATGGCGGCGTTCCGCGACGCCATCCGACCTGGCGTCAGCGAGATCGATCTGGCGACCGTCGTGACGAAGACGTGGTACGAGGTCGGGGGCGAGGACGTCGCCCAGCTCAACATCTGCAGCGGCGAGAACATGAACCCGTGGAAGCGCTGGCCGAGCGAGCGCAAGCTCCAGGCCGGGGAGTTCGTGGGCATTGACTTCCACGGCCGTGGCATCAACGGGCTCCGCGGCGACGCGGGCACCACGTTCTTCGTCGGCGACAACCCCACCGCCGAGCAACGCGACCTGTACCGTCGGGCCTACGATTATTTGTGGGCGAACGTCGATCTCATGCGCGCGGGTCGCACGATCGCCGATGCCACCGCAATGGTGCCCCGCGTCCCCGACAAGTACCTGGCCCAGCTAGAGAACTACAACATCGCCCACGGCACCGGCATGGGGTCCTCGGGCTATCCCCACATGGACCCCAAAGACGATCCCATCGACGACGTGATCCAGCTGAACCAGGTGCTCGCGGTGGAGTGCTACTTCGGCGAAGAGGGCAGCCCGGTCGCGGTCAAGCTCGAGGAGCAGATCGTCGTCCGCGACGGCGCCCCCGAGGTGCTGGGCGGCATGCCGTTTGATGAAAGGTTGCTGTAGCACCTAGCTGAAGGACTCGTCAGTTCTGCGATGTGCGGCTGCGCGAACCCAGGCGTAGCCCTCGTCCACGTTCCTAGCATCCCCCGACTGAGCATGTGATTCGCTTGTTCTTGGTGGGGTGCTGCCGTGTGATACTATCGTGGAAAGTTGGGTTTGTGAGGCTTAGGAGAGTCAGGATGGCTGCCGCGAACGTGATGCCGGATCTCAGTAGCTACGAACGAGTGACTAAGATGGGTGTGCCCGCAATCGCGCAAGAGTTGGAGGAGCTACTGGGCGCCAAACTTGTGGCGTACATAGCGGGTGTGACCGAAGCCCGCGCGGTGCGGCAGTGGAGTCGGGGCGAACGAGAACCGCGTCCGGACGTGCCTGAGCGGTTGCGAATGGCGCTACGCGTCGCGTTCATGATTGCCGCGGCCGACGGGTCGGGCGTGGCGCAGGCCTGGTTTCAGGGCCTTAATCCACAACTGGAAGACCGTTCGCCCGCGCGGCTGCTACGTGAGGGGAACATAGAGGAAGTGGGCCGGGACATACTCGGAGCCGCTAGGAGCTTTGTAGCCGGGGCGTAACAGGTCGCCTTCGAATCGGCAGATCCGCCGGCGAATTCTATCGAGTTGGCCTCGACGAAGGTCATGGGCCCGCCCGAGGTGCTTGGTGGCATGCCTCTTGATGAACGGCTGCTGTCGCTCGTGGCGGTTCACCGCGCTTGCTACAGCCCTCGAAGCAAGCCGTCATAGTCGGCGTGTGATCCAGTCCAGAACCAGTATGGCACTTGGAAGCCGAGCTAGCTGCTCCCGGAACTCCCCCGTGACGCTCGATTTCACTAGGGCCTGAAGGGCGGAAAAGCCTCGTCAAGTGGGGTTGTCGGTTGGTCAGCAATGCTGCGCCGTGCTCGCTCGGCGAGTCGCTCCCAATCGTCGTCGGTGGTCGCCCGAAAACGCCGCTCCCAGGCCTGCTCATCCGCAGCCTCGGCTAGCAGACGGGCAGCGATGGCGTCCTGAACGTCGTCAGGCAACTTCTCGATTTCGGCAATGGCTTGGCGAAGTAGCTCGGTCATTCTGATCGTCCCTGAGACTACTTGACTCCCGCTTTCGCCGTCATGTGCACGGGCGCGCCGTGCTTCGTGCACTCCTCCGTGAAGAGGCGCAGGATCTCGGGATCCTCGTCGTCGTATTCGATCTGGTTGCCGCCCTCGCGCACGTCCTCGTCCTGCCCTTCGGCATAGGCGAACAGCCGGAACTTGCTGTTGCCCCAGCGGATGGCCAGATAACGGGCGGGCACGGGGCCCGTGTTGAAATGCTGGTGGAACACTTGCGACGGCGGCACCAGGACCGAGCCTGGATGCCAGTCGACCCGCTGCATCGGCTCGTCGTCCTTCCAGAGAAGCGAGTACCCCTGGCCGCTGACGATGATGACGTTGGCCCCGGGGCCGTGGCGGTGGGCCTTCTTGTAGGTGCCAACTGGGAACTCCGATACGTGGCCCATGAGCGAGGCGTTGCCCAGCTCGAAGTGCATGTTGCGGCCGCCGCCTCGGCGCGGCTGGGCGCGCAGCTCGAAGTCCGTAACGTCCGGCACGAAGTTCGTCTCCCAGCTGCGCTGGGCGATGAACTCGCCGCGGCCGTTGAAATGGCCATCGTCGTCGGCGAAGCGGTCCGCGAACTGGAAAGAGTCCTGAAACACGAAATCCAGGTTGTGAAACAGGTTCATCAGGAGCGGGGCGTTCGTCACCGCGTAGAAGCGCGCGGGCTCGTCGCCCAGGACGTTGAAATGCTGGTGCCACGCGTTGATCGGTAGCGAGAGCAGGCTGCCTTGCTGCCACTCGAAGGTCTGCTTGTGGTTCGCGTCGTACCATACACTGGTCGCGCCGCGTCCCCTTACGACGTAGACCGTTTCCTCGTAGAGGTGCTTTTGCGGCTTCAGCTGCCCGCCCGGCGGGATCTCACACACGTAGGCGTCGGAGTAAGCGTCTGCCGAGCCCTCGAGGTGGATAAAGCTGCCCAGCCCGCCCATGCGCTCCCACGGCGCGACCGTTACCATGCTGAGGTCCTCGACGTAGAAACCGCAAAGGTCAGGGATGCCCTCCGCCCGCATCCACCGGTCGTAGGTGGTCTCCATGTGAACGGTGCCATGGTCACCGCCCTGTCCGTTCGTCTCGACCTGCGCCATCGGGTCCTCCCGCACTATCCGCCCACGTCCCACTCGAAGATGTTCCACGACACGCCGGATTGTCCGCCGAACTCGCCGATTGGCCCGCGCACTCGGCTGCGGGCCACCACCACTTCGGTGCTGTAGTAGAGCGGCCCGATGCCGACCAGGTCCGCCATGCGCCGCTGCAGGTCCACCGTCGCGCGTCGGCGCTCCCCCTCGTCGAACGAGGTGAGCACGATGCTCTGGAGGCGGTCCACGTCCGCATCGCGGAAGCTGCCCCGGTTGGCTCCCTGCCAGCGCGTCTCCACCGTCGGAAGCTGCGTCGACGTGAACACGAAGTTGTCTGCCGACAGGCTGCGCGCGGTCGCGCTGACGGAGGGGAAGCTCGCTCGAAGCTCGTTGTCACGTTGCCGAGCTGCCGGGATCATGAAAATGCCGGAGTTGATCCCCGCGGCTCGCCAGCTGTCGGTGATGATCGCCGCCTCCTGCTCGCCACCCCCGCCGGAGGTCGTCCACAGATCGAGGTCCAGGGTTCGGCCCCCGGAATCGGCCACCAGGCCGCCGGGCTGCGCTGGGCGCCAGCCGGCCTCGGCCAGGAGCGGCAGCGCGCGATTCACGTCAAATGGGTATTTGCGGGCCACTCGATCGGCCTCGGAAAAGACGGGGTCGGACTGCGTAAGGAAGAAATCAGCGCCCGACCCCAGACCGTGGGTCAGCACGTCGGCCAAACCCTGTCGGTCGGTCGCGTGCATCACGGCCTGGCGGACTCGCACGTCCGATATTGCCCGCTGCCAGTTCGGAACCTCGCGGAACTGGAACGCCAGGAACCGAATCTGGCTCTGCCAGGTCTTCACGTAGACCTCGCCTCGGGGCCCGAGCTGGTCCCTGGCGATCGCTGCCTCGGGCGCGCGGATGCCGGGAGAGTTGAGGACGTCCACGTTATCCGACAGCAGGTTGGCGAGCTGGGTCGTGGCCTCAGACATGACCTTGATGTCGACGATCTCTACCTTGGGCGCACCCAGCACCCAGTCGGTGTTCGCGCGCCCCACGACCTCGGAGCCGGGCACCCACCGCTCCACCTTGAACGGGCCACTGCCGATATACCCGGTGGTCCATTCCTCGCCGAACATGAAGTTGCCCTTGTTCGTGCGGAACTTCTCCTCCAGCAGGTGGCGGGGAAGCGGGTCGAGCTGCTGATAGCCGAGCGTGTTGGCCTGGATGTAGGGCTCCTTCCAGTAGAGCACGAGCGTCCGGTCGTCCTGCGCTTCGACCCGCGAGATGAGGGTCTCCGGCACGCGGTCCCGCACGGGGATGTCGGGATCGAGGTACACCTCGTGCGCGAACACGAAGTCGCGGGCGGTGAGCGCCGCGCCGTCATGCCAGCGGGCGTTCTCCCGAAGGCGATAGGTGGTGACCATCGTCCCATCGGGGTTTACGACCCAGTCGCCGCGCTCCTGGCTCGGCAGCTCGCGAGCGATCATCGGATGCGCAGCACCGCTGAAATCGCGGTAGGTCAGGAACGAGTTGAACACCCAGTAGAACTCGTTCACGCCTCCGCCGGCGCCGAGCTTCGCGCTCAGCACCTCGGGCTCCGTGGGCCATGCAATTCGCAGCACACCGGTCGGCGTATTGCCCTGCGTCCCGGCAGGGCCAGACCCAGCTCCGCCCGGGTTCGATGGTGCGGAGGCCGGCCCGGCGCAGCCGACGAGGACCGTAAGCAAGGCGAGTGCAGTGATGTTGGCGCGCAAGTTGTAATTCGTCATAGTCCCCCATTCTAAAGGAAGGGCGGAGGCTATACTGGCCGAGCGACCTTCGCGTTCCTGAGGAGGGATCTGTGACGCGGTTCATGCCATTGCTGGTTCTCGTGGTGCTGTTCGGCTGTGGCGCTCCGTCGAGCGCAGTACGTGACGGGGGCGGCGGGCACCAGGCGGGCCAGCCATCCGGACCGCGGGGAACGCTGAAGATCGCCTGGGCGACGGAGCCCGAGAACCTGAGCCCCAAACTGGCCGCGGGCTCGGGCCTGAACGAGTACTTCTGGGTCTTCAACTCGTTCCTGACCTACTTCGACTTCACCGGCGCCATCCGCCCGATGATGGCGCGCGAGGTGCCGAGCCAGGAGCGCGGCGACTGGGTCGTAAACCCCGATGGAACGATGGTCACCACCTATCGCCTTCGGGAGAACGTGCGCTGGCACGACGGCGTGCCCATAACGGCACAGGACTTCGCGTTCGGATTCGAGGTGTACCTCGACCCGGAAATGCCCATCCGCGACCGCGTTCCCGAGAACCTCATGTCCGCGGTCGAGGCCCCGAGCGACGACACCATCGTGATTACCTGGAAGCAGCCCTACGTGGCGGCAAATACCCTCACGTTCCAACAGCTCAGCCCGCTGCCGCGCCACCTCGCCGAGCAGAAATATCGAACGAACAAGGCGAACTTCGGGTTCGGCGAGGATTGGACGACGGCTTACGTGGGGAACGGCCCGTTCCGCCTCGATCGGTGGATCCCCGGTGCCGCGCTCGTGGCGAAGGCCAATACCGACTGGTTCATGGGTGCCCCCAAGCTAGAAACCGTGGAAATCAGGTTCATTTCAGATGCGCGGACGCAGCTGGCGAACGTCCTAGCCGGCGAGGTGGACCTGATCAACTCGCCGGGCGTCCGCGCGCCCGAAGCCGTCGTGGCCCGCGACCAGTGGACGAGAAACGAGGGCTACATCACCACGTGGACGCGGCAGTCCCGCTTCCTGGCATTTCAGTTTCGCGAGGTTCCCAACTGGCAACGCGCGGTGACCGACGTGCGAGTGCGCAGAGCGCTGATACACGCCACGGACCGCGAGGGCATCGCCGAGATCCTCAGCAGCGGCCTGGGGAAGCCGGCCGACGCCTTCATCATTCCGACTGACGCCCTAGCGCCCGACGTCGATCGGGCGATCATGAAGTATCCCCATGACGTGAACCGCGCGAGCCAGCTCCTGAGTGAGGCAAGCTG
>Ga0184637_10001819_pt1 | contig 14070 bp, 10 predicted proteins | sample PLM3_127_b2_FD_133143 | JGI IMG/M metagenome (GOLD analysis project Ga0184637, IMG submission 133143) | Groundwater sediment microbial communities from an aquifer in East River, Colorado, USA - PLM3_127_b2 | ecosystem: Environmental > Terrestrial > Soil > Riparian zone | place: USA: East River...
CGCCCTCATCATGCTGGTGTGCCTTCTTCTCACCTCGCTCGCGGTGGTGCGGGAGCGGGAGATCGGGACCCTGGAGCAGCTCGAGGTGAGCCCGCTCACGGCAGGAGACCTCATCGCGGGAAAAACCATTCCCTTCGCCGTCATCGGGCTCTTCGACCTCGCCATCGTCACGACCGTCGCCCTGTATTGGTTTGAGGTTCCGTTCCGAGGAAGCTTCGTCCTGCTGCTGGGCGCAAGCGCCCTCTACATCCTCTCGGCGCTCGGGATCGGTCTCTTCATCTCGACTATCTCCCCGACGCAGCAAGAGGCCTTCATGGCGAGCTTCCTGGTGTTCTTGCCCGCGATCCTGCTCTCGGGGTTCATGTTCCCGGTCACGAGCATGCCCGAGCTCTTCCAGTGGGCGACGCTACTCAACCCGGTGCGCCACTACATCGAGATCGTGCGCGCAGTGTTCCTGAAGGGCGCGGGACTCGAGGCGCTCTCAGGGCAGTTCGCTGCGCTGTTCCTCATCGGGACCACGGTCCTCCTGTTCGCGACGAGCCGGTTCCGGAAGAGTTGATTGCTGGTTTTCATGGGAGCGGACCCAGGTTGAGGCCTTCGATGAAGTCTGCGACAGCGGCAACTGCGTCCTGACGAAGCACCGCAGCCTCAGAATCAGGGTGCGCTAGTTTGGCTTGCCTCGCGTATGCCCTGGCGCCGTCGCGACTCGGATCGCCAAAACGGTCCAGGATCTCTCTCCAGAGTGTATGCAAGCTCGCGAGTCGTGGGGCAAGGTTACCCTGACTAAGGACCTTGGCGGCCTGTGCGGGGCCGCCCGCGCGGTTGTAGAGAAGGACGTAGGCGAAGTCATAGTAGTCTTTATCCTTACTCCGATTCATCAGAGCGGTCCCTTTCGCAAGGAGATAGCCGCCGAGCCCGGCAACACGCACGGGGACGGAAACGACGCGGCCGTTGGGCAGCGCCCCGGTAAGATCCACGACCTGCCAGTCGTGACGAACATAGCCGGTGCCACGCAGGTTAATTGCGCCAAGTTTCGTGCAGCCCGTCCCGATCACGACGACCTCGGCGGGATGATCATCGAGCTCGCACAGGAACTCGACCTTCATCGTGGCGCCGGACACTGTACCAACCCATCGCCATCCAGATGCGATGCCTTCTGGCGCAAAGCCCAGGTGCTCCAGACATCGCTCGATTGGGCTCAGGTCGGTGCCGAGAGCCACCTGGATATCGAGGAGGATGTCGGCATCGTTGGTGCCGAGGTGATGTGGAACTGGCGGAGTTTGACCGCGTGTGAGAATCTCGGGTACGAGCCCCTCGAGCAAGATCATCGGCGCCTCGAAATCACCCAGCTCATGGACGAGTGTAACGACCGTGGCCTCCGCCAATGCCCGAGCGTCTCGGCTTCTGTCAGTAGCCAATCACCGTCTCCCTGACGTGTTGAGCGGCATCCTGCCCGCGGCCTCCAAGGGCGAACAGGTCGGCATACAGTCGCGGCGTATTGACGACAGGAAGTTTCGCCTTCGCTCCGGCATGCATCAGGAGCGGGGCTTCCGCTCTCCAAAGCTCGACGTTGGAACCGCTGTCCACGGAACGGATCTTGGCTGCCGCGAAGACGTCTTCCACGACACGCTCGAAGTCGTCGCTCGCGATGTAGACATGAAGGGCCGGCGTCAGCGTGAGCAGGGGCGCCACGACCGAAGCGCCAGCCCACCCTGTCACAGCCCAGCTGGTCCTCGGACGGAGCACCGCCGCGAGCTCGGATTTCAGGAACTGCATCGGATCGCGAAACACGCGATGGCCGTAGCGGCGGGTGGGACGGGCTGCTACGAGGTGCGCGGTCCACGCTTCGAGCATCGACCCAGGGTTCGCAGCGGTGCGCCAAACGCCCACGCCTCGCTTCGGGCCATGGCGTTCGGTCCAACCCAGCTTGTCGAACGCTCGGAGCACGTTAGACACTTGAGCGATTGAGATGCCGGTCCGCGCCGCGATGACCGCCAGCTCTTGCGGTTCTCGTGGTTCGCTTAGCAAGATCTCAGCAATCATGACCCTCGAGCGCGACCACCCGAACGAAGGCGCCGACCGTCGCTCGGGAGGCGCCGTCTTGAGTAACGCCAGACCGGGCGGGACGACTAGGCGTACGTTGCCGCGCTCATCGATCCAATTTGCTCCGCGCTTCCGCAGCTCTTCGATAGCGCCCGCTGAAAGGCTGGGTGCGGCGACGACGAGATGGCGCACGGACGATCCGTCGAGGTGCGCGAGCGCCCGTTTCACATCGCTCGGCCAGCCCTCGGGCAACCAGACGACGTCGAGCCGCACGGGTTTGCGACCGGCCAAGCGCATTTCGATGGCCAGAGACTCCTTGGTCCCGCCGCGGTTCCAGGTCGAAATTGCGACATCAGGCAGCTCCTGGAATGCGCGCCTGACGACCGTAAGTACACGGTTATTTTCTCTCATAGCCATATTTACTGTACCAGTAAATATGGCATTCGCGCAATATTTAGAGTTCATCAGTCTGCGCCACTGAAGCTTGGAACGCATCGATGCGAGACGGCGGTTCGCGGAGGACGCAAACGAGAGGCGCGTCGCTCATTCGCCTGGGCGAACGCCCGTCTGCCCGGAGCCTAACGTTCCGGTCTTGAGTCGAAGTCTGCCTACTCGCTCTCGAGATCGTCCGCCAGGGTATGGTTCCACGCTGACCTGGGCGCCACTGTTCTTCTCGGCCTAGAAAGCAAGGCGGGATCGATTAAGTCACATCCACCACTACCGACGTGTCCAGCGAACCTTTTGTCGGCTCAGCCATCGATGGACTGGTCTACGACTGCATCCAAATCGACTCGCAACCGACCGGCGGCGATCCGAGGAGCCCGCCGTCCTGCATCCGCGATCGCCGCCCGTGGCACAAACCTGCTGGGTGAAATGGGCCGGAGCTCAGCGACCGGCACCCCGTTGCGGGTGATGACGATCGTCTGTCCTGCTTGGACTTCCCGCAAAACTGCACCGGAGTCGTTGCGCAGCTCGCACTGGGTGATGATTCTGCTCATGGTGGGCAATGTAGCATGTGTAGCACTTGGCGCAAGCGGAGAGCCGCCGGTCCGGTCGCGGTGCGTAGATAATGCCTCAGTCTCCGTGCAGATCAAACGGTGAAGTCACCCGCCGGAAGGGGGCAGGGAAGAGGTCCCGTCCGTCCGCAGGAAGTCGTCACCCTTGTACAGAAGCCGCTCGCCGAGCACGTAGTCAGCGCACAGGAGAAGCAGTCGCCGTAATTGAGCCTCGCCGGGTGGCGACCCTTGCCGAAGCGGCTGAAGGCACGGCGCGCAACGGTCGCTTGCTCCCTGTCCACTGGGACGAGCTCGATGCCCGCCCGATCGACGAACAGATTGAGACCGGCGAGACCCTCGGCGCCGAAACGCGTCTCGACGACGATCGAGGTCTCGACCCAGCTTGCCACGGACATCATTCGAGGGTCGGCGGTTTCGATCGCCTCGTTGAATCGTCGTCGCTCGGGCTCGTCTTGGAGAATCGCGAGGAGCGCCGAGGTATCAATCACCCATCAGTGCGGAAGGCCGTGCGCGTCGTATCCAAGTATCTCCTCGGCCGTCCGCCTATCCCGCACGGGAAGCTGCGCGACGTGCCGAACAATTTCGTCGAGCTCATCGGCGAGGCGGCGGTTCGACCGCTCCCGGCGCAACCGGTCGAGGCGGTCGCGAAGCGCCCTGATGACGGCGAGAACCCCGCGTCTCATCGGCACTCCTCGCTATTCTCGGAAGATCTTTCCGCCCTTCATGACGAAGGCGATCCGGCGGAGGGCCGTCGCGTCCGAGAGGGGATTCCCCTCGACGGCGATGATGTCGGCCTCCATTCCCGGAGCGATTGTGCCGACCTTGTCTTGAAGCCCGAGGGACTCCGCCGCGAGGGAGGTCGAGCCATGGATCGCGTCCATCGGCTTTTGTCCCGCCTTCTCGATGCGATAGACGATCTCCTCCGCGTTTCGGCCGTGGGCTCCCGCGGTGGCGTCGGTTCCCATCAAGAGCTTGAGCTTCTGGTGCTCCATCGCCCGCTGGTACATGTCGAGCTTGATGGGGATGTTTCGCTCCATGAACGCGAAACCCTCTTCGGTGTAGGTCCCGATGCCGAAGTACTGGGGTTTGTGGGCGAGGTAGTTCTGGGAGACGAGCCCGATGTTGGGCTCGAAGTACGTTCCGCGCTCCGCCATGAGCGCGAACACCTCGTCCGTTCCCTGGCTTCCGTGAGTGACGGCGGTGCAGCCCGCGAGAGTCGCGGCCTTCATCGCGCTCGCCGCGTGGGCGTGGACCCAGCTCCTGAGGCCAACCTTCCTCGCCTCGTCGCACCCGGCCTGGATCTGCTCATCGGTCATGGTCTGGGCGCCGCCCTCGCGGATGCTCTTCGAGGCGAAGAGCTTGATGAGGTCCGCGCCCTCCTTCGCCACCTCCCTGACGAACGCGCGGATCTCGTCGGGAGTGCCGGTGTTCTCGTTCGCGGGGCGTATGGAGGTGAGGATGCGTGGGCCGGGAATGATGCCGCGAGCGATACCGTCCCGTAGATCGAGGTCCTGGGGGGCGCCGATACTCTGCACCGTGGTAAAGCCTGCCATCAACGTGAGGTAGGCGTTCTCCATCGCGTACAGGATGAACTGCGCCGGCGTCTCGCCCTCGTTCGTATAGCGTCCATCCCTCCCGAAGTGGGAGGAGATGTGCACGTGGGTATCGATGAGCCCGGGAAGCACGGTGAGCCGCGAGAGGTCGTGGACCGTCCCCTTGGGCTCGCCGCCGATGCGCGCGATTCGAGAGCCCTCGATGACGATGACGGCGTCCTTGGTCACGCCGCCTTTCCCGTTGATGAGAGTCCCGGCCCGGAGGGTGACCGCTTCGTCCTGAGCGGCCGCGAGGCGTCCGGCCAGCAACAGTCCCGCGAGCACCGATTTCGTCATCCGGGTCCTCCTTCGCGCCGTCGCCCGCGCCGTCGTCCCCGCCGTCTTCCTTGGCCCTGGCCTGGTCCTTGGCCTTGGCCTGTTCCTTGGCCCGGCTTCGGCTCGGAGGAGGGAGCGGGCTCCTGGGGAGCTTCGGGCTCCTCTTCGGTGGTCTCGGTCTCGCCGACACCGACGTCGCGCTGGATGAGATGGGCGATGAGACGGCGGCGCTCGGGGTGGGCGCAGATCGCGTCGGCGACCGTCCGGAGATCCTCGACGTCGTCCGCGGAGACGCCGCTCGCTTCCTGGGCGAGGAGCGCGACCAGGCGCTCCGTCTTCCGCGTCTCGACTTCCTCCTCGGTCGGGACGGACCGCTCTTCGAGCTGAAGGTGGTAGCGGTTCGCGATCCGGTTGAAGCTCATGAGGTCGGTCGCGGAGACGAGCGACACCACGACGCCGCCCCTTCCAATCCGGCCCGTGCGACCGGCCCGATGGATGTAGGCCTCGGGCGAATCGGGAGTGGAATAGACGAAAACGTGGGACAGCTCCTCGATGTCGATCCCGCGGGCGGCGACGTCGGTCGCGACCAGGTGGCGGATCTGACCGGTGCGGAAGCGGGCCATCACCTGCTCGCGCTTTCGCTGGGGGAGGTCGCTCGAGATCATCGCCGCTGGAAGCCCGCGGCGCACCAGGAAGTTCGCGACGGAGCGCACTTCCTCCCGAGTGTTGCAGAAGATCATCGAGGACGTGGACTGATCGTACTCGATGATCTTCTCGAGGACGGCTTCCTTCTGCATCTTCGGGGTGATGATGTAGGTGTGGCGGACCTCTTTGACGTAGGCGAAGTCCTCGGAGAGGAGGACCCAGCGGGGCTCCTTCAGGTAGTTGTAGATGATCCCGCGAATCCCCAGGGGAACGGTCGCCGAGAACAGGAGCGTCTGTCGTTCCTTGGGCACGAACGACATGATCTGGCCCATCTCGACGGCGAAGCCCATGTCGAGCATCCGATCGGCCTCGTCGAGCACCAGGCACTTGACCGCGCCCAGGCGGAGAGAGCCTCGTCTCAGGAGGTCCAGCACCCGACCGGGAGTTCCGACCGCGACGTGCGCTCCGGCCTCGATGCCGCGCACCTGCTCGGCCATCGAATCACCGCCGTAGATCGACTGGACCTGAACGCCCTTCGCTGCTCCGATGCGCGCGAGCTCTTCCCGCACCTGGAGCGTCAGCTCGCGGGTAGGCGTAAGAACCAGAGCCTGGATCTCTCCCCTGGCGACGTCGACCCGCTCGACGATGGGGATCCCGAAGGCCGCGGTCTTTCCCGTTCCGGTGCGGGACTGAACCACGAGATCGGCCCCCTCGAGGAACGCGGGGATGGTATCGAGCTGGACGGGGGTGGGCTTCTCGTAGCCCATCTGCGTCAGCCCCTGGAGGGTCGAGGGCGACAGACCGAAGGTGTGGAAACTATCTTTTTGCGAGGTCATTCATTCTACTGGCCGGGCCAACACGCTATTGTACCTGTTTTCGACCCCGTCCTTCAGTACTCGCAGGGCTCCACCCAGAAAACCAAATGCAAGGGGGATGGGGAGATGGGAGGGGATAGGGGGACAAATCCCGGAAGACATTCATCCCCATATCTCCCTTATCTCCATATCCCCTTTCTTACACCAGCTCGTTACCTGAAGTCTGAAGCGAGACGCGACTCCGCGGCAATCCCGATCTACGAGGGACGCTCTCTCCGCTCCTTCTCCCTTTCCTCCGCCTTGTCCCGCAGCGCACGGCCGAGGTCGGGAGTCGGGTCGGGGACGTTGCCGTGGATCCCTTTGCCCTCGTGATCCTCGGGGAGGTGCTCGGTGATGGGCTCACCGTTCTCGTTCACGAACAGGAGACAGTGGCAATACTTGTAGATCTGCATGTCGTCGCAAGGGCAGATCCAGGTCCGGTGCCGCACCTCCTCTTTCTTGTCGGGATAGAACCGGCAGGGGCAGAGCGGCTTTCCGAGCTCGTCGCGGTTATGGGCGAGCCCCAGCACCACGAGGTCGGTCACTTCTTTTTCGGGGTGCGTCGTGGTTCCCGTCTTCCTGCAGTAGACCTCGACCAGCTTTCGCACCCGGGAGAGGCTCTCTTCACTCGGAAGCTTCGCCGTCAGAGACCTCCTTCTGCACGCTACTCGGATCGAAACGCGGTCGCGGGATCGATCCGCACCGCTGGCCTCACGGCAAGGTACGACGCTGTCATCGACAGGACGAACAACAGAAGCGGGGCCGCGGCGAAAATGAACGGATCCCGGGCGCCCACGCCGAACAGAAGCTCCGAGGGGAGCCCCGTTGCCGCCGCCGACACCAAAAGCCCTATCGTAATCCCGAAGAGAGTCAGGACCGCGCCCTGTCTCAATGCCCATTTCAGAATGCCTCGCGGAGCGGCTCCCAGAGCCATGCGGATTCCGATCTCGCGCGTCCTTCGCCGCGTTGTGAACGCGAGAACCGCGTAGACGCCTACGAGCGCCAGGAGTAACGCCGCCGCCGAAAGGAGTCCCAGGAGCCGGGCCGCGAGGTTCTCGCGCGCCATCGTCGCTGAGACGAGAGTCGAAAGCGTGGTAGTCCCGATCGCGGGCTCGTCGGGGTCGAGGCTCAGTACGACGGAGCGCGCGGCCTCGGTGAGCGACTCGGGTGGCCCCGAGCGTGCGACCGCTACGTTCATGACGAGGTACGGGTTCTGGGAATAGGGGACGAAGAGCTCCGGGAGCGGCTCGTCGGAGGTTCGGTAGGTTCGCGTATCTTCGACGACGCCTACGACCTCGTAGGTCTGCCAGTCCGCCCAGAAGAATCGAAAGCTCGTCCCGACGGCGCTCTCCTCGCGTCCGAGCCGCCGTGCGAGGGTACGGTTCACGATGACCACCCGCGGCGTATCGATTCGGTCCTCCCACGTGAAGTCCCGACCGAAGAGAAGAGGCATCTGAAGCGCTCGGAAGTACTCGGGGGTGGCGGCGCGGAACCGCGCCTTGGGCGCCGTTGCCCGCTCGGGCTCCGGGCTCCCGGGGAGGTAGTAGGGAACGTCGAAATCGATTCCGAACCTATTCATCGGCATCACCGTCGAAGCGCCGGCGGACGTGACGGAAGGGAGCACACGAAGCCTCCCGAGAAGCTCCTGAAAGTAAGCGATTCTCCGGGCCTCCTCCGCGTACGGATCGCCGAGGGCGACCTGCACCACGAGGACGTTCTCGGCCTCGAACCCCAGAGACACGCGGCTCAGTTGAAGGAGACTTTTCGCGAGGAGCCCGCTTCCGACAAGGAGCACGCAGGCGAGAGCGATCTGCGCGACCACGAGCGCGCGGCGAATACGGCGACCGGCGGGATCCTCGGTCTCAGGCCCTCGGCCGGCCTGCCCGGGATGCAGGGCTCGTTCCAGGGGAGCTCGGGACGCGTAGAGGGCGGTCGGAATTCCGAACGCGAGCGCCGTCGCTGCCGCCGCGAGGACGGTGAATCCGAGGGTCGCTCCGTCGGCCCTCGTTTCGAGAAGGCGAGGAAGCCGGTCAGAGGTGAGAGACGAGAGGACGGGGAATCCGTAGACGATGGCGACGAGAGCCGCCGCGGCGCCGCCGACCCAGACCCACATCACCTCGAGTAGAGTCGAGAGGAAGACCCGGAGTCTCGAGGCTCCGAGCGAGAGACGGATCGCGATCTCGCTCTCGCGCGACACCATCTTCGCGAGCTCCAGATTGGAGACGTTGGCGCAAGCGACCGCGAGGAGGAACAGGACGCCTCCGAGGAGAGTCAAGAGCACGGGTCGCACCGGCCCGAGAACATGGTCGGACAGGGGAACCAGCCGCGGCCGCACACCGTCGTTCGTCGCCTTGTACTCGCGCTCCAGGGCGCTACCAAGGACCTCCATCTCGGCCTGCGCCTCCGCGAGAGTGACCGCGGGCTTCAGGCGGGCGATCACCGAAAGATAGTTCTGCCCGCGATCGATGGCATTCGGCATGAACGCCATCGGCACGAAGATCTCGCTCTCCCCGGCCGGGCTCTCGAAGTCGGGTGGTGCGACACCGACGATGGTGAAGGGGGCGCCGTCGAGGACGAGGGTCGACCCCAGGACGTCGAGGGAAGCTCCAAAACGCCGCTGCCAGAGCCCGTGGCTCAGAACCACGGCGCTGGAGCTGCCGGGCGCACCCTCCTCCGGGAGGAAGGTACCCCCGAGGACGGGCTCGACTCCGAGCACGGTGAAGAAGTTCGCGGTGACGACGCTCGCGGGGATCTCCTCCGCGGCTTCGTTGCTCTTCAAAGTCATCGACGTCGGCCGCTGCCACGCAGCCATCGCCTCGAAGGCACGGCTCGAAGCGGCATAGTCGGCGAAGTTCGAGAACGACGTCATCTGGAGCGCTTCCCGCTGGTCTCGTTGCGTATCCCAGATCAGGACGAGACGATCGGGTTCGCGAAACGGAAACGGACGAAGCAAGACGGCGTTCACCACACCGAACACCAGGCCCATTGCGGCGAGGGCGAGGGCGAGAGTGGCGACCCCGAACGAAATCGCGCCAACGGAGTTCTTTGATACTCTCATCTCGCTCCCATGGTTTTTATCGTTCTCGCTCTCCTGGCCCTGCCCGAATATCGCACGTGGGAGTCTTATGGGGGCGGCCCCGAGCAGATTCGATATTCTAGCCTGGGGCAGATCCACCGCGGGAACGTGAAGGATCTCGACGTCGCCTGGACGTACGACACCGGGGAAACCGGGGGGCTCCAGACCCAGCCCATCATCGTCGACGGTGTCCTCTATGCGCTGACGCCGTCGCACAAGGCGTTCGCTCTCCGGGCGGCGACGGGAGAGCGCCTCTGGACGTTTAATTCGGGTGATTCGGGAATCCAAAGCCAGGGCCCGAATCGCGGCGTGATGTACTGGGAGAGCGGCTCCGATCGCCGGGTGTTCGCCGCGGTGAAGCATTTTCTCTACGCGCTCGACGCGAAGACCGGAGAACCGATCGCGACCTTCGGCGAGGGCGGACGCATCGACCTCCGCGCGAACCTCGGCCGCGATCCCGAGACGCAGTCGATTCAATTGACGTCGCCGGGCGTCGTCTACAAGGACACCGTCATCGTCGGAGGGCGCGTGGCGGAGGGTCTCCCCGCTTCACCGGGCCATGTCCGCGCGTACGACGCGAGAACCGGGGCGTTGCGCTGGACGTTTCACACCATCCCTCATCCGGGGGAGCTCGGGTACGAGACCTGGTCCTCCGAATCGTGGGTCGAGAGCGGCGGCGCGAACAACTGGGCGGGCATGGCTCTCGATGAAGCGCGAGGAGTGGTCTATGTCCCGACCGGCTCCGCCGCCGCCGATTTCTACGGCGCCGATCGCAAAGGCGACAACCTGTTCGCGAACGCGCTCCTCGCCCTCGACGCCGAGACCGGCAAGCGACTCTGGCACTTTCAGGTGGTCCGGCACGACATCCTCGACCGCGATCTGCCGTCCCCGCCGAGTCTGGTTACGGTCCGGCGGAACGGCAAGACGGTCGACGCCGTCGCCCAACTGACCAAGCACGGCCTGGTCTTCGTCTTCGATCGCGCGACGGGAGAGCCGCTCTTTCCCATCGAGCTTCGAAGCGTTCCCGCGAGCGACGTACCGGGAGAGATCGCGTCCACGACGCAGCCGGTGCCCACTTTGCCGAAGCCGTTCGCCCGCCAGGTGCTCACGAAGGACATGCTCACCACCCGCACGCCGCAGGCGCACCAGTGGGCGCTCGCCGAGTTCTCGAAGCTCAAGAGTGAGGGCCCGTTCGCGCCTCTCTCCCTCGACCGCGGGACCGTGGTCTTTCCCGGGTACGACGGCGGCGCCGAGTGGGGCGGCGCGGCATTCGATCCGGAGACCGGTCTTCTCTACGTGAACGCGAACGACCTCGCCTGGACGGGACGCCTCGCGCCGAGCGACGCCGGCGTTTCTGGGCGCGCGCTCTACTTGCGCGAGTGCGCGTCCTGCCACGGCGACGATGGCTCGGGAGCGCCGCCTTCGATCCCCTCGCTCGCGGGAGTTGGCTCGCGCCGGTCGCGGCCCGAGCTTTCGGCGATCCTTCGGGAGGGGGCGGGGCGAATGCCGGGACTACCGGATCTCGGCGACAAATCCATAGACGCCATCGTGGAGTATCTGGTCACCGGTGAGGACTCGGCTTCGGGCGAGGCTGAATCCGTCACCCAACCGTACCGGTTCACGGGCTACAAACGATTCTTGGATCCGGACGGTTACCCCGCGGTCGCACCGCCCTGGGGAACGTTGAACGCGATCGACCTTACGACCGGTGAATATGCGTGGCAGATCCCCTTCGGAGAATATCCGGAGCTCGCCGCGAATGGCATGAAGAACACCGGGAGCGAGAACTACGGAGGTCCGATCGTGACCGCGGGCGGCCTTCTGTTCGTCGGGGCCACGAGCTACGACAAGAAGCTCCACGCCTTCGACAAGCGGACGGGAGAGCTGCTCTCGGAATGGACGTTGCCCTTTGCGGGCAACGCGACGCCTTCGACCTTCGAGGCCGAGGGGCGTCAGTTTGTCGTCATCGCGGCCGGCGGCGGCAGGGCTGGCAAGGCGCCCACGGGCGGTATCTACGTCGCGTTCGCTCTGACGGAACGATCGGTGGTCGGAAGCCGCAGGGTGCGACCGACGATCGCCACCGGAATCGAACCGTGAGAGAGGAAACGGTCGTGGAAACCGCGGAGCCCGAGCCGGCTCTCGTGCTCCCGGCGGATTTCGCGGATGAGGTGCGACCCGACGAAGTAGACGAGAGCGGCGCCGGGGAACATGCTGTTCTTCGTCACCTCGGAGCGCGCGGCGGTCTCGCTCATGTTGGTGTGCACTCGATAGAAGGTCTCCCCCTCCTCGAGATTCATGCGGCCAAGGTGCAGCTCGACGTCGACGATCGCCCGCGCGGCGGCTCGGGCACGGGCGTAGTGCTCGGCGTAGGATTCGAGCGGGGTCAAGAACCCTGCTTCGTCCATCAGCTCGGTCGCGTAGGACGCCCACCCTTCGGCCATCGTGCCCCCGCAGAGCATGGCGATGCGATACCCGCAGTCGACCGCCGCGATGCGGCCGATTCTCGAGGGAGCGCGCGAGGCGTGCCAGTTCTGAACGTGGTGTCCGAGGCCGGCATGGTGGACGACGTGGTTCAGCTTGATGACCGCCTCCGCGATCCCGGACTCGGCGGGGGGCACCAAGTGGTCGACTCGCGAAAGCGCGTCGAGGGGCGCCGGCGATCGATAGAAGAGAAAGTAGAGCTTGGGGGCCGCCTCTCGCGCCCACGCGGGCTGGGGGACGAAATCGACGGGATAGTCGGGCCAGGTGACGAGCCCGCGCTCGATCGCGAAAGCCCGGCTTTCCTCCCACAGCTCTCGGCATCTCTGGTACGTGTCTTCTCGCGGGGGACGAATGTCCTCGAGGCGGGCGAGCACCTCTCGATAGTCGCTCGAGCCGAACTTCGGAGCGCCGGACTCGAGCTCGCTTTGCGAGCGTCGCAGCGCCTCGCGGGCGCGGGCGGCGATCTCAGAGGCGGACGCTTCGAGAAAATGCGCCTTGCGCAGAAGAAGATCGAACGCCTCCTCCCCGCAGGCATGAGCGCCCGTCGGAGCCTCTTCGATCTCGTGCTCCAGGTAGTCGCGAAAGGACACGAAAGCCTGGCGAGCTTCGGCCGCTGGTGGAGCGAGGAGGGTCGAGCCCTCGAGCCGTGGTAGACCGTGGTCGAAGAAATCGATGGCTCCTTCGCATTCCCGGAGGGCCCGCTCGGTCCAGGGGCGTGGGGCGGCGCGTAGCGTTCTCTTTCCTTGAGCGAGGAAGGCGGGAATCGATGCGAGCCTTTCGGCGACGTTTCGATATCTCTCGTCCTGGGGAGCGAAATCCCGGAGCAGGAGGGAGAAGACGCCGAAGATGGCCTCTCCCGTGTAGCAGGCGGGATTGAGCTCATGCAGGCGGCCGGAGGCGAGCTCCCACTTCTCGATCTCGAGGACTCCGCGGGCGAGATCGCAGTCGATCTCCTCGACAGGAGTCAGCTCCTCCGCGGGGAGGGAGGCGAGCTCGGCGAGGAGCGAGGCGGATCCGCCGTCGGAGAAGTCGGGGAGCCGGCCGTCGTGCTCGTGGTGCCCGATGAACGTCGCGTCGACCGGGTGGCGCCGATAGTACGAATCGAAGAAACGGTCCAGCCACTCTCGGAAAGACATTCACGAACCGCCGAGGGGGAGCGAAACCCAGCGGCGCTCGTGGAACGACAGCTCCACGGCGTTGATGGTCTCCTGCACCCAGGCGCCATCGGCGAATCCTCCCTGATTGCGCTCGCCACCCTCGAGGATCTCGTCGATGAAGTCCTTGATGAGGTTCGCGTAGAAGAGGCTTCGCCAGGACTCTCGCGCGTGCCCTCCCGCGGGGTAGAAAAGCTCCGGGATCGGGAGCTCGCGAAACTCGACCTCGTCCCTGGTCGCGACCCGGATGGTTTCGGCGACGCCCCGCTCCTCGACCAGGCGGCAGATGATGGCGCCCCGCTCTCCATAGATCCGGGCTTCGACTCCAGGGTAGTTGCCGATGGTGACGAAGCTCGTCTGGATCGAGGTCAGGGAGCCGTTCACGTGCTCGCCGATGAAGATATCGCCGTCATCGATGTTCATGCGCCTCATCCCCTCGTGCCCTCGCACCTTTCTCTCGGGGATGAAGTTGGTCATGATCCCGACCACCCGCGCGAGATCGGCGCCGACCCACCAGTGGCCGATGTCGATGATCGGAGCCCCGTAGCCCTCGAGCGACGACGTCTGGAGGACTTTCGGGTCGGCCTCGGGATCCGCCTGGCGGAGAGGCTCCTCCGGGTCGAGCCACTGGGAGTTCTGTTCGTAGCCGTTGAAGAAGAACACCCGGCCGACGAAGCCCTCGTCGAGAAGCGACCGCGCGTACTGCACGCCGGGACTGTAGCGGAAGGTGAACCCGAGCTTGGTCTTGAGACCTTTCTTCCGCGCGAGATCCGATGCCCGCAGCGTCTCCCGGTAATCGTAGGCGACCGGCTTCTCGCAGAGAACGTGCTTACCCGACTCGATCGCGGCCATCGCGAGCTCGAAATGCGTATGTGACGGGGTGACCACGTCGACGACGTCGACGTCGGGCCGCGAGATCGCGGCCTGCCAGTC
>Ga0184637_10001820_pt1 | contig 14067 bp, 10 predicted proteins | sample PLM3_127_b2_FD_133143 | JGI IMG/M metagenome (GOLD analysis project Ga0184637, IMG submission 133143) | Groundwater sediment microbial communities from an aquifer in East River, Colorado, USA - PLM3_127_b2 | ecosystem: Environmental > Terrestrial > Soil > Riparian zone | place: USA: East River...
ATCACCCCCACGCCGGAGACGCCGTCCACCATGCAGTGGTGGACCTTGGCGATCGCCGCGAAGCCGCCATCCGCGAGGCCCTCGACGAACCAGATCTCCCAGAGCGGGCGGTCGCGGTCGAGGGGCTGGGACGCGATCCGCGCGGTGAGCGCCTTCAATTCCGCCTGGCCGCCCGGGCGGGGCAGGCCCGCGTGGTGCACGTGGTAGGCCACGTCGAAGCGCGCGTCGTCGATCCAGATCGGCAGGCCCTGGACGGGCACGAAGGCGAGGCGCTGGCGGTAGCGCGGCAGCAGGTGCAGCCGGGAGGTGACGTACGCGCGCACGCGTTCGATCTCGAGCCCGCCATCCTGCCGCGCACCCGACGGCGGATCGAACAAGGCCACGGCGCACACATGCGGCTGCGTGCCGTCGTGCTCGACCAGCACGAAGGAGCTGTCCTGGGCCGACAGGCGGCTATAGCCGTTCGGCGGTGCGTCTGCGCCCGACGTCGTTCGTTCCCCCCGGCGCCATTCTAGAGGCGGCGCCCCCGGCCCGTCCATGCCGCCGAGTCGCCCTGGTAGCGATACCAGTCGGGGGAGCCCGGCACCGTCTCGAGCGAAGTCACGCCGCCGCAGGTCTCGAGCGTGATCGGGACCGAGCTGCCCGCGATTCCGGGCGGCGCCGTGACGCGGAGCCGGGGCGCCGAGCCGGCGCCCCGGGCGACGGCGTCCAGGATCTCGACGCTCGCGAGGTCGGCCTCGCGCGATCCGAACCGCACGGCACAGAGCCGGTGATGCGGCCCGGTCAAGCCTTTTTGCACCGGGAAGCCGCCCGTCAGCAGCACCCGGCCGCCCCCGGCGGCTGGACCCTCGGTCGGTTCGATTTGGGTGATCCAGGCGGGCTGGAACGCCGCGGCAGGGGGCAGGGGCAGCAGCAGGCGGTGACACAGATCTCCGTCGGGGCACTCGCGGCGGCCGAGCAGCGGCGCCTCGCCCACGTCGGAGAGATCGCCCTCGAGCTTGTGGCGGATCGGGTCGACCATGCAGCGGTGCCCGGCGGCGATCACGGCCGCGGGCGGGTAGCCGCCGCAGAATCCGCCGTCACCCCGGCCGGGCTGGCTCTCGGGCCGTACCCCCCAGACGTCTTCGCCGGGGAAGAGCGCCGCGAAGCGTCCGGACTGACGCGCTTCGGGCTCATTCACGGGGTCGTCCGGATCGATCGGGTGTCCCGGCTCGCCCACGTTCGCCAGGTCGTAGGTCTGGACGAAGCCCTGCTCCGTGCAGGCCTCGAGTCCGCCGATCCCGGGCAGGTGCATGCCATCCTGGCAGGCCGCGCGCGAGGGGTAGATCGCGTGCTTCCAGCGCGCGACCCACAGCAGGGCGGGGGACTCGGGATGGAAGCCGGCCCCGTAGCGGCACGAGTCGACCTGCACGCGCTGCAGGCTCTCGAAGGGCAGGCGTGCCCAGGAGGATGCCACGTGGGCCTGCGCGATCACCTCGAGCACGCGATAGCCGTCCCCGCCGGGTGTTTCCCCGCCCTGCTCGGGGCTCAGGCAGCGGCGATCGCGCACGAGCGACATCACGACCGTCTCGGTGTCGCCGCGATGGGCGTTCACGCCCCGAGACAGGAAGCCCACCCGCTTGCCGGTGCCGCCGCAGTCGTTCGCGAAGACCAGGCTCACGCGCGCGATCCAGTAGCCGAGTCGCGTCCGCTGCGCGTCGAGCACCGGGCGGTCGACGGTTCGGGCGTAGCGGACCGGCTGCTGGGTGAAGCCGGTCGGCTGGTAGGGGACCGCCGGATGGATGCGCGCTAGCGCGATTCCGCGCCGGCCGGGCGCGGCCGGCCAGGCGCAGTTCGTGGACGGGTGATCCCAGGCACCCGCACCCAGGCGTGTCTCCGCCGGATGGGGCGGGTCGCCGGGGTCCGCTCCCGGGGCCCCGAGGTTGCCGGCGTCGATCCGCAGCCAGGGCAGATGGCGCTGCACGACCCGTCGCTCGAGGGTGTCATCCAGGCCGTCGTGGTCGAGGTCGCTCACGGCCGGGGCCGCGCCGGCCCCGGCGCCCCCGAGCAGCAGCACGGCAACCGTCGCGAGCCACCGCATCCCCGGCACCCTATCCGACCGCAGGAGGAGCGGCGATTCGTCCCGGCCCCGGGGCTGCCTGCGAAAAGTCCACAAGCCGTCTCGGGAGAGCGCCGATGACGTAGGGCTATCGACAGGCCGGGAGCAGGCCGTTGGCGACGATCCTTGTCATCGACGATTCCGCGATCCATCGCGCCGAGATCCGGGCCACGATCGAGGCGTCGGACCTGTTCGACGAGGTGCTGGAGGCGGCCGACGGTCTGCGCGGGCTCAAGCTCCTGCTCGGCGGGTCGGTCGACGTGGTGCTCTGCGACCTCGAGATGCCGGGTCTCGACGGCGACAAGCTGCTGCTGGCCCGGGGCTCTCAGCCCGGGGCGGCGAACGTGCCATTCGTCTTCCTGACCGCTTCGCAGGACATGGGGCGGCGTGCGCGGCTGCTCGAGGATGGCGCCTGCGATGCGATCGCAAAGCCGTTTCATCCCGTGGACCTGATCGCACGACTGCGCCTCCATCTCAAGGTGAAGAGGCTCCAGGACGAGCTGCTCGTCAAGAACGCGACGCTCGCGCGGCTCTCGACGGTGGACCAGCTTACGGGGCTGCGCTCGCGCCGCTATGTCTCGGAAGTGCTCTCGATCGAGTTCCAGCGCGCGCGTCGCTACGGCACACCGCTCTCGATCCTGATGGCGGACCTCGACCGTTTCAAGGAAGTCAACGACCGCTTCGGGCACCCGGGCGGCGACGTCGTGCTACAGGGAGTCGCCGAGCTGCTGCTGGTCGGGCTGCGTGCGACGGACGTGGGCGGCCGGTACGGCGGCGAGGAGCTGCTGGTGGTGATGTCGCAGGTCCCGGCATCGGGCGCGAAGATGTTGGCAGAGCGCTGGCGCGCCAGCGTCGAGGGCACCGCCTTCCGCTCGCCCGATGGGCGTGCGATCCGCGCGACGCTGAGCATGGGTATCGCGGAGTACGCGAAGAGCTACTCGCACGCGGACGAGCTGATCGCCGCCGCCGACAAGGCGCTCTACCTCGCCAAGCAGAAGGGCCGCAATCGGATCGAGACCTACGCCCCCGACTGAGCGCGGCAAGCGAAGCGCGCAGCGAGGCGGAGCCGAGCGGAGTTCATCAAGGCCGGCCGAGCGGAGTTCATTCAGACCGTCGCCGCGCGCGCCAACGCGCCAGGCGCTCGGCGATGGCGGCTTCGGCACCCTCGCGGGTGGGCTGGTAGAAGAGCTCGCCCTGGAGCGCCTCGGGCAGGTTCGGTGTCGCCACGAAGCGCTCCGGGGCGTCGTGCGGATACTGGTAGCCGCGGCCGTAGCCGAGTCCCTTCATCAGCCCGGTGGGCGCGTTGCGCAGGTGCATCGGCACCGGCAGCGAGCCGCGTTCGGCAACCGCCCGTCCGGCGCGCTCGATCGCGAGGTAGGCGGCGTTGCTCTTGGGCGCGCAGGCCAGGAACGCGACCGCCTGGGCCAGCACGATGCGCCCCTCCGGCATGCCGATTCGCTCGACGGCCTGGTAGGCGGCGGTGGCGAGCGGGAGCGCGGCGGGCTCGGCGTTGCCGACGTCCTCGGACGCGAAGATCACCAGCCGCCGGGCCAGGAAGCGCGGGTCTTCGCCGGCGGCGAGCATGCGCGCGGCGTAGTAGAGCGCCGCGTCGGGGTCGCTCGCGCGCAGGCTCTTGATCAGCGCCGAGACGACGTTGTAATGCTCCTCGCGGTCGCGGTCGTGCACCAGCAACGCGCGTCCGGCCGCCTCGCGCACCGCCTCGAGCGCGAGCGGAGCGCCTGGCTTTGCCCGCCGCAGGTGCAGCGCGGCGGCCGCCTCCAGCAGGCCCAGCGCGCGGCGCGCGTCTCCATCTGCGACTGCCCCAATCGCGGTCGCCGCATCGTCGCCGAGCACCAGGCGGCTGCTGCCGAGGCCGCGCTCGGGGTCCTCGGCCGCGCGGCGCACCAGCGCCGCCAGCGTCGGCTCCTCGAGCCGGGCCAGCGTGAACACGCGGCAACGGGAGAGCAGGGGCGCGATCACCTCGAAGGAGGGATTCTCCGTGGTGGCGCCGATCAGTGTCACGGTGCCCGACTCGACGTGCGGCAGCAGCGCGTCCTGCTGGGCCCGGTTCAGCCGGTGGATCTCGTCGATCACGAGCACCGTACGCAGGCCCCGCCGCCGCTCGCGGCGCGCCGATTCCACCGTCTCGCGGATCTCCTTGACGCCCGCCGTCACGGCCGAGAGCACCTCGCAGCACAGGCCGGGCCCCGTCGCGAGCAGGCGCGCGACGGTCGTCTTGCCGCAGCCCGGCGGTCCCCAGAGGATCAGCGAGGGCAGCTCTCCGGCCTCCGCGAGCGCCCGCAGGGGGCCGGAGGGGCCCACCAGCTCGTCCTGTCCTGCGACTTCGTCGAGCGAGCGGGGACGCATGCGGTCTGCCAGCGGCGCGCCCGGTGCGACGCCCGGCGTCGGCTCGGCGAAGAGCTCGAGCGAGTCGTCGGGGGGCATGCGCGGAGCCTAGCAACGTGGGAAAATGGGGAAGACACCCCCCCGGCGAAACACCACCCTCCGACGAAGAAGCCTGCGACGAAGAACTTCGACGACGAAGAAGAATGGAAGTCAGGTCCATCGGCGTCTGCGTAAAGCCCGACCAGCCCCAGCTCGCGGACACCGTCCGCGCGCTGGCGAAATGGGCGAGCGAGCGCTCCATCGAGATCGTGCTCGACCCCGAGGCGGGTCGCTGGGTGGGCGGCCCCGGGGCGCCGCGTCACGAGCTGGCTGCGCGCGTCGAGCTGATCGTCGTGCTGGGAGGCGACGGCACGCTGCTCGCGGTGGCGCGCGCGATCGGCCGGCATCTGGTGCCGATCCTCGGGGTGAACCTCGGGGCGCTCGGCTTCCTGGCGGAGATCGACCTCGCCGAGCTCTTCCCGACGCTCGAGGCGGTGCTCGCAGACCGCTTCCGGATCGAGTCGCGGATGCGCTTCGAGGTGACGGTCGATCACGACGGCACGGAGCTCGCCCGCTACCTGGCCCTCAACGACGCGGTGATCGCGAAGACCGAGCTGTCGCGGATCGTCGATCTCGAGACCCGCGCCGATGGCTTCGAAGTGACCACCTACCACGCCGACGGCCTGATCGTCGCGACCCCGACCGGCTCCTCCGCCTACTCGCTCTCGGCCGGCGGCCCGCTCCTGCTGCCGAGCTTCGAGGCCATCGTGCTGACACCGATCTGTTCGCACACGCTCACGCAGCGCCCGCTTGTTCTTTCCGCAAGCTGCGAGGTCGCGATCCGCGTGCAGGATGCCCGCGGCGGCGTGGTGCACCTCACCGTGGACGGACAGGTCGGCCGCGAGCTGGGAGGGCGCGACCGCGTGACGGTGCGGCGCTCGGAGTGGCCCGCGCAGATCCTGGTCCCCAAGGATCGCAATCGCTTCCAGGTGATGCGGACCAAGCTGCGCTGGGGGGCCCGGTGATCGAGACGCTGCGGATCGAGAACGTCGCGATCGTCGATCGCGCCGAGCTCGAGTTCGGAGCGGGCTTGAACGTGCTCACCGGTGAAACCGGGGCCGGCAAGTCGATCGTGCTCGGGGCGCTGGCGTTGCTGGCCGGCGCCCGCGCGTCGGGAGAGGTGATCCGAGAGGGCGCCGAGGAGGCGGTGGTCGAGGCCGTGTTCCGGACCCAGCGCCTGCCCGAGCTGGAGGCCGAGCTCGCCGCGCGCGGGATCGCGGTCGTGGATCACGAGCTGATCGTGCGCCGCAGCGTCACGCGCGGCGGGCGCAGCCGCGCACAGATCGGGGGCCAGCTGGTTCCCGTCGCGACCCTGGCCGAGCTGTTCGCCGGCCGACTCGAGATCTCGAGTCAACATGGCTCGCAGTCGCTGCTGCGTGCGGACAGCCACGGCTGGCTGCTCGACCGCAGCGCCGGCCTGCTGCCGCAGCGCGAGGGCGTTTCCGCCGGGCATGCCCGGCTGCGGGCTCAGGGCCGTGAGCTGGCCGCCCTGCGCGCGGCGGCCAGCGATCGCGAGCGCCGGCGCGATCTGCTCGCTCACCAGGTGGAGGAGATCGATGCCGCCCGGCTCGAGGCGGGGGAGGTCCTGCGCCTGTGCGCGGACCGCTCACGCCTCGCGCACGCGGAGCGCCTGCGCGAGGAGGGAGCCGCGGCGGCGGGGCTGCTGGCGGGCGATCCGCTCCGCGCGGAGGACGCGAACGCGGCCGACCTGCTCGCGGATGCCGCGCGCCGGCTGGGCGCGCTCGAGCGACTGGATCCCGCGCTGGCTCCGCTCGCGGCCCGGCTGCGCGCAGCGCTCGAGGAGCTGCGCGATGCGGCGGGCGAGCTGGAGCGCTACGTCGACGCGGCGGAATCCGATCCGGCGCGGCTGGCTTGGGTCGAGGAACGATTGCACCGCGTCGAGCAGCTGCAGCGCAAGTACGGTGCGAGCGTGGAAGAGGTGCTGCGCGCCCGCGATGCGGCGGCGTGCGAGCTCGCGGAAGCGCTGGACGCGGGCGAACGAGAGGCGGCGCTAAGGAAGGAGCGCGAGGCGACCGTGCAACGCGTCGCCGAGGACGCGGCTGCCCTCACGGCCGCGCGATCGCAGGCGGCGCGCCGGCTGGCGCGCGCGGTCCAGGCCTCGCTGCGCGAGCTCGGCATGCCCGAGGCACGCTTCGGTGTCGCGCTCGAACCCCTGCCCCGCGAGGACGATCTTCCCTGCGGCCCGAGCGGTGCCGAAGCGCCCGAGTTCCTCTTCAGCGCGAACGCGGGCGAGCCGCCGCGGGCGCTGCGCAAGGTCGCCTCGGGAGGCGAGCTCTCGCGCCTGCTGCTCGCCGTCACGGGCGCCACGCGCGGGGCGGGCGCGGGCATGGTGCTGGTCTTCGACGAGGTGGACGCGGGCGTTGGGGGCCGCGCGGCCGACCGCGTGGGGCGCCGACTCGCCGAGCTCGCGGGCCACCACCAGGTTCTCTGCATCACCCACCTGCCCCAGATCGCGGCCTTCGCGGAGCTGCACTTCCGCGTGGAGAAGCGCACCAGCGCAGGCCGCACCCTGGTCCGCCTGGCGCCGGTCGAAGGGGCAGAGCGCGTCGAGGAGATCGCGCGCATGGCGGGGGGCGAGTCGGTCGGCGAGGCCACCCGCCGCCACGCCCGCGAGCTGCTCGCCACGCGTACCCGCCTCTAGCGCCAGCCATCAAGAAAAGCGTTTCCCCACGGGGACTTGCCGGTCAAGAGCCGCTTCCGGGGGGCCGAAAAGATCCGGAGGCGCGTGATTCGGGCCGGCTGTGCCCACGGTCACACGCCGTGAAGGGGCTCATGGCGATCTTCAATGCAGCCGGCGGAATGGCAGCGGGGAGGGCATCCGCCACGGCGGTTCCGTCGGCGCATCGGTCCGGGTGATGCGGGGCTTCTACGAGGGGCTCGAGGTGCCGCTCGATCGGGACTGGATGGTGATCGGGAGGGGCCGGTCGGCAGACCTGATGATCGCGGAGCCGACCATCTCCCGCGCGCACGCGGCGATCGGCTGGGACGCGGAGGGGTTCTTCATGCAGGACCTGGGCAGCACGAACGGCAGCAAGGTCAACGGCCAGCGCTCACCGCTGGCACGGCTCAAGGACGGGGACGATCTGCAGCTCGGCAAGCTACTGCTGCGCATCACGCTGTGCGGCGAGCCGGCTCGGAATGGGAGCTGAAGCATGCAACGCTATTCGCTGATCGTGGTGACCGACGAGACGCAGCCGATCCGCCGCTTCGACGTCGCGAGGCGCACGCTCGTGCGCGCGCTTCAGGGCGCGGGCCTGGCAGCGCTCCTGCTGACCGTCGGACTGGTGGACTACGTGCGCGTGCGGATGAACCACGCCGAGCTGCTGCGTCTGCGCGTCGAGACGGGGCAGCAGCGCGCGCGCATCGAGGCCTTCGACTCCACCGTGTCCGAGGTCGAGTCGCGGCTCGCGCGCCTGGCGGAATTCGAACGCAAGGTCCGCACCATCGCGAACCTCCCGGGCCAGGCCGCCACCGGGGGCGAGGACATCGAGAAGGTGGGCGGTGGCGAGGGCGGCGACCTCGAAGAGGGTCTGCAGGGCTCCAGCGCGCTCGACGACGAGGAGCCGACAGGGGAGCCCGCGACGGGCGATCCGGTGCCGCGCCAGGGCGCGGGCGGCGCAGCCGCTGGGGCCGGCGCGCGAGGCGGCGATCACGTGAGCCTGCTGCGGCGCGAGGCGGAGCGGCTCGGCCACGTGGCTGCCGGCCAGGAGCTCTCGTTGGGCGAGCTGATCGCGCAGCTCGAGGACAAGCACCATCACCTGGTCTCGTCGCCGGCGATCTGGCCCACCAAGGGGTGGCTCACCTCGCGCTTTGGTCCGCGCGTCTCGCCCTTCACGGGGCTGCGCCAGTTCCACTCGGGGATCGACATCGCCGGGGAGATGGGCACGGCCGTGATCGCGCCCGCGCGCGGCCGTGTCAGCTTCGTCGGCGACAAGGGCCCCCTCGGCCGGGCGATCGTGATCGAGCATGGCTACGGCGTGCGAACGCACTACGGGCACAACAGCGATATCACGGTGCGGGTCGGCCAGGAGGTCGAGCGCGGCCAGGCGATCGCGAAGCTCGGCACCTCGGGCCGCAGCACGGGGCCGCACCTCCACTACGGGGTGGAGGTGAAGGGCCGCGCGATGAACCCGCTCGACTTCATCTTCGACTGATCGACTCCGCTCGCCTTCGGCTCGCTGCGCGCGGGCTTCGCCCACTTGCGGCGCGCGCCGGTTTGCGGCGCTTGCGATAGACTCTTCCGGTCCGTCCCCCCGGGAGAATGCCGCTCTCGATGCCCAATCTTCTGCGCTGGCTCTTCGGGAGCCACAACGACCGGGTGATCAAGCCGATCCTGCCGCTGGTGGATCGGATCAACCGGCTCGAGGTGGACTTCGCCAAGCTGGGGGACGCGGCGCTGGCGGCCAAGACCCCGGAGTTCCGCGAGCGGATCGAGCGCGGCGAGCCGGTCGACGATCTGCTTCCCGAGGCGTTCGCCCTGGTGCGAGAGGCGGCCAAGCGCACGCTCGGCCAGCGCCACTACGACGTCCAGCTGATCGGCGGCGTGATCCTGCACCGCGGGAGCATCGCCGAGATGAAGACCGGCGAGGGCAAGACTCTGGTCGCCACGCTCCCCGCCTATCTGAACGCGCTCGGCGGCCGCGGCGTGCACATCGTCACCGTGAACGACTACCTGGCGCGGCGCGACTCCGCCTGGATGGGGGAGGTCCACCGCTTCCTCGGGCTCTCGGTCGGCGTGATCGTGCACGACCTGACGGATCAGCAGCGCCGCGAGGCCTATGGCTCCGACATCACCTACGTCACCAACAACGAGCTCGGCTTCGATTACCTGCGCGACAACATGAAGTTCTCGCTCGAGAGCTGCGTCCAGCGCGAGCTCCACTATGCGATCGTCGACGAGGTCGATTCGATCCTGATCGACGAAGCGCGCACGCCGCTGATCATCTCGGGGCCCTCCGAGCAGAACACCCAGCTCTACGCGGTCGTGAACCGGCTGGTGCCCAGACTCCGGGCCGGCACCAAGGGCGAGCCCAACCAGAACATCGAAGAGACGGGTGATTACTGGATCGACGAGAAGGCGCACAGCATCGGGCTGACGGAAGAGGGTGTACACAACGCGGAGAAGCTGCTCGGCGTCGAGAACCTCTACGATCCGGAGATGCTGCCCGCCCTGCACGCGGTGAACCAGGCGCTCTCCGCCCACTCCCTCAAAAAGCTCGATGTCGACTACGTCGTGCGCTCCGGCGAGGGCGGACAGAAGGAAGTCGTGATCGTCGACGAGTTCACCGGGCGTCTGATGCCCGGACGGCGCTGGTCCGACGGCCTGCACCAGGCGGTGGAAGCCAAGGAGGGGATCACGGTCCGCAGCGAGAACCAGACGCTCGCCTCCGTGACCTTCCAGAATTTCTTTCGCATGTACGAGAGGCTCGCGGGTATGACGGGCACGGCCGACACCGAGGCGCCTGAGTTCGCGAAGATTTACAACCTCGACGTGAGCCTGATCCCGACCAATCGTCCGATGATCCGCGGGGACCGCCCGGACGTGGTGTACAAGACCAAGGGCGAGAAGTTCACGGCCGTGGTCGAGGAGATCATCGAGCGCCACTCCAAGGGGCAGCCGATCCTGGTCGGCACGATCTCGATCGAAACCTCCGAGATGCTCTCGCGCAAGCTCGACAAGCGGGGTATCCGGCACAACGTGCTCAACGCCAAGCAGCACGAGCGCGAGGCCGAGATCGTGGCCCAGGCCGGCCGCAAGGACGCCGTGACGATCTCGACCAACATGGCCGGCCGCGGCACCGACATCGTGTTGGGCGGGAATCCGGAGTTCCTCGCGCTCGCGAAATGCGGCGGCAGCAAGCAGCACCCCGACTACCCGGCGACGCTCGCGGATTTCGACGCGCAATGCCTCTCGGAACGGGGCGAGGTGGTGGCCAGCGGCGGCCTGCACATCATCGGCACCGAGCGCCACGAGAGCCGCCGGGTGGACAACCAGCTGCGGGGGCGCGCCGGCCGTCAGGGCGATCCGGGCTCGACCCAGTTCTTCCTCTCGCTCGAGGACGACCTGCTGCGGATCTTCGAGTCCGAGCGGGTGGCGCAGTGGTGGGACCGCGTGGGCGTCGAAGAGGGTGAGGCGATCGAGAATCGCCTGCTCACGCGCGTGATCGAGAATGCCCAGAAGAAGGTCGAGGCGCGCAACTTCGACATCCGCAAGCACCTGCTCGACTACGACGACGTGATGAACCGCCAGCGGCGGGCGTTCTACGAGCGGCGTCGCGACGCGCTGGCGCGCGAGGACGTCCACGTCGAGATCCTCGACATGGTCGAGGGCGCGATCGTCGGCATGCTCGCCGACCACTGGCCCGAGAAGGGCCGCCCGGACGTCGAGGGGATCGCCGCGCTCGCGACCGCGATCGAGGCGCAGTTCGGCGTGGTGCCGGGCGCGGAGGTGCTGCCGCGCTCGCCCGAAGCCGTGCACGCGCTCGACCGCAACGCCGCCGGCCGGGCCGTGTTCGATGCCGTCGTCGGCGTGCTGGAAGCCAAGCGCAAGCAATGCGACTCGCTCGCCGAGGAGTTCGCGGGGAGCGGCTATCCGCGCTTCGAGGGCTTCGAGCGCGACATCCTGCTGCGCATCCTCGACATGCAGTGGAAGGATCACCTGCACACGATGGACGGTCTGCGCGAGGGCATCGGTCTGCGCGGCTACGCGTCGCGCGATCCCAAGCTCGAGTACCAGCGCGAGGGCTACGCGCTGTTCGAGGAGATGAACGCGCGCATCGACACCCAGGCGCTCGAGATCGTGTTCAAGTTCGCGCTGCCGCAGCCGCGCGCGTCGGAGCTGCCGCGCGAGTCCGCGCCCGCGCCGCGGCCCCTGGCGGCGCGCCCGGCGCTCGGCCCCCTGCGCCAGGCTCCGGCGGGGACCGCCGCGGCCGCCGGCGGTCGCGCAGGGACGGCGCCCGTCGCCAAGGTGGGCCGCAACGATCCCTGCCCCTGTGGCAGCGGCAAGAAGTACAAGAAGTGTTGCGGGGCGGCGTGAGCGCAGCACGCGGAGCGAGCTGAAGCGGGATGCAGCGTGAACGGCTGCGCATCCCCGGCTTCCGGGCGTGCGGGGTGCGCGCCGGCATCAAGGCCCGCGGCCTCGACCTCGCGCTGCTCGTGAGCGACGCGCCCGCCGCGGTGGCAGGCGTGTTCACCCGTTCCAGCGTGGTCGGCGCGCCGGTCGAGCTGTGCCGGCGCCGGGTGCGCAGCGGCTTCTCGCGCGGCGTGGTCGTGAACAGCGGCTGCTCGAACGTCGCGACGGGCGAGCGCGGCCGGCGCGACGCGGCCGCGATGGCGCGCCGCGCGGCGCTCGCGGTGGGCGCTGCACCGGCCGAGATGCTGGTGGCCTCCACCGGGGTGATCGGCAAGCCCCTGCCGATGGCGCGCATCGGTCGCGGCATCGCGGCGGCGGCCGCCGGCCTCTCCGGGTTCGGGCTCGCGCGAGCCGCCGAGGCGATCCGCACCACCGACACCTTCTCGAAGCTCGCGCACACCACCTGTCGCCTCGGCGGCCGCCGCGTCACGATCGCCGGGATCGCCAAGGGTTCCGGGATGATCGAGCCGGACATGGGCACCCTGCTCGCCTTCCTGCTCACGGATGCGGCCGCCAGCCCGGTTTATTTGCGCGGCGCCCTGCGACGCGCCGCGGATGCGAGCTTCAACCGCGTGACGGTGGACGGCGAGACGTCGACCAGCGACACCCTGCTGCTCTTCGCGAGCGGAGTGGCGGGCAACACCACGTTGCGCAGCCCGCAGGGTCGCGACGCACGCGTTTTCGAAGCTGCGCTCGGGGAGGTGGCGATCTCGCTGGCCCGCGAGGTGGCGCGGGACGGCGAGGGGGCGACGCGGCTGGTCACGGTCGTGGTGCGCCAGGCGCGCACCCCCGCCGAGGCGGAGCGCGCCGCGCGCCGGATCGCCAACTCGCTGCTGGTCAAGACCGCGCTCTTCGGGGGCGACGCGAACTGGGGCCGGATCCTCCAGACCCTCGGGGCGGGGCGGATCCGGTTGGCGCTCGTGCGCACCCAGGTAAAGCTCGCCGGCGTGGTGGTTTTCCGGCGCGGGACGTCCACCGGACCGGCGGCCCGCTCACGGGCGTCGCGGGCGCTGAGGGCCAAGGAGATCGAGGTGGAGGTCCGGCTGGGCGTCGGCCGCGCCCAGGCGCAGGTCTGGACCTGCGACCTCAGCTACGACTACGTCCGGATCAACGCCGACTACACCACGTGAGTCCTAGCGGGCGCCTCTCGCGCGCAGCAAGCGGAGCGCGCAGCGAGCCGCAGGCGAGCGAAGTTCACTCAGGCCGGCCACTCGTCAGGACAGGGAGACTCTGCTAACCCTTGGCAACTTCACACGTTCCGGACCGCCCCTGCGGTGCTCGCGCCCGGCTCGGCGAGGCGCGGGTTGGGGAGGCCCGATCCGGGGCGGACGTACAACCGCGAAGGAGACTCTGATCCATGGCCGATCCCACGGGTTCCCCCCCCACCTCGGTTCCCGGCAGGGCGACAGCGGCCGCTCTGGAGCAGGCCGAGGTGAGCGTCCGCGAGCTGATCGAAGCCGGCGTCCACTTCGGGCACCAGACCCGGCGCTGGGACCCGCGCATGAAGCCGTTTCTCTTCGGCGAGCGCAACGGCGTCCACATCCTCGATCTCGACCAGACCTTGCCGCGCTTTCGCGCGGCGCTCGACTTCGTGCGCGAGACGGCCGCACGCGGCGGCAAGACGCTGTTCGTCGGCACCAAGCGCCAGGCGCAGGCGCCCGTGCAGCTGGAGGCCGCGCGCGCGGGACAGTACTACGTGAACAACCGCTGGCTCGGCGGCATGCTCACGAACTTCAAGACCGTGAAGAAGTCGATCGAGCGCTTCAAGGAGCTGCTCGCGACCACCGCCGACGAGACCAAGACGAAGGATCTCTCGAAGAAGGATCTCGCGGCCATGACCCGCGCGATCGAGAAGTACCGCAAGTCCCTCGACGGGATCCGCGAGATGACGCGGCTACCCGACGTGGTCTTCGTGATCGATGTGAACCGCGAGGCGATCGCGATCAGCGAGGCGCAACGGCTGGGCATCCCGATCGTCGCCGTCGTCGATTCGAACTGCAATCCCTTCGAAATCGACTACGTGATCCCCGGCAATGACGATTCGATCCGCGCGATCCAGCTGTACTGCGCGCGGCTGGCGGACGCCTGTCTGGAGGGCGCGGCGATCCACAACGACCGCCTCCAGAGCGAAGCGGCCGAGGCGGAGCGGGCGCGGCCGGCGAAGGCCGCGACGGCCGGGCCGTCGACGGGCCGGGTGGTGGTCGAGATCACGCATCCGCCGCGACGCGGCCGCGGGGCCGGCGCCTCCTACGGCGGTGACCGACGCGAAGCAGCCGAGGCGCCGGAGCCGGAGGTGATCGTGAAGACCACCGGCGGAGAGGCCTGAGCCGTGGCGGAGATTTCGGCGCAGGCGGTGAAGGCTCTGCGCGAG
>Ga0184637_10001821_pt1 | contig 14062 bp, 11 predicted proteins | sample PLM3_127_b2_FD_133143 | JGI IMG/M metagenome (GOLD analysis project Ga0184637, IMG submission 133143) | Groundwater sediment microbial communities from an aquifer in East River, Colorado, USA - PLM3_127_b2 | ecosystem: Environmental > Terrestrial > Soil > Riparian zone | place: USA: East River...
GTGGTCTGGCCTTTGCTGACCTTAGCTATTGCTACCGGATCTAGGGGTCGATACACGGGTTGCGGATGATCGCACTGACAATTTCGTACCCAGTGGGACGGAAAACGTGTACGGTGCGAGGACAGGAACTGACATGACTACTTTGAGCCACGTGGCCGGTGTTCTCACGTTGTTGCTCGTCTCCGCTACGCCTCTTCTGGGTCAACAGCCGTCCGCTGCGGGACGAATCAAGGTCGTCTCGGGCTCGGCTTTCATCGTCCGCGACGGTGGGACGATTCGCGCCCAGGCCGGACAGGCGATCTTCGAGGCTGACGGCCTCCGAACCGGCGCCGATGGTCGCATCGGAGTGTTGCTGAACGACGATACCCGAGTCTCGCTGGGTCCCAGCAGCGACGTGCGCCTCGACCGCTTCACCTACGCGCCCGCCGACGGCAGCTTCGGACTGGTTCTCAAGGTCGTGCGCGGGGTGGCGGCGTACGTCTCGGGGCGAATCGCAAAGCTGGCCCCCGACTCCGTCCGTCTCGAAACGCCGGCGGCCATCGTCGGCGTGCGCGGAACGAGCCTCGCCATCAGCGTCGACCAGTAATGACGCGCGCACGGCTAGTCGGTAGCGTCTTCGCCACACTTGCGGCGGCGTTGCTGATGGCGTGCGGTCCGAAACGTATCTCCGGACCCTCGCGTCCTGGCGAGGAGTTGATCGTGTTGCTCCCAGACCCTGAGAGCGGTTCCACCGGGCGCGCGCGTGTCTCGAACCCATCCGGATCCGTCGACCTGGTCGCTGACCGCAACGCGACGCGAGTAGTCGCGAACCAGCCGCCAGGCGCAGTCACCACACTGAGCGCGGGGGAGGCGAACCGCTTGTTCGGTGACGTGTTGTCCGCCCTGCCGCCCGAGCCGAGACATTTCAGTCTGTACTTTCGATTCGACTCCAACGAGCTGACCGACGAGGCTCGCGCACTGATGCTCGAGATTCTGGAGACGGTCAAGAAGCGACCCGCTCCAGACGTCGTGGTCATCGGGCACACAGACACCGCGGGCTCGAGGGCGGATAACGTGACACTTGGGCTCAAGCGGGCGACGGCGGTCCGCAATCTCCTCGTGCGGGGCGGGCTTGCCACTTCCGCCGTGGAGGTGACGTCGCACGGCGAAGCGGACTTGCTGATTCGGACAGCCGACGGGACGCTGGAGCCTCGCAATCGCCGCGTCGAAATAACGGTAAGGTAGTCGCCGACCTTGAAGAGAGCGCAGAGCGCCCGCTCGGCACATCGCCGTCTGATCGTTTTGTGCGGCGTCATTCCTGTCATCATCGCCGCGGTTCTCGCCCTCTACCGGCCCACGTCTCTTGCGACGCTGGACAACTCCGTTTACGACACTCTTCTACGTTGGGCCCGTGCGAAGCCTCCCGGCGGCCGTGTCGTCATCGTCGACGTGGACGAGCGGAGCCTGTCCGCGATCGGCCAGTGGCCATGGCGTCGCGATGTCATCGCCCGCCTGGTCGCGCGCGTGCGAGACATGGGGGCATCGGCCATTGTGCTCGACATCATCTTCGCCGAATCCGACCGCTATGAAGGTCAGGGACGCTCAGAAGAGCGCTCGAACGCGGCCATACAGGCCACGCCGGACGATGTGCTGGCGGAGACGCTTCGCAAGGGTCGTGTCGTTCTGGGCTACGGGCTGACGTTCGACGCAGCCGGCAGCGCGCCGAATGCGTGCGTGCTGCACCCACTCGGCCTCGCCATCATTCAGCCGCGAGAGGAAATCGAAGACGCCCCCTTCTTTCGGGCCACAGGCGCCGTCTGCAGTCTCCCGATGCTGGCCCAGGCGGCGGGCGCGTCAGGTTTCCTGAACGCCGCTCCCGACGCTGACGGTATCCTCAGGCGCGTGCCTCTGCTGCTCGACTTCGAGGGTCGCGTGTATCCCGGCCTCGCGCTTGCGGCGGTCGCGGCAGCAACCGGCACGCGCGATATCGCCCTTCGGGTCTCGAACGTGAATGCCGCCTCCTTGATGCTCGACGAGCGAAGGGTGCCGCTCGACGGGAAGAGCAATCTGCTGTTGCGCTATCGCGGCGTCAAGAGAACGTTCCCCTACGTGTCCGCGGCAGACGTCCTCAGCGGCCAGGTACCAGACGAAACCTTCCGGGACAAGCTCGCGTTCGTCGGCACAACGGCTCTCGGAACGCGAGAGGTGGTGGCGACGCCCCTCGACACACTGTTTGCGGGCGTGGAGGTACAGGCCACCGTCGCGGACAACCTGCTAGAGCAGGACTTTATCGGGCGACACGAGCTTGGAGCGACTCTGGAAAGTCTGGCTGTCATCGCGCTGGGCATCGTCGCCGCACTGCTGGTGGGAAGGACAGGGCTCTTTTGGGGCACGCTCGCGGCTACCGGTGGTCTCGTCACGACGTGGTGGGGAAGCGTGTGGCTGCTCTCGACCAGCGGTGTGTTGGTGTCGCCGCTGTTCCCCACCGTGGGTGTGATCTCAGCTCTCGCCGTGATGACGCTCGCCAAGTTCGCCCTCGAGCGCCGCCGGGCCGACAGCGCGAGCGACGAGAAAACGACCGCCCAACGCTTGATGGTGCAGTCGCTGCTGTCGCTGACCGAGGTCAGGGACGCGAAGACGGGCAGTCATTCGCGCCGAACCCAGCAGTACACCAAGTTGCTCGCGGAGCGGCTCTCCGCGTATCCGAGTTTCCGCGACTACCTGACGCCAGAGAGAATCGATCTCCTGTCGAGCCTTGCTCCGCTCCACGACATCGGCAAGGTCGGGGTTCCCGACCGCATCCTGAACAAGCCGGGCGCACTCACAGTCGACGAGCTCGCCGAGATGCGAAAGCATCCGGCTCACGGGCGGGACGTCATTCTCAAAGCGGAGCGGGACGTGGGAGTACGCGACCACGCGATTCTCACGATGGCGAAGGACATCGTCTACACCCATCACGAGTGGTGGGACGGCACCGGGTACCCGCAGGGCCTGCGCGGTGCGGAGATTCCAGTCGCCGGACGGCTGATTGCGCTCGTGGACGTGTACGACGCCGCCACCACGAGAGATATGTATCGTCAGCCGCTATCGCATGACAAGGCTGTCGATGTCATTGTCGCCGGCAAAGGCAAGCATTTCGACCCTGCTGTCGTGGACGCGTTCATCGAAGTCGCGGACGTCTTCAAGAACATGTCGCACGAAGGCACTGCTCCTCCCCCGCCACCCTGATTGCCCGTTTCAGGTTGTCTCCCCAGCGACCTTGAGGGCCTCGGAAGTCGGGGCTCGGTTATCGATATTGACCGACTTCCTTGACACCAGTGCCGCTGCAGCTCGTCGGTCCGTATCGGAGAAATTTCTGGACGCGGTTGGCGTTGTCGACTTCGCCGGTATAGAGGTTACCCTCCGAGTCGACGCTGACGACATGGACCCAGTGGAACTCGCCGACCTGGCGCCCAGCCCGGCCGAGGCGGTCGAGCTCCTGAAGGTTTTCCCGGTTGAGCGTGTAGATCGTGTTATTTGAGAGATCCGCAACATACATGCAGCTCTGCGCCGGATCGGGCGAGAAGTTCACGGAGCCGGAGGTACCGCCTGCGGTCTGCGGAGCGACATGCACTTCGCCGACGAAACCGCACTTCCCGGGCTCGCCGTCAGGATTGCTGCACACCTTGCCAACTTCGGCCGTCTTGAACACCTGGATGCGGTTGTTGTTGCGGTCGCACGCATAGAGCAGGCCGTCGTTGGAAAGCTTCGCGCAGTGCAGCGGGCTGCGGAAGAATCTGGGATTCAACTCGCCCCTGCGGAAGTCAGCCGCCCACAGACCGACCTCGTAGCCTGCATCGCCGATGACGGTGTTCTCGGCATCAACCGGGTTCTGCCCGTATGCCCCGAAATGCCCCACGTACTTTCCCGTGGCCGCGTCGACGATGAGCACGCGGCGGTTGCCGTAGCCATCGGCGATGTAGAGATAGTTGGTCTTCGGATCCACTGTCATGTCGGCGGGCAGATAAGGCTGCGGCGTGGCATTCGGGCCGCCCCCGATGTCGTCACTGTTCGGACGTTTCTTCCCCGCATAGCCGATCTGCAACACAAACGTACCGTCAGCCGTGAACTTCAGCACGTGTGAATCGTCGCCGAACGTCGCGGCCCAGGGGAACTGCCCCGTAAAATCCTCCCCGTTCCCCGAGATGTACACAAAATCGTTGTGGTCGACGTAGATGCCGTGCTCGCGGGCCGGCCATTCGCACCCGGACTCCTTCCGGCATTTCTTTTCCAGAAAGCCGGGATCGGATGGCCCTCCCCATGCCTGGAGCAGATTGCCGGCTTTGTCGAACTGCAGCACTGAGGGCGCCGGCACGCAGCAGTCCGAATGCTGGCCGAACGCTCGGGGATGTCCCAGCGCGCTGACGAGATTGCCCTTTGCGTCTTTACCGGCCGTGCCGAGCGCGCCGGCCTCGGTCGTACTGAGCGATCGCGGGCGGTGGTACACCCAGATGGTGTCGTGCCGATCGACGAACAGCCCTCCGATCTGGCCGAGTCGCCACTTATTTGGCAGCGGCTTCGGCCAGCCGGGATCGACGACGAAGCTCGGGGCCGTTCCCGTTTCAGGGACGTGCGGAGCCGTGCGCTCGATCATGCGCTCAACCGTGCTGGCCCTGTTGACGACGCTGATGGCGTCGGAAGCGGCTCCGGCGGCCGGCGGTTCCGCGGGTCGTGCGCAGGAGAGACTTGCCGCACTGGCGGCGCTGAGCATCGCGGCGACAACGATGTATCTCAGACCGGTCGCAACACCCGCAAGGTCCGGCTGCCGCCTTCGCGCGCGAAGCGCGCTTCGGCGAGCCTCGCCGAAGCCTGCGGCGGAGGCGGGAAGCCGGACGCCACCAGCGGTTGTGAAACCGCTTGCGATATTGAGCATGATCTTCTCCTGCCGCTACTTCAGAGGGGAGAAATCTGTCGGCACCATGTAACGCGAATCGATCTTCTCGGCGAGCCTGATTCCGTCGGCCTGGCTGTCGGCCGCGACCTTCTGCCATTCGGGGTCGGCCTGGAACGCCTTCCAGGACGCTTCGCGGGCCTCTCTCGACGGATACGCCATGATGTAGACGAAGGTCCGCTCGGCATTGTCACCCGACGCCGCGGTCCAGTACCCGACGTTCGTCATCCCGTGCTTCTCGAACAGCCGAGTCGTGTGGTTCCGGAAACGTGCCACGAGCTTGTCCATTCGGTCCGGGGCGGCTGTGTAGACGCGGAGCTCAAAGAATCGATTGTTCTGTCTCTGCTGGGCCACGCCCCAGGTCACTCCGCTCATCCCGAACACGAGCCCAAGGACCGCCAGACTCTTCCACTTCATCATTGTCGCCTCCATGTCGCACGTCAGCGGTGCCGCCAATGACTGCCAACTGCCGGACCGAATCGACAGCGACCGCTTTGGTTATTCCGGGCAGGGAAAGACTTCCGCGGTCACTCGGCGCGGCGGGATCCGTGACATCGATGCCATCCTGCCTCCGAAAACATTCCGATTGACCGTGAGCCGCCGTGAGCGTATCCACCGCGCTCGAGAGGGTCAAGAAGAAACCGCGTGGACACAGGTTTGTGCCTACGATCTCCCGGTCGTATGATGTCGCGCATGCCTCGGCAGGTGTTCATCAGCCACGCCTCTGCGAACGCCGACTTGGCGCTCCGGATCTGCAATGGACTGGAGTCGGCGGGCGTGCCGTGCTGGATTGCGCCTCGCGACGTGCTTTTCGATGGCACCTACGGGACCGAGATCATGAAGGGCTTGCGGGAGTGCGATGTCTTTCTGATCGTGGTCACCGATGCCGCCGCGGAGTCGCAGCAGGTCGAGCGCGAGGCCGAAAGAGCGTCGCACTATAAGAAGCGCATCATCCCTGTCCTCGTCGGACAGAGCGAGCCCGGTCCGCGTCTTGAATTTTATGTCGCGGGCCGGCAGCGGTTCCCCTGTCCGTCCGTCCCTGACGAGCGCTTCCTGAACAGCCTCGCCGAGGCGATTCGTCGGGAGCCTTCCGTTCAGACAGGGCCTCCGCCACCACAACCGCCGCCACAACCGTCGTCCCACCACAAGCTGATACCGCTGGCCATTGTCGTGGCTATCGCGGGAGCGATCGGCGCTGGTTATTTCATGGTCGGACGTTCACCATCCCAGCAGGCATCATTGGTCGACTCGCGCCCTCCATCTGAAGGTACGCAACCACCAGGTTCTGGCACCACTCAGCCCGCCGCCGCCGCACCGCCTCCGGCTGGACGAGTATCACAGCCGACGTCACCCCCTGGTCCTACCGAGACGGCGACGCCCCTCCCGGCCGCACCTGCACGTGATCCGGCCGCGTCGCCGACACCCGCCGCACCCCCAGCGACAGGGAGTGGAGCCGTTTCTGCGATCGTCAACGGAGTGGGACTTCGTTTCGTGTCTGTGCCTGGCGGTGACTTCAGAATGGGCTGTTCAACGGGTGAAAGCGATTGCGACGATGACGAGAAGCCGGTCCGGCGGGTTTCAGTGGATCCGTTTCAAATGAGCGCGACGGAAGTGACCCAGGAGCTGTGGGAGGCCGTCATGGGGAGCAATCCCAGCGACTTCCCAGGCACCACGCTTCCGGTGGAGCACATCTCCTGGCCGGATGCGCAGGACTTCGTGGAGAAGCTCAACGAGCGCCGCGACGGATTCACGTACCGGCTGCCGACGGAACCCGAGTGGGAGTATGCGGCACGGGCGGCCGATTCGGCGCCTCCGGACCTGACGGCTGTCGCCTGGTTCGGGCTGGCCGCGAGCTCCGCGCGCTCCTCCCGTCCACAACGCGTCGCGACCAAGGCGCCGAATCGTTGGGGCTTGTACGACATGCTTGGCAACGTCGCGGAATGGTGCGAGGACTGGTACAGCCCGAACTACCAGCGCGTCGTACGAGGCGGTTCCTGGGTGGACAGCGCCAGGTCCCTTCGAGTCTCAGCTCGCGGTAAGGCCATTCCGACAACGAGGGACTATTCCATCGGCTTGCGCCTCGTACGGCAACGGCAATAGCCGATTCCACCCGTTTCCTCTCGTTGGCGGCCCACGAGGCGTAGCATTCCGGTTTTCACCAGGGTGTAGCAGATAAGAGCCAGTCACAGATCTGCCGAGAAACGGGTCCACACGGAGGCACGGAGGAACGGAGCTGCCACGCCGGTGACGCCGGCCCCTTTCGGCCGGCGCATGGAAAGAGCGACGCCCCGCTCACAAGCTGCCTGATCGTGCAATGGCTTGTGAGCGGGGCATCGCTCTTTCTCTGCCGCGCGAAGCGCGGTCACCGGCGCGGCAGCTCTTCTTTGAGCGCAGAAAGCGACCCTCCGTGCGTCTCCGCTTCTTCGTGCCTCCGTGTAATTCCTCTTTCTCCCTCTGGCGCCGGTCCGCCACGACATTCTGAACAACGCCCTTAGCTCATCACACCTCACAACTGTTCCAGCCAATGAGGTTAGGCCCTCGGCACATGCCCTGACGCGGCTCATCTTTCGCAAAGCGGGATTCCGCGGGACCGCGCGTATATCACTTAGAACGGCCGAGCCAACGGTCACGCACAAGGAGAGATGCCGTGAACAAGTCCCTTCGCTCCATCGCGCCCATCGCCATTCTGCTGGTGGCTGTATCCGTATCCGCTGTCCCCGCCCAGGCACAAAAGAACGCCGGTGGCCAGGCCAAGAACGACGACGCCAAACTGCGGGAAAAGGAGAAAGCCAGATCGGAGCGAGACGCGCGGCGCTACGAGAAGTTCAAGACCTTCTCAGTGAATCTCTATCAAACCGACCTGGAATTCCACGACGACGTGGATGACCATTTCGACCAGGTGCAGCGCGAGCACAGCGCTCAAGCATTCGACAAGAACGTGGCCCCGCCGGCCCGGCCCACGCTGGTTCACGATGGAGACCGGCTCCGGCTGCAGACCGGGCTCTACGACAACAAGATGGTCTCCGACTACGTCAATCGGGTTGGCCAGCGTCTTGTGCCGGCGGACTCCGACAAGCTGTATGCCTTCCGCCTTGTCGCGCATCCAATTCCTTTTGCCGAGACACTTTCGACCGGAACCATTTACGTGTCCACCGGCCTCCTCTCTTTGCTGGACAACGAGGCGCAGCTCGCCTACGTCCTCGCCCACGAGATGGCTCACGTACAGCTGGATCACTGGAAACTGAAGTCCATGCTGACGCTGGCTCGGGACGATTTCGACCAGAAGAACGGGACGAAGCGGAAGTTGATCGGATTGGGGCTCGGCGCGGCACTCGGGGTGGCCGCTGGCAGCGCGGCTGGGGCAAACCCCTCGACCGTGGCGGAGTGGGGAGTTGCGGGCGCGACTCTCGGGTTTGCCATCGGTGGCGCGTGGGGTAGCGCGCTGAGCCTCGATTGGGACACGGTCCAGGAGAACGAGGCCGATGCGGCCGCATTCAAGGTGTTCCTGAATCAACCCTACGACGTGCACGAGATTCCGAAGCTGTACGCCACGCTCCAGCGTTCGGTGAAGCAGGATCAGCGGGTCGGGCTTGCGTTCATCGGCAACAGGCGCCGAACGGCGGAGCGCCTCGCCAATGCGGAGGACATGATTGGGCAGATGAAGGCCGAAATTGCCGCCAAACAGGGACAATTCGCGGCGATGCCGCCCGATTTCGTGCGCGTGATGTCGACGCTCAGGCGGGACAACGGCATCCTCAGTTTCTATCACGACATGTTTCAGCTCGCGAAGAGCAACCTCGAATATGCCCGGACCAACCGCCCGAATGACCCGGCCGCGCACTACTACTACGGCAAGGTCATGAAGCTCGTCGGCCGCACTGACGACGATCGAAAGCTGGCTGACGAGGCGTTCCAGAAGGCCATTCAATTCGATCACCGCGAGCGCAACTACGGCGCGCACTTCTACCGCGCGCTGGCGCTCATCGATCAGAAGAATGCGGGTCTCAATACCGAGATCGCCAAGGAGCTCCAGGCCTATCTCATGGCATCCATGCGGTTCGCGTCGGAGGAAGCCTCGCTGGCGAATGCACTGCCGGGCAACCTCGACGACCTGTACGACTACCTGACCGAGGTGGGCGACGTGAAATGGCGTCCCATTGTCCCGGACTCCATGAAACCGGCCATGATGCAGGTCGGCACCGAAACCCAAAGGCCCGAGTCGCCGCTGAATCGCACTGTCACAGCCGCCAAGCCCACGGCCCCGGTGAAGAAGTAGGAACCGCCCGCTCACCCGTGAAAGCCGGCGAATCCAGCCACTCGTCGGCTTTCACTTCCCTGCCGCCCACAAGGACCTGGCCAGCGTAAGTACTCGATTTCAGAATGACGGTGAAGTATGTTGTGGCGGTGCCCGAAGCGGGCGCGCACGCCCGGTGCCAACGCGACGAGGTACCGGGACCCCCGGGTGCAGCCTCAGTGCTTCAGAATGGCCTGCTCAAACGTGACGCTCAGCGCAACTTCTCATCGAAGGAGTGTGATATGACGCGACGGGATCTGGCATGTGCGGCGCTGACGATCCTCCTCGGCGTCGCGGTCGCGGCGCAGCGGCAGACGGGAAATGGAGGCGAGGAGGGCGCCGACAGCAGCAACATGCAGCTGGTCGGCTTCAACGACCTCCAGGGACGCAGCGCCTATCAACCTGAGATCAAGAGGCAGGGCGATCGCTGGATCGCCTATATCGGCCACCACGGCGGCAGCGCGATCAATCCGATGACGGGGAAGGAGGAGCCGCACGGCACGTCGATTGTTGACGTCACCGATCCGAAGAACCCGAAGTACCTGGCTCATATTCCAGGTCAGCCCCTGGTCGGCGCGACGGCGACGACGCCCGGGGCGAGCGAATCGGGCGGAGCGCAGCAGGTGCGCATCTGCAGCGGCGCCACGCTGCCGCGCGCCGACAGGACCAAGTTCTATCTGCTGCGCACGTACGGCAACACCGCCGGCTCCGGCCATGAAATGTGGGACGTCACCGATCCGGCCAGGCCGAGCCGCATCACCGTGATCGTCAGCGGCCTCACCGGCACGCACAAGAACTGGTGGGAATGCGACACCGGCATCGCGTATCTCGTGTCGGGACAACCCGGCTGGCGCGTGCCGCGCATGCTGAAGATCTTCGACCTGAGCGACCCGGCCAAGCCGGTGTTCATCCGCGACTTCGGACTGCCGGGGCAGCAGCCCGGATCGACGGGGACGCCGCCCGGCGACAACGGCCTGCACGGTCCCGTATCCACCGGCCCGCAGGGCAACCGCGTCTACTTCGCGTATGGTTACGTGCGGGACGGGGTCGTCCAGATTGTCGATCGCGAAAAACTCTTGAAGGGGCCGACGGAGCCAACCGAGGCCAACCTGCTGTACCCGCAAATCAGCCGGATGGATCTTCCGCCGAATGTCGGGGCGCACAACGTGTTTCCGCTGCTGGGCATGCCGATCGCCGAGTTCGCGAAGGAGAAAGACAACCTGCGGGACATGCTCGTCATCGTCGACGAAGCGACCGGTCGTGACTGTGCGGCGAGCGCGCGAGCCATGATGTGGATCGCCGACATCACCACCGAAACGAAGCCTTTCGGCGTGGCGAACTGGACGGTGCCGGAGGCAAGCGGCAACTATTGCGGGCGCGGCGCCGGACGCTTCGGGACGCATTCCACGCACGAGAACTTTTCGCCCATTTTCTACAAGCGCATCATGTTCGTCGCGCACTTCAACGCCGGCGTGCGGGCGGTGGATGTCCGGGATCCCTTCCACCCGAAGGAAATCGGGTATTACATCCCGGCCCCGACCGCCAAGACGGCGTGCGCCGCCGGACCCGCAGGCGAACCCTGCATCAGGGGCATCCAGACCAACAACGTCGAGGTGGACGACCGCGGCTACATTTATGGCGCCGACCGCGCCGGCACCGGCCTGCACATCCTCGAGCTGACCGGCGCGGCGCGCGCAGTCGCCAATTTCCGGTGAGCGGAGACGACACAGTACGGTGGGCCGGTCTCGCGTGCGCTCGCCATCGCTGATCGTGGTGGTCGTTGCTTTACAACAGCCGCTTCCGGTGATCGGCGGAATCACGCGCGCACGCTAGCCTTTTTGTCCGCCCTCACGATTCCGCGGGCCACCGCCGCGGAAGGTCTTGACATTTTCCGCGGCTGTCTTTGATTCCTCCTGCTGCTCGACGGCTTGTTCTTCGGCTTCGATGACCACCTTCTCGTGCTTGATGTCGAGCCGCAGGCGGCCGAAGAGGCTCATATAGACGTTGGCGACCCAGACCACCGAGAGCCACGCCAGCAGCAACCCGCGCCAGTCGGGCAGGAGCAGGCGGAAGTCGGCCAGGCCGACCACCGCTGCCGCTGCGTAGTGACTGAAGCAGTATTCACAGGTGAGCACATAGAAGAACTTCCGCTTCAACAATGCGCGGCACCGCTCGCTCTTCTTCGTGCAGAACACCCTCAGCTCGGCAAAGATGTCCTCGTGCGTGACGGTCCACGCCACGCACGCCGTTGGAATGGCGAGGACGAAGAGCCAGGTGAGTTGTTCGCCGAGGGTCACAGCGGAATCCCGACGAATACGGCCAGCCACAGCGCGGGAATTCTTCCGACTACGTAGTGCATTCTATAGAATCCAGCCAGGGACGTGCCCCTGGCTGGAAGACTTATTCTTGGGCGCGCTCATCGCGCCTATGCGGGTGTTCCTCAAATACTTCGTTTCGACCGATCACACTATCGCTTGTACATTTTGCTTCGCCCGCCGTTCGCATCGGTTTGGCGTGATTTCCGGCCACAATTCTTCAGACTTCGGGGCGACAATTTATTTTGGCGCGCTCCTTGCTCTGACCGTTTGCCGTGAGGGCAACCGGCCCACGAGGAGGAGCTTGGAATGGCCAAGCGGACAAAAGTGCTTCCAGCACGGAAGCCACGTGACCGGCCCCGCGACGAGGACTCGCTGCTGCTTCGGTCCGCGGAGTCACTGGGTCGCGTGATCAGCGCGCTGCAGCGACAGCTCGACGACGTGGCCAGACGCCTGTCCGACTCCGCCGGCGACGCGCTGGATCCACTCCCGTCGGTACGCGAGATCGCAGACACCGTGACAGCGTCCGTCACATCGACAAAGCGGCGGACGTCGCCGCGAGCTGCGAAGAAGACCACCAAGCGCAAGTCGAGCGGCGCGAAGAAACAATCACGAAAGCAAGCGCCTTCACGAAAGCGCCGCTGACACGGTCCGCCTGAAGAGCGCGTGAAGAAATGCGTCAACTCCCAACGCCCAATTCCCAATTCCCAATTTTCAAGCGTTCCGTTGGGAGTTGGAGGTTGGGGGTTGGGAATTGACAGGTTTTTTCACAGGCTCTTCAGCCGGACCTCCTATAATCGGCAGCGCAGGAGGCCCTTCTCACGCATCGCATTCACGTGCGGCCGCCGGCGGCGGCAGACGCCCCGCCCATCGAAACCCGCGCGGATCTCCTTCAATCATTCCTGAGCGACGCCGCTCACGTTCCCGGTGGTTTCGCGGCGGGCATCGCCTTTCCGAAGAGCGCCGGAGAGGTCGCTGCGCTTGTCACATCCGCAAGGCGCGTCCTTCCCATCGGCGCGCAATCCTCGCTGACTGGCGGCGCCACGCCGAGGGGCGAGGTCGTGATCAGCACCCGGGCGCTGACGGACGTGACGCGTCTCCCGGGCCAGATGGTCCGCGTCGGTGCGGGCGTAGCCCTTGCCGTACTGCAGCGTGTACTGGCGGCTGACGCCCTCTATTACCCGCCGGTCCCCACCTACGACGGCGCCTTCATTGGAGGCACGATCGCCACCAATGCCGCCGGTGCGGCGACGTTCAAATATGGGAGCGCCCGCCGCTGGGTCGAGGCGTTGAGCGTTGTGCTGGCGGATGGCTCGCTGATCGAGGTCCGCCGCGGCGACGTCGCGGCATCGCTCGAAGGCTGGTTCGAGCTCGAGTATCCGTCGGGCGCCAGCGTCCGCGTGCCGGTGCCGACCTACGTCATGCCCGCCGTGGCGAAGCTGTCGGCCGGCTATTTCGCGAGCCCGGGCATGGATCTGATCGATCTCTTCATCGGGTCCGAAGGCACGCTCGGGATCGTGACGGCCGCAACGCTGCGCGTCATCCCGCTGCCGCGGCGCTGTGTCGCGCTGGTGACGTGCGACTCCGACAGCCAGGCCGCGGCGGTCACCGTCGCGCTCAGGCGTGAGGCCACATCAAGCTGGAGGGGCGAGGGTGCGCTGGACGTGTCCGCGGTCGAGTTCATGGACAGTCGCGCGCTCGCCGTCGTCGTGGACGAGGCATTCGCCCGCGCGGGCGTGGCACGACCCGCTCGCGGCGCCGGACTGCTGCTGGTCCAAATCGAAATCACGTGCGGCGAGGACAACGCGCTGCGGCAGATGGACGCCGTCCTGCACGCGTGCGGCATCCACGCTGACCCGGTCGTCGCGCTCCCGGGCGACGAACGGGGAGCCTCGCGCCTGTTCGAGCTGCGCGAAGCCGTGCCCGCCAGTCTCAACACGATGATTGCCGCCGCCAAGCTCCGTGTGCATCCCGACATCGAGAAAACGGCGGGCGATCTCATCGTCCCCTTCGAACGGCTGGAGGAGTCGCTGGCGTTGTACCGCGAGACGTTCGAGGGATGCGGCCTGGAGTACGCGCTCTGGGGCCACGTCTCGGACGGCAACATGCACCCGAACGTCGTGCCGCGCTCCCTCGAGGACGTGCATCGGGGGAAAGCCGCCATCCTCGACATCGCCAGGCGGGTCGTGGCGATGGGCGGCGCGCCGCTGGCCGAGCACGGCGTCGGGCGGAGCGCCCTCAAGCAGCAACTGCTGCGCGAGCTGTACGGGGAGCGCGGGATAGAGGAGATGCGCGCGGTCAAACGCGCGCTGGATCCTGACTGGAAGCTTGCTCCGGGGGTGTTATTTCCGGAACGATGAACGGGAGGCTCAGCGCGCGGCCGTGAGGAGCCTTAGCCGCGAAGCGCACAAAGACGCTTTTGCCACAAAGGACACAGCGCGGCCAACGCCGCAACCAAACCTTGACACGTCGGCGGCGTTGGCCGCGCTGTGTCTAAAGGACGCTGTCACGCTCGTGACACTAACGCGCCTCTTTGTCACAAAA
>Ga0184637_10001822_pt1 | contig 14055 bp, 12 predicted proteins | sample PLM3_127_b2_FD_133143 | JGI IMG/M metagenome (GOLD analysis project Ga0184637, IMG submission 133143) | Groundwater sediment microbial communities from an aquifer in East River, Colorado, USA - PLM3_127_b2 | ecosystem: Environmental > Terrestrial > Soil > Riparian zone | place: USA: East River...
AGGACACCATCTCCCCGTTGCCGGAGGCGATGCCGCTGTGGAAGAAGTACTTCAGCTCGAACAACCCCTGGGGCGTCTCCACGTACTTGTTGGTGGTGACGCGGCTGATGGTGGACTCGTGCATGCCGATGTCCTCGCCCACGTCGCGCAGGGAGAGGGGGCGGAGGTGGGCGATGCCGCGGTTGAGGAACTCCCGCTGGAACTTCACGATCGACTGGGTCACCTTGCGCAAGGTGCGCTGGCGCTGGTCCACGCTCTTGATGAGCCACATGGCCGAGCGCAGCTTCTGCTCCACGTACTGGCGAGCATCGTCCCCCGAGCTGCGCAGGAGCGACCGATAGAGGGCGTTGACGCGCAGGCGGGGAATGCCCTCCTCGTTGAGCACCACGGTGTACTCGTCGCCCACCTTCTGCACGATCACGTCGGGGGCGATGTAGCGCGTGTCGCTCGCCCCGAAGCTCCGCCCCGGCTTCGGCTCCAGGGCCATGATCTCCTCGATGGCCTCCATGACTCGATCCAGGGGCCGCTTGAGGGCCCGCGCGATGTCGGGATAGCGCCGCTTGCTGAGGGCGTCGAAGTGCTCCTCCACGATCTCGAGGGCCAGAGGATCGGGGGCGGGGTCGGCCCGCAACTGGAGGAGGAGGCACTCGGCCACGGAGCGTGCCGCCACCCCGGGTGGATCGAACCCCTGCACCAGGGTGAGCACCTTCTCGACCTCGCCCGCGGTCACCCCACACCGTCGCGCGATCTCGTCCACGTCCGCGCGCAGGTAGCCGTCCTCGTCGAGGTTGCCGATGATCTCCTCGCCGATTCGGCGCACCGCCGGGTCCTCGGTGGCGAAGCGCAGCTGCTCGTCGAGATAATCGGCGAGCGACGAGACGGTCCGCGCGATGTTCTCGAACGGCAGGTCCTCGTGCTCCTCCTGGGCGACCAGCGAGCGCTCGGGGGCCTCGTCGAACATCACGGCGGTGATGTCGAAGGGCAGCTCCTCCCCTCGACGCTCGTCGACGACTGGCGGCTCATCGCGCGGGGCCGTCTCCAGGCTGGCCGGCTCCGGGGTGGGGCCGGGCGCCTCCCCGGGCCCCGCCTCCGGGCTCTCCGGTGTTTCCTCCAGGAGAGGGTTTTCGAGGAGTTCGCGCTGGACGACCTCCTGCAGCTCGATGGTGGAGAGCTGCAGGAGCTGGATGGCTTGCTGCAGCAACGGGGTCATCACGACCCGTTGGCTCTGCCGCAGGGACAGCCGCGTTTCCATGGCCATGGTCGGGGTGTCCGACGCCCCTAGAGCGCGAACCGGTCGCCCAGGTAGATCTCCCGGGCCCGGGCATTGTTGGCGATCTCCGAGGCCGTCCCGGACACCAAGATCGCCCCGTCGTACATGATGTAGGCGCGGTCGGTGATGGCCAGGGTCTCGCGCACGTTGTGGTCGGTAATGAGGATGCCGATTCCGCGTTCGCGCAGACGGCTGATGATCTCCTGGATGTCGCCGATGGCGATGGGATCGATGCCGGTGAAGGGTTCGTCGAGCATCAGGTACTGCGGCGAGGTCACCAGGGCTCGGGTGATCTCCAGGCGCCGTCGTTCCCCACCCGACAGGGTATAGGCGGGATAGGGCGCCAGGGCCGTCAGATTGAGCTCGGCGAGCAGTTCGCGGGCCCGCTCGCGGCGTTCCGCGGCCGAGACGTCGAGCGTCTCCAGAATGGCGAGGAGGTTCTGCTCCACCGTCAGCTTGCGGAACACCGAGGACTCCTGTGGGAGGTACCCGAGACCCAGCCGGCAGCGCTGGTACATCGGCAGCGCGGTGATCTCCTGCCCTTCCAGGAAGATGCGGCCGCGATCCACGGCGAGCAGTCCGACCATCATGTAGAAGGACGTGGTCTTGCCCGCGCCGTTGGGCCCGAGGAGGCCGACGATCTCCCCCCGCTGGATGTCGAGTGAGACATTGTCGACCACCTTGCGATGCTTGAACCACTTTTCCAGGCCGTGGGCGACCAGTCCTTCCATGACGCGGTCAGTTCTGGCAGGGCGTCGAGGTCTTGGCTGCCGCCCCGTCCGCGCCCGGCCGCCCCTCGTCCCTGGGGAAGAATTGCGCCTTCACGCGTCCTTGCTTGCCGGCCTCCACCACGGCCCGGTCCTCGGACATGTAAAAGTCGATGGTGTCTCCCGTGACCACGTTGTCGTCCTGCCAGACCCTGGCGTTGCCGATGAGGCGGACAAGCTTCTGCGGCTCGAAGTACTCCGCGCGTTGGCCGGTGCCGAACCGACAGTCCTTGGTGACGACCTTCACGTTGCCCGTGGACACGGTGCGCAGGATCCGGTCACCGCGCTCATCCAGGTACACCTCCATGCGATCCGTGTACTGCACGGAGCCGTCCTGGCGCGCCACCACGTTGCCCGTGAAGACCACCAGGTTTTCCTTGCCGAAGCGCTCCATCTTGTCGGCGTCGACGGTCACCGGCTGGCTGCGCTCCTCCGGCTTCTTGGCGGCCGGTGGCCGGGCCGCTCCCCCCGGTGCCTGGGCGGCGGTTGGTCCGGCCATCAGGCTCGCGGCTGCGGCAAGCATGACCAGGACCACGGTCGATCGGTCCCAAACCGTCACGAAGCCGGTCTCTCGAAAGTCGCCCGCACTCGGCCCCCGATCGTGGTGATCTCGTCGGCGACCCGGACATCGAGTCCAGAACCGGTGACCACGCCGCTCGGATGCGTGATCTTCACCGGCGCGTCCGTCCACACGCGCTTGTCTCCGTTGCTCCACCGCAGCACGTCGGTCTCCAGGCGAAGACCGTCGCTGGAGATGAGGACGACATGCCGTCGGATCTCGACGTCATTCCGCGCGTGGAAGAGATCCCCTTCCTCGCCCCGGATCGTCCACGAGCGCTCGGGCTGCTGGACCTCGACGGCAACGTCTCGCAGGCTCGTCCGCCCTTCGCGATCGAAGACCATGGCCTGCTTCGCGGTCAGATGCCACCGGACCTTGCCCGACTCCTCACGGATACTGGCCTCCTTGACGGTGAGATCCGCCGAGGAGGCACCACGACCGGATTCGACGGGAACCGCCTTCCGGTTGGCGAGGAGAATGCCCGCCACCACCATGGTGAACACGGTGACGCCGGCGAGAATCACTGGCGCAATCCGACGCGCTTCTAACCGATACATTTGTGATTTCGGTGCAATTTCGGTACCAGCCTATCACAAGGCGGAACGCGCGAAACCTCAAAATGCGCCTGCCCGGGAACGTCGCGGAGACTCAGACGATCTTGGCGCGCAGGATGTCGTGCAGGTGAATGATCCCACTCGGCCGGCTCTCGTCGTCGACGATGACGAGGCTGGTGATGGCGAAGGCCTCCATCACCTCGAGGGCCTTGGCCGCCAGTTCGTCGGAGGCGATCACCTTGGGATGGCGAGTGGCCACGTCGCCAGCCGCCGTGGCGCAGACATCCACGTCTCCGAGATGCAACCGCCGGAGATCCCCGTCGGTGATGACACCGATCAGGCGCCCGGCTCCGTCCACCACAGTGGTCATCCCGAATCGGCGACGGGTCATCTCGAGAACGACGTCGCGAAGCCCGGCCGCCTCACCGACGATGGGGACCGACTCGCCCGAATGCATCAAGTCCGCAACCCGAAAGAGCGCCCGCCAGCCCAGGGCCCCCCGCGGATGCAGGGCGGCGTAGTCCTCCGGCTTCAGCCCCCGCAGTTCCAGGAGCGCCATGGCCAGGGCGTCGCCCATGGCGAGCGCCGCGGTCGTGCTCGTGGTGGGCACCAGGTTCATGGGGCAGGCTTCCTCGGGCACGCTGATATCGAGCACGACCTCGCTCTGTCGCGCGAGCGTCGACTGCGGCTTGCCCGTCATGAGCACGATGGGCACGCCGATGCGCTTGAGGGGCGGAAGGACGGCGAGCATTTCCTCGGTCTCCCCTGAGTTCGACAGCGCCACGACGACGTCGCCGCGCGCCACCATGCCCAGGTCTCCATGCACGCCTTCGGCGGGATGGAGGAAGTGGGCCGGCGTCCCGGTCGAGGCGAGCGTGGCCGCGATCTTCCGCGCGATGATGCCCGACTTTCCCATGCCCGTCACGATGACCCGCCCCGCGCAGGCGTGGAGCATCTCGACGGCCCGGTCGAACGACGCGTCCAGCTTGGCCACGAGGCCGAGGATTCCCTGCGCCTCCAGCCGCAGTACGCGCTCGGCCGTGGCGCGGGGCGAGGGCGGGCGGCTCACGGAGCGAGCGCCCCGCGAATGGCGAGGATCTCGTCGAGGAGCCTCGGAAGGTCGTCGATGCGCAGCATGTTGGGCCCGTCGGAGAGGGGGCGGCCATCGGGCAGCGTGCGATCGGGGTCTTCGTGCATTTCCATGAACAGGGCGTCGATCCCGAAGGCGACGGCGGCCCGGGCCAGGGCCGGGACGTACTGGCGTTCGCCCCCCGAGCGGTTGCCCGCCGCGCCCGGCAGCTGGACGGAGTGCGTGGCGTCGAAGACCACCGGGTACCCGATCTCCCGCATGTCGGCGAGGGCGCGAAAGTCCACCACGAGGTTGTTATAGCCGAACGACGTGCCTCTCTCGGTCAAGAGGACCTCGGGATTCCCGGTGGACAGGATCTTCTCGACGACATTGCCCATGTCCCGCGGCGCCACGAACTGCCCCTTCTTGACGTTGACCGGTTTGCCCGCGCGTCCCGCGGCGAGCAGGAGGTCGGTCTGCCGGCAGAGGAAGGCCGGGATCTGGAGGACGTCGAGGACCTCCGCCGCCGGCCCGATCTCCGAGATCTGATGTACATCGGAGAGCACGGGCACGCCCACCGCCTCCCGCACGGTCTTGAGGATGCGCAGCCCTTCGGTCAGGCCCGGCCCGCGGTAGCTCTGGACGGATGAGCGGTTGGCCTTGTCATACGACGACTTGTAGATGAACGGCACCCGGCGAGTCGCGGCGATGGCCGTGAGCCTCTCCGCCGTCATGAGAGCGTGTTTCTCGTTCTCGATGGCGCAGGGGCCGCCGATGAGGACGAGCGGCTGGCCGCCGCCGATCCGGATGCCGCCCACCGCGACCTCCCGCGTCGGCCTCACGGATGCGCCTGCTGGGCGAGGGCCGCCGCCACAAAGCCCGCGAACAGCGGATGGGGCTCCCACGGCCGCGATCGGAACTCGGGATGGAACTGCCCGGCCACGAAGTACGGGTGGTCGGGAATCTCGATGATCTCCACGACCTCTTTTTCGGCCCACACCCCGGACACGCGCAAACCGCTCTTCTCCAGGGCCTGGAGGTAGTCGTTGTTGACCTCGTAGCGATGCCGGTGGCGCTCGCGGATGATGCCCTCGCCGTAGAGCCGGGAGACGAGGCTCCCCTCGGCCAGCACGATGGGATAGAGGCCGAGCCGCATGGTGCCCCCCTTGGCCTCGACGGTCCGCTGCTCGGGGAGCAGATCGATCACCCGGTGCGGCGCGGCAGGGTCGAACTCCGAGGAGTTGGCGCCGGCCAGGTCACACATGTGCCGGGCGAACTCGATGACCGCGCACTGCATGCCCAGGCAGATCCCGAAGAACGGCACGCCATGCTCGCGCGCATAGCGGACCGCCGCGATCTTGCCCTCGATCCCGCGGTCCCCGAATCCCCCCGGCACGAGGACGCCGTGCATGGCCTTCAGGTGCGGCGCGGCGCCGTCGCGCTCGATGTGCTCGGCGTCCACCCACGTCACCTCGACCCGCGCGTCGTTGGCGATGCCCCCGTGGGCCAACGCCTCGGTCAGGCTCTTGTATGAGTCCTTGAGCTCGGTGTACTTGCCCACCACGGCGATGCGCGTCTCCTGGCGCGGCGACGTCACGCGCCGCATCACGTCCTCCCAGCGACTGAGGTCGGCAGGGCGCTCGGCGAGCCCGAGGAGCTTCACCACGATGGCGTCCAGGCCCTCGCGGTGGAACACCAGGGGCACCTCATAGATGGAGTCCACGTCCTTGGCGGTGATGACAGCGTCCTCCTCGACGTCGCAGAAGAGGGCGATCTTGGCCTTGATCCCGGGAGGCAGGTAGCGGTCGGTGCGGCAGAGCAGGACGTCGGGCTGGATCCCGATGGCGCGCAGCTCCTTGACCGAGTGCTGGGTCGCCTTGGTCTTCAACTCGGAGGCTGCCTGCATGAAGGGCACCAAGGTGAGGTGCACGTAGATGCAGTTGTCGCGCCCGACGTCCTTCTTGATCTGGCGCACGGCCTCCAGGAATGGCAGGCCTTCGATGTCGCCCACCGTGCCGCCCACCTCCACGATGGCCACCTCGGCAGTGTCGCCCACTCCCCGGATGCACGCCTTGATCTCGTCGGTGATGTGGGGGATCACCTGCACCGTTCGCCCGAGATAGTCGCCGCGCCGCTCCTTCTGGATCACCGAGAAGTACACCTTACCCGTGGTGACGTTGTGGTCGCGGGTGAGGCGGGAGGAGGTGAAGCGCTCGTAGTGACCGAGATCGAGGTCGGTCTCTCCCCCGTCGTCGGTCACGAACACCTCGCCGTGCTGATAGGGGCTCATGGTCCCGGCGTCGACGTTGATGTACGGATCCATCTTCTGGAGCGAGACGCGGAAGCCTCGCGCCTCCAGCAGGGCCCCGATGGCCGCCGAGGCCAGGCCTTTACCCAGCGATGAGACCACTCCCCCCGTCACGAAGATGTATTTCGACGCCACGGCATCCCTCCTTGCCATCCGATCATCCACCTGCCCACCCTGCCCCCGGCGCGCTGGCCCGCCGCCGGACGTGGTGTCTCGCCGCGGCGCGCCCCGGCAAGGTTCGGTCGAGTCGCCCGTCGCGCAACTCCGCCAGCACTCGCCCCACGGCGGGGCCGCGGGGGATTCCGAGGGCGATGACCTCGTCCCCGCTCAGCCACGGCTCCACGGCGGCATCGCGCTCCAGAAAGCGCATCACCGTCCGGCGCACAGCGGTATCCCCGTGAAGCCACAACCAAGCCAGCTCCAGCCCCGCCCGGCCCCGCAGATCCCGCGCGGCCGCGCTTCGCGTGGACGCGGCGCGGAGCCGAGTGAGAAGGAGGCGCGTCCTCTGCAAGACGGCGAGGAGGCGCGATGTGGATTCAGCGTTCACGCTGAGCCGGCGCAGCGCGCCCGCAGCGATCCGCGGCGTCTGGTCGTCGAGGAGGACGAGCAGCAGAAGCTCGACGGGAATCACCGCCAACGCGAGCGTCTGGGACCACGCGAGCGTCGAGCCCAGCCGCCCGAGCCCGGAGGCCGTGGTCGGCGTGTAGCGATAGTCACGATCGAGCAGGCGGAACACATCATCGGTGCCCAGCATGGCGAGCGCCCGCTCCGGCTGCGCCTCGTTCAGGACAAGCTTCAGCTCGGCGATGAGCCGCGCACCGGAGAGGGCATCGAATGGAGCCAGCTCGAGGGCCAACCGACGGCACTCCACCGTCCATGGATCGGGGGTGAGGCCGAGCCGGGCCGCGTAGCGCGCCGCGCGGAACAGACGGGTAGGATCCTCCACGAAGGACAGCGGATGCAGCACGCGCAGTCGCCGCTCCTGCACGTCGCGGCGCCCTCCGAGCGGGTCGACCAGACAGAACGACTCCGAGGACAACTCCGCGGCCATGGCGTTCACCGTGAAGTCGCGACGGTGCAGGTCGCCGTCGATCGTCGCCGGGCGCACATGGGGCAGGGCTCCCGGCACCTCGTACGACTCGGCGCGTGCCGTGGCGACGTCGACCCGGCGCCCCCCGGGGTCCACCATGGAGGCGGTGAGAAACCGGCGGTGCTCGACGAGCTTCCCGCCTGTCTCCGCGGCGAGCAAGCGGGCGACCGCCAGGCCATCGCCATCCACCACCACGTCGAGATCGCGCCGATCATTCGGGATCTCGCCTCGAACGGCGTCACGCACCACGCCGCCGACCGCGAAGGCCCGGCTCCCTTGCCCCTCGGCGAGACGGGCGACACGCCGGAGCAGTCGGTGGGCTGTCTGATCCAGCGCCGCGCCCAGACGCGGTGCGAGCGACAGGCCCATCGCTCTGGCTCCCTCTGGCCCGGGCGGAGCCACCGCGCCCATCGATGTCGTCCCCTCGCGGATCAGCACCAGCGGTGCGCCGCGTGCGAGCTCACGGCGCACCGTGATCTCGCTGGTGCCGGCGTCGACGACGGGAATTGCCCGCGCCACGCGCGCCGCGGGCAGGCCGCCCAGTCCCAGCGCAGCCGCCCGACGCAGGTCCTCGCGCAAGACAACCCGAGCATCGCGCGGCGCGACGAAACCCGTCAGATCGAGCCGCGTGGCGCGAAGGAGCTCGTCGTCCACGCGTGCGCGTGGGGCCAGTGAACCGAGCGCCGTGTTGACGAGGTCGCCCGCCGAAATCCTGACGTGCGGATAGGTGTGTCCGCGTCGGGCCATACTCAGGCCTCGCCCCGGCCGCTCGAACGCGGAGAGCGCCCGACAGTCGGAGAGACACCGGCGAGAGCGGTGAGATTCGTGGTCCGTCGGCGGGGCGATCGCTCACGAGTCGTCGGGCAACCGTCGAACACAGCGAGCACAGCGGATTATATCAACCGCGCCCCCGTGGCAGCAAGGTACGAGTGACGGACCCGAGCTCGGGCGCGCCCAGCCACCACGCGGCCACGCCGAAGGCCATCGTACCCACGGCGATGGTGGACACGAGCCAGCCGATATCGACGGCCAGGCTCGGCCCAGGAGGCCAGAGCCACCGCGCGCCTTCGCACAGCGCGGCCAGCGGAATCGAGGCGACACAAGTGCGAACGATGCTCCGCAGAAGCGCGGTGCCGCCGATCGGGCCAAGACGGCCGCGGGCTGCCCACACGAGGCCCGCCAGGTTGACGTAGGCGGCGAACGACGCCGCCGCGGCCAGACCGGCATGCCCAAACGGATGCATCAGGACGACCGCCGCGACGATGTTGACCGCGACGGCGAGCACACCGAACCGCACCGCCACCGCCGGCTCCCGGAGGGCATAGAACGTCTGGGCGGCAATGCGTGCTCCCGCGATGCCGGTCAAGCCGACGGCGAACCACAGCAGGGCCTCCGCCGTGGCCCCGGTGTCCACCGCGGTGAAGCGGCCGCGCTCGAAGAGCACGCGGATGATGGGCGTGCGCAGCAGGGTCAGGCCGACGGTGGCGGGAATGCTGACGAACACCGACATGCGCAGGGCGAAGCCCAGGGTCGCGGCCAGGCCCTGCCGATCGCCCCCCGCCGCCTGGCGGGCCATGGACGGGAGCGCCGCCGAGGCCAGCGCAATGCCAAAGATGCCCAGCGGGAACTCCATCACACGGTCGGCGTAGTACAGGAACGAGATGCTGCCCGGGACGAGGAGCGACGCCAGCAGGGTGATGACGAACACGTTGACCTGGACGGCGGCCAGTCCGAGTACGGAGGGCAGGAGCAGGCGTGCCACCTGCCCCACCGCGGCGTGGGTGATCTCGCGGGACGGAGCCACGAGGTATCCGCTCCGATGCAGGTCCGGCAGCTGCACGAGGAGCTGACCCAGTCCCCCGAGCACGACGCCGATGGCCAGCGACAGGATGGGCGGACTCACGTGCCCGCTAAGCAGGAGCACGCACAGGATCATGCCCACGTTCTGCACGGCCGGGGCGACCGCGGGTGCGAAGAAACGGCCATGGGCGTTGAGCGCCCCCATGGCGAAGGCGCTCAGCCCGACCAGGGTGAGGTAGGGAAACATGACCCGCGCGAGCAGCGAGGCAAGCGCTTGCTGTCCCGGATCGCGCGCGAAGCCCGGTGCCATCACGCGCACGATCCACGGGGTGAGGGCAAGGCCAAGCACGGTCGCCACCGAGAGCACGAGAACGGTGGCTCCAAGTACGGCGCGGAGCATTCGCACGGTCTCGTGGCGACTTCGCTGCGTCACGTACCCCGTGACGACGGGAATCACGGCCGCGGACAGCGCGCCCTCGCCGAGCAACCGCCGCAGCATGTTGGGGATCCGGTAGGCCACGAAGAAGGCGTCCGTGGTCATCCCGGCCCCGAAGGCGAGGGCGACCACCATGTCGCGGACGAAACCGAGGATCCGGCTGAGGAGGGTCGCGCTTCCAACACTGGCGAGCGCGCGCAGGATCTGGCGCTCGACGCCGGGGCCGTCGCTCACCTTGCAATTCCGGGGTCGATGCGGCACGATGATGCGTCGATTCCTCGCCGACGGCGATACACGCGGCGCGCGCGATACCGAGGAGGACCCATCAGGTGGCCAACACGAAGTCGGCAGTCAAGCGGATGCGTCAGAACGAGCGCCGCCGGGTGCGCAACCGGGCGCTGCGCTCCAAGCTGCGCACCACGGTCAAGACCGCGCGTGCGGCGGGAGCCGAACCGGGCACGGACCGAACCGCGCGTGCGGCGGGAGCCGAACCGGGCACGGACCGGACCGCGCTGGTGGCGGAGGCCATCCGCACGCTCGACAAGGCGGTCACCAAGGGCGTCATTCACCGCAATACGGCCGCCCGAAAGAAGTCTGCGCTCGCCCGCAGCCTCGCCCCAGCGCGCTAGCGCCCCGCCGCAGCCTTGCCCCAGCGCGCTAGCGCCCCGCCGCATCCCGCCTCTCTCCCAGATCCTGGATCAGCCTGCGGGCCGCCTGGGTCAAGCGCTCCCCGGACCCCGGGCCGTACAGGGTGCCGCACCCGACGTAACTCGGCGTGTCGTACGCGGCCACGGTGACGAAGTACCCGAGGTAGTCATTGGACACGCCAGCCACGAAGCCGTACTCGAATCGAGCGCGGGCGGCCGCCTCTTTGATCTGCTGCCCCAGCGCTGACTGAAGCTCGCCGGGAAAGACCACCCAGACCATGTCGCCGAGGGCGACCGCGCTCAGCTCGGCGTCGATCGGCATGGCCCAGCCGAGCGGGATCGTCAGCCCGCGCGGGATCAGCTGCCCCAGGCAGTTTCGCAGCGAGACAAAGGGCGCGTGAAGGCTCACACGCATGGCCCGCGTCGTGATGGGCACCGCGCGCACCTCCTGGCTCTGCCGCCAGCCCTCGCGGATCACCGAGGCCAGCTCCGCCCCGACCTCCCGCACGGCCGCCTGTCCGTGGCGTCGCGGACTCACGTCGCCCACCGCGCCATTCACGAACAACACGGGCACCCGCAGTTCGCGCTCCAGGATCGCCGAGGCGGCCCCCATCACGTCTCCGGAGAAGCGCAGGGTCCCGGCGCCGAGCATGGTGCCGTGTATCGCGTAGTTCCACACGAGGGCCAGCGCCGGCCCGTCGGCCGCGACGAGTCTCAAGCCCAGGATCTCTCGGTCCACGGGAAGGCCGAGCCGCCCCGTCGTCACGTCCGGGCCCTCCCGGGCGAACGCCGCGATCCGGGCGGGCACCTTGGCGGCCTCGGCCCGGGTGATGGCCTGCACGACGGCCGTCACCAAGGTCGACCGTACGGCGGTGTTGAGCCGGTCCACGGCGAGGAAGGCCCAGACACCGGAATGGGCAAACGCGCCCGGCCCCGAGTGCGTGTGGGATGCGGAGATGATGAGGCGGGCCGGCGATACGCCGGCCGCGCGGAGCTTCTCGGCCACCTCTTGCGTGAAGCTGCGATCCACAGCCACCAGGTCCACCGTGGCCCACGCCACCCGTGTCCCACGGCTCTCCACGACGACGGCCCGGGCGAACAAAGGATCGAGGGTGCCCTCGGACGGCTTGAACCAGAAGGCGTACGGGTAGATGCCCAGAACGTCGGGGAACAGCAGGCGCCTGACCAGGCTTCCATACCCTGCGAGAGGAGCGCCGGCCGGCGGCACCAGCGAAACCGTCGCCGCGCCGGCCACCACGCATGACGCACACGAGGCGGCGTCCGAGACGGAGGCGGCACCGAAGACGAGCAGCGCACCCAGACTCAGCCCCCGGATCACCGCCCACACAGCGCGACCACCAAGGTCGTCAGCTCCGCGCGAGCCTCTCCGCCCGACTTCAGCCGGCGCTCGACCTCCCAGCACCGCCGCAGCCGGGCCGCAGCCGCCTCTGGCGCCTCGGTCGACGCCGCGGCGTACTGCTGCACCACGGGCACCGGGCGGCGCAGGGTGCGCGCGATCTGCTCCACGCTCTGTCCCCGCCGGGACCACTCTTGGATGGTCCACGCCGTCCGCACCTCGCGGGTGAGCAGCGCGAGGAGCAACATCGGCTCCTCGGTGGCGAGGAGCGACTCGAGCGTGCGCACGGCCAGCGCGACGTCGTGGCGCTCGACCGCGCGCGTGAGATCGAAGACGCCACTCGCCCGGCGTTCGCCGACTACGGCGGTGACGTCCTTCACCCCGACCGACTGGTTCTGCGGTCCTCCGGCCAGCGCGGCCTTTCGGACTTCCCCGAGCAGGGCTCCGCCGTCGTCTCCCACCCACTGGACGAGGAGGCGCGCCGCCTCGTCGGTCACCGTCAGGCCCTCGACGGCGGCGCGCCGCCTTAGCCACTGCTCGAGCGCTCCGCCCTGACGGCTCGGCAGGGCGATCACCGCCGCGGAGGGCACCACGCCGAGGAGCCAGTGATCCCGCCGATCGCGCGACGCCGTGAGCGCGTCGTCCGCGAGAAGCAGCAGACAGGCGCCCGGATTGGGAGTCGCACAGTACTCCATCAGGATCTCGCTTCCCTTGGCGGACAGCGCCTGGCCATGACGAACGGCGACGAGGCGCACGAGTGCCGCGACGGGAAGAGTCATGGCGGACTGGACGATCGTCGCCACGGTCACCTCACGCCCGTCGAGCACCTCGCGATCGAAGACGGCGGCGCTGGGATCGCGGAAGAGGCCACGCGACACGGCGGCCAGCGCGTCGTCGAGGAGCTGGCCGTCGCCGCCGTGGAGCAGGGCCACGGGTGGGGGCTGGCCGTTCTCCGCCCGACGGAGGAACGCGTCCAGGTCCAGAGGCGGAGTTCGCGCGGGCCCCGCCGCGCTCAGAAGGGATCGACGGCGCGCGCCACGATGTCGCGGGCCAGGATGGTCGCGACGGGCACGATGGCGGCGTCCTGTCGGGCGATGGTGTCGGCCACCACCGGCGCCGCCAGATAGTCCACTCTTTCTTGTAGTCCGCGCTGCTCGAAGAGCATGACTCCGCGCCGCACGTCGCGGAAGCGGACGTCGACGGTGACGAAGAGCCGGTACTGCTGCGGGTTGGCGTTGGAGTCGAAGGCGAGCACCGTCACCTGGTAGTTGATGATCTCGCCTTCGAGGATGGCGTCGGCGTCGGCCGGGGAGACGACCTTGAGTCGGCCGTCGTTGGCGAAGGCATTGGCGACGGCGGCGGTCAACGGGGCCTCGATGTTGGGCCATTGGGTGCGGTTGGCGAAGACGGGCACAGCCACCGTCCGGATGTGGTCGGGAAGCGTCCCGCGCCAGGAGTACCCACAGCCCGAGCCCAGGGCGAGCAGGGCCAGTGCGACCAGCGCGCCCCGCCGGGTCATGCGGCCGTGACGATGTTGACGAGTCGGTTGGGCACCACCACGACCCGCTCCACCCGGCGCCCCGCCAACCAGGGGCGAACGCGATCGTCGTCGAGCGCGCGCGCCCGGACCACCGTCTCCCCCGCGTCGACCTCCAGGGTGAGGCGGCCCCGCACCTTTCCGTCGACCTGCACGACGACGGTCACGTCGTCCTTGACGAGCGCGGCGGCGTCGGCCACCGGCCAGGGTCGGGTGAAGATGCTCTCCTCGTGGCCGAGCTGCGACCACAGCTCCTCGGCCAGGTGAGGACTGAAGGGACCGAGCAGCAAGAGCACCGTCTCCACCGCCTCCCGCAGGAGCGCCCGGCGCTCCGCGGAGGGCACGTCGGTGTCGGGAGCACCCGAGGCGGCATCGAACGCGTGGAGGGCGTTCACCAGTTCCATGATGGCGCTGATGGCGGTGTTGAAGTGGAAGTCGCGGTCGAGGTCGTCGGTGACGCGCGAGATCGTCTCGTGGATAACACGGCGAACGGCGCGGCCCGCCTCGCTCAGCGCCGGGACGGCGGTCGCCCCCGCGCGAATCGGGGAGCCATCGGGGGGGCGAGGCGCCCCCCCGATCTCTTGAACCCGACCTATCACGAACCGCCACACCCGGTTCAAAAAGCGCGAGGCGCCCTCCACGCCGTGGTCATTCCAGTCGA
>Ga0184637_10001823_pt1 | contig 14053 bp, 11 predicted proteins | sample PLM3_127_b2_FD_133143 | JGI IMG/M metagenome (GOLD analysis project Ga0184637, IMG submission 133143) | Groundwater sediment microbial communities from an aquifer in East River, Colorado, USA - PLM3_127_b2 | ecosystem: Environmental > Terrestrial > Soil > Riparian zone | place: USA: East River...
GGATGCGGCTGATCAGTTCGGTCAGCCGCGCGCGATCCTCGTCGCCGATGCCGGCCAGCGCCACTTCGCGCGTCTCGGCGCCCAGCGCGCGCAACTGCTCCAGCAGCGGTGTCGCGTCCGGCCCCAGGAACAGCAGGCGGGCGCGGCGATCCGTCGGGTCGGTGCGCCGCTCGACCAGGCCGGAGGATTCCAGCCGGTCGATGACGCGGGCCAAGGTGATGGGTTCGACCTCCAGCACGTCCGCCAGCGCCGCCTGGTTGCAGCCTTCATTGCGGGCCAGATGGAACAGGGTCTGCCACTGCGCGCGGGTGAGCCCCAGCGACCGTGCCCGCCGCTCGAAGTCGCGCTTCAGCAGCCGCGCCGCGTCATGCAGCAGAAATCCGATGGTCTCGTTGCAGCGTTTCATAGTCCGCTCAAAATTCGCTAGGCGCACATATAATAAGCACGCTTACTAATTTCAAGTGGTGATTATCATATTGAAAACACTGCGAAATATTCGGAGCAGTGATTTAGTCGCGCGCCTGAAGCTGCCTCTGGCCCCGCGCCAGCAACTGGCCGTAGGTGGCGCTGTCGATATTGGCGCCGCAGATGATGAGGCAGACCCGCTTGCCGGCCAGGCGGTCGCGTAAGGGACCCATCAGCGCCGCCGTGGCGGCTGCGGCGGCCGGCTCCACCGCCAGCCGCGCCTCCGCTTGTAGCAAGGCCAGCGCCACGCAGATGGCATCGTCATCGACCAGGACCACATCGTCGAGATGCGCCCGCGCCAGTCCGAAGCTATAGGGCAGCGCCATGGGCGGGGCGAGGGAATCGGCGATGGTGTCGATGCGGTCCAGCTTGACCGGCGCGCCTTCATCAAAGCTGCGGCGCATGCTGGCGGCGCCGGTCGGCTCCACGCCATAGACCGCACAATCGGGCCGCAGCAGTTTGATGGCGCGCGCGGCACCCGAGGCAAGCCCGCCGCCGCCCACGGCGACCACGACGGCATCGAGGTCGGGCGCATCGTCGGCAATCTCGGTACCCAAAGTGCCGGTGCCCAGCGCGACGTTGCGGCCGTCGAACGGGTGGATGAAGGTCAGGCCTTCTTCCTTCACCAGCCGGTCGGCGATGGCGAAGGCCTCGGGGCCGGTGCCGGCAATGGTGATCTCCGCGCCCAGATCGCGCGCCATGGCCAGGCGCAGCGGATTGGCGCTTTTCAGGATCACGATCCTGGCCGGGACGCCGATCGCCTTGGCGGCGAAGGCGGCGGCGATGGCGTGATTGCCGGCGCTGACCGCGGTGATGCCGCGCGCCTTCTGCTCCGGTGTCAGCGACAAGGCCCAGGTCAGCGCGCCGCGCGCCTTGAAGGTGCCGGTGACCTGGAACAGCTCCAGCTTCAGATGGAGATGCGTCTCCGGCCCCAGCAGCCGCGCCAGGGTCGGCGAAGCCCAAGGCAGCAGCGGCGTGCGCACGATGTGTGGCGCCAGCAGCCGGGCGGTGTCGCGGATGTCCTGGAGGCTCGGCCAATCTGCGGTCACGAAAGCACCCTTTGTTCGCCCAATGCTCTACCCGTAGACCAGGCGATTGCGCACTTCATAGAGGTCGTAGAAAAAGCGTTGCTCGAGCGCGCGCTTGAGAAAGGCGACGCCGCTCGACCCGCCGGTACCGGGCTGATGGCCGATCACGCGCTCGACCGCCGACATGTGATCGAAGCGCCAGCGCTGGAACAGCCCCTCCATGTCCATCAGCTTCTCGCCGAGATCATAGAGATCCCAGTGGTCGCGCGGATTGCGATAGACCTTCAGCCAGGCATCGACCGCCGCCGCGTGTCCGGTGAAGGGCTGTCGCCAGTCGCGCTCCAGCAATGCGGCGGGCAGCTCGAAGCCGCGCCGCGCCAGCAGGCGCAGCACTTCGTCATAAAGCGACGGCTCGCCGAGCGCCGCTTCCAGCCGCGCCAAGACGGCGGGATCGTGACGATGCACGTCGAGATACGACGCATCCTTGTTGCCGAGGATGTATTCGACCAGGCGATAGCCCCAGCTCTGGAATCCCGAGGAGCTGCCCAGCGCATCGCGAAACTCCAGATAGTCCGCTGGGGTCATGGTGTTCAGCACCTTCCAGGCGGCGATCAACTGCTCCTGCACCGCCTTGACGCGGGCGAAGTGCTTCAGCGCCTGGGGCAACGCGTCGCCGGCGATCTCGCGCCGCGCCTCGACCAGCTCATGATGCATCAGCTTCAGCCACAGCTCGCTCACCTGGTGGATGACGATGAACAGGAGCTCGTCGCGCTGCGGCGGGTCGTGCAGCGTGCGCTGCAGGTTCAGCAGCGTGTCGAGCTGCAGGAAATCCGAATAGGTGGTGCGGTCCGCAGTCATGTCTTACCAGGTCATGTCTGGTGCGGGGTGATGGCCTTCAGCTCCTTGGCGATCTCCCGCCGGCAGGCGGCGAGGTCGAAATCGCCCTGCAGCGCCATGAAGAAACCCTCGGAGGCGCTCAGATAGCGCGCCAGGCGCAGATCGGTGTCGGCAGTGATGCCGCGCTTGCCCGCGAGCACTTCCTTGATCCGCCGCGCCGGCACGTCGATGGCCTTGGCCAAGGTCTCGGCGGAAATGCCCCTGGCCTCCAGGAATTCGGAGGCGAGGATCTCGCCCGGATGCGGATGTGTGATCTCTGCCTGTTTCGCCGCTTTCGCCATGTGTCCCCCCAACAATGCGGGGTCCAATCTAAAGCCCCATCAGCCCGCGTGCAAAGACATCGGCATCGAAGGGACGCAGGTCTTCGGCGGTTTCGCCGACGCCCACAGCATGGACCGGCAGCTTGAACTTCTCCGCCAGCGCCACCAGCACGCCGCCTTTGGCGGAGCCATCGAGCTTGGTGACGATCAGGCCGGTCACGTCGCACATGGCCTTGAAAATCTCGACCTGGGAATGGGCGTTCTGTCCGGTGGTCGCGTCCAGCACCAGCAGCACGTCGTGCGGCGCTTCCGCGTCCAATTTGCGGATGACGCGCAGGATCTTCTGCAGCTCCGCCATCAAGTCGGTCTTGTTCTGTAGTCTTCCGGCCGTGTCGATCAGCAGCAGATCGGCGCCCTGTTCGCGAGCTGCCGCCAGCGCGTCATAGGCAAGGCCGGCGGCGTCGGCGCCGGTTTCGCGCGCGATGACGGTCACACCGGCGCGGTCGCCCCAGATCTTGAGCTGTTCCACCGCCGCGGCGCGGAAGGTGTCGCCGGCCGCCAGCATCACCTTTTTGCCGGCGCGCTTGTAGTTTTGTGCCAGCTTGCCGATAGTGGTGGTCTTGCCGGAGCCGTTGACGCCGATGACCAGCACCACATGCGGCTTGCGCGCGCTCAAAGTCAGCGGCCGCGCCACCGGTTTCAGGATCGTGGCGATCTCGGCGGCGAAGATCTCGCGCACTTCCTGTTCGGTGATCTCCTTGTCGAAGCGGTCCTTGGCCAGCGCCTGGGTCAGGCGCGCCGCCGTCGCCGGTCCCAGATCGGCGGCGATCAGCGCGTCTTCCAGTTCGCCGAGCAGCTCGCGGTCGAGCTTCTTCTTGGTGAAGAGGCCGCTGATGCCGCCGGTGATCTTGGTGGAGGTGCGTGACAGGCCGCTCTTCAGGCGCTGGAACCAGCCGCGCTTGTCGTTCTCGCCGTTCTCGAAGGTCATGCGGCGGCGATCAGGTGTTCGTTGGTGGCCGCGGTGACGCGAGCTTCGAGGATGGCCCCGGCCGGCGCCGCATGCACCAGCCGGACGGGCGCGAAATGGTCGTTATGGCCGAAGGCCGCGCCGCTTTCGCTGCGCTCGACCAGCAGGCGCGTCGCCGCGCCGACTTTGCTGGCCAGATAGCGGCCGAGCGCCGCTTCGCCGGCGGCGCGCAGGCGGGCCGCGCGTTCCTTGCGCAGAGTGCCGTTGAGCTGCGGCATCTTCGCCGCCGGTGTCCCGATCCGGGCGGAAAAGGGGAAGACATGCAGGAAGGTGAGGCCGCATTCCTCGATCAGCGCCAGCGAGTTGGCGAACATCGCCTCGCTCTCGGTCGGGAAGCCGGCGATCAGATCGGCGCCGAACACGATATCGGGGCGCAAATCCCGCGCCTCGGCGCAGAAGGCGATCGCGTCGGAGCGCAGATGCCGGCGCTTCATGCGCTTCAGGATCATGTCGTCGCCCGCCTGCAGGCTCAAATGAAGATGCGGCATGAGCCTGGGCTCTTCCGCGATCAGGCGCTTCAGATCGGCATCGATCTCGACCACGTCGATGGAGCTGAGGCGAAGCCGCGGCAGATCGGGCACCAGCGCCAGCAAACGCCGGCACAATTGGCCGAGGTGGGGCTGGCCGGGCAGATCGGCGCCATAGCCGGTGATGTCGACGCCGGTCAACACCACTTCCTTGACGCCGTTCTCGACCAGCGTGCGCACCTGCGCCACCACCTCGCCCAGCGGCACCGAGCGGTTGTTGCCGCGGCCGAAGGGGATGATGCAGAAGGTGCAGCGATGGTCGCAGCCCTGCTGGATCTCGACAAAGGCCCGCGTGCGCTCCGCATAGCCGGAGATCAGATGGCCGGCGGTCTCTTTGACCCCCATGATGTCGGCGACGGAAACGCGCGGGGCTTCGCCGCCGCCGAGGGCGAAGAAGCTTTCCGCCTTCAGCTTCTCCTCATTGCCGATCAGATGATCGATTTCCGGCATGGCCGCATAGCGGTCGGGCGCGATCTGTACGGCGCAACCGGTGGCGATGATGCGGGCTTGCGGATTCTCGCGCCGGGCCTTGCGGATCGCTTGGCGCGCCTGGCGCTCGGCCTCGGCGGTGACGGCGCAGGTATTGACGATGATGGCATTGTCGAGCCCGGCGGCGCGGGCATGGCCGCGCATCACCTCGGTCTCGAAGGCGTTCAGCCGGCAGCCGAAGGTGATGAGCTTCGGATCGCTGGGGGCTTCAGGCAACTTCCCGCTCCATCTCGCCGCCATCGATTTTGCCGCCATCGATCTTGCCGAGGTCGATCTCGCCGCGGAAACTCTCGGCCCAGCCGCCGGTCATGCGCACATGATTGTCGGCCAGCCAGTCGATGACCAGCTCGCCGCCATCCAGCACGATGGTCGCGCTGCGTCCGGTCAGCTTGCGCCGCGCCGCCGCGACCAAAGTGGCGCAGGCGCCGCTGCCGCAGGCCTGGGTGATGCCGGCGCCACGCTCCCACACCCGCATGCGGATGCGCCCGGGTGAGATCAATTGCGCCACTTCGATATTGGCGCGCTCGGGGAACAGCTTGTGGCGCTCCAGCACGGGGCCGAGGCTGCCCAGGTCGATCTGTTCCGCGTTGGCGACGAAGAACACGGCATGCGGGTTGCCGACATTCACGCCAACCGGATCGCTCAATGGGCCGAGGCTGAGGGGCAGATGCAGCGTGTCGCAGGCTTCCGACACCGGGACTTCGCGCCAATCCAGCTTCACCACGCCCATATCGACGGCGACGCGGTTGCCGTCGATCGCCTCGGCGTCGAGCAGGCCGGAGATCGTCTCGACGATCACATGGCGCGAGCTTTTCTCCGCCATGATCTTGGCGGCGACGCAGCGCGTGGCATTGCCGCAGGCGCCGGCCTCGCCGCCGTCGGGATTGTGGATGCGCATGAAAACGTCGGCCAGCCGGTCGCGCGGCGGCTCCAGCACGATCAACTGGTCGCAGCCGATGCCGCGCCGGCGGTCGGCGATCCATTGCCGCCGCGACAGGGACAGGGGGATGGCGCGATCGCGCGCGTCGATCACGACAAAGTCGTTGCCCAGCCCATGCATCTTCTGAAACGGCAGCGCCGTCATGCCGGATCCTCGAATTTCCGCTTCGTTGGCCGGTCACCGCCCGACCAGCCGGCTGGTATATGCGCCGTGGGGCCGATTTCGTCCATAGGTGCGGGCGCACAGCACCCATTCCGGGCCAAAGACCAATGGGGCCCCATGGGTTGACGGGACCCCGCCCCGGCTCTATAACCCGCCGCCGAAATCGGCCGAACGATACGGATCATTTTCTCATGGCTCATCATAAATCAGCGGAAAAGCGCATCCGCCAGACCCCCAAGCGGACGCAGCGCAATCGCGCGCGGGTCAGCCGCATCAAGACCGAGGTCAAGAAGGCGGAAACCGCCATCGCCTCCGGCGACAAGGCGGCGGCTTTGGCGGCGCTGAAGGCGGCGCAGCCGGAAATGGCGCGCGGCGTGGCCAAGGGCGTGATGCACCGCAATACGGTGGCGCGCAAGATGTCACGCCTGACCAAGCGCCTGAAGGCGCTGGGCTAAGACCGGCGACCGGTCGGCCGCTGGGGTAACGCATCAGCGTTCCCTCTTAAGTCCCCGCAAGAATTCAGCATCGCCGTCGAGGCAATCGGCGGCGATCTGCTTTTGCGCCGTCAGGTTCCGCAATTGCGCCACTCTGCGTTGCGGTCGCTCCGCTCCGATTCTGTGACCTTGCCGCCACAGTTGGAGGGAGCAAAATCCTTGGAGCCCGCCCGACCGACTCGAAGCTGTTGCGCCCGTCGAGAACAGCGCGTTAGAGTTATCCCCAGCCGAAAAACAGGGATGCCGCGCTTTGGCAAGGCAGTCCGGCTAGGGACAATAACTTAAAAAAAACAGTAAGATATGCCGCACATCAAGACGTTAACGCCGGCTCTTCAGACAAGCGCTGGGGCGCTTGGCTTCGCAATGCCCTATGGCTGGGCAAGGCGCTTCCATCGCCGTGCTTGTGGCGCTCGTGCCACAGCGTCGCCGCGAGGTCGCGGGCCTCGGTCGCGTGACCGGGCGGTCTCCTCCCGATCTCGATATTCCCTCGATTATTGGTTGTGCCCTAGAGGCGCCGGGTCTGCCTGAATTCCACGGCTGATCCGGCGGAACGGACTGTGTCGGACAAGATTCCGCGACGGTCGCTCATAGGTTGAAGCCCGTGCCGCCGGCGAACCGGGCGGCGGCATAAGGCGGGCGGAAGTTAATGGATTTCGTAGGGCAGGTGGCGGCATGAGCTACGCGGGGGACGTATCGCCAAGCGAGGCCTGGGACGTGCTCGGCAAGGATCAGAAAGCCGTCCTGATCGACGTGCGGACGATTCCGGAATGGGCGTATGTCGGCGTCCCCGATCTCCGACCGCTGGGCAAGAAGGCCGGCTTCATCTGCTGGCAGCTCTATCCGCAAATGCAGGTCGACGGCGAATTCGTCGCCCGGGCCGAACAGTTTCTCGGCGGCGACAGGTCCGCGCCGGTGTTTTTCATCTGCCGCAGCGGCGTCCGGTCGCGCGCCGCGGCGATCGCCGTCACGGCGGCCGGCTATGAGCGCTGCTACAACATCGCCGGCGGCTTCGAGGGCGATGTCGACGGCGAAGGCCATCGTGGCAAGAGCAACGGCTGGAAGGCCAGCAATCTTCCCTGGGTGCAGCAATGACCGTGCGCACGCCAGACCATCGGGGGTGGGGAATGATCGAAATGCAAGGCGATTCGATGCTGAACGCGCAATGGGCGCGCGTGCGCGGCCGTCTGCGCGCCGAGTTCGGCGAGGCGACGTTCCGCTCCTGGCTGAAGCCGCTGACCTTGGCCGGCAAGCGCGGCCCCGATCTGCGCGTCGCGGTGCCGTCGCGCTTCATGCGCGATTGGGTGGCCACCCACTACGCCGACCGCCTGAAAGCGCTGTGGAGTTCGGAGAACCCGGAGATCCGCACGGTCGAAGTGATCGTCGACGCGGCGCGGCCGAAGGAAGACGCCGCCGCGGACGGCGCTTTGGTGGAAGACGAGGCGCCGATAGCGCCGGCAGCGCCCCATGTCGTGGCCTCGCGCGATGATGACAGCGTCGAAAGCGTCTCGGCACCCCTCGACCCGCGATTGACGTTCGAGAATTTCGTCGTCGGCAAGTCGAACGAGTTGGCCCATGCGGCGGCCCTGCGCGTGGCCGACGCCGACAGCGTGCCGTTCAATCCGCTGTTCCTCTATGGCGGCGTGGGCCTGGGCAAGACGCATCTGATGCACGCCATCGCCTGGCACATCCGCACGCGCAAGCCGGACAAGAAGGTGATCTATCTGTCCGCGGAAAAGTTCATGTACCAGTTCATCCGCGCGCTCCGGAACAAGAGCACCATGTCGTTCAAGGAGCTGTTCCGCTCGGTCGACATCCTGATGGTCGATGACGTGCAATTCATCATCGGCAAGGAATCGACCCAGGAAGAGTTCTTCCACACCTTCAACGCGCTGGCCGACCAGAACCGCCAGGTCGTGCTCTCGGCCGACAAGTCGCCCTCGGATCTCGAGGGGCTGGAGGAGCGCATGCGCTCCCGCCTCGGCTGGGGCCTGGTCGCCGACATCCATCCGACGACCTACGAATTGCGCCTCGGCATTCTGCAGACGCGGGTCGAGCAGACGGGCGTCAACATCCCGCACAAGGTCCTGGAATTCCTGGCGCACCGCATCTCTTCCAACGTGCGCGAGCTGGAAGGGGCGCTGACCCGCATCACCGCGCATGCGACCCTGGTCGGCCGGCCGGTCACCCTGGAATCGGCGCAGGAGTTGCTGCGCGACCTGCTGCGCGCCAACGACCGGCGCGTCACCATCGAAGAGATCCAGAAGCGCGTCGCCGAGCATTTCAACATCAAGCTGGCCGACATGCAGTCGCCGCGCCGCGCCCGTTCGGTCGCCCGGCCGCGCCAGATCGCAATGTTCCTGGCCAAGCAATTGACCACCCGCTCGCTGCCGGAAATCGGCCGCAAATTCGGCGGCCGCGACCACACCACGGTGATGCACGCGGTGAAGAAGGTCGAGGAGCTGAGCGCCGCCGATCTCGGCTTTGCCGAGGATGTCGATCTGCTGAAGCGCATGCTGGATAGCTGATTCCCCGACCGATTTTTTGGGGGTCGCGCAGGCGGTTCCGGAACCTGATTCTTGGGGGCGTAGGTGCCCAGGGGAATTTAGGGGGAAAGGGACGGCCGGCAGGCGGGACTGAACCGCCGCCGGCCGTTTCCGTCGGCGGCCTTACCATCCGGGCCGGAAAGGCCGTTTTGGCGCGCCTGGAGGGCCTTCAGGGGCCGGCCCCGGGCTGATTTGGCTGTTGCTTCCCGCCGAGCCTGATATAATCCCTGACTTGCTGAAACATGGCTCTGATTCGGGCTGTTCCACCGGGTTTCTCCGGGCATTCCAGCAAGGCAAAAAGCAGCGATCGGAGCGGCCGGGCGGCACCTGCTTCCCGCCCCCGTGGAACCGGTCGCGACGCTGGTGCGAAGCCGACGAAGGCAGGCGCACCGCGGGGGTATTCTGGATTTGATGGGGTGGCGAGGACCATGAAACTGACGATCGAGCGGGCGGCTCTGTTGAAGTCCCTGGGACACGTGCAAAGCGTCGTAGAGCGCCGCAATACCATTCCCATCCTCAGCAACGTCCTGGTGGAAGCGAAAGGCGACCGGGTCAGCCTGACGGCGACCGACATGGATCTGGCGATCGTCGAGCATACGGCGGCCGAGGTGGGCTTGCCGGGTGCGGCGACCGTGCCGGCGCACATGCTCTACGACATCGTGCGCAAGCTGCCCGAAGGGGCGCAGGTGCAGCTTGAGCTGGCCGGCGACGGCGGCCAGATGGCGATCCGCGCCGGCCGCTCGCGCTTCACCCTGCAAACCCTGCCCAAAGAGGATTTCCCCTCCACCGCCTCCGGCGACCTGACGCATCGCTTTCCGCTCTCCGCGGTCGATCTCAGGAGTCTCATCGACCATACGCGCTTCGCCATCTCGACCGAGGAGACGCGCTATTACCTGAACGGCATCTATCTGCATGCCCATTCCAGCGGCAAGCAGACGACCCTGCGCGCGGTGGCGACCGACGGCCATCGCCTGGCGCGGGTCGAGATGCCGCTGCCCGAGGGGGCGGAGAAGATTCCCGGCGTCATCGTCCCGCGCAAGATGGTGGGCGAGGTGCGCAAGCTGCTGGAGGAGGTCGATGGTGCCGTGGAAGTGTCATTGTCCGACACCCGCGTGCGCTTCGCCTTCGACGATACCGTGCTGACCTCGAAGCTGATCGACGGCTCCTTCCCCGACTATCAGCGGGTGATCCCGACTGGCAATGACAAGGTGATGGAGGTGGATCGCCGCGAGTTCCGCGACGCCATCGACCGCGTCTCGACGATTTCCAGCGAGAAGTCGCGCGCGGTGAAGCTGGCGCTGAAATCCGGCGCCTTGGTGATTTCCGCGACCAGCGCCGAAAACGGCACCGCGGTCGAAGAGCTGGAAGTGAAATACGAAGGCGCGCCGATCGAGATCGGCTTCAATTCCCGTTACCTGCTGGACGTGGCCGACGAGATCGACGGCGACGGCCTGCAGATGGTGCTGGCCGACGCGGTGGCGCCGACTTTGGTGCGCGACATGGCCGATGCGATGGCGCTGTATGTGCTGATGCCGATGCGAGTGTGACGGCTTGGCGAGTTTGGTGCGCGATTCGGGAACGCTGAAATCGAACATCACGGGCGGCCGGAGCGATCCGGCGGCGGCAGTCCCCCGCGCGTCAGCGCAAGATTTTAGCTGCGGTCTGACGCATCTGACGCTGACCCAGTTCCGCAATTACCGACACGTGGCAGTCGATCTGAACGTGGGCGATCTGAACGTGGGCGATCTGGCGCCGGGGCCGGTGGTGCTGTTGGGGCCGAACGGCGCCGGCAAGACCAATTTGCTGGAGGCGATCTCGCTCTTAGGCCCGGGCAGCGGACTCAATCGCGCCAAACTGTCGGAGATCGATTTCCGCGGTCCCGGCAACCAGACCAACATGGCCTGGGCGGTGCACGCGAAGCTGCGGGTCGGGGCAGAGGAATTCGCCCTTGGCACCGGGCGTGATCCGTTGGCCCCGGCGCAGATCGGCCGCGACCGGCGGTTGGCGCGGATCAACGGCGCGCCGGCCAAGAGCCAGGCGGATTTCGCCGAGATCCTGTCGGTGCAGTGGCTGGTGCCGGCGATGGACCGGCTGTTCGACGAGGCGGCGTCGGGCCGGCGCCGGTTCCTGGACCGGCTGGTCGCCGGCATCGATCCGAGCCACGCGGCGCGGGTCGCGGCGTACGAGACGGCGATGCGCGAACGCGCGCGGCTGCTGCGCGGCGAGCTGGCCGCGTCGGAGGGCGATCTGCGCGCCTGGCTCGATGGCCTGGAAGCCGAGATGGCAGGTGCCGCCGTCGCCATCGCGGCGTCGCGTCGCGAGGCGGTGGCGGCGCTGAACGTGGCGCTGGGCGAGGCGGAGACGCCGTTTCCGCGCGCCGGCTTGGACGTTGCCGGCAGCGTCGAAAGCTGGCTGGAGCAGGGCCCGGCGCTGGCGGCGGAGGAGCGGCTGAAGGACGGCCTGGCGGCTTCGCGCGCCAGCGACGCGGCGGCGGGCGCGACGGAATGGGGCACGCACCGCAGCGACCTGGACGTGACCTATCTGGGCCGCGCGCTGGGCGGGGCGCCGCTCAAGGCGGTGGAATGTTCGACCGGCGAACAGCGGGCGCTGCTGCTGTCGATCACCTTGGCGGAAGCGCGGCTGACCCGCAGCCGTCGCGGCCAGGCGCCGATCCTGCTGCTGGATGAGGCCGTGGCGCATCTGGATCGCAGCCGTCGCGAGGCCCTGTTCGCCGAGCTATTGGCGCTGGGCGTGCAGGCCTGGCTCAGCGGCGTCGAGTGGGATCCGTTCCAGCCGCTTGGGGCCGCGGCGCAGGTGTTCGAGATCGAAGACGGCCGGCTGCGGAGCCTGTGACACCCTGTTTTCACAATCCGGTGCCGGAGTCCGAATCCGTGCCGATGCGACATTGAGTGATTGAGATGATGGACGAGAAGCGCAGCGACAATACTTCCGACGGCCCAGGATCCCCCAACGGGGGACCGTCTGACGGCCCGACCGGCGGCGGCGAAGATACCAGCTCCTACGGCGCCGATTCGATCAAGGTGCTGAAGGGCCTGGATGCGGTGCGCAAGCGCCCAGGCATGTATATCGGCGACACCGATGACGGCTCCGGCCTGCATCACATGGTCTATGAGGTGGTCGACAACGCGATCGACGAATCCTTGGCCGGCTTCTGCGACCGCATCGACGTGATGCTGAACGGTGACGGCTCGGTCACCGTGCGCGACAACGGCCGCGGCATCCCGGTCGACATCCACAAGGAAGAGGGCGTCTCCGCCGCCGAGGTCATCATGACCCAGCTCCATGCCGGCGGAAAGTTCGACCAGAATTCCTACAAGGTGTCCGGCGGCCTGCACGGCGTCGGCGTTTCGGTGGTGAATGCGCTCTCCGAGCATCTCGATCTGCGCATCTGGCGCGACGGCAAGGAACATTTCATGCGCTTCCGCCACGGCGACGCCGAAGCGCCGCTGCAGGTCGTCGACGACGCGCACGGCAAACGCGGCACGGAGGTCACGTTCTTCCCCTCGACCGCGACCTTCACCAACACGGAGTTCGATTATTCGAAGCTTGAGCATCGACTGCGCGAGCTGGCGTTCCTGAATTCCGGCGTGCGGTTGATCCTGACCGATGCGCGCGGCGTGGAGCAGAAGCAGAACGAGTTCCACTACGAAGGCGGCATCGAGGCCTTCGTGCGCTATATCGACCGGGCGAAGAACGCGCTGCATGAACCGCCGATCGTCATCAGCGGCGAAAAGGACGGCATCACCGTCGAAGCGGCGATGGAATGGACCGACGCCTATCACGAGAACATGTTCTGCTTCACCAACAACATCCCGCAGCGCGACGGCGGCACGCATCTGGCGGGTTTCCGCGGCGCGCTGACCCGGCAGGTCAACAAATACGCCGAAGACAGCGGCATCGCGAAACGGGAAAAGATCGAGCTAACCGGCGAGGATGTGCGCGAGGGACTGACCTGCGTGCTGTCGGTCAAGGTCCCGGATCCCAAGTTCTCCTCCCAGACCAAGGACAAGCTGGTCTCGTCCGAGGTGAAGCCGATCGTCGAGGCCGTCGTCGGCGAGAAGCTCGGCCAATGGCTGGAGGAACATCCGGCCGATGCCAAGCGCATCGTCGCCAAGGTGGTGGAAGCGGCGGCGGCGCGCGAAGCGGCGCGCAAGGCGCGCGAGCTGACCCGGCGCAAGGGCGCGCTCGACATCACCTCGCTGCCGGGCAAGCTGGCGGATTGCCAGGAGCGCGATCCGGCCTTGTCCGAACTCTTCATCGTCGAGGGCGACAGCGCCGGCGGATCGGCGAAACAGGGCCGCGACCGCAAGACCCAGGCGATCCTGCCGCTGCGCGGCAAGATCCTGAATGTCGAGCGCGCGCGTTTCGACAAGATGCTGAGCTCGGCGGAAATCGGCACCTTGATCGCGGCGCTCGGCACCGGCATCGGCTCGGAGGAATTCGATGCCGCCAAGGCGCGCTATCACAAGATCATCATCATGACCGACGCCGATGTCGACGGCTCGCACATCCGCACGCTGCTGCTGACCTTCTTCTATCGGCAGATGCCGGAGCTGATCGAAAAGGGCTATCTCTACATCGCCCAGCCGCCGCTCTATCGCGCCGCGCGCGGCAAGTCGGAGACCTATATCAAGGACAATCGCGCGCTCGAGGAGTATCTGCTCAATCTCGGCCTCGACGGCGCGGTGCTGCGCCTGGGTGGCGGCGCGCAGGTTGCGGGCAAGGATCTGCGCCGCGTGGTCGATCAGGCGACGGTCGCCATGCATCTGATGGAGCCGCTGATCCGCAAGGTCGGTTCCGGCGACGTGGTGGAGCAGGCGGCGATCCTGGGGGCACTCAATCCGCAGGCCGCCGCCGATCCGGCCGTGGCCGAGGCCATCGCCAAGCGTCTCGACGGCCTGGCGCCGGAGATCGAGCGCGGCTGGAGCGGTGTTGCCGACCAGGATGGCGGGCTCGCCTTCAAGCGGCGCCTGCGCGGCATCACCGAGAGCCATGTCATCGACGCCGGCCTGATCCGCTCCGGCGAATGCCACAAGCTGGAGGCCATGAAGGCCGAATTGTTCGAGACCTACGGCGCGCCGGCGAGCTTCCTGGTCAAGGATCGCGAGACTCGCATCTCCGGCCCGATCGGCCTCGCCAGGGCGGTGATGGAGGGCGGCCGCAAGGGCCTGGATATCCAGCGCTACAAGGGCCTGGGCGA
>Ga0184637_10001824_pt1 | contig 14052 bp, 10 predicted proteins | sample PLM3_127_b2_FD_133143 | JGI IMG/M metagenome (GOLD analysis project Ga0184637, IMG submission 133143) | Groundwater sediment microbial communities from an aquifer in East River, Colorado, USA - PLM3_127_b2 | ecosystem: Environmental > Terrestrial > Soil > Riparian zone | place: USA: East River...
ACGCAGCGCTGCAATCGTTGGGGCCTCGAGGGGAGGCCGAACATGCTGAAACTCTTGGTCGCCGCGTTGGCGCTGATCATCGCCTTCGTAGCGTGTGGTGCCGGTGGCGACGACGAAGCGCAGAAGCCGTTCACCGTCAAGATCATCGGTTTCAACGACTATCACGGGAACCTGCAGTCACCTGGCACGTTCGGCGCCAATACCTCGGTGCCGGTTGCCAACCGCCCGGCTGTCGGCGGTGCCGACTACGTCGCAGGCCATGTCGCGAAGCTGAAGGCAAAGAACGCCAATAGCGTGGTGGTCGGCGCAGGCGACTTCATCGGGGCCACGCCGCTGATCTCGTCCTTGTTCCACGACGAGCCGTCGATCGAGACCCTGAACCGCATCGGCGTCGAATTCAACGCCGTCGGCAACCACGAGTTCGATCGCGGCGCAACCGAACTGCAACGCCTGCAAAACGGTGGCTGCAAGATCACCAACGGCGTGACCGACCCAAACAGTTGCAGGGGCGCAAGCGTCGGCACACCAGTGCCTTTCGAAGGTGCGAAATTCAAGTGGTTGTCGGCCAACGTCGTCACGACGGCGACTGGCGCCACGCTGCTGCCGGCCTACGGCACGAAGACCTTCAACGGCGTCAACGTCGCGTTCATCGGAATGACGCTGAAGGCGACGCCGACGATCGTCACGCCCACCGGCGTCGCCGGTCTCGAATTTCGCGATGAAGCCGCGACCGTCAACGCGTTGGTGCCGACCTTGCGCGCACAAGGCATCGAGGCGATCGTCGTGCTGGTCCACGAGGGCGGCTTTCAGACCGGAGCGCTGGGTGACATCAACGAATGCGTCGGCGATCTCGCGGGATCGGCGATCGCCGGCATTGTCAGCAAACTCGACAACGCGGTCGACCTGGTCGTCAGCGGCCACACGCACGCCGCTTACAACTGCATGCTGCCGAACGCCACGGGGCGCAAGATCGCGGTGACGAGCGCGAGCGCCTTCGGGCGCGTGCTGACGGACATCGACGTGACCATCGACCCGGCTTCGCGCGACGTCACCGCAGTGACCGCGACGAACCGCTTGGTCGACCGCACCGACACGACGGTCACGCCGAACGCCACAGTGCAGCAGATCGTCACCGGCTACAACAACCTCGTGTCGCCGATCGCCAACCAGGTGATCGGTTCCATCACCACGACGCTGCCGAACACGTCGTCGGACACTGCCTGCAACATGCCAGCCGGCGATCTCATCGCCGATGCGCAACTGGCCGCGACGGCACCGGCTGGCTTCGGCGGTGCCGTCATGGCGTTCATGAACCGCGGAGGCGTTCGCAACCCCGGCTTCACGTTCACGCAAAACATCGGCGAAGGCGACGGCAACGTGACCTACGGCGAAGCATTCACGACGCAGCCCTTCGGCAACAGCCTGGTGACAATGACGCTCACCGCCCAAGACTTGAAGAATGTGCTCGAGGAACAGTTCGCCGGGTGCCGTGGCCAATCGACGACTGCCACGCGGATCATGATCCCGTCCCACGGCTTCAAGTACACGTGGAACGGCGCCAACGCGTGCAATGCGCGCATCAGCAACGTGCGGCTCACGATCAATGGCGTGACCGAGACGATCGTCGATGCGGCCGGCACGGTGCTGGCGCCGACGAAGACCTACCGCGTCACGGTCAACAACTTCATGGCGACCGGCGGCGACGGCTACAGCACTTTTCTGAACGGCACCAACCTGCTCGGCGGCGCGCAGGACATCGACGCGCTGGTCGCATACTTCGCGCGCTTCAAGGCGCCGGCGGCGCCGTACGCGCCCGGCACCGATCCGGACGACGGCGGCACCGCACGCATCCAGCGCACCGGCGGCACGACGTGTCCGAGCGGAGCCAACGTCAATCCTTGATGACGCGCGAGCGCAAGTTCTTGCGGGCGGCCTGGCGTGGCATGCTCATCGCGGGCATGAGTGCCGCGGCAGCCGCGCAGCCGCCCGCGCCAAGTGCCGGGAGCGATGCGCTGCAGCGCCACATCGAGCGCGCACGCGAGACCGCCGCGGCCCTCGAGCCGGATGACGCACGTGAGCAGCGCATGCGCGAACGCAGTGCGCTGCTGGCGCAGGGCGAGGCGGCGCTCGCACAGGGAGAGGTCGACGCGGCGCTGGTCGCTTTCGAGCGCGCGGCGTTGATGCTGCACGCAGCCGACACCGAGATCGCGCTGGTGCGCACATACATGCAAGCGGGCGAATACCGCCGTGCGGTTTCGTTCAGTGCGCACACGGCAGGCGCGCACCGGCAGGTGGTGGCGGGCGCGGTGCTCTACGCATGGCTGCTGTCCCTCGGCGGCCAGGACGGTGCGGCACGCCGGCTGCTCGACGGCGCGGCGCAACTCGATGCTTCAGACCCGATGGTGCGTGCCATGCAGCGCTTGCTCGCCGCGCCGACCGAGACGCCTGGTGGCAACTTCGTCGAGCCGCCGGTCCGACTCGCGCCGGCCCGGTGTTCGATGCCGCGGGTCGCTTTGCCGGCATCGCGCTCACGCATCCGAGCGGCCGCGACCGTATCGTCATGGCGTCGACGTTGCGCCGCGAAGTCAATGACCTGCTTGCCGCGCCGGTGACACCGCCACCCAAGCAGCGCGCTCCGATCGATGAGGTCTACGAAACCGCGCTGCCCGTCACGCTGCAGCTGATCACCACTCGCTAGCGCGTGCCGCTGGACAAATGCCTCGATGCTGAGCTACATGTCAATGATCTGAGTAGGTCGCCATCGTCGGGCGACACACGTCTGAGGCCAACCGAGCATGCCGAAACCAACGATCCTGACCTATATCGACGCCGGAACTTCCGAAGGTTCGTCACGTGTGATGAGGGCGATCGCGCAGCAGCTTCCCCCCGCGACATACCAGATTCGAGGGGTCATGGCCGATGACCTCAAGCATGACGCAGCGCTCTTCGACGACGCCGCCTTGTTTGTCATGCCGGGTGGTGCCGACTTGCCATTTTGCAAAGCGTTGAACGGTGCCCCCAACGAGCGCATTCGGCGGTTCGTCGAGGAAGGTGGCGTCTACCTGGGCATTTGCGCGGGCGCGTACTACGCGTGCAGGGAAATCGCCTTCCACGCGGGGACGGATGACGCGATCTGTGGCGCGCGCGAACTGAAGTTCGTCGATGCGCTCGCGGTCGGCTCTCTGCCACAACTCACCGATGGCGTCGTCTATGACGCAACGCCGAGAAGTGCCGCTGCCGCTGAGCTTCGGACAACCGATCGACTGACCCCTGCCGCGGTGACGTTCTACGCGCATTACCACGGCGGCTGTCGCTTTGATTTCGGTACCGCAACGAGCACCGAAGCGCAGATTCTGGCCGTGTACACGGGAATCGAAGGCGCTGCGCCCGCCATCGTGAGCTCACGCGTCGGCAAGGGCGCCGCGATACTCACGGGCGTCCATCTGGAAATGTCAGAGCGCGAGTGCAGCGACGCACTGCGCGGACACAGCGACATGGCTACAACCATGCGCGTTTGCGACAGACTCGCAGAGACCGGAAAGGCGCGATTGGAGGTTTTCCGGCGGCTGCTTATTCGCGCCGGGCTCACGCTGCGCTGACCTCCTAGGGCGTCCAGTACCAGACGGCGGAGTTGGTGAGGAACATCTCCCACATCCTGTGCGGCTTGCCAGGATCATCGTCGGCATAGAGGCGGGCAAGATGCCATTGAGCCTCGATGCGCTCTCGCGACGAGTCGCCGAGACCGTCCTGCTCACCCTTGGCCAGATAGCGACCGGTAAAGCTTGTCAGCGAGGCGTGCTGCTCCGATTGATTCTTCCAGAGCACCGTGAACCCGATGAGCACGCCGTCGGTCATTCCGTGCGCGTCGAACCACGCATTCGGATCTGGTGTCCCGACCTTGGTCTGGTAGCGACCGGTGAAGTGCGCGTTCGGTCCCATGGAAAGGATTTCAAGTCCGCCCCCGTTCGGGCCCAGCCATCGTCCAACGCGGATCGTCATGGTGTCTCCTTTGCGTTTCCAGGGTTGGGAGTCGACGCTCCAAAGAACACGTCACCGACGACCAGTCGTCTGACGGTCCCATCATCGAGGCGCAGCAACAAGGCGCCGTCCTCATTGATGCCTTCGAACACACCGCTGATGGATTCGTCGAGATTGAGCGAAGTTCGCACCGTGATGCGCTCACCCAAACCATGGGCCCTTTCCAGGTACGCGGTTCGAATGGGTGCAAAGCCAGAGTGGCGCCAAAGCTCGAGCGTTTCGATGAGGGCCTGCGCCAGATCGCGAATGACTTGATCGCGCTCGACCGCCGATCCCGCCGTGCGCAGACTGGTGGCGGGATAGATGAGACCTTCGGTCGGGTGGTGCGCGACGTTCACACCGATCCCGACCACCAACGCTTCAGCCGACCATCGATCGACGTCGGTCCTGCGGGTCAGCCGATGCGATTCGATCAGGGTTCCTGACACCTTCGCTCCGTCGATCAGCACATCGTTGGGCCACTTGAGGGTCAACGCTCGCGGTGCCGGGACGTGGGGCCGAATCGCAGCATGAGTGGCGACAGCCGTGACCAAAGGAAGCAGGCTCAGGTCTCCCCAATTCGCCTGTGGTCGCAACACCATCGAGAAAAAGACGTTGCCCTCGGGTGACTGCCACACGCGGCCTCCACGGCCGCGCCCCTTCGTCTGCCGCCGCGCCCACACCAGCGTCAGATGAGGCGCGGCGCCGCTTCTGACCAACGCGAGCGCATGCTCGTTGGTGCTCTGTGTCTCTTCGAGAGCGATCTCCGTCACTCCGGTCGGGAGAGCGCCTGCTAGAAGCGGCGGTGTTGGCAAGCTGGATTCGTCCACGAACACAGGACAGGTGCTGAAGAGTGTGGCTCACTCTACCGCTTTACCACCCGGCATGAATCCTCGATCAGCTTCTCGGCCGCTTCGGAAGCTGCATCCAGGTTGCCCGACTTCAGGGCCTGAGCATTGTCCGCCAAGTGCGCGCCGACTCCCTGCGCCGTGCCGGCGTGGCGAGGCCGAGCCCTCTCGAGTGGATTGGTCAGTGCAACACGTGGCACACGACGCCCCGCACACTACACTGCCGCCCCGGGCAATCGTTTGCGCAATGGGACTTGCGCAGGCACCGACGCCCCGAAGGTCGATCCAGCATGCCTCGTTCGCAAACGAAGACGCGCATCACGCGCCTGACAGGTCGATCGGGCCTGCGCGCACAGATCAACGCCAACGGCTCGATCCGCCGCATCGACTACGGCGACTTCGTCGTCAATCTGTTTGTCGGCAACGAGCTCGAGGGCGGACCCGCGAACCTGTACCTGCGCCGCCATGATCCGACGGTGCAATGCACCGCGCTGCTCGGGCCGCGCAGCCCGACGAGCTTTGCCGGTGTCGCACGCGGCAACACGCTGATCGGCACCGGCACTTGGGAGCAGCTGCACTACAGCGTGCGGTTGGTGCTGTCGCACGACGCGCCTGCGTGGTTTTGGCACGTCGAGCTGCACAACACCGGCGATGCGCCACAGGAAGTCGACCTGATCTACGCACAAGACCTCGCGCTCGCGCCCTACGGGGCGGTGCGCTTGAACGAGTACTACGTCAGCCAGTATGTCGACCACACGCCGCTCGCGCATGACGAGCGAGGTTGCGTGGTCGCATCACGGCAAAACCTCGCGGCGGGCGGGCGCCATCCGTGGTGTTTGATCGGCTCACTGCGCGAGGGCAAAGCGTTTGCGACCGATGCGATGCAGCTTCATGGCCTGGCCAGTCGGGCGGGAGAGATGCCGGCGGCGCTGATGTCGCGCTCGGGCCTGCCGGGACGCCGCCTGCAGCACGAGCATTCGATGGTCGCGATCCAGGACGCGCCGTTGCGCCTTCAGCCCGGCGCGCGTGTCGCGCTCGGTTTTTTCGGCTGGCTGGCGAGCGACCATCCGGACGCCACATCGACGGACGATCTGGCTTGCGTGGAGCGAGCGCTGGCGCTGGCTGAGGCAACACCGGCGACCGCTGCCCGGAAAACACGCGCGCCCCGCAACGCGGCAGCCAGCCAGGCTGCGTCGCTGTTCAGCACGGCGCCGCCGCTGGACTCGCTCGAGCTCGACGATTCCGAGGTGAGCAAGCTGTTCGGCGCGACGTTGCGGCACGAAGAGCGCGACGAAGGCGGGCGCTTGTTGTCCTTCTTTCACGGCGCCGATCGCCACGTCGTGCTGCGCGCCAAGGAGCTGGTGGTCAAGCGCCCGCATGGCCACCTGTTGCGCACCGGCCGGCACGCGGTGCCCGACGAGAGCGCGCTCACCTCGACCCCCTGGATGGCAGGCGTTTTCCACTCGATGCTCACGCAGGGTCACGTCAGCATCAATCGCATGCTGTCGACGGTGCACAGCTACCTCGGTCTCTTTCGATCGCATGGCCAGCGCGTGTTCGTCGAGCTCGACGGCGCATGGAAGCTGCTCGACGTGCCATCCGCGTTCGAGATGGCGCCCGAGGCATGCCGCTGGATCTATAGCCATGCCGGTGGCGTGATCGAAGTGCGCAGCAGCGCGCACAGCGACCCGCACGAGCTCAGCCTCGCGCTCGACGTGGTCTCGGGCGAGCCGCTGCGCTGCTTGATCTCGCATCACGTCGCACTCAATGGTGACGACGGCAGTGCGCCCGGTCCGGCGCGCTGGTGGCGTGAGGACAACGCCGTCGTGATCGCGCCCGCCGCGTCCAGCGAGCTCGGCAAGCGCTTTGCACAAGGCAGCTTTCACATCCTTCCCGCACCGGGCACAGCGTTCGAGCGCGTCGGCGCGGACGAGCTTTTGTACCTCGACGGCCAGTCGCGCGAGCAGCCCTATTTGTGTCTCGTGACGGCGCCGGCGCGATCGATCGGCCTGCGTTTGCGAGGTCGCCTCGTCAGCGACGGACCTGACGTCCCTGGCCCCGATGCGCCGCAAGCGGCGAGCACGCCGCTGCGGTTGACGCCGCCCGGGGCGAGCGCACTCGCCGACGCGGTCGCGCGGCTCGCCGACATCGTGCCCTGGTACACCCACAACGCCTTCGTGCACTACCTCGCGCCGAGGGGGCTCGAGCAGTACTCGGGTGGCGGCTGGGGCACGCGCGATGTCTGCCAGGGCCCGCTCGAGATGTTGTTTGCGTTCGGCCACACCGCGCCGGTGCGCGATCTGCTGGTGCGTGTGATGCGTGCACAAGACCCCGGCGGCGACTGGCCGCAGTGGTTCATGTTCTTCGAGCGCGAGCGCGCGATCCGTGCCGGCGACTCGCACGGCGATATCGTGTTCTGGCCGCTGCTCGCGCTGGCGCTATACCTGATCGCTTCAGGCGACGCGACGCTGCTCGACGAGCGCGTGCCGTTTTTCCATCGACGCGCCAGCAGGCGCGCCGTGCAGCCGACCGTGTGGCAGCACGTCAAGCGCGCGTTGGTGCTGATCGATCGCCGTGTCGTCGCAGGGACTGCGCTCGCCGCGTATGGCCACGGCGATTGGAACGATGCGCTGCAGCCGGCCGACCCGTCGATGCGCGATCACATGTGCAGCGCCTGGACCGTGACGCTGCATCACCAGGTGCTCGTGACCTTGGCTCACGCGCTGCGCCTCGTCGGCAAGCACAAGGACGCGGCACGCTTGGACGCGCAAGCGGCGACGGTACGCAGTGATTTTCAGCGCCTGCTGCTCGTCGATGGCGTGCTCGCCGGCTACGCGCTCTTCGAAGGCAACGATCGCAGTGAGCAGCGCATCAGCTACCTGCTGCACCCGCTTGATGCGACCACCGGCGTGCGTTACAGCGTGCTCGCGATGATCCACGCGATCCTCGAAGACATGCTGAGTCCGGCGCAGGTGAAGGCGCACCTGGCACTGATCGAGACGCACCTGAGCGGACCCGACGGGGTGCGCCTGTTCGATCGGCCGATGGCCTACCACGGCGGGCCGCAGCGCCATTTCCAGCGCGCGGAGAGCGCGACCTTTTTCGGGCGCGAGATCGGCCTGATGTACATGCACGCGCACTTGCGCTACGCGCAGGCGCTTGCGCATGTGGGAGATGCGAACGGCTTCTTCCGCGCGCTGTGCCAGGCCAACCCGATCGGCATCCGCGCCGTGGTGCCGACGGCAAATTTGCGCCAGGCGAATTGCTACTACTCGAGCTCGGACGCCGCTTTCGACGATCGCTATCAGGCGAGCGCCGAGTACGAGCGAGTCGCGCGAGGCCAGATCGAGCTGGACGGCGGGTGGCGCGTCTATTCGAGCGGCGCCGGCATCGCGCTCAGCTTGATCGTGCGCCGCTTTCTGGGCCTGAGTCGCGAATCGCAAGTGCTCAGCATCGACCCGGTGATGCCCGCGTCACTCGACGGGCTTCGTGTCGAGACGACGTTGCAGGGCCATCGCGTGGAGGTCGTCTACCGGGTGCAAGACCCGGGTCATGGCGTGCAGGCGGTGCAGCTCAACGGGAAGGTTGTTGCGTTCGCACGCGAAACCAACCCGTATCGGTTGGGCGCGGCCCGTGTGCCATGGGATGTGCTGCTGGAATCGTTGACCGCGGGGAACAACGTGCTGACGATCGGTGTCGGCTAGTCGATTCGTCACACCAGCGCGCAGTTCCCTGGCCTTCACAAATTCTTCAGAATGCTTAAGGCAATGAATCGTTATCACGTACTTGACAACCGTCGAACTCTGCTTCGCGCGACGACACGCATATAGCTACAGTTGCCGATCTCAGTCAAACATGAAATAAGTGAAATCCCTACTGTGCACCTGCGATATAGTTAAGTACATTAACGATCAACCAAGGAGATGGTTTTGGGCGCACACACTCGATCCGAAGACGCAGTAGATCTGCTGCGCACCGAGCACGACGGACCGGTCACCCACTTGCGGATGTTCCGGCCCGCCAAGCGAAACGCGATCAACGATGCGCTGATCGCCGCCATCCATACTGCGTTCATCAACCTTCCCGAAGCGACGCGAGTGGTCGTCGTCAGTGGCGAAGGCGAGCATTTCTGCGCCGGGCTCGATCTGTCCGAGGTCAGCGAGCGTAGCGTCGCGGAGGGGATCGTGCATTCGCGGATGTGGCACGCAGCCTTCGACCAGGTGCAGTTCGGCCGCGTCCCGGTGATCTCGGTGCTGCATGGCGCGGTCGTCGGCGGCGGCCTCGAGCTGGCCAGCTCGACGCACATTCGCGTGGCAGAAACCAGCGCGTTTTACGGCTTGCCCGAAGGGCAGCGGGGACTGTTCGTCGGCGGAGGCGGTTCGGCACGGATTCCGCGGCTGATCGGCGTCGCTCGAATGACCGACATGATGATGACCGGCCGCGTGCTCGACGCTGCCGAAGGGCAGCAGCTCGGCATCTCGCAGTATCTCGTCGGCACCGGCGAGGGTCTCGCCAAGGGCTTCGAACTTGCGCGCCGGATTGCCCAGAACGCGCCGCTGTCCAACTTCGCAGTCATGCATGCGCTGCCGCGCATTGCGGACATGTCGCAGCCGGACGGCCTGTTCGTCGAGTCGCTGATGTCGGCGATCGCCCAGGGCGACGAGGCGGCGAAGGAACGTGTACGCGCCTTCCTCGATGGCCGCGCGGCGAAGGTGCGCAAGGCATGAGCGGTGCGGCCGGATTCCGCGACGCGCGCGTCGGCGGCTCGGTGTCCGCCGTGGTCGAGCGTCGACCCGACGGCGTGGTGCTGATGCGTTCGACCGAGGCGCTTCAGCCGTACCCGCCGCGCTTGGCCGATCGCCTCGACCACTGGGCGCGCGAGGCGCCCGATCGCACGTTCGTCGCCCGACGTGGCGCGCATGGCGAATGGCGGCGCCTCTCGTACGCGCAGATGCTGGACCGCGTCCGGCGTGTCGGCCAATGGCTGATGCAGCGCGCGTTGTCCGTCGAACGTCCGATCGCAATCCTGTCGGAAAACGATCTTGAGCATTTGACGCTCGCGCTGGCTGCGATGTGGGTGGGCATCCCGTACACGCCGGTCTCATCGGCCTATTCGCTGCTGTCGACCGACCATGCGAAGCTGCGGCACATCTTCGCGACCACCACGCCGGGCCTGGTGTTCGCGAGCGGACCCGCCTATGCGCGGGCCATCGCCGCCGTGGTGGGGCCGGACGTGGAAGTGGTGCTGACCGAAGGCGCATTGCAAGGCCACTCGACGACGCCATTCAACGCACTGCTGGCCACCGAGCCGGCCGACGAATGCGCCGCCGCACATGCTGCCACGGGCCCGGACACGATCGTCAAGTTCCTCTTCACCTCCGGCTCGACGAAAGACCCGAAGGGCGTCGTCAACACCAACCGGATGATCTCTGCCAACCAGCAGATGCTGCGCCAGTGCATGGCTTTCCTGGCCGACGAGCCGCCAGTGATGATCGACTGGCTGCCGTGGAACCACACCTTCGGCGGCAACCATAACGTCGGCATCGCGCTCTACAACGGCGGCACGCTCTACATCGACGACGGCAAGCCCACGCCGAAAGGCATCGCCGAGACTCTGCGCAACCTGCGCGAGATCTCGCCGACGATCTACTTCAACGTGCCCAAGGGCTTCGAAGAGATCTCGGTGGCGATGGACCACGACGACGCGCTGCGCGAGTCGCTGTTTCGCCGCGTCAAGGCCTTCATGTTCGCCGGCGCCGGCCTCGCGCAAGCGGTCTGGGACCGGCTGGACCGACATGCCGAACGAACGATCGGCGAGCGCATCCGCGTCATCACCGGCCTCGGCATGACCGAGACCGCACCGAGCTGCACCTTCGCCGTCGGCACCGACGTGAAGGCGGGGTGGATCGGCCTGCCGGCGCCTGCGGTCGAGGTCAAGCTCGTGCCGCTGGGCGACAAGACCGAGATCCGCTTTCGCGGGCCCAACGTGATGCCGGGATACTGGCGTGCCCCCGAGCAAACCGCCGAGGTGTTCGACGAGGAAGGCTTCTACTGCACAGGCGACGCGGTGACCTTCGTCGATCCTTCCGATCCGGGCCGCGGTCTGATGTTCGACGGGCGCATCGCCGAGGACTTCAAGCTTTCCAGCGGCACCTTCGTCAGCGTCGGACCGCTGCGCGCGAAGGTGCTCGCCCAAGGCTCGCCGCTGGTACAGGACTCGGTGGTCGCCGGGATCAATCGCGACGACCTCGGCCTGCTGCTGTTCCCGCGCGTCGACGAATGCCGCAAGCTGAGCGGCCTGCCCGCGGACGCCGATGTCCGCGACGTGCTCGCGCACCCCGCGGTGCGCAACTTCTTCCAGGATCTCGTCGACCGTCTCTGGCGCGAAGGCACCGGCGGCGCCAACCGGGTGGCACGTGCCCATCTGTTGGTCGACCCGCCGTCGATGGAAACCGGCGAGGTGACCGACAAGGGATCGATCAATCAGCGCGCCGTGCTGAAGCAGCGTGCGGCGATTGTCGAAGCGCTGTACGACGGCAGCGATGTGCAGGCGATCCTGCCGCGCAAGGCGTGATGCGACGCTCACCCAAGGAATGACATGACCCCCAAGCTCACTTCGTTCGCTGCCCCGTGGTCCTCGAAGAGGGCCACTCTCGTGGCCCTTGGGGCGCGTCAGTACCTTCGGACGGCCGGGCGGTACTGACATGAACATCGAAGGCCAAGGGGCGATCGTGACCGGCGGCGGCTCCGGGCTCGGCGCGCAGACCGCGCGCGAACTCGCGCGCCGCGGCGCGCGCGTGGCGGTGCTCGATATCAACGGCGACGCTGCCATGGCTGTCGCGCAGGAGATCGGTGGCATCGGCGTGCGCTGCGACATCACCGACACCGCGAGCGTCGAGGCGGCACTCGCCGTCGCCAATGAACGGCATGGCCCGGCACGGCTGCTGATGAACGTCGCCGGCGTCGGCACTGCAAAGCGCATCGTCGGCAAGGACGGTCGCGCCGCGCCGCTCGAAGACTTCCGCCGCGTGGTCGAGATCAACCTGATCGGCACGTACAACGTGACGCGTCTCGTCGCTGCGCAGATGGCGGCACTGCCGCCGTTGGCCGACGGCGAACGCGGCGTCGTCGTCAACACCGCGTCGGTGGCCGCGTTCGACGGCCAGATCGGGCAGGAAGCGTATGCCGCATCGAAGGGCGGCGTCGTGTCGATGACGCTGCCGATGGCGCGCGACCTGGCGCAGCACGGCATCCGCGTGGTCACCATAGCTCCGGGCCTGTTCCTCACGCCGCTGTTGGAGGAACTGCCCGAGGAAGTGCAGGCCTCGCTGGCGTCGAGCATTCCCTTCCCCAAACGCCTTGGCAAGCCCGAGGAGTTCGCGCAACTCGTCACGGCCGTTGTCGAGAACATCGCCCTCAACGGCGAAGTGATCCGCCTCGACGGCGCCTTGCGCATGGCACCGCGCTGAGCGACGTCAATTCACATTCCAATCAGGAGTCACTCATGTTGAACAGAAGGCAATTCGTCACCGCCACCGGCGCCGCCACGCTCGGCTGGCCCCTCGTTGCATCAGCACAAGAAATCGCGGCCGCCAAGGTCTTGTGCGGCTTTCCCGCCGGCGGCACTACCGACGCGGTGTCGCGCCGCGTGGCCGAAAAACTGCAAGGCGGCGGTTACGCGAAAAGCGCCTTGGTCGACAACAAGCCCGGCGCGGGCGGTCGACTCGCGGTCGAGGAACTCAAGCGCAGTGCGGCCGACGGCTCGGTGCTGCTGCTGACGCCGGCAGCGATGATCACGCTGTATCCGCATATCTACACCAAGCTCGCGTACAGAATCGAGGACGTGACTCCGGTGTGTACCGCCTGCCAGGTCGTCTTCGGCTTCGGCGTCGGTCCCGCGGTGCCCGAGTCCGTGAAGGACCTGAAGGACTTTCTCGCCTGGGCAAAGGCCAACCCTGCTCAGGCCAACTACGGCTCGCCCGGCGCCGGATCGCCACCCCATTTTCTCGGCGCGTTGCTCGCGAAGGAGAGCGGCCTGGACCTGCGCCATGTCCCTTACCGCGGTTCGGCGCCCGGCATCCAGGATCTCCTGGGCGGGCAGGTGGCCGCGATGACCTCGCCGATCGGCGACTACTTGCCGTATCTGAAGGCCGGCAAGCTCAGGCTGCTGGCCACTTCGGGTGCGGCTCGCTCGCGGTTCGCGCCCGATGTGCCCACCTACGCCGAGCAGGGCTTCAAGAACCTGACGATGAGCGAGTGGTACGGCTTCTTCTTACCCGGCAAGGCGGCCTCTGACGTGGTTCAACGCGCGGCCAGCGCGATTCGCGCCGCGGTCGCGTCGCGCGACGTGATCGACTCGTTCGCGCAATTGGGCTTGGAGGCTGGCGCGAACACGCCGGCGGAGTTGGCCAAAGCGGTGAAGGACGAGAACGCCGCCTGGGGACCGATCGTCAAGACGGTCGGCTTCAAGCCGGAAGAATGATCGCACTCGGTTGCCGCTCAACCTACGAAGGCCTGACATGGACATCGACAAGCTGATCGCCATCGACACCCACACTCATCTCGAAGTGTCGTGCCGCAACCCTTTCGACAGCTACGGCGAGGAGTACGACCGCGCGGCCGACAAATACTTCCGCTCCAGCCGGCGTCCGACGATGGACGAGACGATCGCCTACTACCGCGAGAAGAAGATCGGCTTCGTCAACTTCACCGTCGACGCCGAGACGCAGATGGGCCGGCGCCGCATCCCCAACGAAGAGATCGCCGAGGCGGCGCAGCAGAACAGCGACATCATGATCGCGTTCGCGAGCATCGACCCGCACAAAGGCAAGATGGGTGCGCGCGAGGCGAGGAAGCTTGTCGAGGAGTACGGCGTCAAGGGTTTCAAGTTTCACCCGACCGTGCAGGGCTTCGAACCGACGGACCGCATGGCCTGGCCGATCTACGAAGTGATTGCCGAGCATCAATTGCCGGCCGTCTTCCACAGCGGTCACTCGGGCATCGGCAGCGGCATGCGCTGCGGCGGGGGCTTGAGGCTGCAGAACTCGAACCCGATGCTGCTCGAAGATGTGGCGATCGCCTTCCCCGACATTCAGATCATCATCGCGCACCCGTCGTGGCCGTGGCAGGACGAAGCCATCTCGCTGGCGATGCACAAGCCCAACATCTGGATCGACTTGTCGGGATG
>Ga0184637_10001825_pt1 | contig 14052 bp, 15 predicted proteins | sample PLM3_127_b2_FD_133143 | JGI IMG/M metagenome (GOLD analysis project Ga0184637, IMG submission 133143) | Groundwater sediment microbial communities from an aquifer in East River, Colorado, USA - PLM3_127_b2 | ecosystem: Environmental > Terrestrial > Soil > Riparian zone | place: USA: East River...
CGCGCGCCGCGCGCCAGCAGCCCCGCCCTGCCGTAGCGGCGCGTGAACACTTCGACAATGAGGCTCGTTTCCTTGTACGGATAGCTGTGCAGGACGTATCCCGGCTCCTGCTCCGCGCGGCGCTTCACCCTGCGTACCCCAGCTGCTTCAACGCCCGCGTGTCCGCGGTCCAGTCGCGCTTGACCTTGACCCAGACGCCGAGAAATACCTTGCCCCCGAACCGCGCCTCCATGTCGCGCCGCGCCGCCGAAGAGATTTTCTTCAGGGTCGCGCCTCCGGCGCCGACCACGATCGGCTTCTGGCTCCGGCGCTCGACCCAGATCGTCGCCTCGACGCGGCGCAGCCGGCCCTCGGTCTTGAAGCTTTCGAGCGCAACGTCGCAGCAATAGGGGAGTTCGTCGCCGAGCAGCCGAAACAGTTTCTCGCGCAGGACTTCGCTGGCGAAAAAGCGCTCGTTGCGGTCGGTCAGGTGGTCGGCCGGATAGGCAGCCGGCCCTGCGGGCAATCCTTCGCGCAGCACGCGCAGCAATTCGGGCAGGTTTTCGCCCGAGCGCGCGGAAACCGGAACCAGAGCGGCGAATGCACGTTCCCGCGACAGGCGTTCCAGGAATGGCAGCAGTTCGAGGCGGTTCTGCATCAGGTCGATCTTGTTCGCCACTGCTACGACGCGCGCCCGCGCCGGGATCCGCGCCAGCGCCGCGCGGTCGGCCTGCCCGAAGCGCGCTGCCTCGACCACGAACGCCACCGTGTCGCAGTCGCGCGCACCTTCGGTCGCGCTGCGGTTGAGGGTCCGGTTCAGAACATTGACGTGGCGGGTCTGGTAGCCGGGCAGATCCACCAGCAGGTACTGGCAATCGGCGGTCGTGAGGACGCCGGTCAGCACATGGCGCGTGGTCTGCGGCTTGGCCGAAACGATGGCCAGCCTTTCGCCCAGCAGCGCATTCAGCAAGCTCGACTTGCCGGTATTGGGCCGGCCCGCGAGCGCCACCGTGCCGCAGCGAAACCCGCTCATGCCTCGAGCAGCCTGAGCAGGTTCTCGGCTGCGCGCTGCTCCGCGGAACGGCGCGAGCGCCCGCTGCCGCTTGCCGCAAGCCCCAGTTCATCCACAACGCACTCGACTTCGAACGTCTGTCTGTGCGCGGCGCCCCGGGTCGATGCCACGCGGTACCGCGGCAGCTTCCGGTGGCGACCCTGCAGGTACTCCTGCAGCCGCGTCTTCGCGTCCTTGTCGGGCGATGCCGTGTCCATCGCGCGCAGTGCGCCGCCGAAAGAATGCTGGATCGCGGTGCGCGCGGCCGCGTATCCGCCGTCCAGGAACGCGGCGCCGAAAATCGCCTCCAGCGCATCGGCAAGGATCGACGCGCGCTCCGCCCCCCCGCTCGCGATCTCTCCCTCGCCGAGGCGCAGGAATTCCGACAACCCGATGCCGCGCGCCACCTCGGCCAGCGCGGCTCCGCGCACCAGGCTTGCCCGCAGGCGCGAAAGCTCCCCTTCGCTCATGTCGGGGAAGCGCAGGCAGAGCTCCTCCGCCACGACGCAATCCAGCACGCCGTCACCCAGAAACTCGAGCCGCTCGTTGTGTGGCGAGCCGTAGCTGCGGTGCGTCAGCGCCTGCTCAAGCAGCGCGAGATTGGCGAAGCGATGCCCGATGCGCTGTTCGAGGACGGAAGGACGCGCCAAGGCCCTAGTTACCGGCTTTCTCCGTTCCCTTGGAGGTGGCCGTGAAATCGAGATACACGCCGACATTGGCGAACAGCGGAACCTCCTTCCGGTACGCGAAGGCAATCACCACCTCGCTCCCCTCCTTCGTGATCTCGAGGTCGTCCGCCCTGTCCGAGGGTACGTCCTCGACGGCAGTCTTGAGCTGCCATGCCTTCCTGATATCCCCCACCGTGCCACCCCGCTGCTCCTGCGCGATCTGCGAGATGAACTTCTTCGCGGTGAAGAATTCGAGGTAGGGCGGCAGCGTCTTCATTCCCAGCAGCAGAACGAAGATGAGGACGACCGAGCTGAAAATGAGCATGGTAATGCTGACGCCGAGCTGCCGGTTTCGCATGGCCTGGTCTCCACGTGTCATGTTTATCGGAATGAGCCAAAGCGCCCAAGTTCGTTGAAATTGAGCCAGATGAAGAACGCGCGCCCGACGATGTTCTCATCCGGGACGAATCCCCAGACGCGGCTGTCGCTCGAGTTGTCCCGGTTGTCGCCCATGACGAAGTAATGGCCCCGCGGTACCGTGCATGTCAGGCCGCTCGTATTGTAGTTGCAATTTTCGTGGAACGGGAACGCCCGCGTCTGCTGCACGAACGAGGGGGCGTCGTCCTCGACCAGGACCTCATGCTCGGTCGCGTTGAGCTGCTCGAGGTAGCGGTGCGAGAACTGCATGCGTTCCCGTGCAAGATAGTCGTCGATCCGCCGCGCCGGCACCGGGGTGCCGTTAATGGTCAGGCGCCTGCCGCGGTATTCGATCCGGTCTCCCGGCAGGCCGACGACGCGCTTGATGTAGTCGAGGCCGGGATCCACCGGGTAGCGAAACACCATCACGTCGCCGCGCCGGGGGCTGCCGATCTCGACCAGCTTGCGGTTGAGCACCGGCAGCCGGATCCCGTAGGCGTACTTGCTCACCAGGATGAAATCACCGATCAGCAGGGTCGGAATCATGGATCCGGAAGGGATCTTGAACGGCTCGACCAGGAACGAGCGCAGCAGGAACACGATCAGGATCACGGGGAAAAAACTGATCGAGTACTCGATCCACCAGGGCTGCTTGGCGGACGCGGCGCGGCGCTTGCGCAGCCAGGCCAGGTCGAGCGCCCAGACGCCTCCGCTCACGAGCAGCAGGAGGAGCAGGAACAGGGCGAAGTTCATCCGGCCGCCCTATTTCTCGCCCGTCTGCAGCACGGCGAGGAACGCCTCTTGCGGGATCTCGACCGAGCCCACCTGCTTCATGCGCTTCTTGCCTTCCTTCTGCTTCTCCAGCAGCTTTCTCTTGCGCGTCACATCGCCGCCGTAGCACTTGGCGATGACGTTCTTGCGCAGGGCCTTCACCGTCTCGCGCGCAATGATGTGCGACCCGATCGCCGCCTGCACCGCCACGTCGAACATCTGCCGCGGAATGATGCCGCGCAGGCGGCTCACCAGATCGCGGCCGCGAAACTGCGCGGAGGCGCGGTGCACCATGCTGGAGAGTGCATCCACCTTTTCGCCGTTGACCAGCACGTCGAGCCGCACCATGTCGGCCGGCCGGTACTGCTTGAATTCGTAGTCGAGCGAGCCGTATCCGCGCGTGAGGGATTTCAGCCGGTCGAAAAAATCCATCACCACCTCGTTCAGCGGCAGATCGTAGGACAGCACCACGTGCCGCGCCGAGTAGTGCATGTTGGTCTGGATGCCGCGCTTCTGCGTGCACAGCGTGATGACCGGGCCGACGTACTCGTGCGGCACGAAGATGGTGGTCGCGATCACCGGCTCCCGGATCTCGGCGATGCGGCCCGGATCGGGCAGGCGGGCGGGGTTCGATACGTGCTCGAGCGTGCCGTCTCGCAGTTCCACCTCGTAGACGACCGAAGGGGCGGTGGTCACGAGCCGCATCCCGTACTCGCGCTCCAGCCGCTCCTGCACGATGTCCATGTGCAGCAGGCCGAGGAAGCCGCAGCGAAAGCCGAACCCGAGCGCCTGCGACGTTTCGGGTTCGTAGTGGAATGACGCGTCGTTGAGGTGCAGCTTGGCGAGCGCTTCGCGCAGCGCCTCGTACTGACTGGACTCGACCGGGTACAGGCCGGCGAACACCTGCGGCTTGATCTCCTTGAACCCGGGCAGCGCAGCCGCCGCCGGATGATCCGCATCGGTGATGGTGTCGCCGATTTTCGCCTCGCGCAGCCCCTTCACGCCGGCAACGACGAATCCGACATCGCCCGCGGCCAGTTCATCGCGCGCCTGCGACTTGGGAGTGAACACGCCCACCTGTTCGCACACGTGCGTGGCGCCGGTGCTCATGAGCAGCACCTTGTCTCTCGGCTTGAGCCTGCCGTCCACCATGCGCACCAGCATCACCACGCCCACGTAATTGTCGAACCAGGAATCGATCACGAGGGCCCTCAGCACCGCCGCGCGATCTCCCCGCGGCGGCGGCACGCGCGCGATGACCGCCTCCAGGATCTCGGGCACGTTGTGTCCGGTCTTGGCGCTGGCGCGGATCGCGTCCTGCGCCTTGATGCCAATGACATCCTCGATCTCCTGGATCGCCTTTTCCGCGTCGGCCGAAGCGAGGTCGATCTTGTTCAGCACCGGGATCACTTCCACGCCCTGCTCGATCGCGGTATAGCAGTTGGCGACGGTCTGCGCCTCGACGCCCTGGGACGCGTCGACCACCAGCAGCGCCCCCTCGCACGCGGCGAGCGAGCGGCTCACTTCGTAGGAGAAATCGACATGCCCGGGCGTATCGATCAGATTGAGATGGTAGGTTTCGCCGTCGCGCGCCCGATACTCCAGCGCGGCGGTCTGCGCCTTGATCGTGATGCCGCGTTCGCGCTCGAGCTCCATCGAATCGAGCACCTGCTCCGCCATCTCGCGCTCTGCCAGCCCGCCGCAAAGCTGAATGAAGCGGTCGGCAAGCGTGGACTTGCCGTGGTCGATGTGGGCGATGATCGAGAAGTTGCGGACGCGGCTTTGCATTAAGAAAAAAGGGTGCGCGAGGCACCCTTTTCAGTACACAGCCGGCATTTTACCGCAACGCGGCGGGCTCAGCCCTTGTCGGCCAGACCGGTGACGGTGACGAAGGCCGTGCTCTCTCCGCGTTTGACCTGCAGCGTGATGACCGCGTTCTTGTCCAGTCCGCCGAGCAGGCGATTCAGCTGCTCGACCGACCTGAGCTCGCTGTGCTGGCCCTTGTGCACCAGCGTGAGCAGGACATCGCCGCGCCTCACCTCGGCGCGGGCGTCCGTCTTCACATCGGTCACGACCAGCCCATGGCTGAGCTTCATGTCCTTCTTCTGCTCGGCCGAGAGCTCGCTCACCACGAGACCGAGGCGGTTCGCGGCCAGTTCCGCGGACTTGCGCTCGCGCGGCGCCTCGCGCGCCGCGACACGCTCCTCCTGCAGCTCGCCCACGGTGATGCCGAGCGAGCGAGACGCCCCCTTGCGCAGGACTTCAACATCGACTTTCGCGCCGGGCCGGGTCGCGCCGACGAGGCGCGGCAGGTCGCTCGAGGACTCGACCGCCTTGCCATCGAACTTGGTGATGATGTCGCTCGCTTCGATTCCGGCCCGGTCGGCCGGGCTGCCCTTTTCCACCGAGTTCACCAATGCGCCGCGCGGCCGGTCGAGCGCGAACGAGGTCGCGAGGTCCTTGGTGATCTCCTGGATGACCACCCCGATGCGTCCGCGCGAGACGCGACCCTTCTCCCGCAGCTGGCGCTGGATATCGAGCGCGACGTCGATCGGGATCGCGAATGAAAGCCCCATGAAGCCGCCGGTGCGGCTGTAGATCTGGGAATTGATGCCGACCACCTCGCCCCTCATGTTGAACAGCGGGCCGCCCGAGTTGCCCGGGTTGATCGCGACATCGGTCTGGATGAACGGGACAAAATTCTCCTGCGGCAGCGAGCGGCCCTTGGCCGACACGATTCCCGCCGTGACGGTGTTGTCGAATCCGAACGGAGAGCCGATCGCGACCACCCACTCGCCGACCTTGAGCCTTCCCGGTTCGCCGAATTTCACTGCGTGGAGGCTGGTGGCCTCGATCTTGATCAGCGCCACGTCGGTGCGCTTGTCCGCACCGATGACCTTGGCCTTGAACTCGCGCTTGTCGGTGAAGCGCACCGTGATCTCGTCGGCGCTGTCGACGACATGGGCATTGGTGAGAATGTAACCGTCGGCGCTGATGATGAACCCGGAGCCGAGCGAGCGGCTCTCGGGACGCGGTCCCTGGCCGGGACCGGGCTGCCTGGGAATGAAGCGCCGGAAGAACTCGAGCACTTCCTCGTCATCGACGCCGGGGACCTGCGGAATCGCGCCCCGCCGCGCCGCCTGCGTGGTGCTGATGTTCACCACGGCTGCCCCCTGCTCCTCCACCAGGCGCGTGAAGTCGGGCAGTTCGCGCGCTTGCCCGTGCACCTGCGCCGAAAAGGCGAATGCCAGCAGGACCAACCCATCTCTCAACCGATGCATGCTCGTGCTCTCCGATTATTGCGGGCGCCTGTACACCACGCGGTCGGCGACGCGCCGGACGCTCGCCGCAGGGGTTTCGCCGACGACCGTGACCAGGTGGTTCGCCACTTCGCGGGTATAGATGTTGATCGCACCGAGATTCGACAGCCCGGTGCGCGGGAGTTCCCGCTGCTCCGGGAGCGGCTCGATGAATACCGATAGCGCGGCCAGGCCGTCCGAATAAACCACGTGCGCGACCGAATGGGACTCGCGCAGCCTGCGCCGCACCTCGCCCACCTTGCGGAATCCCGGCAGGTCGGCGTCGACGGTCCAGCCCGCTTCTGCCAGGTTTGCCGGCGCCGCCGCGGCGTCCTCGATCCGCCAGTCCCGTGCGGCATGCTTTGACTTTACCTTGTCGCGCGTCACCGGGCCGATTGACAACTGGGTGAAGGTGAACTGCTCGACGGTCTCGCCCTTTTCATTCACCGTGCGTGCGCGCAGCAGCATGCCGGTGCTGGCATCGGTCCAGAGCTTGTAGCCGTAGCGGAACTCGTCGCGCGGGGTGAGCAGCACCGACTGGCAGTCGAACCCGGCAATGCGCGCGCTCTCGCCACGCGTGATGATGTAATGCCGCGCAAGATCGGCCAGCCGCTCGGGCAGGATGGCGGGAAACTCGCGCTGGTCGCCGGCGCGCTCGACCTTTACGGTCTGGCTTGCCGGCAGATAGCATCGAACCGAATCGCGCGTGCGCACCACTTCCCGCGGCACCCCGTCCAGGATCTCGAGTTTCTCCGTTCCGCCCGTCGCGTCCGCGATCCGCGCGATGCGCGAAGTCTCGCTGCGTTGCCCCTGCTGATAGACGAAGGTCCCGGTGTAGGAAAGCTTCTGCGTGGCCTGGTGGATCCTGCTCAGGAGCAGGAGCGCGTCGGGAGTGGTCTGTTGCGCCTGCGCGAGCCCGGCGCCCGCCGCGAGCAGGAATACCAGCAGCCTCACCGCTTCCGCTCCATGGCTTCCCCCGAAACGGTACGCACGTAGGGCGCCACGCCCTGCAGCAGATTGCGCGCTGAGTAGCCCTGGTGTGCCATCAGGTAGTCGTCGGTCGCCACCGGCGGCGGGACGCGAACCAGTTCCACCGCGACGGCCGGCTTGGATGGCTGCGGCTGCACGACGCGCGACCCCACGTCGCCTGCCGCCGCAGGCTGCACCTGAGGCGCCTGGGCAAGCGGGGGCGCGGGCAACCGCCCATGCTCCTGCGGAACAAACGCGAGCCAGCCGACAATCGCCACCGCCGCCAGCCCGGCAGCTGCGGCCTGGAGCAGCAGCCGGCGCCGTGGTGCGGCAACCGCCTCGGGCAGCGCAGCCGGCGCCAGCACCGTCGGCTCCTCGGCCAGGCGCGCCTGCATGCGCACGGCAAAGCGATGCGAAAGCATGCGCGTATCGCGCAACGCATCGCTGATCAGATGGTAGGTGCGCCAAGCGTCGCGCACCTCGCCTTCTTCGCGCAAGGCGGACAGCGTCCGCGCCGCGTCCGGTGCATCCAGTTCGCCGTCCATCAACTCCGAGATCTTCGCCTTCATCACCACCTCTTCTCTGCGCTTGTATCGAGCAACGGGCGCAGCCGCCCGGCAATCGCCTCGCGCGCCCTGAAGATTCGCGACCGCACCGTGCCGATCGGGCAATCCATCATCTGCGCGATCTCCTCGTAGCTCATGCCTTCCAGCTCACGCAACTGGATCGCATTGCGCAACTCTTCCGGCAGTTCCTCGATCGCAGCGTTCACGGTCGCGGCAATCTCCTTCGACAGCAGCACGCTCTCCGGCGTGTTGATGTCGCGCAACTGCCCTCCTTCATCGAGCCCTTCCGCCTGCCCGGCCTCCACGTCGGTCGAGGTCGGTGCCCTCCGCCCCATCGCCACCAGATGATTCTTGGCGGTGTTGACGCCGATGCGGTAGAGCCAGGTGTAGAACGCGCTGTCGCCGCGGAATGCCGGCAAGGCACGATACGCCCGGATGAACGCCTCCTGCGTCACGTCTTCGACTTCAGCCGGGTCGCGAATCAACCGCGAAAGCAGCCGCGCCAGCTTGCGCTGGTATTTTTCCACCAGCAGCGCGAATGCCTGCTTGTCCCCGCGCTGCGCCCGCGCGACAAGCTCCCGGTCTATCTCGCGGTCGGTCACCCGACCGTTCCCGGACCAACCGGCGACGCTTTCCCGCCACCGTCGACCCGGGCCGACTCGCTTTGCCTATGTGCCACAGACCATGCCATCTGCAAATAGTTCGGCCCTTGAAGGCGGCGTCGATCACCCGGGAAGTTGTGCCGACGCTACGCCGGGCAGACGTCCCCACAGCGCCCACAGCCTGAGCAGCCGGAAACCCTCGGGGTCCAGCATGTCCGCTGCCACGAGGACCGTCCGGCGCGAATGGCGGCGCAGCGGCAGGATGACCAGGAACCGGCTCACGCTGCGCGGCCCGTCGGCCACCGCGCAGCGGCCGCCGCCCGAAAACGCGATCTCCGAACGGCCGTCGTCCGCGACCTGCACCGTGCGCGGGGAACCTCTGCCGCGCAGCAGGGCCCGGTCGCGCGCCGCCGCCACGCCCAGCGCGACGACTAATGCGGCGAGCAGGGTACCTGCCACCCCCCCGCCCACGGCGAGGATGCACACGCCCGCGATCCCGTGCACGCCAGCGATGAGTGCTGCCAGCCGCCAGGAGGGGCGCAGATCGAGCCTCAGGAGGGTGCCAGTGGCGCTCAAACCCGAGCGAACACCAGTGTGCCGTTGGTGCCGCCGAACCCGAAGGAGTTGGACAGCGCAGCGCGGATCTGCATGCTGCGGGCGGTGTTGGGGACGTAGTCCAGGTCGCACTGCGGATCCCGGTTCTGCAGGTTGATGGTCGGCGGCGAGACCTGTTCGCGCAGCGCGAGAACGGTGAATACCGCCTCCACGCCGCCTGCCGCTCCCAACAGGTGCCCGGTCATCGACTTGGTCGAATTGATCGCGACCTGATGCGCGCGTTCGCCCAGCAGCCGCTTCACCGCCAGCGTCTCGGCGATGTCGCCCAGCGGAGTCGAAGTGCCGTGCGCATTGATGTAGTCGATGCCCTCGGTGCCGAGGCCGGAGTCGCGCAGCGCGTTGCGCATGCAGCGGAATGCCCCATCGCCGTCTTCGCTCGGCGCGGTGATATGGTAGGCATCGGCCGAAACCCCGTAGCCGATCAGCTCGCTGTAGATGTTGGCGCCCCGCGACCTGGCGTGCTCGTACTCCTCCAGCACCACCGCGCCGGCGCCTTCGCCGAGCACGAAGCCGTCGCGGTCCCGGTCCCAGGGGCGGCTCGCTGCCTCGGGATCGTCGTTGCGCGTCGAGAGCGCGCGCGCGGAGGCGAATCCGCCCATGGCCAGCTCGGTCACGGTCGCCTCGGCCCCGCCCGCGATCATGACGTCCGCTTCGCCGTAGCGGATCGACTTCGCCGCCTCGCCGAGACAATGCGTGGACGAGGTACAGGCGGTCACGATCGCGAGATTGGGCCCTTTGGCGCCGAGAAGAATCGACAGATTGCCTGCGATCATGTTGATGATGGTGCCTGGGATGAAGAATGGGGAGATGCGCCTGGGCCCGTTCGTCCGCAGCTCTTCGTGCATCGATTCGATCAGCGGCAGCCCGCCCATTCCCGAACCGAAATTCACTCCGACCCGCTCCGCGTTGTCGGCAGCGACCTGCATGCCCGAATCGCGCCAGGCCTGCAGGCCTGCCGCGATGCCGTAGTGCATGAAGGTATCCATCCTGCGCGCCTCCTTCGGCGACAGGTACTGGGAAACATCGAACCCCTTCACTTCCCCCGCGATGCGGCTCGCAAGGCGGGACGGGTCGAAACGCGTCACGCGCCCGACTCCGGACTTTCCCGCGACCACATTGCTCCAGGCCTGCGGAACGGTATTGCCGACCGGACTGATGATGCCCAGCCCGGTGACAACGACTCTGCGACGCGACACTTATGCGCTTGTCAGGGACGGTGGGCGCTGCTGTGCGGCAGGAGCCGGTGCTGCGCAGCGCATCGCGGGTGCTTACGCTTTGGAGTGCGATTTGACGTAGTCGATGGCCTGCTGCACGGTGGTGATTTTCTCAGCTTCCTCGTCCGGAATTTCGGTCTCGAATTCCTCCTCAAGCGCCATCACCAGCTCGACCGTGTCGAGCGAATCCGCCCCCAGGTCGTCCACGAAGGATGATTCGTTCTTGATCTCCGCCTCATTCACGCCCAGCTGTTCGGCGATGATCTTGCGCACGCGTTGTTCGATGTTTTCCATCTGCCTGCTCCTTCCCTGTGGGGGCCGCGCCCGTCGCCCGAGCGGGGCCGTATTTTACCCGGGATTTTCCCGAACGTTGGCGTTGCGCTGCGGCGTGCAACGCCGCAGCGCAACGCGTCGTGGAATTTTATGCCATGAACATGCCGCCGTTCACATGCAGCACCGCGCCAGTGACGTAGTCGCCGGCCGGCGAAGCAAGATAGGCGACTGCGGCGGCGATCTCCTGCGGACGGCCGAGCCGCCCGAGCGGAATCTGCGCCAGCAGCGCGGCGCGCTGCGGTTCTGAAAGCGCGCGCGTCATGTCGGTGTCGATAAAGCCCGGCGCGACGCAGTTCACGGTGATGTTGCGGCTGCCGAGCTCGCGCGCGAGCGAGCGCGTCATGCCTGCGACGCCGGCCTTCGCGGCGGCGTAATTCGCCTGTCCCGCGTTCCCGGACGCGGCCACGACCGAGGTGATGTTGATGATCCGCCCCCAGCGCGCCTTCATCATGGCACGCATCACCGCACGGGATAGTCGGAACACCGGTCGCAGGTTCGTTTCCATGACCTCATCCCATTCCGCGTCCTTCATGCGCAGCGCCAGATTGTCGCGCACGATGGCGGCATTGTTGACCAGAATCAGGATGTCGCCGAACTCCTTCTGCACGCCCGCAACCAGCGCATCGCACTGGCGCGGATCGCGCACGTCGAGCACGCGGCCGGCGCCTGTGGCGCCCGCCTGTGCCAGCGCCTCGCCGATCGCCTGCGCCCCCGTGGCGCCGGTTGCAGTGCCGATCACGGTGGCGCCGTGTCGCGCCAGTTCGAGGGCGATCGCCTGCCCGATCCCGCGCGATGCGCCGGTCACCAGAGCAATCTTGCCTTGCAGCATCCTCAGGCTCCCCGGATCGCCGCCAGCGCCTGTTCGAGTGCAGCCCTGTCCGCGAGCGCCAGGCCGCGCAGGTTTGGATCGATGCGCCTGACCAGGCCTGCGAGCACTCTTCCCGGGCCACACTCGACCACGTGCGTCACACCCTGATCCGCCATGCGCCGGATCGTCTCCACCCAGCGTACCGGCGCGGCGGCCTGCCTGACCAGCGCGTCTTTGATCCGGGCGGGATCGGTTTCCTGCGCCACGTCCACGTTGTTGATGAGCGGGATCCGAGGTTCCTTCAGTGTCACGTGGGCAAGGAAATCGCGCAGCCGCGCTGCGGCAGGCTGCATCAGGCTCGAATGGAACGGCGCGCTTACCGGCAGCGGAAGCGCCCGCTTTGCCCCTTTCGCAATGCAAGCTTCGATCGCCCGCGCCACCGCGGCCTTGTGGCCGGCGATGACGACCTGGCCGGGCGCATTGAAGTTCACCGCCTGCACGGCTTCGCGCTGTGCCGCTTCCGCGCACGCTGCGCGCACCGTCTCATCGTCCAGTCCGAGGATTGCCGCCATCGCGCCCTGCCCCTCCGGTACGGCCTCCTGCATGCATTGCGCGCGAAAGCGCACCAGCGGCAATGCGCCGTCGAAGGAGATCGACTCTGCGGCGACCAGGGCGCTGTATTCGCCCAGGCTGTGGCCGGCCACCACTTCCGGTGCCGGCCCGCCGAGCGAGTGCCATGCCCGCAGCGCGGCGATCCCGGCAACGACCATCGCGGGCTGGGTATTCACCGTCAGATTCAGTTGCCCGGCGGGGCCCTGATCCAGCAGCTGCACGACCCCCTCACCGAGAATGCGCGCGACGTCGGCACGCACCCGGTCCACTGCCGCGAGCCCGGCATACGAATGCAGCATGGCCACCGCCTGTGAACCCTGACCGGGAAACACCATCGCGAGCTTCATGCGTCTCCCGTCAGATCGTAGCCAGTACCGCGCCCCAGGTGAATCCGCCGCCCACCCCCTCCATCAGCACGCGGTGGCCGGCGCGGATCTTCCCCGCGCGCACGTACTCGTCGAAGGCAAGCGGAATCGAGGCTGCGGAAGTGTTGCCATGCCGGTCGACGGTCACGACCAGGCGCTCCCGCGGCAGGCCCAGCTTGCGCGCCGTCGCCTCGAGGATGCGTAGGTTCGCCTGATGCGGGATCAGCCAGTCGATGTCGGCGACCGTCATCCCGGCGGCGGCCAGGGTCTCGCGCGCCACCTCGTCGAGCACCTTGACCGCAAACTTGAACACCTGGTTGCCCTGCATCTGCAGGTAAGGCGAACCGACGATGCGGCCGCCGCATACGTTGCCCGGAACGGAGAGGATGCCGGCGTAGCTGCCGTCGGCATGCAGCGCTGCGCCGTGGATGCCCGGCGACGCACCAGGGACCAGCACCACCGCGCCCGCGCCGTCGCCGAACAGCACGCAGGTGCCCCGATCGTTCCAGTCCATGATGCGCGAGAACACTTCGGTCCCCACGATCAGCGCGCGGCGGTTCATCCCGCTGCGGATGAAGCTGTCGGCGGCGGCGAGTGCGTAGACGAACCCGCTGCAGACCGCCTGCACGTCGAACGCAGGGCAGCCGCGGATGCCGAGTTTTGCCTGCAGCAGGCAGGCGGTGCTTGGAAATACATGGTCTGGCGTCGATGTGGCGACGATGATCAGGTCGATGTCGGAGGGCGCGAGCTGCGCCGCGGCGAGCGCCGCGCGGCTCGCCTCGAGCGCCAGGTCGCTCGAGGCCTGGGACTCGTCCGCGATGCGCCGTTCCGCAATGCCGGTGCGCTCGCGGATCCAGGCATCGCTCGTGTCGAGGCGACGGGCGAACTCGTCGTTCGTGACCACGCGCGGCGGCAGGTAGCTGCCGCTGCCGACGATCCGCGAGTGGGTCATTCCGCGGCGGCGCGCCGCAGATGCGGCCGGCGCGGCGTTCCAGCCATGCGCTGGGTGATCCGCTGCACGACGTCGTTGCGCACCTCATCCTCGGCGCGCCGCAACGCCTGGCCGAACGCGTAGGCATCGGCCGCGCCGTGACTCTTGATCACCACGCCGCGCAGGCCGAGCAGGCTGGCGCCGTTGTAGCGGCGGTGGTCCATGCGGTTCCTGACCGCCGTGAGTACCGGACGCGACACCAGCGCGGCGAGCTTTCGCAACGGATTGCGGGCGAACTCCTCCTTGAGGGTCGCCGCAACCATCTGCACCACGCCCTCGGAAGCCTTGAGGACTGCATTGCCGACGAATCCGTCGCACACGACCACGTCGGCGGTTCCCTTGTAGATGTCGTCGCCTTCGACGTTGCCGCAGAAGTTGAGCCCGCTCTCGCGCAGCAGGTCCGCAGCCCGCTTGACCGTCTCATTGCCCTTGATGTCCTCGACGCCGATGTTGAGCAGGCCGACCGTGGGGCGCTCCCTGTGCTCGAGCGCGGCCACCAGCATGGCCCCCATGATGCCGAACTGCATCAACTGTTCCGGCGTGCAATCCACATTCGCGCCCAGATCGAGCATGGTGGTATAGCCGCCTCGCATGTTCGGCAGCACCGTGGCAATCGCCGGACGGTCGATCCCCGGCAGCGTCTTCAGTACGAACCTCGAGATCGCCATCAGGGCGCCGGTGTTGCCTGCGCTCACGCAGGCATGCGCCTCGCCCGCCTTGACCAGGTTGACCGCAACGCGCATCGAGGAGTCCTTCTTGTAGCGCAGCGCCTGGACCGGAGGCTCGGCGCTC
>Ga0184637_10001826_pt1 | contig 14050 bp, 15 predicted proteins | sample PLM3_127_b2_FD_133143 | JGI IMG/M metagenome (GOLD analysis project Ga0184637, IMG submission 133143) | Groundwater sediment microbial communities from an aquifer in East River, Colorado, USA - PLM3_127_b2 | ecosystem: Environmental > Terrestrial > Soil > Riparian zone | place: USA: East River...
CCGAACGCCGCAATTTCACGGCGGTTAGTGGTCGCCAAAGGATCGGGATGCACGACGAGTGCCTGAAAGGTCTCCGATGCTTTGGCCGTGAGGCCGCCTTCGAAGTCCTCGGGGCCGCTCACCTCGAAGGGCTGGATCTCGACTCCGACCGCCACAGCTGCGCGCTGGAGATCCTTCACGATGAAGTCTCGATGGGGCAGCTTCCTGTTCACGAGCAAGCCCACTCGCCTCATGCTCGGGAAGGCTTCCTTGAGCAATTCCAGCCGCTTGCCGGCCAGTTCCGGACTGTTCTGTAGCGACATTCCAGTGATGTTTCCGCCGGGCCGCGCGAGGCTCGCGACGAGGCCCGTTCCGACCGGATCGCCTGCGAGGGCCATCACGATCGGGATGGTCGACGTTGCACGCTTGGCGGCACTCACGGAAGGAGTGGCGGCGGCGACAATCAGATCCGGCTTCAAGGCGACGAGCTCGGCAGCCAATTCGTGATAGCGCTCGGCTCTCCCGTCGGCCCAACGCCGCTCGACCGCCAGGTTCTGGCCTTCGATGTAGCCGAGTTCGCGAAGACCTTGGAACAGCGCCTCCCAAGGATGCGCCGCCTCGGGCGTTGACGGCGGACTACCGCCGAGCACGCCGATCCGCCACACCTTGCCCGCCTGCTGCGCCTCGGCGGCGAGCGGTAAGGCGAAGAGCAGGACGGCCATCAACGCAACGAACCCGGTGATCGGTCTCATCGTCATCTCCCTGTCAGTGCGTTGCAGTTTGCGCTCGGCAGCACCTTCCACGGCAATGACTCTTCGATTTGCTTGATGCGTCCTAGTGATTGCTTTCCGGCGCGATGTGGAGCAGCGTCGTCGCGAACACCGGCGAAGTCATCGGGATGGGAGGAATCACATGAAGAGCTTGTTGACCTTGGCGTTGTCACTGTGCCTGCTCGGCACGGCGGCGGCGCAGGAGCGTGTGGCACGCGTGGGCTATCTGAGCTGGCAGGGCTCGGGCGCTCACCATGAAGCCACGCAGAATGGCTTTCTCGAGGGCTTGCGCAGCGAAGGCTTCGTCGAAGGCAAGAACCTGGAGCTGATGCGGCGTTCGGGATCCACCGACCCTGAGAGTTTCAAGCCGCTCGCCCGCGAGATGGCCGCGGCCAAGGTCGACGTGTACTTTGCCCCGGCCACGCCCATGGCGACGGCGGCCTGGTCCGCAAACAGAACTACGCCGATCGTCATCGCGACGATCCTGGACCCGGTCGAGCTCAAGTTCGTGAAGTCGCTCGGGCGACCCGGCATGCGGGTGACCGGCGTCACCACGATGAACGACGAACTGTTGGCCAAGCGGCTGCAGATGCTGGTGGAAATGGTGCCCGGCCTGAAGCGCGTCGGTATGGTGATCGACGAAACCATGCGCACGGCCTGTACGCAGGAGGTCGAACACTTCGACGCAGCGGCCAACAAGCTTGGGCTGACGCTCGTCAGGGTCAACATCGATCGACGTGAAGCGATGGACGCCGGCTTTCGCAAGCTGGTCGACGCCAAGGTTCAGGCCGTGATGACCACCTTCGTTACGAGCCGCAATGACCTCGAAAAGGAATATGCAGAGGTGGCTCTCAGGCATGGCCTGCCTTCGATGCACGAACGCGAGTTCTTCGCGCGGCAGGGTGGCCTGATGAGCTACGGCCCGGACTTCGAGGACATCTATCGCCGCGCCGGGCACTACGTGGGGCGCATCCTGAAGGGGGAGAAGCCCGCCGAGATGCCGATGGAGCAGCCCCGCCAGTTTCGGATGGTGATCAATCTGAAGACCGCGAATGCGCTCGGCATCACCGTGCCGCAGTCGTTGGCCAGGGCGGACGAGGTGATCCGGTGACGAACCGAGCGCGAAGCCTTGCCCACTGACGCCTACGAGTTCCGGCCGGATGTGGAGCACCCTCGTCGGCGAACACGGCGAAGTCATCCGGATGGGAGGTATCACATGAAGAGCTTTCTGACCCTGGCGTTGTCACTGTGCCTGCTCGGCACAGCGTCGGCGCAGGACCGTGTGGCACGTGTCGGCTATCTGAACTGGCAGGACGCGAGCGCTTACCATGAGGCCGCGCTGAAGGGCTTTCTCGAGGGCTTGCGCAGCGAAGGCTTCGTCGAAGGCAAGAACCTGGAGCTGATGCGGCGTTCGGCATCCACCAACGAGCCTGAGCGTTTCAAGCCGCTCGCCCGCGAGCTGGCCGCGGCCAAGGTCGATGTGTTCTTTGCTCCGCACACGGCGATGGCCACCGCAGCCTGGTCCGCGGACAAGAACACGCCGATCGTCATCGCGACGATCATGGATCCCGTCGAACTCAAGTTCGTGAAGTCGCTCGGGCGGCCCGGCATGCGGGTGACCGGCGTCACCACGATGAGCGACGAACTGGTGACCAAGCGGATGCAACTGCTGATGGAAATGGTGCCCGGCTTGAAGCGGGTCGGTATGGTGATCGACGAAGGCATGCGCATGGCCTGTAAGCAAGAGGTCGACCATACGATGGCAGCGGCCAACAAGCTCGGGCTGGCGCTCGTCATGGTCCACGTCGATGGGCCCGAAGCCGTCGACGCCGGCTTTCGCAAGCTGATCGATGCCAAGGTCCAGGCCGTGATGACCACGTTGGTTTCGACCCGCAACGGCATGGAAAGGGAAGAAGCCGACGCAAGCGTCAGGCATCGTCTGCCTTCGGTTACCTCACTCGAGTACGGCGCCCGGCAGGGCGTCCTGATGAGCTACGGGCCGGATTTCGAGGACATCTTTCGCCGCGCCGGGCACTACGTGGGGCGCATCCTGAAGGGCGAGAAGCCCGCCGAGATGCCGATGGAGCAGCCGCGCCAGTTTCGAATGGTGGTCAATCTGAAGACCGCCAAGGCGCTCGGCATCACGGTGCCGCAGTCGGTGTTGGTGAGGGCAGACGAGGTGATCTACTGATTGGGCGTCATGACAATCGTCAGGGGCGGGACTGATCATGGTGTGCCGCGAGTTCTGCATCGGAACCAATCGCCGCATCCTGGCGCCACGGCGCAAATTGATGATCGCGTTGGGCGCCTCCGCGCTCGCTCCGCTCCTGTCATTTGCGCAGCAACTGCCGGCGAAGGCGCCGCGTATCGGCATTCTGTCGCCGTTCAATTCGTCTTCGGACGCGTTTCGTGACGCTGTACAGCAGCGGCTGCAGGAGTTGGGTTACGCAGAGGGACGCAGCATCGTGATCGAGTACCGCGCATCGGATGACAGGGCCGACCGCTTGCCTCAGCTCGCCGCGGATCTCGTAAACCTCAAGGTCGATGCCATCGTCACCACGACCGCTGCGGGCGTACAAGCCACAAAGCAAGCAACGACAACGATACCCATCATCATGGCGGGCGTCGACGATGCCGTCGACCAGGGTTTCGTCACGAGTCTGGCCAAGCCCGGCGGCAATATCACGGGCACTTCGTGGCTCAACACGGAGTTGAGCGCCAAACGAGTGGTATTGCTCAAGCAGATGCTGCCGAAACTATCTCGCGTCGCGCTTCTGCGCGAAGCCGTTGGCGCCGCGTCATCGCTGCAGGCCTCCGAAGCGGCGGCGCGCGCGGTGGGCCTGCGCCTGGTAGTCATGGAAATCCGTGTGCCAAATGAAATCGATGGCGTGTTCTCGGCGCTCGCCCAGGAAAGCGTGGGCGCGCTCATGATCGCCCACGACCCCATGCTTGCCGGCCAGGAGCGGCATGTGATCGAACTGGCGACGAAGCAGCGCTTGCCGACGGTCTTCTCGTTTCGCAAAGCGGTCGAGGCGGGCGGGCTGATGAGTTACGGGCCCAAGCCCATCGATCTGTACCGTCGCGGTGCCGACTATGTCGATCGAATCCTCAAGGGCGCCAGGCCCGATGCGCTACCCGTCGAGCAACCGACTAATTTCGAGCTGGTGATCAATCTCAAGACAGCGCGGGCGATCGGGGTGGACGTTCCGCGTGCAATGCTGTTGAGCGCTGACGAAGTGATTCGGTAGGCTGCGTTCACTTTGACGGACCGGCGCCGGCCGGCTGTACGAATATGACGGCGGGTACGCCTTCCTGGTTGATGCTTGCCTGGATGATCACGAGGGGTTCGTCGCCAGGATTGGCCCACTGGTGAACGAGATCGTACGGTTCGTAATGAGCCACGCCGGCGGGCCGTGGCTCCGTCTTGCCAGCGGCGGTGAACATCCCGGTGCCTGAAGCGATGTAGTAAAGCGCAGCGCCCGAGCGACGATGCGGCGGATTCAGCGGGAAGCGCGGCGGGAATGCCACGCGCACCAACGTGAACTCGTACGGTCCCGGTTTGAGTCCCGGGATCGGCGATGCCGTTCGGTACAGCTCCTTGACGATGGCCGGTGAACTCTCCATCGGCGCATTGAGGTCGCCCGCCGTCGACAAGACAAAGTGCAGGAACTCAGCCGGCTTGCCGGGTGCAGACTTGAATGTTGTGCCTGTGCCTTTGGCAACGAGCGCCGCGTCGCCTCTTGCAAGGGACCGCTGGTCGGCGCCGCTCGTGACGTCGAGCGCTCCATCCAATACGAGTACGAAACCGACCGGCCCGTTGTAAGTGGCAGCCTGCGTCGCCGGCAGGTGAACGCGCACAAGTTTGAAGTAGCGCGGCGCATCCACAACGCTCGCCAATGGCGTGCTCGCCAGCACCGCCCGTACGGTGCCTGTACCGGCAGCGCTGGGCGGCCCCGGCGTCTGCGCGCCTACAGTGCTCGCAAGCAATCCGCCAGTCAGGGCGAGGACGTGTATCCAAGATCCCAGGTGGATCATCTTGTCAGCCTACTTCTTCCTCGGATCGTCCGCCGGATTCACGTAAGTGATCGTCCACGGCCCGACGCCATGCACCTGAACCACCGTCTCGTCGGCGGTCCACGCGAAGTGACGCGTGCCGGGCTGCATGATCGCTGCACTTCCGGCGGTCAGTGCACGTGTCGCTTTCGTGTCCAGCTTGTCGCCGGCGCCCATGTTGAAAGTGCCGCTGATGACGGTGACATGCTCGATCGCGCTGTGGAAATGCGCCGGGATCTGATAGTTCGCCGGCAGCTTGAGGCGAAAGATGAAAGGTTTGGCCTCGTTCAGCGGGCCTTCGATCACCGCGAGCTGCGCGCCGGGCGGCAGCGAACCGACGTCGGCCCACTTCAGCTCGGCCGGTACCACCATCAAATGGTCGCCATGGGCTTGTGCGAGCGCGACTGTCGAGCCGAACGCGCCGAATGCGGCCGCCATCGCGGCCAGGGTCATCAACTTTTTCATGCTGTGCTCCTTGAACGTCAGATAGGAAATACGCAGCCTCGAAACGAAGCCGCTGATGAAGGTGTTCGCCAGGATGCGCCGAATCCAGGCCTCGAAGGTGCACAGATCTCGCAATTCGGCGAGGCTGGCCCACGCCTTCGCGACCGTCTCGCCGACCAGGTCTTCGGCGTCGGCGCGATTGCGCGTAAGGCGCAGCGCCGTGCCGAACATCCGATCCAGCAGCCGTTGCACCTCCGCTTCAAAAAAGCAGCGCCGCGTCGCCTCGTCGATCACTTCCGCCTCCGTGCTGACCGGGCCTTGTGCAAAAGCCTGCGCTTGCATTGTCCCTCCCGTGCCGCTGGCCGCAGTAAGCATGAATCTCAGGTTTTCACCGCGACGAGCGAGACACTCTTCACGCCGTATTCCCGGCTCGCCGCCTGCGCGTTGGCAGAGATGAACTGGTAAGCGGTGTTGTCGACGACGCGCGTCACCTCGAAACCGGCCGCCTCGATCGCGGTGCGGTACTCATCCTGCTGCCGTGCGCCGCCGATGCACGCGGCCCACAGCGTCGCGTTGCAGACAATGCCGTCGGGCAATGGCACTTCGGTCACGATGTCGGCCAGCGCGAGCCGGCCGCCTGGCTTCAGCACGCGTGCAGCCTCGGCAAAGACTTTGGGCTTGTCGGCCGACAGGTTGATGACGCCGTTCGAGATCACGACGTCGAATGTCGCGTGCTCGCACGGGATCGACTCGATATATCCCTTCAGAAAGCTCACATTCGTGAAGCCGTCGCGATCGCGCAGCCGCGTGGCCTTCGCGCGCTGCTCATCGGTCATGTCCACGCCGGTCACGTGACCCCGCGTGCCGACGCGCAAAGCGGCGATGAACGAGTCCATGCCCGATCCGCTGCCGAGATCGAGCACGCTTTCGCCCTCTGTCAGCGCCGCCAGATCGAAGTAGTAGCCCACGCCGGCGAACGACTCGATCGCCTCGGCCGGGATGCGGTCGAGATCGGCCGGCGCATAACCCAGACGTTCGGCGAGCTTGCGGCCCATCTCGAAGTGGTACTCGGCGTGCGGTTCGAGCGCAACTAGCCGGTACATGTCCTTCACCTTGTTTTCGAGATCGGCGCGGTCGACGGCGGCATTCGTGCTCATGGCTTTCTCCATAGTGTTCAGGACAACATGACATGCCCTCAAAGACGCAAATGCCCCCGGAACGGTTCCCGACGATCACTTGGGTGGTTTAGAAAGCGGATGCGGCCGATGCGGGAACCGAACCGCCTTCTCGTTCGTCTTTTGCGTCGTCATCGAACGACCGGACCGTCCAGCCGGAGAACAGCATGACAATCGATGCGAAGCCCGTGTTGAACCACTGCATCTTCGGTCCGGAATGAACAGCGAGCTGAACGAGCTCACATGTCGCTTTGCGAAGGACGCCGAGTTCTCGCGTTCGGCGGCGATGCTCGACCTGGAGCGCAGCGTTTGCGGCTGTGACTACGGAGGTACCAGTTGGACGACGCGCTGCGAGGCAGAGCGCATCATCGAGCTGCTCGAGCTGCGTCCGGGCGTGATGCTGCTCGACGTGGGCGCCGGGTCGGGATGGCCCGGGCTCTATCTTGCCCATCGCACCGGCTGCGACGTGGTGCTCGTGGACCTTCCTCTGGCGGCCCTTCGAACTGCGCTCGAACGCGCCATGGCAGACGGGATGATCGAACGTTGTGAAGTCGTCGTCGCGGACGGTGCCGCGCTGCCTTTCAAGGACGCTTCGTTCGACGCGTTGAGCCATTCCGACGTCCTGTGTTGTACGCCTGACAAGCCCGCGGTCCTGCGAGGTTGCCGCCGCGTCGCACGCCCAGGCGCCAGGATGGTGTTCACCGTGATCGCGCCCGCACCGTCGCTGAGCGAATCCGATTTGCGGATCGCGATAGCGTCGGGCCCGCCGTGTGTCGACATTCCGGATGACTATGCCGCGTTGCTCGATCAGTCGGGCTGGTGCGTACGAGAGCGGGTGGACCTGACGGCCGATTTCCTGCAATCGATGCGCAACCATGTCGAAGGAATGCAATCACGCGCCCGAGCGCTCACCGAAGTGTTCGGTTCCGACGAACTGGACGAACGCATGAAGCGCCGACAAGCAACGATCGCTGCGGTTGGCGCTGGGCTGCTTCGGCGAGAGCTGTTTGTCTGCGAAGCTACGACAGCGGCTTGATGTCTTCCAATTCTTGCGTGGCGTCCGGCCTTCGATTGATCGCATAGCCTCCCGGCGTCTCGCGCAACGGCTGGACGAGCAGCCGATCAAGGCGCAAATCCTCGTGCGACCTGAATGCGTCGACGCCGATCGTCATCGCTTCGTGCCCGGACGCGGGCTGCGCGCGGTAGGTGCCGAAAAGGCGATCCCACCAGGGCAAATTGAAGCCGAAGTTGCTGTTCGTCTCGTTGTAGGCAATCGAATGGTGGACACGGTGCATGTCGGGCGTCACGAGCAGCCAGCGCAGCGTGCGGTCGAGCGCTGCCGGCAGCTTCGCGTTCGCGTGGTTGAACATCGCCGTCGCATTGAGCAGCACTTCGAAGATGAGCACCGCAATGGCAGGCGCACCGATCGCCGCGACGGCGGCGCATTTGATGCCGGCCGAGATCAGGATCTCGATCGGATGAAAGCGCGTTCCGGTCGTCACGTCGATGTCGAGGTCCGAGTGGTGCACGCGGTGCAGCCGCCACAGCACGGGCACGGCATGGAAAGTCACATGCTGGAAATAGATTGCGAGGTCGAGTGCCGCAACACCGAGCGGGATCGCGATCCATTCCGGTAGCGATATGGTGTTCAGCAGCCCGAAGCCCTGCGCCTCGCCGGCCAGCGCCACTGCAATCGCGGCGCTCGGCAGCAGCAACCGGAGCACAGCGACGTCGACGAGCAGCAAGCCGATGTTGTGCGGCCAGCGTGCGCCGCGTGCAACCGTCCGCCGCCGCCGCGGCGCGACGGCTTCCCACAGCGCCATCGCGAAAAAGATCGCGATGAACGCCCCGAGCCGGATCAGCGGCTCGCCTTCGATGCCGGTGTTGGTACCCATCGTGCGCCGACCTCTCCCGACTGCTAGACTAATGCGAAACGCTCAAGCGTTCATATATTCAATAGATCGATTGAATGCTAGTTCAAGGACAGGCGGCATGTCAACTCACAACCCGAAACGGGATCTCTTTCAGCAGCTCGCACGCATCGGCACCGCGCTCTCTAGCGGCACGCGGCTCGAATTCGTCGAGCTGCTCGCGCAGCGCGAGCGCAGCGTCGACCAGCTCGCGACGCTAGCCGGCGTCGCTGTCGCAAATACCTCGCAGCATCTACAGAAGCTGCGGCAGGCGGGCTTGGTCGTCGGTCGCAAGGAGGGGCAGTACGTCTACTACCGGCTGGCCGGCGACGAAGTGGTGCGCCTGCTCGGCGTGCTCGGCCGTGTCGGCGAGGCGCATCTGGCCGAGGTCGAGCGCATCGTGCGCATCTACCTCGAATCGAAGGACGAGCTCGAGCCGGTGCCCGCGCACGAGTTGCTCGAACGTGCGCAGCGCGGCCTCGTCACCGTGCTCGACGTGCGACCGGCCGAAGAGTACGCCGCCGGTCATGTGCCGGGTGCAGTGAACATTCCCATCCACGAGCTGGAGAAGCGCCTTGGAGAGTTGCCCAAGCGCAAGGAAATCGTTGCCTATTGCCGCGGCCCGTATTGCCTGATGTCGTTCGACGCAGTGCAGTTGCTGCGCAGGAAGGGCTTGAAGGCCAGACGTCTCGAGAACGGTTTGCCCGAGTGGCGACTCAGCGGGCTGCCATCCGGGTGGCCATCGCTCCAGTACGTTGCACGAACTGCGCCCTTGCCTCACTACCTGGCAGCCGTCGCGCGAGCTGGTCTTGGCGTTCGCCTCACCATCACGGCAGGCGCCTGCGTCCCTTCACGATCGGCTACCCAGCCCACCTCACGTTGCTTTCAAAGCACCATGGACACCGCTACTTCCTCGTGGCCGCCCACGCCTTCCCTGTACCCGTGCGGCTCACCAACCGTGCCGTGGCTTGGCTCGCAACGGAAGTCGAAGCATGGATCGGAGAGCGGCCACGTGCCTTTTAGGACTCGACCCCGGACGTCACTTCAGTTCGCCTCCCCGCAACGGGCGCCGGCGCAGACCTGCAGCGGCTCAGCGCGCTCGGTCCCTCGTCTAGAGCATGGACAGGTTGGTGGCGCGATTGGACTCGAACCAACGACGTCTGCACCTTCATTCTTGCCTGCTGTGGAAGGACTGGCTGTCGGCGTTTGCAAGGATCGATCTGACGCGGCAACGGACAACGGTTGTGAAGTAGCACTTTAGTGCTACAGTCTCGACTCAATCTGAGGGTCATGCATGTCGACGACCACCATCCGAATCGAAGACGACCTGAAGGCGCGCGTGGCCGCTGCGGCAGAGCGTGCCGGCAAGACCGCTCATGCCTTCATCCTCGACGCCATCGCGCAGACCGTCGCGCAGGCCGAACTGGACGATGACTTCCACCGTGTCGCCGATGAGCGCTGGGCGAAGGTGCTGGCAACCGGGAAGACGGTGCCGTGGGACAAAGCGAAAGCGTATCTCGAGGCCCGATCACGCGGGGAGCGCCCACGCAAGCCGGTGGCACGCAAGCTCGGACGTTGACCGGTTTCCATGGCTCGTATCGAGCTCGCGCCGGAGGTCTTCGACGACTTCGATCGCTTCTTCCACCACAGGGCCCAGTTCGACGTCGACGCCGCGCCCGAGCGTATCGGGGAGATCGTGCAAGCCGTGCAGATTCTGGCCACCAGCCCGCTCATCGGGCGGCCGGTGAAGGGTGGCAAGCGCGAGCTGGTCATTGGCCGTGCTTCGCGCGGCTACGTGGCGCTGTACCGGTATGTGGCCGATATCGATACGGTCTTCCTTCTGGCGATACGAAGCCAGCGCGAGTCGGGGTACAAGCGTGACCGCTGAGCCCGTGCTGCTCGACGGCAGTTGTTGCCGTAGCACGCCGGCCTTGTGTGGATGCGCCCTCCCCCGAGCGCTGCGTGTGGCCACGCTGGCAAGGCGCCTTAGCCCCGGACAGGGTCTCGTGAATGTCTGATATTGCGCGTACGAACCAGCCAAAGCATGGTCCCGAGAACTGTCTGATATTCGTATCTTTGGATCACTACTGTCCGGTTAAAAGTCGAACAGATTCAATTGGTTAGCGGTGTCGAGCAGATCGGTCTCGGGCTCATCGGCCTGCAAGGCGCATGAAATCTGGGTTTTCTCGAAAACCGAGACCGACAAGATCTGTAGACATGTGTAGAGCGAGGCATCGAGTTGAAGCTCCTTCTTGACGGTCGAGCCGATCGACAAGCCCACGCCGTGCAGGCTCAACGGATAGTCGCGACGCGCGAGCATGAGGTAGTGCAGTGCCTTGCCGCCTCGACCGAAGTAGTTCTCGCTGTGCGCCTCGATGAAGCCCACCGGCGGACGCGATTCGATGAAGTCCACATAGTGCTCCGCGCGCAGCCCGATGCCGGCGCGCCCCGGCAAGGGTCTCAACGGCTGATTCATCGCGAACTCCTCGTGATCGAAGCGGTGGCCAAGGCCTTGCGAGGATTCTAGGCAGCCGAGTGCCCGACGCTTCACGCGTGATCAAAATGTGAAGTCTGAATCGCCTTGCGCACTCGCCCGAATAGCAAAAGACTTGGGCCATGACGCGCCGCACCCCGTTGCTTGCCCTGCTCCTGGCTCCCGTCGTGCTGTTCGCGCTGTTGCTGCTGTGGCAGTTTGCGCTCGGGCCGCTGTATCGCTCGGTCTGGTACGGCGCGACGGCCGTGCAATGGCGACTCGATTCCAGCGACGCGAAAACGCGCGAACAGGCGCTGCACCAGGCGATGTCGCTGCACCCACCCGAAGCGACCCTGATCGCGAAGATCGTCGCCATGGCGGGCAGCGATCCGGCGCCGTCGGTTCGGTACACCGCCGTTCGCTCGCTCGGGCAACTTGGGACGCGCGAGCCGCTGCCCGACGCAGCACGGCAGGCGCTGATCGGTGCCGTGCTCAGCGCGCCGGATGCCGGGATGGTCGACGCGGCGATGACGGCAGTCGGCACTTCGGCCGCGAAGAACACGTATCCCGACGAGATAGCGCGGCGCGCTGCCCAGGCGCTGGCCGATTCGGACTCGCGCATCCATCACTCGGCGACCGAGGCGCTGGGGCCGCTCGGCGCCGCGCAGCCGCTGCCGGCCGACGTGTTCGAGACGCTGAATGCGGTTTTCGTGCGCCGCGATCGGACGGGTATCCGCGAACCGCTCGCCCGCGCGTTCGCTCAGATCGCGGCGGCACGGCCATTGCCGGCGGCGACTTTGGACCTGTTGGCCGCCGCGCTGGGCAGCGACCGCAACGAAACCGTTCGCGCTCACGCCATCCTTGCGCTGGCCTACTGCGCCGCCGACTATCCGCCGGCCGAGGCGCTGATCGCCGCGGCGCCGCGGGACCCGAGCCCCAACGTGCAGGCGGCGGCGCGCAACGGCGTGCGCATCATCCAGAACAGGCAGATGTTCGCCGGCCGCACGCCGGTCGAGGTGGCGCTGGATCGGACCGCGCCAGTGCCGGCGCGGCTGCGCGGCATCGAGTTGCTGGAGGTCCGGCGCGACGACGCTGCGTCGCGCGAGCAGATCGTGACCTTGGCCGGCGATGACGATGCGCGGGTCGCTGCCGCGGCGCTCGGCAAGCTGCACCACGCGGTGTTCTCACCGGACGACGAGTTCGACCGGCAGCAGCTGATTCCGGTGCTGCGTGCCGCGCTGACACACGGCGAGCCGAAGGTACGTGCGGCGGCGTTCGGGGCCTTGTCGCGGCTGCTCCGGCAGCGTCGCGCCGATGATTTCCGCGCGGCGCTCGAGGCTGGCGCGGCCGACGCCGACGCTGATGTGCGCCTTGTCGCCCTGGCAACGCTGGTGCGCATCGCGCCAAACGCTGCTGCGGCTGACGCGATCCGTGCCCGCGCGCTGCAGGACACCGACCCGAAGGTGCGGCAATCCGCGGCCGGCTGGCTGGCCAGCGTTCGATCGAGCTACGACGATCGACAGTCGATGATCGAAATGGCGCTGCAGGATCCGGTCGACTCGGTGCGCGCAGCGGCCGCAGCAGCGCAGAAGGAGTGGGATTCGCAGCGCAACGCATCGTGGCCACGACAACTGCTGCAGATGTTGCGCGACGGGGAGTTCGGCAAACTCGGGATGTCGGTCCTGACGTTCTCGACCATCGCTGCGCCAATCGTGGTCGGCGGCGGTTTTCTCGTGTACTACATGGCACGCCTGCTGACCTATCTGTTCCAGCGACGCTGGCGCGCGCTCGCGGTACTGCCGGTGATGGCGGTCTGGTCGGGCACCAGCTTCGGAATGTTCTTGCTGTACTTTGCGGCCGGGCACGCGAAGTCGCACGACCCCTGGTCGATCTTTCTGCTCGCGGCCGTCCTGTGGACCGCGATCGCGTTGTATGCCGGCCTCGGCTGGGGCATGCACTACCTGATCCGGCGCTGAAGGCGCAGTGCCTTGCGCTGACTGTCCAAGCATGAATCTGACACCTGAGGACCTCGAACGGATCGTTGCCTTGACGCTGGAGCACTACAACCGGCGAGCGGAAGATTTCTGGGAAGGCACGCGCGATCACGACGTCAGCCAGAACATCGCCGCGCTGCTCCAGTCCATCGAGGCAGTGCCGCCGTTCGCGATACTGGATCTCGGGTGCGGGCCCGGACGTGACCTCGAGACATTCAAGCGGCTCGGGCACCTCGCAACAGGGCTGGAGGGGGCTGAGCGGCTTGCCGCGATGGCACGCGCCTACAGCGGATGCGAGGTGCTGCAACAGAATTTCCTCGAACTGGATTTGCCGGGCGGCCAGTTCGACGGCGTGTTCGCGAATGCGGCGCTGTTCCATGTCCCCAGCCAGGAGCTGCCGCGTGTACTGCGGGAGTTGCACGCGACGCTGAAGCCGGGCGGCGTGCTGTTCAGCTCGAACCCCCGCGGCGATGGCCAAGAGGGCTGGAACGGCGATCGTTACAGCGCCTTTCACGATCTCGAGGCCTGGCGAGGCTACATGACTGCAGCCGAATTCATAGAACTCGCTCACTACTATCGCCCCGCTGGCCTGCCGCTCGAACAGCAGCCTTGGCTGGCGAGTGTGTGGCGCAAGGCGACGTCCTGAACACCAGAGGCAAGCGCTCAGAGCGAAAGAGCGCTCCGCGCGCCCAGCACAGCCAGGTCGATCGGCGCCGCCACTCCCGCCACGGTTCGCGCGTCGCGCAGTTCCTTGCCGGCGTCGAAACCCTGCGACAGCGCCAGCTCGTACGCGACGCGGGTCGTGATCGCTCGCGTCTTCTCGGCCTTGTTGTGTTTCTCGAGTTTGGCGGCCAGATTGACGACGTCGCCGATCACCGTGTATTCGAGTCGCTTGTCGTCGCCGATGATGCCGAAAACGACTTGCCCGGTCGCAAGCCCCGCGCCGACATCGGGTGCCGGCTTGTCGGCGGCCAAGCGTGCGGCGCGCCAGTCGTCGACGGCCAGCAGGATCGCGTCGACGGCACGCAGCGCGTTGGCCGCGTACGCCGGGTCCGGGGTCACGGCGCCGAAGCTCGCGAGGATGCCGATGCCGACTGAATATGACCAGGGTGAACAACCTACCCTGCCTATTTTTGTGGCAGGAGAGAGAGGTGATCACCATGGCCTTGATGGGCAAGATTCGCGGGATGCACTTCCGCGACGGGAAGTCGATTAGCGAGATCGCCAAGCCACGCTTGTGATTGAACGCGTC
>Ga0184637_10001828_pt1 | contig 14041 bp, 16 predicted proteins | sample PLM3_127_b2_FD_133143 | JGI IMG/M metagenome (GOLD analysis project Ga0184637, IMG submission 133143) | Groundwater sediment microbial communities from an aquifer in East River, Colorado, USA - PLM3_127_b2 | ecosystem: Environmental > Terrestrial > Soil > Riparian zone | place: USA: East River...
CGGAGTCGATCATCGAGAGCGAGCTGTTCGGCCACGAGAAGGGCGCCTTCACCGGGTCGACCGGGGCGCATGGGCTCTTCCGGATCGCCGACGGCGGCACGCTCTTCCTTGACGAGATCGGCGAGATTCCGGTCTCCGTGCAGGCGGTGCTGCTGCGCGCACTGCAGCAGAAGGAAGTGCGTCCGGTGGGATCGGCGACGTCGGTTCCGGTGGACCTGCGCGTCGTGACGGCCACCCATCGCGATCTGGAACGGATGGTCGCCGAGGGCTCGTTCCGTGCCGATCTCTTCTATCGCCTCGACGTGGTGCGGATCGAGATCCCGCCGCTGCGCGAGCGGCGCGAGGACATCCCGCAGCTCGTGCACCACTTCATCGCGAAGTACGCGCGGCCCGGACTACCGATCGAGGGCATCGAGGATGACGCCCTCGAGCTGCTCCGCGAGCACGACTGGCCGGGCAATGTCCGCGAGCTGGAGAACGTGGTCGAGTCTACGATGGCCTTCGCGCCGGGGCCGCGGCTGCGCGCCGCCGATCTGCCGCGGGAACGCCGAGCGGGCTCCGGCCGTGTCGACCCGCCTCCGGGACGCCTCCCGCTTTCGCTCGCCGCCTACGAGCGGGCGGCGCTCGAGCGCGCGCTGGCCGAGGCGGATGGGGACGCCAGCGCAGCCGCGCGCCTGCTCGGGATCGGCCGCAGCACGCTCTATCGGAAGCTGGCCGCTCGAGGTCTCCGCGCGGCGCGGCCGCGCTAGCCCATCACGCCTCCGCTCGTTACTGTTGCGCTGCCCCCCTCCGGCCCATCTGTCGATCGGGACCGGTCATGAGAGTCGATAGGAGTCGACGTGAAGGTCGATCCGAGCGGTTGGGGGAAGAGGGGGCGTTCCGGGATTGCGGATCTTGGTGGCGCAGCTCGCGAAGGAAGCAGGGCCGCGAGGCAGCTTGCCCGCGGAGGCACTCGCGTCGTTGGCGACGGACGTGTCATCTGAGCCGGTGGTGGTCGAGACGGTGCTCTGCCTGGGCGAGTGCATCGATCGCGCCCAGCGCGGCGGCATCGACCTGGTGGTCGTCGACGAGGCGCTCGGCAGCGATGCCGAGGAGATCGTCGCGCGGCTCCGGCGGAGGGGGCCCGCGCTGGTCGTGCTGCAGCGGAGCGCGAGCGATGCCGCAGCGCTGGCGTGGTTTCGCCGGGGCGCCGCCGAGTGCGTCGTGGCGGATCGCAATTTCGCTGCGCTCCGGCACGCCGTTCGCGAGCAGATCGAGCGGGGGAGCGCGCTGCGCGCGGCGGGTGTGGAGGGCCGCGGCGCCACTCCCGCCGTCGACGAGATCCTGCGCCATCCGCTGGTCCTGGTCGATCCCGCGGGCAGCATCACGTTCGCCAATCCGGCCGCGGAGCGGATTCTCGGCAGCCCCCAGGCCGACCTGCGCGGCAGACCGTTTCTGGAGTTCCTCGCGGACGAAACGGGCGAGTCGGCGCTGGCGGCCGCGCTCGAGCGCGGTGAGCCGAGCCCCAGCATCGAGACGCGGGTGCTGCGCGACGACGGACGCGTCGTCCCGATCGGGCTCTCCTGGGGGCCGATCATCGCGGGCGGTAGCCAGCCGAGCGGTGCCGTCGCCGTGTTCCAGAGTCTCGCCGACGTGCAGCAGTGGCGCGCACTCGCGCTGCAGACCGAGAAGATGGCGTCGATCGGCCAGCTCGCGGCGGGCGTCGCCCACGAGATCAACAACCCGATGGGCTTCATCCACTCCAACCTCTTCCAGATGAGTGAGTACGTCGCCGATCTGCGGCAGGTGTGGAGCCGCGTCGAGGTGTTGCTCAAGGCAGTCGCGAGCGACGACTCCGACTGGCTCGAGCGCGCCGGTGCCGATCTCGCCGAGGCGGCGGACGAGCGGGATGTGAGCTTCCTGCTCCAGGATCTGGCGAAGGCGATCCGCGAGTCGCAAGAGGGGTCGGAGCGGATCCGCCACATCGTCCAGGACCTGCGCGACTACTCCCACCAGGACACCGGAGAGCGGGTCCTGGCCGACCTCAACCAATGTCTCGATTCCACGGCGAACATCGTGTGGCCGATGATGAAGCACCTGGTCGTGCTGTCGAAGCGATACGGCGAGCTGCCGCCCGTGCCGTGCTACCCGATCCAGCTCAAGCAGGTGTTCATGAACCTGCTCGTCAACGCCTATCAGGCGATCGAAGAGGCGGTGGAGAAGCGCATCCACCCGGGTGATCTGGGTACCGTGACGCTCACCACCGGGCCGCACGACGGCGGCGTGCTGGTGGAGATCTCGGATACCGGGGCCGGCATCGCGACCGATCACCTCGACCGCATCTTCGACCCGTTCTTCACGACGAAGAAGGTGGGCGTCGGAACCGGCCTCGGCCTCTCGACCTCGTTCAACATCGTGCGCCGGCACGGCGGCACGCTGCGCGTGGAGAGCTGGCCCGGCCGCGGTACGACGTTCCGGATCCAGCTCCCGCTCTTGCATGAGGAGCACGAGGAGATCGGGAGCGAGCCGGAGTGAGCCGCGGGGCGCGACGTGTCCTACTGCTGGTCGACGACGACCCCCGCATCCTCTCCGCGTTGTACCGCGTGCTGCGCCGCGAAGGCTACGAGCTGCTGACCGCCGAGACCACCGCGGAGGCGCTGCGCATGATCGACGAGAATCCGATCGACTGCGTGCTGTCGGACCACAAGATGCCGGAGATGACCGGCCTGGAGCTGCTCGAGCAGGTTGCGAAACGCCACCCACACGCCGCGCGCCTGCTGATCACCGGCTGGAACCTGGAGATCGACGCGAGCGAGCTCGCGCGTCTCGGCGTCCAGCGGGTCCTCTCCAAGCCCTGGGACGACGCCGAGCTGAAGCAAGCGCTGCGCGCTGCGATGAACGGCGGGGAGCGCTGACGGACCCGTGGAATCGTGGAGCTGTTGGAGAAGCTCCGAGGCAAGGAGTCCGGCGGATCCCGGTCAACAGTGGAACAGGTCGACCTCCCGAGGCGGTATTTCGCCGCTGGCTCGAGGTGAACTGGATTCAAATCCAGTTGCGCGCAGCGCGGGCCGCCCGCCCGCCACCGCGAGCTCCACCAGGGGAAGCGGCCGGTGGGGACGAGATGCTTGCTAGCCGACGCGGCTCAGATACTCGAGGTCCTGTTTCTGCGTGGCCTTGCCGCCGATCGCGAGCACGCGATAGCCGCCGCGCTCGCTGCGCGCGTAGTAGATGCGGCCCTTGCCGGCGAAGCCGAGCTCGAAGACCGAGAGATGGGGCGGCAGACCGCCTACCTTGCGGCGAACCGCCGCGGTGTCGGAATCGTCGTCGAGGCGCTTGAGCACTTCCTCGGCGCGCAGCTTCTGCGACTCGTCTCCGAGCGCGACGAGATCCGCGACGGCGCGGTCTTCCACCTCGAGATTCTTGTAGAGCGCGTGGAGCCGCTTGCCGACGCGCTCCGCCTCGCGCGAGCGGCCCTTGCTCTGCGAGGCCTGGATGCGGCTCTCGCTCTTCAGACGATCCTGGAGTGCTGCGATCTCGCCGTCCTTCTGGGAGACGTCCCCGAGTGCCTCCTCGAGCAGATCCTCGAGCGCCTGGCGCTCCTCCTCCAGCTCGCCGGCCCGCGATGCGGTCGCGCGCAGCTCGGTCTCGCGTCCGGCGAGCTCGCGCAGCTTGGCGTGCAGCTCCGCGCGCTCGCGCTCGAGGGTGCCGATCTCGAGCGCCTGCGTGCGCTCCGCCGGCTCCAGCTCGCGCAGCCGCTCGCGGACCTTCGCGAGCTCTTCCTCGATCGAGCGGGCGCGGTCCGCGGACGAATCCCGGGCCGAAACGGCTGCCGTGAGGAGCGCCTGCTCGGCGCGGGCGATCCGGCGGTGGTAGAGGAACAGGCCCTGGATCAGGATCGCGCCGTAGCCGACGAAGATCCCCGTCGAGAGCACGGATCCGTGCGGTACCGACACGAAGACGTCGGCGATCGCCGGCAGCAGCTCGAACCACTCGCGCATCACGCCGTCGAGGCTGCGCTCGGGGGGCGGGGGTAACACCTTGCCGCCACCCACGTAGAGCGGGGTCAACCCATCGGCACCGAGCACGGTGACGTTCACGCGCACGCCCCCATAGCTGACCCAGCGCGAGCCCTGGATGAAGTCCGAGACGCGATTCTGGATCTGCGTCACGATCGGGCCGTCGGCGGGGTTCACGCGCGTCGCGCCCACCACGCCGGCCCGGAAGTCGCGGTCGAGCGCTGCCTCGACACCCTCGATCGTCGCGATGTAGAGCAGCATGAACGCGGCGATCGCGAGACCCGTCCTGCGGAAGTTGGCCCGCCAATCGAGGCCCGCGCCGGCGGTTCGCCGCTCGACTTCAGGAGCCGTCGCGACTCCGGAATCCGACAGCGCGCCGGCCGTGACCGTCCCTTCCGCCACGGCCCCGAGCATACCGACCCCCCGCCGGGACAGCCCGGGCACGCTACGGTCCGACACCCATGCGCGTCGTCGATCTCGATCGGGACATGCGCGACGTGATCCCGACGTCGACCAGCCCGGATAGCGACTATCTGTTCGAGCAGATGACCCATCGGACTCTGGACCGGGCGCGCGGCGCACCTGGCCGGCGCGTGCTCGACGTCGCGAGCGGCTTCGGGCAGGACGCGCGCGCGGTCGCCGCCAGCGGCGCGCTGGTGGTGGCCGCCGAGCCCTCGGCGCGCATGTCGGCGCTGGCCAGGCTCCAGGACGCGCAGGCGACCGGCCCGCAGCCCCACCACATTCGCGGCTGGGCCGACGGGCTGCCGTTCGCCAGCGGCAGCTTCGACGCGGTCTTCTGCAAGGGGGCCCTCGATCACTTCGACACCCCCGCCGAGGCGATCGCCGAGATGGCCCGCGTGACGCGCCGCGACGGCCGCGTCGTGCTGGCGATCGCGAACTTCGACTCGCTCTCGTGCCGTGTCGCCCGGGCGGTGGACACGTACAGCGAGAGGTTCGCGGGTCGCCCGGTGCCGCGCGGACGCCGCCACTACGACGTCCCGCACGACCACTTCACCCGCTACGACCTCGACCTGATGCGCGAGCAGGCGGAGGAGAGCCTCGTGCTCGATCTCGTGGAGGGCGTGTCGCTCGGCTGGGGGCTGCCGCGCTGGTCGCGGCTCGCCCGGCGGCTGCCGGCCTGGCTGACTCAGCGCGCGCTCGAGGCGTTCGACGCGGTCGCGCGCCACTGGCCGGCTGGAGCCGATGTCGTCGTGCTGGCGGGTCGCCCGCGCCGCTCCTCCAGCAGCTCGGCGTAGGCCTCCGCGGTGCGCTGCGCGACGCTCGGCCAGGAGTAGGCCGCGAGCACGCCTTTTCGCCCGAGCGCTCCGAGCTCCGCCCGCGCCGCGGGCTGGGCGAGCAGCGAGCGGATGCCGCGGGCTAGCGCGTCCGCCGAATCCACCGCCACCAGGATCCCGCCGCCGCTGGTCCCGACCACCTCGGGTAGCGCCCCCGCCGCAGTCGCGACGACCGGGGTGCCGCACGCCATCGCCTCGGCCGCGGGCAGACCGAAGCCCTCGAAGAGCGACGGGACGGCCACCAGCGCCGCTCGTCGGTAGAGCCCGACGAGCGTCTCCACCGATACGCGGCCGACGACGTCGACGCGGTCTGCGATGCCGAGCGCACGGGCGCGCCGGCGCGCCGGGTTGTCGGGGTGCGGGTCGTCGACCAGCGTCAGGCGGATCGGCGGCGGCAGCACCGCGATCGCCTCGACCAGCGTCACGACACCCTTGTTCGGGTCGCCGGCGCGTCCGACGCACAGCACCTCATGGGGATCGCGCGCCACCGCGGCGTCCGGACGGAACAGGTCGGTGTCGACGCCGTTGGCGACCATCCGGATCCGCTCGGGGGCGACGCCAAAGTCGCGCTCGATCTGGCGCGCGCTGACCACCGACGAAGTGAACAGCCGATCGACGCGCCGCGCGACGAACGACTGCATGCCCACCGGATAGAACGCCATCGTTCCGACCGCCTCGCGCAGGCTCCGATCGCGCAAGAAAGACGAGCGCCGGTCGACGGTGAGCGGGTGGTGGACGGTGGTCACCACCGGGAGTCCCAGCGCGCGCAGGCCGAGCAGGCCCCAGCCGAGGGTCTGCACGTCGTGCACGACGTCGTAGCGCTCGCCGGCGCGCAGGCGGGTCGCGATCGCGCGCAGCGCGCGACAGCTGAACGCGAACGGCTCGGGCAGGAAGCCCAGGTAGCTCGCGCCCAGCTCGTAGAGCTCGAGCGGGTGCAACAGACGCCGCCTCGGCTCGGGAATCAACGCGCGCCGGTCCCTCGAGAACCACTTCCCCCAGTACTGGTGGTCGAGCAGCTCGTTCACGGTGTGCGCGAACGGCATCGGGTCGGGGTAGGGCGGGCCCACCCACACGTCGACGCGGTGTCCCTGGCGCGCCAGCTCGCGCGCCAGGAACCACAGATAGACGCCCTGACCCCCGCAGCGCATGTTTCCGCGATAGGCGACGAACGCGATGCGCAGCGGGCGATCGGAGCGGGACATCATGCGGGTCGCAAGCCGTCCGGCGCGCAGCGAGGCGGAGCCGAGCGAAGATCGGACGGGAGGGCCGCTCGCGGGCCGCTGCGCTTCTCGGCGTAGAGGATCACGCTCTTCGGACAGAAATAGTTGAGCGCGTTCTCGAGCCAGGCCATCGCCGGCGAGCCCGTCGCTCGGATCAGGAACCGGCGATAGGCGCGCACCAGCGCGCGCTCGTCGGCGTGCCGGAGGCCGGCCACCGAGCGCAGCACCCAGTAGGGCGTGTGCAGTGCATGGGCGAAGCCGACGCCGGTGGTGGCGAAGCCGGCGCGTGCGAGGCCGTGCGCGAGCTGCCGCGGCGAGAAGATGCGGATGTGCCCGCCGGGCGATTCGAAGTAGTCGTCGCCGACGCGCAGATACAGGTGCTCGCTGGTGGTGGTCGGGATCGTGATCGCCGCGAGCCCGCCCGGGCGCAGCACACGCGCCAGCTCGCGCGCGGCCCCGGTGAAGTCGTGCACGTGCTCCATCACCTCGGAGCAGATCACCTTGTCGAAGGTCGCGTCGGGGAAGGGCAGGTGGAAGGCGTCGCCCTGGAGCATCGCGGCGAGCCGACCCACCTCGGCTCCGCGGAAGCGCAGCGCGCCGGCCGCCTTGTGCAGCGACGCCCGGTCGAGGTCGAGCCCGACCACCTGCGCGCCGCGCTCGAGCGCGCCGAAGCAGTGGCGTCCCTCGCCGCAGCCCGCGTCGAGCAGCCGTTCGCCGCGGCGGACCCTAAGCCGCTCGAGATCGACCGTGAGCAGCACGCAGGGTCTCCTCGAATACGCCGACCAGCTCGGACGCCGCCTGCTTCCACTGGAACAGGCGCCGCACCCGCGCGCGCGCCGCGCGCCCCATCTGCTCCGCGCGGCCGGGCTCGGCGAGGACCTCGCGGATCGCGGCGGCCAGCGCGACCGGATCGCGCGGCGGCACCAGGCGCCCCGCGCTGCCGTCGGTGCCGATCACTTCGGGCAGCGCGCCGGCGGCGTTTGCGATCACCGGCAGGCCGCAGGCCATCGCCTCGCTGGCCGGGAATCCGAAGCCCTCGAAGAAGGACGGCACGACCGCGGCGCGCGCGGTCGAATACTGCCGGACGAGCTCGGCGGTCGACAGCATCCGGCGGTGCAGGATCACGCGATCCCCGATCCCGGTGCGCCGCAGGTAACGCATCACCAGCCCGGTGTCGGGGATGCGCCCGTCGACGATCTCGAGCGTGGTGTCGGGCAACAGCGTCATCGCTTCGAGCAGCGTACCGAGGCCCTTCTTGCGGTCCTCGGTGCGGCCGACGAACAGCAGGTCGGCCTCCTTTGCGACCTCGACGGGGTGGAACAGGTCGGTGTCGGTGCCGTTGTAGACGACGCGGATCTCCTTCTCCGGGATGCCGAAGTAGCGCTCGATCTCGGCCCGCGACGCCTCGCTGACGGTGACGATCCGATCGAGGCGCGGCGCCACCTGCTGCTGCATGAACAGGGGGAAATACAGCGTTCGTTTGATCTTCTTCAGCAAGCTCGGGTCGATCGCGAAGTCGGCCTCGCGGTCGATGTGCAGTGGATGGTGGATCACCGAAACCACCGGGACGCCGGTCGCGCGGATCCCCAAGAGCCCCCAGCCGAGGCACTGGTTGTCGAAGACGATGTCGAAGCGGTGCTCGGCCTGGAGTCGCTTCCAGCGCGCGAGGAGACGCAGCGAGAAGGTCTGCATCTCCGGGAACACGCCGATCCGCGATACCCCGAGCTCCCAGAGCGAGAGCGGCGACAGCAGCGCGAACGGATTCTCGCGCCGGGCCCACTCGGGATGCGCGACGCCGAACACGTTCTCGTTCGGGATCACGTGCAGCGGGATCCCGGGCTCGAGCTCGGGCAGCGGCGGCCCCGCGATCACGTGTACGTCGTGGCCCGCCCGCTTCCACTCGCGTGCGAGATAGGCGGCGTAGATGCCCTGCCCGCCGCAGAACATGTTGCCGCGATAGGTGAGCAGCGCGATCCGCACCCGAAAATCAGGCGGCCGACGGTTCGGTGGGCGTCTCGGATTCCGCGGATCGCCCGGCGGAGGCGTCGTGCTCGGGCTCGACCCGGATCGTCGCGATCGTGTAGCCCACCCAGAACACGAGGCCGAGCACGAAGGAGACCATCACGGTCACCGGAAGGGCCAACGCCCAGTAGCTCTGCTGCAACAGGCCGAGCAGGAACAGCGAGGCGAGGATCACCACGCCGACGCAGATCAATCCACCCTGGGTTCGCGAAGAGTCGTTCATCGTTGTGCTCCGGGGGAGGGAATGGATGGGTCATCGAACGGGAGGAAACGACCCCGGGCGGGATCGGTCGGGCCCGGATGATCCGTGGGGCCGGCGCGCATGTCAATCGGCAGAGCGCATCGACGCGAGAGGCGGGACCGGTTCCGGGGTACGGTTCGCGCGATGCGGGTGATCGGTCTGATGTCGGGCACCTCCGCCGACGGCGTCGATGCCGCGGTGGTGGAGTGGCCGCCGGGCGATGCCGCGCGGCCGTTCCGGCTGCTGGCGCAGCGCGAGGAGCCTTTTCCCGCCGAGCTCCAACAGCGGATCCACACTCTCGCGGCCGGGCGCTGCGCGCCGGGCGCCGCGCTGCGCGAGCTCGCAGCGCTCGACATCGAGCTCGGCGAGCGCTTCGCGGCTGCGGCGGTCGCGGTGGCCCGCCAGGCGGACGTCCCGTTGGACAGCGTCGCCGCGATCGCGTCGCACGGTCAGACGGTCGCGCACCACCCGGAGCTGCGTGCCACGCTCCAGATCGGCGACCCCTCGCTGATCGCAGAGCGGACCGGTGTGACCACGGTGGCGGACTTCCGTCCGCGCGACCTGGCTGCCGGCGGCGAAGGGGCGCCGCTCGCTCCGTTCTTCCACTTCACCGCGTTCGCGGACGCCGCGGAGAACCGCGCCGCGCTGAATCTCGGCGGTATCGCAAACGTGACGTGGCTGCCGGCCGGCGCGCTGCCCGCGGACGTGATCGCGTTCGACGTCGGTCCAGCCAACGCGCTGCTGGACGGGGTGGTGCAACTGGCGACCGGAGGGGCCGAGCGGATGGACGCCGGAGGTCGTCGGGCACGCCGCGGCGCGGTCGACTCTGCGCTGCTCCTCGAGCTGCTCGACGACGATTTCCTGCGCGCGCCGCCGCCGAAGTCGACCGGTCGCGAGCGCTACGGCACCGCCGAGGCCGAAGCCCTGCTCGCGCGCTGGCGCGACCGGCCGCTCGACGACCTCGTCGCGACGCTGCTCGCGTTCAGCGCCGAGGCGGTCGGACACGCCTGTCGCGAGCATCTCGGCGGAGCGGGACCCATCGCGCGGCTCCTGGTCGGCGGGGGCGGCGCTCGCAACCCCGAATTGATCGCGGCGCTGCGCACGGCGGTGCCCGGGGCCATCGTCGAGCCGTTCGACGCGTGCGGCGTTCCGGCCGGTGCCGCCGAGGCGATGGCCTTCGCGCTGCTGGGCCGCAATGCGCTGCTCGGCCTCCCGAACCATCTGCCGCGCACGACCGGCGCGGCCGCCGAGCGGGTGCTCGGTGAGATCGTCCCCGGACGCCGCGGCCTCAGATTCGGAGGTTAGTTTCGGGCGTCCGCCCCCGTCCGCGGCCGTTCGTGTTCTCAGGGTTATCAAGGGGTTAGCGTCGGTGGCCGTCCGTGGTTATCCGCCCCCGACCGGCGCTCGTGGCAGCCAATTGGCAGCCACAGGCTCGTGTTAGGCGCCGATGAACTCCCAAACCACCCGGAGCAGCGACGCCCGGATCAGCATCTCGCGCGTCTTGGGTGCCGGCCCGGCGAGCCCGCTCGATCCGAGAGAACAGCAGCTCGGCCACCTCCGCGGCGTGCGGCTCGCGGCCCTGCCGGCGGAGCTCGTCGGTCGCAGCGCGCCCACGCCCGAAGCAGGTGAGCAGTGACCCCCTGCCACGGGCACCAGCCGCCCCACCTGGCCGAGATCGCCGATCGTTCATCGCCTTAGCGACGATCAGTCGGAGGAGCGAAGTCATGCTTGAACGTCTCTTCGCTGTCGAGAAGTCGACGGTGCCAATCGTCGAAGAGCGGGGGCACACGAAGGTCGTGGATGCAGAAGCGAATCACCTCTTCGACCAGCGTGTAACCTGTCGGAACGTGAAGCTCGTTCAAGGAGATGCTCAAGGGAGCTGGTAGAGGGAGGTTCCCTTGCACGTGGTGCCGGCACCACGTCGCGTCATCCTGCGGAGTGCGCTCATACTCCCAGCGAACCAGAGGCTCGTCTGCACCCTCGGCCGTCAAGGCATAGCGATAGCGGATCGTTTGAAGCTGGTACCCGCGCCCGTCAGGTATCCCCTCGCAGGTCTGACTCAGGTCCAGGAGCAGGGCCCGAAGCGGGTGCGCAGCCGCGCCTGCCGGGGCCTTCCAGCCTGGCGAAATGAGACGTTGACCCGTCGCTCACCCACCGAGAACACGACAAGCCGCGTCTCGCTAATGGTGTGCGTGAGCAGATGGTTGAGGTGGTTTTGAAGCACACGGGCGGCCTCGTGGACGCTTGCCGCGCGAATCGGCACGGCGCGCGAACCGCGCGACGGGCGCCTAGGCGGCCTGGGACTGCGGCAGCAGATCCACGAGCATCTCGAGGTCGCTCGCGATCAGCGTGCGCGGCAGGGTCCCGGCCCTCGCCTGGGCAACACCCTCCTCAAAGGTCATCCCGAGTGCCTCCGCCTCCAGGCGGATCAGCTCCCGGAGCTGGTCCTCGCTGAGCTCGCCCGCGTCGAGGGCGGCTTGAATGTCCGCAGGCACGTCCGGCATTGGATGGTGACTCCCTGTGGCGGAGGATTGCGGCAAGGTGTGACAGGGGCGGTCACGCCTAGGTGTAACACCAGGCCGGGACCGCGCACAAGCCCCGGGGGTAAAAGGCCCGGCCCCCCTATCGCCTGTCGGCGGCCTCGGGGAGCGCCTCATGCGCCGGCCGGCTTGCGGCGCCGTGCGCCTCGCTTCGCCCGCCCGACCCGATCCAACGGGGCTTGGCCTTGGTCCGCCAAGTCGCCGAGCGCCTCGAGGATCGCCTTCTCGACGATCGCCTCGCACTTCGCCGGCGTCGATTCCGCCGCGAGCTCGGGCGCGAGCGACCGCGGGATCCCTTGCAGCCGACCCGACGTGAGCGTCGAGACGGCGATCAGTGCCCGGTCCATGTCCTCGGCCGGCACGACTTCGCCGCGCTGCTGCTGATTGCGCAACGCTTGCGCGTCGGCTTGCTCGCTTGCCAAGCGCGCGCGCTCGCGCGTGAGGTCGAGCGATTCGCCCAGGTAGATCCGCTCGAGGGCGGGCCTCGCCGCGTACCAGACCGTCCGCCCGTCCTTCGCGACCGGCTCCAACCCCCCCAGGCGCTTGCGAATGGTGCGCTCCGCGTGCCCGGTCAGCTCCCGGAGCTGGGTCAGCGAGAAGCGGCTGAGGTCAGGGTTATGGGTCGGCAAACTTTCGTGTCCCTAGGAGGCCCAGGTCCTACCGGCCCCGGATGCGTGTCGCGTCCCCGCCCTAGAAACACTCGACCAGGACCCGCATAACTAACTGGAGTCATTGATCTTATCGACCCCGTTAGGCTCTCCGTCACAGGCCTGTTAGCTCATCCGGTGAAGCCCGAGAGCGGCGACGGGATGAAGAGGCCCGCCATCACGCGGGCGCGCTGCTGGACGCACACGCGGCGCCGCCCTCGGGCAAACTCGATCAGGCTCCGGTGGATCGGAAGCATCCACGGAAGTCGGTAACTCCGACTCCGAAGTCGAGGCTCACGCGCAGCTCGACGCCTTCGACTTCCCAGCCTGCGCGTGTGTCCACACGCGGCCCCTCTGCGCCTTCGATGTAGCCGTAGATGAACCCCGCGCCCGCGGCCGGCGCCGCGCAGCAACGACGCAGGAGCGGGCGCAGAGAGGAACGCCACGCCTAGCTCGGCTCCCGCTTACTCGGGCATGCGCTCAGCGAGTTTCGCGACATGGGCGAGATCGGCGGCGTCAAGGAGCTCAATCGCGAGCACCAAAGCCTGCTCCGCTGTCAATCTCGCTCCGGCGATCATCGTCTCGCCGACGTCGTACGACAGGAGGACGCGGCCGTCGGGGTGTTGAGTCGCCGCGAACCGGGTCTTTCCGGCGTCGCCCTCGGTCTCGATCGCGAAGATCAATCGAGGCTCGCTCATGCCGCGCCCCCCTCTCCGCCGCCCTGCACCAGGCGCAGGTTGCCGCGATGCTCGGCCGCGATGACCAGCGCATGCGCGTCCGGGTCGTACTGCTCGAGGAGCACGCGCGCGAACGCTCTGGCCGCTTCGAGCGAGAGGTTGAAGCTGGGCGTCGGCTGCCCCGTCAGGCGGCGCGAGTCGACGTACAGGAACAGTCCGAGCCCGCCGCCGGCCGGCAGGTCGAGCGCAAAAAAACCCTCGCGCTCCGTAGCGTCCGGCGCGTCGAGTCGCGCCTCGAAGATCGTTCGCGGGAGAAGCTGCATCGCTGTCAACCTTTCGTGTCAGGGGCGCGCCGTCCAGCAGCGGCCCGGTTTTCGGCGCCAGGAGCGCCAGGAGCACCACGTTCGAGCGCCTCGAGGCTGGCCAACGTGACCGTCCAGCGGCGGCGCCCCCCGGATCGGATCGCGAGACCGTCGAGCGTGCCGTCCGCGATCCGGCGGCGGATCGTCGCTGGCCCGACTCCGAGACGGAGTGCAGCAGTCACAGCGGGCACTCGGCGCAGGTCGCGCGCGTGCGTGACTTTGCGCTCGGGAGCGGTCAGCCGATGGTCCAGATCCGTCTGCCGAGTCTCGATCTTGGTGATCGCGCCCCAGATTGCGCGCAACCCTCGGTCGACCGCTGTGAAGCGAGCCTCGCCGGCCGCGATCCGCTTGGAGTGTGCAGCGAGCGCGGCGTGAATTGCGCGGCGGGCCTGATCGCGTTGCCAGCGGTTCACGGGCGGGCCTCTAATTCGATGCTCGAAGGGCCCCACTCACGTGCCCGATCCGAGTATCCTGGGCGCGCCCACTCGGAGGGGAAGCCATGCGAACGCTGCTGCTGTCGGTACTCGGCGCCGTGCTGTTGCTCAGCGTTTCGGCCTCGGCCGTCACCATTGACTGGACGCTTGTGGGTGATCCGGGCAACGCCTGCGACACGCAGGCGAACGGCTGCTTCGGCTCGGTGGCGGACAGCTACAACATCGGGACCTACGAGGTGACGAACACCCAGTACGCGGAGTTCCTGAACGCCGTCGCCGACACGGACACGAACGCGCTGTACAACACGGACATGGGAAACGTCGTCAACCTCCAGGGCGGCATCACGCGCAGCGGCAGCTCGGGGGGTTACACGTACAGCGCGATCGTCGGCCGCGAGAACTTGCCAGTGAACTGGGTGTCGTTCTACGACTCGCTGCGCTTCGCGAACTGGCTGCACAACGACCAGCCCACGGGAGCGCAAGACAACACGACGACCGAGGACGGCGCGACCCCCGCCTGGATCAGCGGGACCGTGGCACCGGGCGCCTCGTTCCCGCGGCAGTTCCCCACGGCCGGCACCTTCACCTACCACTGCACCATCCACGCC
>Ga0184637_10001829_pt1 | contig 14031 bp, 11 predicted proteins | sample PLM3_127_b2_FD_133143 | JGI IMG/M metagenome (GOLD analysis project Ga0184637, IMG submission 133143) | Groundwater sediment microbial communities from an aquifer in East River, Colorado, USA - PLM3_127_b2 | ecosystem: Environmental > Terrestrial > Soil > Riparian zone | place: USA: East River...
CGGGCGGGATCATCAGCCCTTCCTCGAACACCGACATCGCCGTACCCGGCATCGATCCCGGGACGCGCCCCCCGATGTCGTCGTGGTGGCCGAACGCCTGGATATAGGCGACGACCTCGCCCTCGTGGAACACCGGCACCGTCGAGCACATGTCAGGCAGGTGCCCGATCGACCCCTCGGTCAGGTACGTGTCGTTCATCAGGAAGACGTCGCCGGGCGCCATCGTCTCCGGCGGGTAGTCCCGGACGACCGCGTTCGGCATGGCCGAGTACGAGCGGCCGGTGAGCTTGCGGCAGTAGCGGTCGAAGAGGCCCACTCGGTAGTCGTGCGCCTCGCGGATCATGGGCGAGCGCGCGGTGCGCTCGATCGCGTACTCGATCTCGCGCTCGATCGAGTTCAGCGTACCCTCGACGATCTGCAGCACGATCGGGTCCACCTCGACCGGAGCGGTGCGCGCCGGCGGCGTCGGCCAGGGCTTCGTCGACGATCTCGCGCTCATTTCAGCGGCGTCACTTTCTCGCGCACGAGCATGATCCCGTGCGGATCGACTTCGAGCCACTGCCCCGGCCAGACGACGGTGGTCGAGCCGAACTCCTCGATCACCGCCGGGCCGTCGAGGCGGTGACCCGCGGGGAGCACCGCGCGGTCGTAGATCGGCGTGTCGGCCCACTTCCCGTCGAAGAACACCGGCCGTGCGCCCTTGCGGGCGGGCGTGGCGCCGGCCTGCCGTTCGAGCTTGGGAAGCGCGGGGCGCTCGATCGCGCCGAAGCCCGACACGCAGAAGTTCACGAGCTCGACCTTCTGCTTGCCGTCGTAGTCGTAGCCGAAGGCCTTCCGGTGTGCGACGTGGAAGCTCGCGAGGAGCCGCGCCACGAACTCGTCGTCGACCCTGCCGGCCGGCGCCGCGACGCGCACTTCCATGGACTGGCCCACGTATCGGAGGTCGGCTTCGCGGACGGTCCGGAGCCGCGACGGGTCGATGCCGTCGCGCGCCAGCGTATCGACCGCCTCGCGCTCGAGCCGCGCGTAGATCTCCGCCAGCGTGCCGGCGCCGATCGCGTCCTCGTGCGTGACGCGCGTCGCGATGTGGTCGCTGCGCCAGTCGACGGCGAGCAGCCCGAACGCCGACAGGTTGCCCGGATTGAACGGCACGAGGCAACACTTCATGCCGAGCAGCCGCATCACCGCCGGCGACTGCGCCGGCCCGGCGCCGCCGAACGAGAGCAGCGCGAACCGCCGCGGGTCGATGCCCTTCTGGATGGTCATCTGGCGGATGCAGTTCGCCTGGTTCCAGTTCGCGATCTCGATGATCCCCTCGGCGAGCGCTTCCACCGACAGCTTCCTGCCGAGCCGCCGGCCGAGGTCCTCGATGCCGGCGCGGGCGCGCCCGAGCTCGAGCTTGATGCCGCCGCCGATCAGCGCCGGCGGGATGCGGCCGAGCACGAGGTTCGCGTCGGTGATGGTCGGCTCGTTGCCGCCGGCCGGATAGCACATCGGGCCGGGCACCGCGCCGGCGCTGCGCGGGCCGACCTTGAGATAGCCTTCACGCGAGAGCCAGGCGATCGAGCCGCCGCCGGTGCCGATCGTCTGGATGTCGATCATCGGGATCCGCACCGGGAACGGGCCGATCGACGAGCCGTTGGTGACGTGCGGCTGGCCGGCCTCGATCAGGCAGATGTCGGTCGACGTGCCGCCGGCGTCCAGCGTCACGAGATCCTCGAAGCCGGCGATCTTCGCGATCACGCTCGAGCCGAGCGCGCCGGCCGCGGGCCCCGACAGCGCGGTCGTGATCGGCTTGTCCACGACCTGGTCGGCGCTGATCACGCCGCCGGAGGACTGCATCACGAGGAACGGCTTGGCGCCGAGCGCGGCGCCGAGCTCGTCCCTGATCCGCCGGAGGTACACCGTCATGTGCGGCTTCACGAAGGCGTCCACCAGCGTGGTCACCGCGCGCTCGTACTCGCGGTATTCCGGCAGCACGTCGCACGAGAGCGAGACGACGAGCTCCGGGCATTCCTCGCGCAGGATCTCGCGCACGCGGCGCTCGTGGGCCGGGTTCGCGTACGAATGAATGAGGCAGACGCCAACGGCCTTTACGCCCTCGCGCTTGTAGAAGCGCGCGACCTTGCGCACGCTCTCCTCGTCCAGCGGCTTGAGGACCTCGCCGCGGAAGTTGAGCCGCTCGCTCACCTCCATCACGAGCTGGAGCGGCACGATCCGGTCGGGCTTGACCCAGAAGTAGGAGTTGCCGTACCCGTCGGGCACCGCCTGCCGGGCGATCTCGAGAATGTGGCGGAACCCCGCGGTGACGATCAGACCGAGCGAGTCGATCGCGCTCTGCAAGAGCGCGTTGGTCGCGACGGTCGTGCCGTGCGAGAGGGTGGCGACGTCGGCGGCCGACGCGCGCGCGTGCCTCAGGATCTCGCGCACGCCGTGGACGAGGCCGATCGCCGGATTCGCGGGCGTGCTCGCGACCTTGGTCACGAGCATCCGGCCGGTGCCGCCGTCGACCGCGACGATGTCCGTGAACGTGCCGCCGGTGTCGATACCGATGCGGAGCTTCCCCGGCGTGGCGGCGGTTCGGGGGACGGCGGACATGCGTACTGGATCCAGTTCGAGGGGGTCAGCGCGTCAAGATAGTCGCGCGGTACGCTGTGGGTCAAGCCGCGGATCCCGATGCGCCTCGGCGGCGGCCATTCGATCCGCGAGCCCGGCGGGGCCGGACGGGTTCACGGACCGCCGAACAGGCCCTCCCAGTCGATGTGCGGGTCCGGCGCGGTCGCGAGCGCGCGCTCGATCCACTCGACGTGCTGCGCCTCTTCCTGGGCGAGTCCGGCTGCGAGCAGCTTCACGTCGGGATCGGTTGCGGTCGCGAAGACCTGCTCGAAGAAGTCGCGCGAGCGCTGCTCCGCCTCGAGCGCGAGCTTGAGCGCGTCGTGCGGCGTGCGGAGGCGTGACGCGAACTCCTGCGCCACGCCTTCGGGCGGGCCGGCGTCGGACCAGCCGTACTGCCAGGGCTTCAGCAGCGGCAGGTCGAGGCCCTGCGCGCGCGCGGCGATCGACTTCGCGTGCTGCGCCTCCCGCGCCGCCAGGTGGGCGAAGAGCGCGCCGAGGGACCCATTGGCGCGCTCGATCATGAAGCGCGCCAGATCCTCGTAGCAGGCAGCGGCTTCGCGCTCGATCGCGAGCGCGTGCACATACAGCTCCGCCGTGGACGCGATCGGGCGCGGGTCGCTCAAGCCGCGCTCCCGCCCGAGGACCCGCGCACCGTGTAGGAGCGTGCGCACGCTAGGCTAGAATCGCAGTCGTTCAAGGGTTTCCTTCTCTTCCCCACGAATGTCCAGCGCCAAGTCCCCGTCCGCGCCGCCGCCCGCCGGTGGGGCCTCCCCACCCCAAGTCGCGAACTTCATCCGCAGCATCATCGAGCAAGATCTCGCGCAGGGGAAGTACGCGTCGCGGACGTGGGGCGGCGAGCCCGGCCCTGCCAGGGTGCACGCGGGTGCGCCGCCCGACCCGGCGCGGATCCGTACCCGGTTTCCGCCCGAGCCGAACGGCTATCTGCACATCGGCCACGCCAAGTCGATCTGCCTCAACTTCGGCCTCGCCCGCGACTACGGCGGCGTTTGCCACATGCGCTTCGACGACACGAACCCCACGAAGGAGGAGCAGGAATACGTCGACTCGATTCTGGATGCGGTGCGGTGGGTCGGCTTCGACTGGGGTCCGCACCTGTACTACGCCTCCGATTACTTCGATCTGCTGTACGAGTTCGCCGAGAAGCTCATCGAGCACGGCCTCGCCTACGTCGACGACCTCACCGCCGACGAGATCCGGGCGCTCCGCGGCACGCTCACCGAGGCGGGCAAGAACAGCCCGTACCGCGATCGCTCGGTCGAAGAGAACCTCGACCTCTTCCGCCGCATGCGCGCCGGCGAGTTTCCGGACGGCGCCCGGGTGCTGCGGCTGAAGATCGACATGGCGTCGCCGAACATCAACCTGCGCGATCCGGTCGCCTATCGGATCCGCCACGCATACCATCACCGCACCGGGGACAAGTGGTGCGTCTATCCGCTGTACGACTACGCCCACGGGATCTCGGACGCCCTCGAGAACATCACCCACTCGATCTGCACGCTCGAGTTCGAGGACCACCGGCCGCTCTACGACTGGATCAACGGGCGGCTCGCCGACTTCGGCGTGCTCAGGCGCCCGCTTCCCCAGCAGATCGAGTTCGCACGGCTCAACCTGACCTACGTCGTGCTGTCCAAGCGCCGGCTCATCCAGCTCGTGGAAGAGGGTCGCGTCGACGGCTGGGACGACCCGCGGATGCCGACCATCGTGGGCTTCCGCCGGCGCGGCTTCACGCCCGAGTCGATCCGGCTCTTCGCCGAGCGGATCGGGGTGTCCAAAGCCGACTCGTGGATCGACATGACGGTGCTCGAGGACTGCCTGCGCGAGGACCTGAACGAGCGCGCGCCGCGCGCCACCGCGGTACTCGATCCGGTGAAACTCGTCATCGACAATTACCCCGCCGGCCAGGTCGAGGAAATGGAAGTGCCGCGCCATCCGCAGCAGCCCGAGATGGGCAAGCGCAAGCTGCCGTTCGGCCGCGAGCTCTGGATCGAGCGCGAGGACTTCATGGAGTCGCCGCCCAAGGGCTACTTCCGGCTCTACCCGGGGAACATGGTGCGGCTGCGCTACGCCTACGTCGTGAAGTGCACCGGCGTCGAGAAGGACGCAGGCGGCAACGTCACCGCCGTGCATTGCGAGTACCTCCCCGACTCGCGCTCGGGGACGGCGGGCGCCGATCAGTACAAGGTGAAGGGCAACATCCACTGGGTGAGCGCGAGGCACGCGTACGAGGCGGAAGTGCGGCTCTACGACCGCCTCTTCTCGGTGCCGTTCCCGGGCTCGCGCAAGGGTCGCGGCGACATACAGGCCGCGGCGCACTCCCGGCACGCCGAGGTGATCGACGAGACCGGCAAGGCGCACGCGGCCGAGCTGCGCGAAGAGTACGGCTGGCTCGACGACATCAACCCGAACGCGAAGAAGGTGATCACCGCCTACCTGGAGCCGGGCCTCAGGGACGCCAAGCCGGAGGAGCGCTATCAGTTCGAGCGGCACGGCTACTTCGTCGCCGATCTCCGCGACTCCAGGCCGGGCCGGCCGGTGTTCAACCGCGCGGTGACGCTGCGGGATTCGTGGGCCAAGCAGGCCGAGCGATGAACACCGCCGTCGTCGTCGGCGCCCTCGGCGTCATCGGGCGCTACGTCGTCGAGAAGCTCGCGAGCCTGCCCGACTGGCAGGTCATCGGGCTGTCGCGGCGAAAAGGCGAGGACGGCGAACGTGTCCGCTACGTTTCGGTCGACCTCCTCGACCGCGGCGACGTCGAGGCAAAGCTCTCGAGCCTGAAGGAGGTCACGCACGTCTTCTACGCCGCATTCCAGGCCGCGAGCGGCGCGGCGGCGAACTACGCGACCAACATCGCGGCGAACCGCGACATGCTCGTCCACTCGGTCGCCGCGATCGACCGCGCATCGCCGAAGCTCGAGCGGGTCGTCCTCGTGACCGGCACCAAGTACTACGGCTCGCACCTCGGCCCGTTCAAGACGCCGGCGCGCGAGGACGATCCGCGCCACATGCCGCCTGACTTCTACTTCGACCAGATCGACTGGCTCACCGAGTACCAGCGCGGCCGGCGCTGGAGCTGGGTGGAGCTGCGGCCGCAGACGCTGTGCGGCTTCGCACCCGGATCGCCGATGAGCATCGTGCCGGCGATCGCGGTGTACGCGGCGATCAGCAAGGCGCTCGGGCTGCCCTTGCGCTTCCCGGGGAAGCCCGGTGCGTACCGTTCGATCTATCAGGTCACGGAATCGACGCAGCTCGCAGCCGCCGCGCTCTGGGCCGCGACCGAGCCGCGCTGCGCGAACCAGGCGTTCAACATCACCAACGGCGACTACTTCCGCTGGAACCACCTCTGGCCGAAGTTCGCCGAGGTCTTCGAGATGCCGCTCGCGGAGCCGCAGACGATCTCGCTCACGCAGCACATGGCCGACAAGGCGCCGCTCTGGGACCGCATGGTCGAGAAGGACGGCCTGAAGCCCTACCGCTTCGACGAGATCGCGGCGTGGCCGTTCGCCGACTACGTGTTCGGCTGCGACTGGGACGTGATGTCGAACGTCACGAAGTCGCGGCGCTACGGCTTCCACGACGTCGTGGACAGCGAGGAGATGTTCGTGCGGCTGCTGCGGCGCTTTCGCGCCGAGCGGATCGTGCCGTAGCGATCACCCGCCTCACCACCCCGTCCCCGGCTACGCCTCGGCCGAAGGCGGGGAAGTCTTGAACACGAGATAAGGCTCGCGCTTCATCTGCGCGACGAGCGCGACCTCCCAGTCGAGGTAATCCTGCATCGCCTGCTCGATCTGGGACTGGTGGTCGTAGGGGCGGTAGTAGACATCGTCGGTGACCGCCGCGAGACGCGTGCTGCCCCGCTCGAGCGGCAGGCCGTCGGCCTTCCAAGCCGCAGTGCCGCCCGCGAGCACCTCGACGCGGACTTCCGTGAGCGCTACGGCATCGAGTGCGGCAAGGCACGCAAGCACGCCGTCGGGCGAAGTGAATACAAAGCGTTTCGCCGGGCCGATCCGCTCGAGCGCGTCGCGCAGCCGGGCGCGGATCGCGAACCAGGCGCCGGGAACGTGGCCGTCGCGATAACCGAGGCTCGACGCAAAGTCGACGACCGACGCCTCGCTCGCGCCGATCAGACGCTGCAGCTCGGGCGCGGGCACCTCGTCGAGCTTGGCGCCCTCGAGCCCCAGCACCCGCCGCGCTTCGGCTCCCGTCACGAGCGGCGCACCCGACGGACGTTCTCCCCTCCTCCCTGAGGAGGGGTGGCGCGTAGCGCCGGGGTGGTCCAAGACGTAAACCTCCGGCCAGCCCATCTGCAGCAGCCACGATGCGGTCATCGTCGCGCGCACGCCGTCCGAGTCGGTGAGGACGATGCGCGCGTTACGGACCGCGGCATACGTATCGGTCGCCTGGACCAGCTGGCCGCCGGGCGCGCTCACGAAGCCGGGGAGATGTCCCTCGCGGTACTCCTCGGGGCCGCGGACGTCGAAACGGTAGAGGGTCCGCGCCGGATCCTGCTGCAGCCGTTCCAGCGCCTCGATGGAGGTTCTCCGCACGCCGAAGCGCTCGGCAACTCGCGCCGCCGCCGCGCGCGCCTGCCCCAGTGCCGCCTCGTCCGGTGCCGGCGCATGGCGCGCGTTGCCGTGCTCGAGCGTGAACCCGGCGAGATGCCAGCCCATCGTGCCGTTCTTGAGGGCGACGACCTTGTTCGGCAGCCCGGCGTTGATCAGCGACTGGGCGCCGATGATCGAGCGCGTGCGCCCGGCGCAGTTCACGACGACCAGCGTCTCCGGTCGCTTCACGACCTGGTGCACCCGGTATACGAGCTCGGCACCCGGGCAATCGTGCGCGCCCGGGATGTTCATCACCCGGTACTCGGCCATCGGCCGGGAATCCAGCACCACGACGTCCTCGCCGGCGTCGAGCTTCGCCTTCAGCTCGGCGGCGCCGATGCGCGGGGTCTCGCAGACGTGCTCGACGAACTCGCCGAACGCCTTGCTCGGGACGTTCACGCCGGTGAAGAGCTCGAATCCCGCGGCTTTCCACGCGCCGACCCCGCCTTGCAGCACGGCGATGTCGCTGTAGCCGAAGCGGCGCATGACGGCCGCCGCGCGCTGCGCGAGCGTCTCGTCGTCGTCGCACAGCACGATGCGCGTGTCGCGGCGCGGCACGAGCGCGTCGATCCGCATCTCGAGGCGCGAGCGCGGCACGCACGCCGCGGTGAGGAGGTGCCCGGCGGCGAACACGCCCTCCTCCCGTACGTCGAGCACCGCGAGCTCGCGCCCGTCGGCGAGCAGTTCGCGGAGCTCGTGCGGGGTCACGGTGGCGCGGAGCATGAGCGCTGGATCCCGGCTTGCGCCGGGATGACGTTCAGGCGCGTCGCGCGCCCCGGATCGCGCGCCACACCTTCTCGCGCGTGACCGGCATGTCGATCTCGCGGATCCCGAGCTCGAAGAGCGCGTCGATCACCGCGTTCACGACGGCCGGCACCGCACCGTGCGTGCCCGACTCGCCGGCACCCTTCGCCCCCAGCGCGTTCAGGGCGGTCGGCGTGGTCTCGTCGAAATCGCACTTCAGCGGCGGAACGTCGTCGGCGCGCGGCATCGCGTAGTCCATGAACGAGCCGGTGAGGAGCTGGCCGGTCTCCGGGTCGTGGACGGTCCGCTCGATGAGCGCCTGCCCGATGCCCTGGACGATCCCGCCCTGGATCTGGCCGTGCGCGATCAGCGGGTTCATCACCCGGCCGATGTCGTCGACCGCGGTATGGCGCGTCACCTTCACGATGCCGGTCTCCGGCTCGATCTCGACCTCCGCGACCTGACAGCCGTTCGGCCAGGTCTGCTCCTTCGCGGTCGCGGAAGCGGTGCAGACGAGCTTCGCCCCCGGCTGCCTCGCCGCGAGCTCGACGAGCCCGATCCCGCGATCGGTGCCGGCGATGTGAAAGCGCCCGCCCCGGAACTCGAGGTCGGCCGCGGCGGCCTCGAGCGCGCCGGCCGCGAGCTTCCGGCCGGCTTCGATCGCCGCGTTCGCGCCGGCGAGTACCGCGCCGCCGCCGACCTGCAGCGAACGCGAGCCGCCGCTGCCGCCGCCGGTCTTCACGACCGCGGTATCGCCTTGCACGACGACCACCGACTCGGGCGCCACGCCGAGGCGCTCGGCGACGATCTGCGCGTAGGACGTCCACAGCCCCTGCCCCATCGGCTGCGTCCCGGAGACCACGATCACCTGGCCTTCACCGGTGACCGTGACTTCGACGGCCTCGGACAGGTTGGCGCTGCCGGTGACCTCGACGTAGCACGCGAGCCCGCGGCCATACAGGCGCCCGCGCTGCGCGGCCTCGCGCTTCCGGGCGGCGAACCCGCCCCAGTCGCTCGCCTCGAGCGCCATGTCGAGGACGTGCGCGAAGTTGCCGCAGTCGTAGACGGTGCCGGCAGGGGTCTTGTACGGCATCTCGTCCGCGCGGACGAAGTTCTTCCGCCGCAGCTCGACCGGGTCGACCCCGAGCTCGATCGCCGCGCGGGTCATGAGGCGCTCGATGAGATACCCCATCTCCGGGCGGCCGGCGCCGCGGTAGGCGTCCACCGGGTTGGTGTTGGTGAACATCAGCCGCACCTCATGATCGAGGAGCGGGATCCGGTAGACGCCGGTCGGCGCGCGGGCGCCGGACATCGCCGGCACCGCGGCGCCGAAGTTGGAGACGTAGGCGCCGATGTTCGCGAGCGTCCTGATGCGCAGCGCGGTGAACCGGTTGTCGGCGTCGACCGCGAGCGTGGCTTCGGTCAGGTTGTCGCGGCCGTGCGTGTCGGTCAGGAAGGTCTCGGAGCGGTCGGCGAGCCATTTGACCGGGCGTCCGGTCTTCCGCGCCGCATAGACCACCGCCGCGTACTCCGGATATGGGGGCACGCGCGTGCCGAATCCCCCGCCGAGGTCGCCGCAGATCACCCGCATCTTGTCCTTGGGCACTTTCAGCACCGCCTCGGAGATGTGCGCCTGCATCATGTGCGTCATCTGCGTCGGCACCCACAGGCTGAACGACTGCGTCGCCGGGTCGTAGGCCGCGAGCGCGGCGCGCGGCTCGATGGGGTTCGAGACGATCCGGTTGTTCACGACCGAGATCTTCACCACGCGATGCGCGGCCGTCAGCGCAGCATCGACCGCCGCGGGATCGCCCATCCGGTAGTACGCGGCGATGTTCCCGAACTCCGGCCGGAACGCCGGCGGCCAGACCTGGGGCGCGTCGGCGCGCGCCGAGTCCGCCGCGCCGACGACGGCGGGCAGCGCGTCCCACTCGACTTCGACCAGGTCGGCGGCGTCCTTCGCCTGGTTGCGCGTCTCGGCGATCACCATGGCGACCGCGTCGCCGACGAAGCGGGCGACGTCCGCCGTGAGCGGCAGGCGCGGCGGGGCGGTGATCGGCTGCCCGTCGGGGCGCTTGTGCACCTGGGCGAACGGCAGCGACCCGAGGCCGTCGGCGACGACGTCGGCGCCGGTGAACAAGGCGATGACGCCGGGCGCCGCGCGCGCGGCGGTCGTGTCGATCTTCACGATGCCCGCGTGCGCGTGCGGCGAGCGCACGAACGCGCAGTACGCCTGGTTCGGGAGACTCACGTCGTCGGTGAAGCGGCCCTGACCGGTCATGAGGTGCCGGTCCTCGAGCCGCCGGACCGGCTTGCCGATCCATTGGCCCTTTCCGGGCTGGATGTAGTCGGTGACTGCGGTGTCCATCTTGTTCGCGGGTGGGAGGAGGGAAACGCAAAGCGCGCAGGGTAATCGACCGGCCGGGCTAAGTCGAGCGCTCCGTGGCTCGGTCCACGGCACGCCTTGCAAGGCGTGCCGGCTCCCGCGGCGTCGCGTTCCGCCTCGGCCCGGCGCGTTGCATCGCGCCGGGCGTTCGCCGGCTCGGACGCGCGCAGGCGCGTCCTTCGAAACCCCGGCTCACCTCAAGCAGTTGAGTTCGACGAAACCCCGCGTTCGCCCTCCGGGCTCAGTTCCCCGACCCGCACGCCGAGCAGTCGCACCCGCCGGTCGAGCTTGAGCCGCCCGAGGCACTCGAACGCCGCCTTGCGGATCGTCGTCTCCGACGCTAGTTCGGCACCTCGAGGCGCACCGAGTTGGCAGCCCCGCAGTAATCCGGCGGCGACGTCGGCGTGGGTTGCGGCCGCACGCCCTTGGCAAAAAGCTGTGCCCGGTAGTCCGGCCATGTCACGAGGGCCGGGACCTTGAGATCGTCCTTCGGGACGATCCGAGGCTGGCCGGCTGCCTTCGCGCTGGCATTGTTCGTCCATGCCGCGCCCCCGAATGTGCGCACCGCCTGCCAGATGACGTCACGTTTCCCCGGTTCCACCCTGCTTTCGTGCATGGCGACCCGCAACAAGGCATCGGCCTGTTCGCGGGTGCAGCCTTGATCCCAGTAGAGGAAGTCGTGGACGATGGCCGCGAGCTGATGCTTACCGAATGGCGGCAGCACCGCCCAAATCGCCCGGGGCGTACTCGCGAAATCCGTCACAAACCCGGCAGGGACAACGATGACGTGGTTGGTTTCGCCGATCCGGTACGTTAGGTCGGCCGTCAGAACCGAATCCTGCCCGTCGCCAAAAGAAGTAAGAGGCACGGGCGGGATCGGCTGCTGCGCCATAGCATCGGACGGACCGATCAGAGTGGACAAACCGAATAGACACGCGGCAGAAGCAAGGATGTGCTTCAGCATGGACCCATGCCCTTCTGCTCAGGGCAGCTTGCGGCGACGAGCCAACCGCGGCTGCCGCGAATTTTCAGAGCAACGGGCCGACGCTCTTCGCCAGCCACGAGCTTTGATCTGGCAACGGCCGTTTGGCCATGCAGTTTTTCGGCATCCTGGAAAGCATCGCCAGGCAAAGCGTCCAGGCAACTGCAGAAGGAGCGGGCAAGTGGGTCATGTCAATGTGCAGCGCGCGTCGCCGATTGATCCTATGGAAATGAGGGCGGCCGGGCGGGACCCCGCGGCCATTGTTCGTGGTGCTCCGGCGCCATTCAACCGCGAAGCCTACTCTATCTACGCCGATCGTCGACCGCCGTTTCAAACAGTTGCTCATGCGACCCCCATCCGTGGATCGCACGGGATCGCGTTGTTCCCTGGTCCGTCGCCTAACTGCGCGGCATTCCGCAGCACCTCACCGCAAACTGGCGCTGGATCAACGACATGAAGCCCACGCCTCGTCCGATCCACGATGGTGCGGCTCCCTCGAAACCCGGCTCACCTCAAGCAGTTGAGTTGGACGAAGCCCCGCGTTCGCCCTCCTCCGGGCTCAGTTCCCCGACCCGCACGCCGAGCAGTCGCACCCGCCGGTCGAGCTTGAGCCGCCCGAGGCACTCGAACGCCGCCTTGCGGATCGTCGTCTCCGAGGCGGTCGGCTCAGGCAAAGTCTTCACCCGGGTGTGCGTCTCGAAGTCGGCGAAGCGCACCTTGATGCCGATCGCCCGGCCGCGGTACCCCTCGTCGCGCAGGTCCTCCGCGACCTCGCGCGCTAGCCCCGCGAGCGTGCGCGCGATCTTCTGCCACTCCCCGACGTCCTCCTGAAAGGTGGTCTCGCGGCTGCGGCTCTTGGGTTCCCAGTGGGTGACGACCGGGTCGTCGTCGATCCCGCGCGCGGCCTCGTAGAGGAACGCCCCGTACGACCGGCCGAGCTCGTCCACCAGCCGCTCGATCGGCAGGGCGGCGAGCTCGCCGATCGTGCGCACGCCGATCGCGGCGAGGCGCGCCTCGGTCTTCGGCCCGATGCCGGGCACCCGCCGCACCCCGAGCGGCCAGATCCGCGACTCGACGTGGCCCTCGGCGAGGATCGTCAGGCCGTCGGGCTTGTCGAGCTCCGAGGCCATCTTCGCGAGCAGCTTGTTCGGCGCGATGCCGACCGAGCAGGTGAGGCCCGTCTCCGCGTGGATCCGCTGCTTGATCTCGCGCGCGATGTCCTCGCTCGGCCGGTCGAGGTCGGTGATATCGAGGAACGCCTCGTCGATGCCGCGATCCTCCAGCGACGGCGAGACGCTCTGCATCACGGCCTTGAACTTCGCGGAGTACCGGTGATAGGCCTCGAAGTCGACCGGCAGAAAGACCGCGTGCGGGCAGAGCTTGTGCGCGGTCCGGAGCGGCATCGCCGAGCGGATGCCGAACGCCCGCGCCTCGTAGGTCGCCGTCGACACGACCCCGCGGCGCGTCGGGTCGCCGCGCCCGCCGATCACGACCGGCTTGCCGCGCAGCTCCGGACGGCGCAGCAGCTCGACCGCCGCGAAGAACGCGTCCATGTCGAGGTGGAGGATCCGGCGAACGGCGGGCACGACGTCCACGAGTCTGACACAAGCGAGCGCCGTGCCATGATCATGGGGGGCCTGCCGCTGCCCAGGGCCACGCCGGTGGCACCCTAGAGGGGAAGCGCGGCGCTAGCGATCCGCTCTCCACACTTGAAGTGGGCAGTGCGAGGCAACCCGGATAAAGTCGTTGTCGGTCGTCAGCAGCGTCAGTTTGTGACGGAGGCAGAGCTGCGCGAGCAGGGCGTCGATGGTGCCAATCTGCACACCCGCGCGACGGCAGCGATTGCGCAATTCCGCGGCGTCGATGTGATCCTGCCGGTCCGGAGTGAGCAGCGGCAGGGCCGTGAACCGGTCGATGATGTCTTTGCGCGCACGCGGGCCGGCGAACCCCTGCAGCAATTCCTGCAAGCTCAGCCCCGTGGTCACGATGATTTCGCCGCCTTCAAGGGCGTGGCGCAGCGCGCGTACCTCTGGGGCGGCGGAGGCCTGGTCGCGACGGAAGGCGAGCGACCAGGCGCTCGTATCGACGAACAGGGTCACCGACGGGAGCGCTCGGCCTTGTAGTCGAACGACTTATCCCATTCGAGCTTACCCATCAAGTCGACCAGGCGCTTCTGCCTGCGGCGGGCGATGAACTCTTCCAGCGCGCGGGTCACCGCCGCCTTCTTGGTCCGCTCCCCGCTCACTTCCACGGCGCGTTCGATCAGATCGGGGTCCAGGGAAAGGTTGGTGGCCATGTGTGACTCCTCACACATGAGTCTACACAACGGGCGCTCGGCCGGCAAGGCGCTGGGACAGACGCGTTTCATGCGGTGTTTCGCTCGAACGACCAAGCTGGTGATGAAGTGGAAGAACCCGGAGCGCGTCATCGAGCACATCATCGACAACGCAAAGCGGCGATCAGTAAAGGGTGGCGCCTTCCGCGCGTAGCTCCTGCGATGTGGAAGCTCGTTGGTGTCGAGGACCAGGCGCAACACGGAGCCAGCTTACTATGCGGCGCATGAGTCGGGACCCCGCCGCCGCGCTGCCGCCCGAAACCGCTCAAAGGATCTCGCGCGAGGAGATGATCGAGCTGCCCATCCGGCGCTACGAGGGTTCGGTGCGCCTCGTCGCGGCGCCCCC
>Ga0184637_10001830_pt1 | contig 14024 bp, 12 predicted proteins | sample PLM3_127_b2_FD_133143 | JGI IMG/M metagenome (GOLD analysis project Ga0184637, IMG submission 133143) | Groundwater sediment microbial communities from an aquifer in East River, Colorado, USA - PLM3_127_b2 | ecosystem: Environmental > Terrestrial > Soil > Riparian zone | place: USA: East River...
CCAGAGGACCTGGAGCTTCCGGCCCTGGTTGTCGTCGTCGAGACAGACGAGCTTTATTAATGTGTGCTCGCCGGGATTGGGGGGCGGGACGACGTCTTCGACCAGGTACTGCCGGTGGCGGACCCGGACGATGTCGCCGGGGTGAGGCGTCTCTTTCTGGGCCGGTTTGCCTGCAAAGATGGGCTTCGGAGCCTGGCTCGTCTCGGCGCCGGCGGCCTGGAGGAGGCGCTCGGCGAGGGCGGCGCGGGCCCGGCCCGAGTCGTCGAGGCCGTGGGCTTTGCAGGCGGCACGGAGCTCGTCGCGTCCGAGGACGCGGAGGAGGCCTGGGATTTGGAGCTCCCCGGAGTCGACGAGGGAGCGGATCTGATCGTCCTTCTTCGCCCGCTGGGCGATGGAGACCCCGAACTCGCGGCCGAGAGCGACCAGGCGGTCGCGGGTGAGGACTTCTAAAACGCTACGCTCGGAAAGGTTTGGGCTCTTCACGCTACGGTGTAATGATACCCGAGGCCGGATGATTCATGAAAGAGGGAAGCGCAGTTGCACTGGCGACACGCCGGTTTCACTATGAATAGGTGAAACCTCAAGGCCCCCTGCTGACCCCGGAATGTTGAACGACTCCCTCCTCCAAGAAATCGAAGACAGCATCTTGAGCCAAGGGGAGCTCTCCAAGCAGGACATCCTCGATACCTGGGAGCTCGAAGATGCCGAGTACCAGGAGGTTCGGAAGGCTCTTCTCCATCGAGGAGCCGTTACTTCCGGTCCCAAGCGAACCGGCGGCCTCGCCGCCAAGAGGAAGCGGGACCATGCGCCCTCGGCCGAAGAGGCCACACGGCCCCTTCTTACCGAGAAATGGGAAGTCGAGGTCGTCACCTACCTAATGTATCTCTTCCAGCACGCGGACCTGGAAAAGCTGTTGGGAAGCCTCGTCTACACGGTTCGAACGTCGCGCACCGCGATGACCGGCGAGGATCGCCGCGGCACGAAACAGGAACTCGCCACGGCTCTCGTGCTGCAACACGGGATCGACCTCCTGTCCAACGAGCAGATTCGGATTGCCGTCGGTAAAGCCTGCAAGATCAAAGTGCCTCAGCGTTGGCATCCGGGAGGGCGGACCGCCACGGAGTTCGTGGCAAAAGCGGGTCTTCCGAGCCTTCTTGCCGGGCTCCCCCGCGACGATATGGCACCTCCCTCTGAATACCTCGAGGGGCGATTCACGCTGAGACCGCTCGAGGACTTCCAGCGGGAGGTGTCAGCGGCCATGACGGCCGTGATCAAGATCTCGGGAGAGCGCTCGATCGTCAGCCTTCCCACCGGCGCAGGGAAGACCCGAGTCGCCGTCGAATCGATTCGAGATTGGCTGACGGAACGATACGACCCGGCCACGATGGTGGTGTCGCGGGGTGCGGTTCTCTGGCTCGCCGACACCGAAGAGCTATGCGAGCAAGCCTATGCGTGTTTCAAGCAGGTGTGGGAGGCCTCGACGCAAGTAGCACCGCTGCTCCTCGTCCGCTTTTGGGGTCGATACACCCAAGACCTCGAGCGGCATCGGGATGCCCTCGCGAAAGTCCTTCACTCCCCTTGCGTGCTCATCTCAACGCCCCAGAGAGTGGTGAATCTGCTGAAAGGTGACTCTGCTCAGGCCCGTACGGTCGTGGCTGACTTACGCAAGTCACTCGGTACCCTCATTGTCGACGAGGCGCACCGAGCCGCCGCTCCTTCGTACCGGGAGATCCTGCGCGGCCTGGTCACCGACGGGACTCCCGTCGTTGGCTTAACCGCAACTCCGTTTCGTATGGAGTACAACCCGAAGGATCAAGACGCCGGAACCAAAGAGCTGAGTCAGCTATTTCCTCGGTTGATTGAACCTACTCAGACCCTCGGCGATTCGGTCAGAGAAGTAAGAACCTCCCGTTCGTGCTGGCGGTATCGGATGCGGTCGTCTTTGGTTAGGACGATCCAACCTCGTTGCCCGATAACGGGCAACCAATCTGCGTCCTTTGCGTTCGGCGGAAAATGGTCATCGTGAATCTCAACGCGAACGCCGGCCTGCCGCAAAGCCTCAGCGACTTTCCGTTTGCCCAGGGAACGGTCGAGGAAAAAAACAAGCTCAGGCGGCTCTGAGCTCGCACCGGATCGCCTCTTCAATCTGTACCCGCTTCAGGTCGTAGTCTTCTGCAAGCTCGTCAACAGATTCCCCCGCCTTGTAACGTTCAGCCACGGTTGCGGTCGGGATGCCGGTATCTACAAGGACGGGTTTTCCGAAGGACACTTCGGGGTCGATCACGATCGCCTTGGGCTCGTCGAGCTCTCTTTTCCTAGTGAACGGATAGAGCCTAATAGCGAACCCAGCCTGATCCCATTCAACCCTGCGGAGATAAGCGTCGAGAACTTCGCTCATTGCGAGCTGTCCCTCTTTGGAGACGTTGATCAGCTGGGCATATCGCCGCACGAACAAATCGACACCATCGGTGACCATCGCCTGAGATGCGAGAGGATGCTCCACCTTCATCCGTTCCTGCATGTACCGAATCGCGTCACGGACCTTCTTCAATTGGACGCCGTGGTCACGCCGGATTGCGTCGAGAACATGCGCCTCGACGAGGTTCGTGAAGGAAAGGAGTGTTCCCTTGCTTTCGGGAAGTTGAATGATGAACTGGAAGAATCCGGATCGGTTCGGCTTGAGAGGATAGGTTCTCCCTCGAACCCATGACCGCAGCGTCGCCTCCGGGATCAGGAGGTAGTGGGACGCTTCAGCTACTGTGTACGCGGGAACATCCAGTAGGCTCGCACGACGCTGCAGCGTCTGCTTCCGAGTTTGGCTTGCTTTCGTCTCGTTGCTTGCCATCACTCCCTTACTCGAATTTCTGGTTCATTGTAACCCTTGCGGCGTGGTGGACAAAGCCATTGAATTCAAGAACAACAGGACGTCGCGTACGAGATTGAGCGGTGGCTACCCCGTCGTTGCCCTTAGTTCTTCGCAGCTCTTTCCCTATTGCTGAGCACGGCTTACTCGGACAGGGTCGTCAGACCCATTGACTTGCGGTGAATGGGTGGAAACGGCGCCTCCGGTTCTATCGTCCGGCAAAAAAACTGCGTACGACAAGATACGCTACGTTTGACCAGGAACGCGTACCGCCGATGTCATTAGTGAAAACGATTTGGGGATTGCCGGCAAGCGCTCGGGAGGCTCCGGCCCTCGTTTTTCGTCTCTGTTCTATATGGGGACCATGGCCACGGGCCGAGCCTCTGGAGGCGGAGGACCTCAGGGTTTGCGGTGCGCGATCCTGCCGCTATCATATCGTTAGGGTGAGTCTATGACACCTCTGAGCAGTCGGTCCTCTTTGAACGCGACTTACGCGGAGCGCGTTCGAGAACTGATTTCGGAGGAACGAGTTGCGGACGCCAGGCGACTGCTGCGCGAGGGACTGGAAGCGAATCCGCACGATCAGCATCTGAATCGCCTGGATAGGCTGCTGGCTTTGCCAAAGACCGCCAAGATCGCCAAGACGGACGTCGATCGCACGGAAGAGTTTCGATGGCTCGCCACGCACCGCGACGAGTATCGAGACCGGTGGGTCGCGGTTCAGGGAAAGGATCTCGTCGCGTGCGCAGAATCTCTCAAGGAACTGCGTCAGATTCTGCGCGATCGGGAATTCGAGATCCCTCCGCTCATTCATCCTATTGAGTAGCGGCGCCTGTGCTCACCCTCGAGGACCAGCTGTTTACAACGGGGCGCTGTCGCTATACGGACGCGGACGGTCGTTCCGATGGAGCGGCGAAAATTTGCATGAAAGTCGTGCCTGGAGACTGGGAGAGCCCTGTCGTCGCGGTACTGGATACAGGGGCCGACTGGTCCGTCATCAATACGGAGATTGCCGAGGATCTTGGTTTATTCCGAGTCGAAGGAGAATCGATTGCCCTCTCGACGCGATTTGGCACGATCGCGGGTTATGGGGTGCCCGCCCCGGTGACTCTCATCGCCGACGACGGCGATTCGCTGAGAATCGACGCCACGGTATTCATCTCTTCCGACTGGCCTCGGAAGGCTGGCACGTTCCTGGGCTACTCCGGGCTACTGGAGCGGATCCGTTTCGCCGTCGATCCACCGAGAAACGATTTCTTTTTCGGGCCCCTCGGCTGAACCGACCTGGGCTTCCGGCCGATCGCACGGGCGATCCGAGGAGCTCCTCTCGCGCGCGCCCCGGGGAGGATTCCGCACCCAAAAGTCGTCTTCCAGGGAAGATGACTATCGGGATCGAGTTCGACCGCGGCACCCTCCTCGTCCGAGGGCTTCCGAGCGCGGGGGCTGCCGGCCTCCCCGTGCGGTGGGATCCGCGCGTTCAGGCGCATCGGGCGCGAGCCCTGGACTACGCGGAGATCCAGCTGCGCTTGAAGCGGTCGTCGCTCGCTCTCGACGACCGTGTGCCGCCGCCCGGAATCGCGGCGGCGAGGCCCGCCCCGTGGAAGAACATCGAGCTCCGGCCGTATCAAGAGGCCGCCCTTCACGCCTGGAACGTCGCCGGGAGGCGCGGCGTCGTCGTGCTCCCGACGGGCTCGGGAAAGACCCGGCTCGCCCTTTCGGCCATGGCGGCGAGTGGTCTTCGGACTCTATGCCTCGTTCCGACGAGGGCGCTTCTGGAGCAGTGGCATGGGGTCGTCTCTCAGGCGTACGGGGGCGCCGTCGGCTGCCTCGGGGATGGGGAGCGGCGTCTGGCGCCGGTCACGATCGCGACGTTCGAAAGCGCCTACCGCCATATGCCCCACATCGGAAACCGCTTCGAGCTCCTGGTGGTGGACGAGGTTCACCACTTCGGCGGCGGTCTTCGCGACGAGGCGCTCGAGATGGCGACCGCCTCGGCGCGGCTCGGTCTGACCGCGACTCCTCCTCAGCTCAGGCACCACGCCGCGCGGCTCTCGAATCTCATCGGGCCTCCGGTGTTCGAGCTCTCGGTCGCCGACCTCGCGGGGAGCTACCTCGCTCGCTTCGACCTGATGAAGCTCTTCGTCGAGTTGACGCCCGAGGAGCGCCGGTCCTACGAGGGTTGGGTCGCGCTCTACCGAGAGCCGTTCGCCGAGTTCCGGCGTCTCCATCGCGCCGCCTCCTGGGAGTCCTTCCTGAGAACGGCGGCCCGCTCCGAGGAGGGACGGCGCGCTATCGCCGCCTGGTCCCGCGCGCGGCGCCTTCTCGCCTACCCCGAGGCCAAACGCCATCTCCTCGGATCTCTTCTCGAGCAGCATAGGGCTTCTCGAGTGATGGTCTTCGTGGGCGACAACGAGACGGCCTACCGGGTCGCTCGAGAGTTCCTTATCATGCCGCTCACCTGCGACATCCGCCGTAGGGAGCGGGCCTCGGTCCTCGAGGGATTCCGGAGCGGAGCCTTACGCGCGCTCGTCTCGGCGCGCGTCCTGAACGAAGGGATCGACGTTCCGGATGCCGAAGTCGGAATCGTGGTCGCGGGCCGCCTCGGCGAGCGCGAGCACGTCCAGCGCGTGGGGCGTGTTTTGAGGCCCGCGGAGCGCAAGAGCGCTCTCGTCTACGAGCTGGTGGTGCAGAGAACGCCGGAGGTCGGGCAGTCGGCTCGCCGCGTGGAGGGTCTCGTTGGGATACGCACGGGTTCCTTTTAGGATCCGCTGCGGCACGGCGCGGATCGACTATCTCGGAGCGCACGACTACTCTTGGCTCAACGTCGTCCTCGCCGAGTTCCTGCGCTTCGAAGGAAGGCGCTGGCGCGAGCTGGAGCAGCGCCTCCGGGAGCCTTTCGATATTCCCCTCGAGCCGATGAAGCTCCAGGCCGCCATTCAGGTGCTGCGGATGCTTTTCGGAAGTGCGGAAGACGGCCGCCTCGACGCGGTCCGGGCCCGGAAAGAGCTATTCGAGCTGGCGGCCGAGCGGTCGGGGTCCCGTCGTGCGATTCTCGCGGAGGCCGCAGTCCGGCTTCGCGTTTCTCCGGAGACGCTCGAGGAAGGCCTCTTTGGCGACGTTCGGGAGGAGCGCAGAGTAGAGCCTCCCGCCCGTCCCATCACACCGTCCGAGCTCGCGCTTCGGGTGAACTCCCGCTTCGCACAGGCGGTCGTTCGCGGTGCTTCGGAGGTCGAGGCCGAGACTTACGAGAACGTCCGGAGCCTCGTCCGCCACGCGCGGCTTCGCGGTCTCATCTGCACGATCTCCTCGGGCGTCGCGGGGAACGACTTGGCCCGAACGCGGCTTTCGATCTCCGGCCCCTTCGCGCTCTTTCGGCACACGCTCGTCTATGGACGAGCGCTCGCCGAGCTCGTGCCCCTTCTCGCCCGCGCTCCGCGATTCTCCCTTTCCGCTCGCTGCCTGGTTCATGGGGAGATGGTCCGCTTCGTGGTGGAGTCGGGAGACCCGCTGTTCCCCTCCGAGAACCTGCGGGCGTTCGACAGCCGTGTCGAAGAGAGATTCGCACGCGACATGGCGAGTCTCGCGCCCGACTGGCACGTGCTCCGGGAACCGACGGCGGTTCCGGCTCTGGGAACGCTCATCTTCCCCGATTTTCTCCTCTGCCACCGTCTCGATCCGAGAAGGCGCTTCCTGGTCGAGATCGTCGGGTTCTGGACGCCGGAGTACATTTCTCGCAAGCTCGAGACCCTGCGAGCGGCCCGAATCGAAAACCTCATCCTCTGCATCGACGAGGCCCGGCGGTGCTCCGAGGCCGACATTCCTCGCCACGCCTTGGTGGTGCGATTTCGAAAGAAGGTGGACGCCTCGAAACTGCTCCCGATCCTCGAGTGCGGCGCGAATCGGCCTGACGCGCAGGTGGGTTAGAATCATCCGAAAGGGAAACGGTGACACGGACTCCGATCGTTGTCGTCCTTGGCGGGCCGAACGGCGCCGGCAAGAGCACCACCGCCGCGAGGCTTCTCCGGGGAGCGCTCTCGGTAAACGAGTTCGTGAATGCCGACACCATCGCCCAGGGCTTGTCCGCCTACCGGCCGGAGTCGGCGGCGATTACCGCCGGCCGGGTGATGCTGGCGCGGCTTCGCTATCTGGCGCGCATCCGCGAGGATTTCGCGTTCGAGACCACTCCGCTACCCCGTCGGTCCTCGCTGTTTGTTCGTGCTTCTCAGCTTGGGTTACACGGCCGGACCCAAGAGACCACCGTCTTAAATTCAGATGGCTCCATTGGGCACCGCCCTCTGTGCCTAGGACGGGGGGAACAGCGGCGTAGCGTTCTCCTCTTCTGACATGCACTTCCAAATGCATTGCACTGTTGCACCAGTTGAACGAGCGCTCTAGACGAGAACAAAGTTTCCGAGGTAAGTGATGCCAACTGTCGGCTATCCACACATCGAGCTGAGGTCGGGCGTTCCGTACGTCGCTGGTACACAGACGAAGGTGGTGGAGATTGCCCTCGACCGCATCGCTCATCACTGGGACGCCGATGAGATTCAGCGGCAGCACCCGCACCTGAGCCTCGGCCAGATCTATGCTGCGCTCGCGTACTACTCAGACCACAAGGAGGAGCTCGACAGGCAGATCGAAGAGCAGCTTCGCTACGTGGAGAGCTCGCGAGCATCCGCGGGCGAGTCCCAGATTCGCGCTAAGCTCAAGGCCCTGGATCGGCTCTCTTGACGCTTCGTCTCTAATTGGACCACCATGTTCCCGCCGCGATCACGGAAGGTCTCCGCACCCGCGGAGTAGACGTTCTGACGGCCGTCGAAGACGGAACCGAAGAGTTCGAGGATTCCACCTTACTTCCCCCACGAGAGCGCTTCTGGAACCGTGTGAGCGGGACGCTTACGGCTGTGTTCGCGCGATGGCAGAGACCTCAAGAGGGGTGGGCATCTCGGCTAGGGCCGTGCGCCGAAACCTGGGGAGGGAGAAAAAGGTCGACGTGCTTTCGACGGCGTTGCACCCGGACTGAAATGAGTGAGAGGTGCGCAAGAACTTGACGTTCCGCGCATGTAAGGGGTAAAACGCGCCCCGTATGAGCACCAAACGTCAAGTCGAAAAGGAAGATACCGCTCCATCCTCGCACCCCGGTCTTCACGCTCGGTGACTTTGCCAGCAACCTCGGTATTACGCCAGCCCTGGGCCATAGGCCTCTATGCAACCGTCCCATCCGGCAGGCGTTCTCAGACTTTCCGCCCCGCAAGATGACGCGGTTTGGCGCTTCAGCAAGTTGGCGATCGGGGAAGACGAGGTGGTCTCTTCGTTCCGTCCAGACGATCGGGGAGCGTCCTTCTCTCCACCTCTCCACCACCGCGTCCACTTGTGCGTAACCCCTCCAGCGCGAGCCCGATTTCGGAGTCACGAGCGTCCGCGGAGCTTCTCGCGGGCGGAGTCACCACGGTGACCTCAGACCCGGTATCGGCGCCGTCAGAGTAGACTACGAAGCAAGGATAGCAGGAAGCATGCCCATGTATAGCGATCTCGAGCTCGAAAGCATGCTTTCCGACCTCGAGTCGGACTTGACGGAGCGTAAGGAGTCCTTCACGGGCGACGCGCCGACCAAGGCCCGGGAGGCTGTTTGCGCCTTCGCCAACGATCTGCCGAACCACGGGCGGCCGGGCGTTCTCTTCGTCGGAGCACGGGACGACGGGAGCCCGGCGGGGCTCGCGGTAACCGACGAGCTCCTTCGACAGCTCGCGGACATGAAGATCGATGGCAACATCGTCCCACCGCCCACGTTGACCGTCGCTAAGCGCGTACTGCGTGGCGCGGACATGGCGGTCGTGACCGTCTGGCCGGCGGATTCACCCCCCGTTCGGTACAAGGGGCGAGTCTATATTCGGATCGGTCCTCGCCGCGGCATCGCATCGCTGCAAGACGAGCGAATCTTGAACGAAAAGCGCCGCCACAAAGATCGCCCCTTCGACGTTCAACCGGTTCGTTCGGCCGCTCTTTCCGATCTGGATCGCCGGCGCTTCGAGGAGGAGTACCTGCCGGCAGCCTTCGCGACCGACGTCCTTGCGGCCAACGATCGCAACTACGAGCAGCGCCTCGCCGCGACCAAGATGGTGTCCTCGGCCGACGAACCCACTCCCACGGTGCTCGGCATCCTGGTGTTGAGCTCAGGAACGCGCGACTTCCTGCCAGGGGCCTACATTCAGTTTCTTCGGATCGCGGGTCGCGAGCTGGCCGCCCCCATCGCGGATGAGCAGTTGATCGACGGCCCCGTGGCCGATGTGCTCCGGCGGATCGACGAGAAGCTCTCCGCCCACAACCGCACCGCGGTGGACATCGTGAGCGCCGACCGCGAGCGGCGGGCACCCCTCTATCCGATGCCGGCGCTGCAGCAGATCGTCCGCAATGCGGTAATGCACCGGAGCTACGAGGCCACGAACGCTCCCGTGCGAGTGACGTGGTACGACGACCGCATCGAAATGCAGAGTCCCGGCGGGCCCTACGGGGCGGTAACCCCGGAGAATTTTGGCCAGCCGGGCGTTGCCGATTACCGGAATCCCAGCCTCGCGGAGGCTCTCCGGGTCCTGGGCTTCGTGCAGCGGTTCGGCGTCGGAATCGCGACGGCACGGAGAGAGCTGCAAGAGAACGGCAATCCGCCGCCCGAATTCGAGGTCAACTCATCGTATGTGGGCGTCACACTGAGGCCCGCTCCATGAAAACCATTGCCTTCTTCAACAATAAGGGTGGTGTGGGCAGGACGACCCTTGTGTATCACCTGGCGTGGATGTACGCCGATCTCGGTGTCCGCGTCGTAGCGGCGGATCTGGATCCACAGGCCAACCTGACCAGCATGTTCGTCGACGACGGCCGGCTCGAACAGCTCTGGCCGGATGGTTCGCATTCCCAGACCGTCTTCGGGGCGATCCAGCCCCTTCTCGAGGGCACGGGTGATATCGTCACCCCGCACACCGAGCCCATCGCGGAGAACATTGGTCTGCTGGCCGGCGACCTGGCACTCTCCGCCTCGGAAGACGAGCTCTCGGGACAATGGCCCGATTGTCTCGACAAGAAGCCGCGCGCTTTTCGCGTGCTTTCGGCCATCTGGCGGATGATCGAGAGCGCAGCTCGAGAGCGCAATTCCCCACTCGTGCTCCTCGATGTCGGACCCAATCTCGGCGCCCTGAACCGAGCGGCCCTGATCGCCGCTCAGCACGTTGTCGTCCCGCTCGCGCCCGACCTTTACTCGCTCCAGGGCATGAAGAACTTTGGGCCGACACTTCGGCGGTGGCGAAGTGAGTGGTCCGAGAGGCGGGCGCAGAACCCGGTGAAGGATCTATCCATGCCCACGGGAGACATAACGCCGGTGGGCTACGTCGTTATGCAGCACGCCGTTCGGCTGGATCGTCCGGTAAAGGCCTACGACCGTTGGATGGGGCGCATCCCTCCCGTCTATCGAGAAACGGTGCTCGATGAGAAGCCAACGAAGGTCGCGCCGAAGGTCAGCGACGATCCCCACAGCCTTGCCGCGCTCAAACACTACCGGAGTCTCATGCACTTGGCCCAAGAAGCGCGCAAGCCCATGTTCCACCTGAAGGCCGCCGACGGCGCCCTCGGCGGTCACGCGACGGCCGTTCAGGACTGCTATCGCGAGTTTCACGCGCTGGCACGCTCCATTGCGAGCCGCTGCGGAATCCAGATCCAGTGACTCCAGCGAGGCAACGTCGCACCGATGGAAATGGCGCAGGCGGCCATCGGCCCGGGCATGGCGGTCCACACCCGCTACGCGTAGAATGAACTGTCGAAGCGGATCAATGAGGCCGCAAGGAGTCCAATCAACACGCACGGGGCGAGTGCACCAAGCCCACATCCAAGGCGTAATTAAATGCCTCCTCGAACGCCCGTGGCTGTCGTGCTCGCTGGACCGAACGGCGCCGGCAAGAGCACCTCTGCTGCCAGACTGCTGCAAGGAACGCTGGCGGTGAACGAATTCGTGAATGCGGATACGATCGCCCAGGGCCTTTCCGCTTATCGACCGGAGTCCGCATCACTCGCGGCCGGGCGGGTGATGCTAGAACGACTTCGCTATCTGGCCCGCGGGGGTAGGGACTTCGCATTCGAGACGACCCTGGCGGGCCGCGGACACGCCCGTTGGCTGGAATCCCTCCGCGCGGTCGGCTACCGCACCCACCTGACGTTTCTTTCGTTGCCGAGCCCTGAGCTCGCCCTGGCGCGGGTAGCCGAGAGAGTGAGGCAAGGCGGTCACGACGTTCCGGAAGAAACCGTCCGTCGCCGCTTTGGCGCAGGCCTGAGGAACCTCGTCGCGTGTTATCTTGATATCGTGGATAGTTGGCAAGTTCATGACAATTCGAGTCTTGCAGGACCGCGCCTGATCGCATCCAGGGGAGTAGGACTTCCGGCAGTCATCGTGGATCCAGCAGCTTGGACGAAGCTCATCGGGCAGGATGGATGACAGAGCCCTCGGATTCCACCCCCACGCCCGCGGAACGGGTCGAGGACGTTTCGCTCGCCCTCCGCGCCCTTCAGCTTGCGGTTCGTGAGGCACTGCAGCGCCACAAGCAGGCGGGAAACCCCGTCGCGGTTTGGCGCAACGACCGGGTCGAGTGGGTCCCGCCCGAGGAGATCCCGACTCCGCCGGACGATACGAACGAGTAAGACGATCGCGGTCACTTGGCCATGTTCCCGCGTCCCGTGATGTCCTCGATCAATTTCGTCAGCCCGTTTGCTTCATGGGACAGGGCTCGTGGAAGTTGTTCGAAAGGACGGGCGCGACTGGGACTGCCCAATCGGCCCGACCTCTATCCTGCCCTCGGTCCGATTCTTCCTCCCGGCTCTGCGCGAAGCTACTCGACGAGGAACGTGGCGAGCGCTGAACCTCTACGCGGTGTCGATCGCGATCCTTTGCTGGCTTCCGGATGAACTCCGGGCGCCAAAGACCCCCTCGGCGCCACCGAGCTCGTGCTTGCCTCTTGCGTCACTCTTCCACCTCGACGCCGACATTCTCGAGCGCGCGTCCGCCGTGCCGCACGATGGGTCTCGAGACGTCGTTCGTAGGGATGCCACGCGGTTCCTTCGAAGCTCCGCGCCAGGTACTCTATCGTGGAGGATCGGCAAGAACCGTGCGATCGAGAAGCTTCAAGCTCGGCGAAGAGACGGTGATTCTCCCTCGCGGCACACGCGTGATTCTGAAGACGGAGCTCCGGGGAGAGGACGGCTTTCTGCACCGAGCTTCGACCCCGGCTACCGTCCGGGAGCATTTCCATGACACCTACCTCCTGGAGACGGCGAGCGGCCGGGGGCTGAGAGCGGAGCGCGATCAGATCCGGATGGCGCGCGAGGAGCTTCTGGCCGATCTCGGGGAGAGACAGTGGGATTTTCGTCGATTGCAAGAGCACGTCATGTACGAGGCCGTCGTCGGAAGCCGCGCGTGGGGTCTCGCGGATGAGGAGTCCGACGAGGACGTGCGCGGTTGGTTCCTCGCGCCCTTTGACGACCTGGTGGGCCTTTGGGACCATCCCGACGAGATCCACGATCCGGATACCGACGCGGCGTATTGGGAGATCGAGAAGCTCCTCTATCAGTCCCTGCGCGCCGATGCGAACACCCTGGAGTGCTTGTGGTCACCCCTCCGGAAAAGAGTGACGCCGCTCGGCGAGAGGCTTCTCGGCATTCGGAATGCCTTCATCTCGATGAACGTCCTTGGGAGTTTCGGCCGCTACGCCGAAAGTCAATTCAAGAAAATCGAGCGCTCGGAGCGTCGCAATCAGGCGATCGTTGAGCTTCTCGATTCGATCGAGAAAACCGGGCTGTCCGATTGCGAGGGCGCGGCGTCGTTTCTCCAGAAGAGGGGTGCCGCCACGTCCCTCGGCGAGGCCAAAGATGAGGTCAAGGCGGTCTATCGGTCGCTCTTCGACCGGGGCCTTCTTCCCCAGGCGACCTTCGAGGCGCTGGCTCATGCCGTTGCCGAGGGCCGACGCCAAACGTTGGAGCCGGCCCGAAACCGGCCGAAGAACGCCTACAACCTCCTTCGACTCCTCCATTCCTGCCTGCATTGCCTTCGGACCGCCGAGCCGTTGATCCGGGTCGAAGGTGCGCTTCGGGAAACTCTCATGTCCGTCAAGAACCAACAATTGCCACTCGCGGACGTTCTCGAGCGCGCGCGCGTCCTGGCGAAGGAGATCGATGCTGGGGCAAAAGAGTCCAGGCTTCCCGAGAAGCCCGATTTCGCGGCCGCGGACGATTTCCTGAAGCTCTGCCGCCGAGAGAGCGCGAAGGTGGCCCTCGCGCTCGAGCCAGGGCCTGCTGTCACGCGAAAGCCAGGTTCAGCGGAGGTGGAGTTGCATCCAACCTTGTTTCCGGTTCCTCTCCCGCCCGACATTCGTCCCGGCGCCGTCGAGCGGTTTCTCACAGTCCGCGTCCGGGCGAACGGCGCGGAGCGACTTCCGCTGATGTGGCTCGCGCTGAGCGGGGCTCACGCCTACGGCTTTCCGTCGGAGGACTCCGATCTCGATCTCAAGGGAGTTCACGTTTCGCCGGCTCGTTCGCTTCTGGGCCTTCGGGAGGCCCGCGACGCCGTCGACGTCGTCGAAGAGTGGGAGGGACGGGAGTACGACTTCACGTCGAACGAGCTCGGCCACGTCGCGCGCCTCCTCCTCCAGGGAAACGGCAACATGCTCGAGCGCTTTCTCGGGCCGTTTCCCGTCGTGACCACACCGGCGGGCCATCGGATGCGAACGCTCGCGCGAGACGCGCTGAGCCGGAACGTAGGTCATCACTACGGCGGGTTCTTCCGAGGCATGATACGGGAGTACCGAACCGAGGCCGACGCGGGCCTCCGGATGGCCAAACGCCTCCTCTACGCGTACCGTGTCGCGCTCACGGGCATCCATCTCCTTCTCACCGGAGAGCTGGTCACGAACGTGGTCTCGCTTCACGAGGAGTACGAATGTCCGAACGTGCTCGAGCTCGTACAGCTGAAGCGATCGAGAGAGAAGGGAGAGGTTCTGCAGGCAGACGAGCCGCGTTACCTGGCAGACCTGGCCCGCCTGGAGCAGGTTCTGGAAGGAGCCGTTACGCGATCGGTGCTCCCGGCGGAGGCCGTGAATCGTGGAGAGCTCGAGGAGTTCATCATTGAAGC
>Ga0184637_10001831_pt1 | contig 14023 bp, 11 predicted proteins | sample PLM3_127_b2_FD_133143 | JGI IMG/M metagenome (GOLD analysis project Ga0184637, IMG submission 133143) | Groundwater sediment microbial communities from an aquifer in East River, Colorado, USA - PLM3_127_b2 | ecosystem: Environmental > Terrestrial > Soil > Riparian zone | place: USA: East River...
AACGAGGCCACGGCGCAGGTGACCGGCGCCCCGCGCGAGCGGCTGATCGGGACGGACTTCTCGGACTACTTCACCGCGCCGGAGAAGGCGCGCGAGGGGTACAAGGAGGTGTTCGAGAAGGGGGCGGTCACCGACTACCCGCTCACCATCCGTCACAAGAACAACAAGCTCACGGACGTGCTCTACAACGCCTCCGTGTACAAGGACTCCCGGGGCAACGTGCTCGGCGTGTTCGCGGCCGCGCGCGACGTGACCGCCCAGAAGCAGGCCTCCCAGTACGCCCGGAGCCTCGTCGAGGCCTCGCTCGACCCGCTCGTCACGATCAGCTCGGAGGGCAAGATCACCGACGTGAACGAGGCGACCATCCGGGCCACCGGCATCCCGCGCGACAAGCTCATCGGGACGGACTTCTCCGACTACTTCACGGAGCCGGAGAAGGCGCGCGAGGGGTACCAGCAGGTGTTCTCGAAGGGGTTCGTGACCGACTACCCGCTCACGATCCGCCACCGGAACGGGAGCCTCACGAACGTGCTCTACAACGCGTCGGTGTACAAGGACGTCCGCGGGAACGTGCTCGGCGTGTTCGCCGCCGCCCGCGACGTGACGGCGCAGAAGAAGGCCGAGCAGGAGGTCGCCGACCAGCGCACCCGCGAGCTCGAGCGACTCGGCGAGCTGGAGCGCTTCCAGCGGCTCACCGTCGGGCGCGAGCTCAAGATGATCGAGCTGAAGAAGGAGATCGAGGAGCTCCGCAAGGGCGTCCCGCCGGACAGGCTCGCGCGCTGATGCCGCGGCCGGCACCCCATGGGGCGGGGCTCGACCTCTCCCTGCCCGACACGAACCGCGCCATCCTCAACATCCTCGAGGACTTCTCGGCGGAGCGTGTCCGGCAGGGCGACACGCAGAAGGCGATCCTCAACATCCTCGATGACTTCGGCGACGAGAAGCGGCGGCTCGAGGAGACGCAGCGCGCCGTCCTGAACATCCTCGACGACAGCGGAGAGGAGCGGGCGCGGCAGGACACGATGCACCGCGCCCTCCTCAACATCCTCGAGGACTTCGGCGGCGAGAAGGCGCGGCTCGAGGCGACCCAGCGCGCGATCCTCAACATCCTCGACGACTTCGAGGAGGAGAAGCGGAAGGTGGAGGCCGTGAACACGGAGCTCCGCCGCGAGGTGAGCGACCGGGCCGCCGCCGAGCAGGCGCTCCGGGAGAAGACGGACGCGCTCGGGCGGTCCAATGCCGAGCTCGAGCAGTTCGCGTACGTGGCGTCGCACGACCTCCAGGAGCCGCTCCGGATGGTCTCGAGCTACGTGCAGCTCTTCGAGAGGCGCTACGCCGGGCAGGTGGACCCGCAGGCGAAGAAGTACGTCGACTACGCCGTCGAGGGCGCGAAGCGAATGCAGGCGCTCATCGGCGGCCTCCTCGAGTTCTCTCGCATCGGTCGCATCGACGAGCCGTTCGCGCGGGTGGACACGGGCTCGGCGCTCGACCTGGCGCTCCTCAACCTGCGGACGGCGATCGACGAGAACGAGGGGGCGGTGACGCGCGGCCCGCTCCCGATCGTCACGGGGAACGCCGGTCGCCTGGCGCAGGTGTTCCAGAACCTCGTCGGGAACGCCCTCAAGTTCCGGCGGCCCGATCAGGCCCCCTCCATCCACGTGTCCGCCGTCTCCCGCGGCGAGGAGTGGCTGTTCGCGGTGAAGGACAACGGGATCGGCATCGACGCACAGTACGTCGAGCGGATCTTCGTCATCTTTCAGCGGCTGCACACGCGCGCCGAGTACCCGGGGACCGGGATCGGCCTCTCGATCTGCAAGAAGGTGATCGAGCGTCACGGGGGCCGGATCTGGGTCGAGTCGGAGCCGGGCGCGGGCGCCACATTCCTCTTCACGCTGCCGCGAGGCGGGTAGACCATGGACCCAGCGACGAACACCTCCAGACGGATGCACGTCCTCCTGGTGGAGGACAACCCCGGGGACGCCGATCTCGTCCTCGACGCGGTGCGCGAGTTCCCGTGCGACGTCTCGGTGGCGAGCGACGGCGTCGAGGCGCTCGAGTTCCTCCGCAGGGAGGGCCGGCACGCCGGCGCGAGGGAGCCCGATCTCGTCCTCCTCGACCTGAACCTCCCCAAGCTCGGCGGCCGCGAGGTGCTCGGCCGGGTCAAGGACGATCCCGCGCTGAAGCACATCCCGATCGTCATCCTCAGCTCGTCACACGCGGAGCAGGACCTCCTCGACACCTACCGCCTGCACGCGAACTGCTTCGTGACGAAGCCGGTCGATCTGCACGACTTCCTCGCGTCGGTCGGCGCCGTGGCGCAGTTCTGGCTCGCGGTCGTGAAGCTCCCGAGCGCCGCGGGGAAGTGGTGAGCGCGGTGCGATCACCTCGATAGGGCGGCAAGGTCGCGGATGACGCAGCTGGGGCAGCAAGCGGTGAAGCGGATCCTCCTCGTCGAGGACAACCCGGGGGACGTGGACATGGTCCGCCTCGCCCTCGAGGAGGGCGCAGAGCCCGGCGCGTTCGAGCTGGACCAGGTCGCGAGGCTCTCCGCCGCCGTGGCCCGGGTCGCGGCGTCGTCGCCGCCCGACGTGATCTTGCTCGATCTCTCGCTGCCGGATGCGTTCGAGCTCGAGGGGCTGCGCAGGTTGAACGAGGCTGCGCCCGATATCCCGGTGGTGGTCCTCACCGGCTCGGCGAACCGCGAGATCGGAGCAGCGGCCATCCAGGCCGGCGCGCAGGATTACCTCATCAAGGGCGTGGATGGAGCGCTCGTGCCGCGCGCGGTGCGCTACGCGATCGAGCGCCACGAGCGCGCGACCCAGGCAAGGCTGCTCGCGAAGGAGCAGGCGGCCCGGGCGGAGGCCGAGGCGGCGCGCGAGCGGATGTCGATGCTCGCGGCGGCGAGCACCGCCGTCTCTCACTCGCTCGAGAGCCGGCATGCGCTCGTGTCGCTCGCGTCCGCCACCGTGCCTCGGTTCGCGGACTGGTGCGCGATCCGGACGAGCGACGCGCAAGGGGACCCGCCGGAGTGGATCATCGCGCGCGGCGACGCCGAGGCGGCTGCCGGGGTCTCCGCCCGCCTCGACGCGGTGCTCGCCGCCCCCGGCACGCGGCGCGGCCCGGGCGCCGTCGCGACCACCGGGCGAGCCGAGATCCAGGAAGACGTGCGCGCCGACCCGGCGCCGTCCGCCTGGACGGCTGCGCTCGAGGAGCTCGGCGTGCGCTCCGCGATCGTGGTCCCGGTACGCCTGATCGACGACGTGTTCGGGGTCATCGTGTTCGCCGCAGCGGAGCGGCGCTTCGGGCAAGACGACCTCGCCGTCGCCGAGGAGATCGGGCGCCGGGCAGCGGTCGCGATCACGAATTGCCGCCTGTACCGCGAGGCGCGCCTCGCGGTCGCTGCGCGCAACGAGTTCCTGGCGGTCGCCGCGCACGAGCTCCGGACGCCGCTCGCCGTGCTTCAGCTCAAGCTGCAGCAGGTCGAGGTGAAGCAGGCGACCTCGGTGTGCGGGACGTGCGAACACGCGATCCCGGCCGACTACGCCGGGGCCGCGCGCCAGATCTCGCGGCTCGGGCACCTCGTCGAGGCGCTGCTGGACGTGTCACGGATCGTCGGCAGGCGGGTGAAGCTCGACCGCGAGGAGCTCGACCTGCGCGACATCGCACGTGACGCGATCGAGCGTCTCGGGGAGATGGCCGCCCGGCACCGGTCGACGCTCGTGCTCCGCTGTCCGGAGCCGGTTCGCGGGACGTGGGACCGGCTCGCGATGGAGCGCATCCTGGGGAACCTGCTGTCGAACGCCCTCAAGTTCGGCGCCGAGCAGCCGATCGAGGTCCGCCTCGGGGCCGACGGGGAGCACGCCGTGATCGACGTCGAGGACCACGGGATCGGGATCGCGCCCCACGACGTGGACAGGATCTTCGATCAGTTCGAGCGGGCGGTGTCGTCGCGGCACTTCGGCGGCCTCGGGCTCGGCCTGTACATCACGCGACGGCTGGTCGAGGAGCACGGTGGGAGCATCACGGCCACGAGCCGACCGGGCTCGGGCTCGTTGTTCACGGTTCGGCTCCCGCGCGCGGGCCCGTCGCGTGCGGGCCGGGCGTGACCTGATGGCCGCGTCCAGGATCGTCCGGGGCCGCGAACAATTCGTCACCGACGCGTGCCGCCACGTACATGCCGGTCGTTAGCTTTCCCGGTGAGACCCCACACCGGAGGAACGATCGATGCCACGTCGCCGTATCTCGAAGGTTCTCGCCGTCGAAGACGCGCACCTCACCCGGCGCAGGTTCGTGCTCGGGACGATCGGCGCGGGTGCGGCCGTCGTCGCCGCCGCGTGCGGCGGCGGGAGCGAGGATGCGGCCGGGGCCGATGCCGGAGCGGGGGACACGACCAGCGACCCCGCCGCGTGCACGCTCTACCCGCAGCAGACCGAGGGCCCGTACTACCTGGACCTCGACCTCCTGCGCCGCGACATCACCGAAGGGAGAGAGGGAGTCCCGCTGCGCCTCACCGTCCGCGTCGTCCGCGCGAGCGACTGCGCTCCGCTGCCGAGCGTCGCGGTGGACGTGTGGCACGCGGACGCGGACGGCGTCTACTCCGGCTACGCAGGCCAGCAGGGCGGGCTCGACACCACCGGCGAGACGTTCCTGCGCGGGACGCAGGTGACGGACGACGACGGGAGCGTCGAGTTCGAGACGATCTACCCGGGCTGGTACGCCGGCCGCACGACCCACGTCCACTTCAAGGTCCACCTGTCCACGTCCTCGGAGGCGACGTCGCAGATGTACTTCCCCGAGGACGTCACCGCGGCCGTCTACGCGACGCCGCCCTACGACGCGCGCGGGCAAAAGGACACGTCGAACGCCGCCGACGGCGTCGCCCGCAACGACCTGCCGCCGCTCCTCACGATCACGGAGGGTGACGGTGAGTACGTGGCGACGCTCACCGTCGCGATCGCGACGTAGCGTGCGGTGACTCAGGGCGCCTTGTACCGGATGCCGTGCTTCCGGTTGACCTCCTCGAGCTCGCGAGCCGTCCCGGTGCGCGGCTCAGCCCCGGGCGGCACGCCGATGATCCGGAAGCCGTCGTCCATGCCGGGGGCGGAGAACATCCACAGGACGTCGAGCGCTCGGGCGACCCCGCGCCCGAGCCGCCGCCAACGAGCGAACCCGGCGGTCAGCGGCCGATCGGGAATGTCGGGTAGCCATCCCTGCAGAGCCGTTGCCGGGCGGAGCCCGTCGGCGCAGGTTCGCCCCCTCCCTCACTCACAGGCAAGGAGGCCCCATGCGCTGGATGGCTTCTCTTCCCGCAATCACTGCGACGCTGCTGTTCCTCGCCGGGGCGGAGGGCTGCGGAAAGCCGGCCCCCGAGGAGGGGCTCGCGACCTCCGCCCTCGACAGGCCGTACGGCACGTCGCGTCTCGTCGCGAGCAAGTTCCTCCGCCTGCGACCCCTGCCGTTCGAGCCCGCCGGGACGACGGGCGGTGGGCTCAGCAAGTCGCAGATCGAGCAGTTCCGCTGCGCGAGCAGCGGAGACCCGACCGCCGCGGTGGACATCAGCTGCAACACGGAGGAGCTCGGCCAGGACTGGGCGCCGGACAACGAGATCGCGGTGGTGGTGAACCCGCTCGACCCCGGCCACGTCGTGGCGGGCTCGAACGACTACTTCTACCGGTTCAACAACGCGACCGGGGCCCGACAGGCGCTCGTGCCCACCGGGTTCTTCACCAGCTTCGACGGCGGCGCCACCTGGATCGACGGCCAGATCCCGCTGCGGTCCGGCAATGGCGCCGGCGACCCGTCCCCTGCGTTCGTGGCGGCGCTGAGCGACCCGGCCGACGCACACGGCGCGGTGGTGCTCATGGCGCAGCTCGAGAACACCGGTGGCGCGGGCGGCTTCTACGTCACGCAGGGTGACGTCTCGGTCAGCCGCTCGACGGACGGCGGGGTGACGTGGAGCGAGCCGATCACCGTGATGCAGGGCACCGGCGCGGCCCTCGGCCCGGCGAACCGGGGCGTCTTCTACGACAAGGAGTGGCTGACGGTGGACAACAGCCCGGCCTCGCCCTTCTACGGGCGGGCGTACGTCGTGGCCACCCGCTTCCTCAACGCGCTCTTCGGCAGCTACGCCGAGTCGCCCATCACCCTGAGCTGGTCCGACGACGGCGGCCTCACCTGGAGCCAACCGGTGGAGATCTCCGGCTCGCATCCGAGCTGCACGAGCCAGTCGACCGGGCCCGCCGGCGAGTGCGACGAGGACCAGTTCGGCATCCCGGCGGTGGCGACCGACGGCACCCTGTACGTCCACTTCGCGAACGGCCAGAACGAGGCCGAGTGGGAGCCCGACGACGCGTTCGACACGCAGCTCCTGGTCGTGCGCTCCACCGACGGCGGGGTCACCTTCACGGCGCCCTCGCAGGCGGCCCAGCTCGAGGACGGCGCCGCCGATATGCCGTACTCCGTGATCGGCCGGCAGACGGTGTGGGGCCACCAGATCCGGTGGGCGCCCTACGGCAACATCGCGGTCGATCCCACCGACCCGTCCCACGTGACGGTCATCTGGTCCGACCGCGGCACGCCCAACCCCAACGCGACCCCGGGCTGCATCGACGCCGATCCGGCGCCCCCCGCGTACGACCCGTGCGACGCCGGTCCCGGCAGCGACCTCGACGTCTTCGCCGCCGAGTCGTTCGACGCCGGTGCCACCTGGTCCGCGCGGACGCTGGTGGACGACGGCGGCGGCGCGTCCCAGTGGTTCCCCTGGGCCGGCTACCGTCCAGACGGCTCGCTCGTCATCGCCTGGGACGAGGACACCGCGCCCGCGCCGGCCGACACGTTCGTGCACGTCCTGTGGGACGGGGGCGCGACGGAGACGCTCTCGCCCGCGCCGGAGCAGGTGGACCTCTCGCTGACGCACTGGAGCGGCCAGTACGTGCCGCCTTCGGCGTGGCCCACCGTCTGCGGGCCGGCCGGCTACGGCGACCCCCCCGTCACGGACGCCGAGGGCAAGGACTGCAACGTCTTCCACGGCGACTACACCGGCCTCGCGGTCGGCGCGGACGGCTCGGTCCACGTGGTCTGGACGGGGCTGAACCGCCTCGAGGTCTCGCCGCAGGTGGACTTCTACACGGGCGGCCTGCACGACGGGTACGCGCAGGACGCGATGTACGCGCGGCGCTGACGGTCCCGGAACGCCGGAGGTTCCGGACCCCCGGCACCGGTCGACGATGCGACCCGCGTTCTCGCCGGCCGAGACCGCGGGCCGCATCGTGATCGCCGCGCCCTCGGGGCGGTGCGAGCATCGGGGTCACGCCCATGAAGACGTCTCGCTCGTGCAGCTCGGGCCTCCTCACCGCTCCGCGCTCCGCGGCCGATGGGGAGCCGGGCAGGAACGGTAGCCGTGCCGCTCGTCCCACTGCTGGTGGCTAGCCTCCGCGATCCAGAAGGCGCCGGCGGGGGCGATCTCGGTGGTGATCCGGTCGGCGAGCGTGACCTGCTCCGCGTCGCGGGACGCGACCGCCGCGCGCTGCTGCTCCGGTCCGAAGGTGAAGATCGCGGAGCGGTACTGGCTCCCGAGATCCGGCCCCTGGCGATCGCCGCTCGTGGGATCGTGGCTCTTCCAGAAGACCTCGAGGAGCGCCGCGTAGCTCACCCGGCGCGGGTCGAACTCCACGAGGACGGCCTCGGCGTGGCGGGTGCGGTGCGAGCTGACGGCCTCGTAGGTCGGATCGGGGGTGCTGCCGCCGATGTAACCGACCGCCGTCGCGACCACGCCGTCGACCCTCCGGAACCGCTCCTCCACGCCCCAGAAGCAGCCCTGGGCGAAGACCGCGAGCTGGTTCTCACCGGACGCCGTGAGCGGCGTCCCGCGGCCGACGTCGCCCGGCCTCGTCCCGAGGCTCGGATTCCCGATCATGTCCCGTCCCCCGGCCGGCGCCCCCGCGCCTGCGCCGATCCTCAGCGCGGCGACGCCGCCCACCGCGAGCGCGCAGAGCAGCAGCCCGATCTTCACGGGGAGGCCCTCCCGTCGTGGGCGGCTGCCTGGAACAGCTTCGCGTACTCGCCGTAGCCTTCCTCGGCGAGCCGCTCGACCGGGACGAAGCGCAGCGCCGCGGAGTTGATGCAGTAGCGCAGGCCGGTGGGCCGCGGACCATCGTCGAACACGTGGCCGAGGTGCGAGCCCGCGAGCCTCGAGCGGACCTCGGTCCGCGGGTAGAGGAGGTGGTGATCCGTCCGCGCCGAGATGGCGCCGGGATCCACCGGCCGCGTGAAGCTCGGCCAGCCGGTGCCGGAGTCGAACTTGTCGAGCGAGCTGAAGAGCGGCTCGCCGGAGACGACGTCCACGTAGAGGCCCGCGCGATGGTGGTCCCAGTACGCGTTCCGGAAGGGCGGCTCCGTGCCCTCGCGCTGCGTCACCCGGTACTGCTCGCGCGTGAGCTGCTTCTTCAGCTCGTCGTCGGACGGCTTCTCGAACGTCGACATGCTCGGTGACCTCCACGTCTGGATCGGGCGCTGCGCGGGCTCCGCTCCGCCGGCGCCGGGCGGCGGGACGAGGAGCAGCCAGGTGAGGGCGACCGCGCGGCGGGAGCTTCCTGGAAACATGCCCCCGGGTACGCACCGAGCCCAGGCGCCGTTACGCGTGGCGGAGCGCCCTCGTGGGTCGTCCGTCGACGCGAACGGGGGACGGCTCCGGAGCGCCGCCGCCGGATCGGTCACGACCGGCCCATGCCGGCGTAACGTCGGGCCCACCGCCCACGTATGCGGAGCGGGGTGGACGAGGAGGCCCTGATGGAGGCCTACGTAGCGGGTGACGCGGAGGCGTTCGAGCGCCTGTTCCGCTCGCTCGCTCCGTCGATCCACGCCTTCTTCGCGCGTGCCGTGGGCCAGGGCGCCCTCGCCGAGGACCTGTTGCAGACGACCTTCCTCAAGCTGCACGCGGCGCGCGGGAGCTGGCGCGGCGGCGAGCGGCTCCGCCCGTGGGTCTTCACGATCGCGGCGCGGGTCCGCGTCGACTGGCTCCGGAGACAGGGCCGCACCGAGGAGGAGCTCGACGCGGACGGCGTCGCCGACCCCGAGCCGAGCGGCGATCCGGCGGGGGCCCTCCTCGCCCGGGAGCGGGCCGAGCGGGTCCGAGCCGCGCTCGATCGCCTGCCGGAGCCCCAGCGCCTCGTCGTGCACCTGCACCGGCTCGAGGGGCTGACCTTCGGCGAGATCGGGAAGGTGCTCGGGATCTCCGAGGGAGCGGCCCGGGTGCGCGCGTTTCGCGGGTACGCAGCGCTCCGCGCGCTGCTCGCGGATCTCGTCACGGAGGAGGGCCGATGACGGACTGCGAACGCATCCGCGCCGAGGCGCCCGGGCTCGCGGCGCTGCATCCACAGGCCCCGGAGCGCGTCGCGGCGATGGCGCACGCGAGCGGCTGCGCCGGGTGCGCGCGCGCCCTGCGGGAGGGCGAGCGGCTGCAGGTGCTCCTCTCCGGGTGGGTCCCCGCGCCGCTCCCCGCGGGCGCGCTCGAGCGAGCTTCGCGGGAGGTGCGCGAGCAGCTCCGGCGCGATGCGAGGCGGCGGCGGATCGGCGCCGTCGCGGGCGTCTGCGGATCGGTTCTGGTGTTCGTCGCGTTCGGCCGAGGTCGATCTCCGTCCGTCTCGGACTGGGCGCTGGCGGCGGCGCTCTGGGCGCTCGCCGTCGCCCTGGCCGCGACCGCGAGCCGCAAGCCGATGCACACCACGGCGCTGGCCGTGGCGGGTGCCGCCGGGGCCGCGATCCTCTCGGCGACCCCCGGCCCGTTCGCCGCGCCGCTCGGGCTCGAGTGCCTCGCGACCGAGGTGGCGTCGGCCGCGATCGTCGTCGGGGCGGTGTGGCTGGCCCATCGCGCCGGCACGACCTCGCCGGTCCGCTCCGCGATCGCCGTCGCGGCGGCGGCCGGGGCGCTCGCCGGCGACGCCGCGCTCCAGCTCACGTGCGCGGCCCACACGGCGCTCCCTCACGTGCTGACGTTCCACGTGGGAGGCGTCGTCCTCGCCGCGGCGGCGAGCGTCGCCTGGCGCACGCCCCGGCCCGTGCCAGCGTGACGGGAGCACGCCCGCCGTGGCCGGCGCCGCGAGGCCGCGGAGGGCGGCGCCGTCAGTTCTCGAGGCGAACCTCGCGGAAGCGGATGAACGTACGTGAAGAGAGAGAGCGGACCGATCGTGAAGCGAGCGCGTCACCGCCGCTCGACGATGCGGAACTCTACGCGCCGGTTGCGGGCGCGCCCCTCCTCCGTGTCGTTCGAGTCGAGAGGCCGCGCCGGGCCGAAGCCCTCCGCGTCGAGCCGCGTCGCGTCCACGCCGCCCCGCTCCACGAGCCAGCGCTTCACGGCGATGGCCCGCTTCTCGGAGAGCACCACGTTGAAGCTCGTGGACCCCTTCGCGTCGGTGTGCCCCTCGACCCCGACCCGGGTGAGCTCGGGGTGGCCGACGAGGACCTGGGCCACCTCCCCGAGCAGCCGCTCGCTCTCGGGGCGGATCACGTCGCGGGCGGTCTCGAACTGGACGGACTGGAGGATCTCGATCCGATCCCGGGTCAGCTTGACGAGCGCGGGCGGCGGCTCGGCCGCGGCCGGCGCGCCGTCGCGGGCTGGCTCGGCGGCGGGTGGCTCGGTCTCGGGCTGCGCAGGGAGGGGCGGCTCGACGGCGGTGGCCTCCGCGGTGGCCGGCGGTTCGACGGGTGTGCTCGGTGCGGGCTCCGGCGCGGGCTCGGCGGCGGGCGGGGCCGCGGGCGTCGCCTCCGGAGGCGCGACTGCGGCCGCCGGCTGCGCAGCCGGCTCGAGCGACCGCCGGAAGGACCTGGCCGGTGGACGCCAGCTCACCTGGGCGACGAGCCGCACCGGCGCCGCGCCCGGCGCCCGGTCGAGGCCCGTGCCGAGCGCCAGGCCCGCGTCGATCGCGCCGCGCTGCCAGTGCCCCCCGACCAGCGCCTCCACGGGCGAGGCGTTCTCCCCCTCGAGCTGGAAGCGGCCGAAGAGCTCCGGCCCGAAGCGCCACGCGCCCGTCCGCCACGCACCGCCGACGCCGAAGGTGATGGCCGGCCCGGTCCGCGTGATGACGCGGTCGCTCGACGTTCGCTGGAGATAGCCGACCGTCCCGCCGTACTCGAGCGGCCCGGCGCTCCCGCTGGCGACGACCTTGGGCTGGACGCGGAAGCTGCCGTCGGACGCGAAGGCGTCGATCGAGCCGGTCGGCAGCCAGAGGTCGAGCGCGGCCGCGAGGGCGAGCGGGCCGAACCGGGGCAGCGGCGTGCGGGCGCCCAGCTTCAGGTCGCCGAGCGCCGACGTCGCGACCGGGGCCAGCGCGGCGATGGGCTGGGACCCCGACTGATGGAGCGCGACGGGCACGGACAGGTCGAGGAGCAGGCGGTCGCCGAGCCCGAGCGACGCCTGGAGGAAGCCCCAGAGCTGGCGTTGAACGATCCGCCCCCCGGGGATGGTCTCGCCGCCGCGCTGGAGGACGAGCGGCTCGTCGGCGAAGGAGAGGACCAGGGCCGCGGTGGGGACGAGGTGGCCGGGCACGCCGGTGCCGGGCAGCGTGAAGAACCGGTCGCCGGCCGGCGGCGGCTCGTAGGTCTGCAGCGCGAAGGCGCGGGCCGTGGGGGCCGGCGTCTGCGCGGAGGCCGCTGCGCCCAGGAGCGCGAGCAGGAGGCCGGCGAGCAGGTGGCGGGCGCTCATGGCTGCCTCCCGCCCTGCGGCGCGCGACGCGGGCGGCGCCTCGCCGTGAGCGCCAGGGCCAGTACGGACCAGAGCGCCAGGGCTCCGCCGCCGCCGGTCGTGCAGCCGCAGCCCCCGGCGCGCGCGACGAGGGCGTCGGGCGCCACGCAGGTCTGCTGCAGGCAGAGGTCGCCGCCCGAGCAGTCGGCGTCCACCTCGCACCCGAGGATCCGATCCACCTCGACGTCCACGGTGTAGTCGCCCGTCGTGCCGTCGGCGTCGATCAGGCGGAAGGTGAGCCGATCGTCGCCGGCGAAGCCGTCGGCGCCGAGGTAGCCGACCTGGAGCTGGGCGAGGTCGACGCTCGCGGTGCCGTGGGCGGGCGCGAGGGTGACCGAGAGCCCGAGCGCGTCGCCGTCGGCGTCGTAGCCGGCGTCGATGGGCGCGAGCGGGCGCTCGCGCGTGGCGACCCGGCGACGCCAGGCGCCGGACGGCCCCTGCGCGTCGGCTGCCGGGGTCCCCGGATCGAGAACCGCGGCCAGCTCGAGGGCCGCCGGCCCCGCGTCGAGGCGCTCCAGCCCGGTCTCGTCGTCCATGCGCCAGCAGGAGAGGAGCCCGGGCTCGGACCCCAGGAGCGGGCGGCGCGCGTCGGCGGCCACCTCGGCCACGGTCCGGGTGGCGGACCAGACGCGGAGCTCGTCCACCTCGCCGGTGAAGCCGTCGCCGACCGTCAGCGTCTCGCCGGGTCCGGCGCCTAGGGGGCCGTCCACCGCGCCGACCTCGACGCCGTCGAGGACCACCGTGACGCCCGCCTCACCGGCGAGCAGCGCCACCTGGTGCCAGGCGCCGTCGGAGAGCTCGGCCGGGATGCTGGAGATGGCATCACCCAGCGTCACGGTGAGGTGGCCCCGGTCGGGCGCGACGCCGAGCGCCCAGCGGGCGCCGGTGGCGTCGCCGAGCCGCGCCAGCGTGGGCGTGGCGCCGACCTCGTCGGGCGCGGTCCAGGTGGCGCGGGCCCAGAGCTCGATGGTGCCGGTGGGTCGATCGAGGGCGCCCGCCGCGGCCGCCGTGGAGCGCAGCGCGTGGCCCGGGCCGAGGCGGAGGGCCCTGCCGGAGCCGGCCACCGGCGGCGTGTTCTCCACCACCTGACCGCCCGCGAGCGCGCCGGACGCAGCGGCGAAGCGCGCCGAGGCGGCGAGCTGCGCGCCGACCGGGTGGTTGCCCTTCCTCAGGGTACGGGTGGTGAGCCGCGCGACGCCGTCCACCAGCGCGGCGGTGCCGAGCTCGGTGTCGCCGTCGGTGAACGTGACGGTGCCCTCCGGCGTGGCGTGGGCCGACGTGGCCGTGGCGGTGAAGGTCACCGGCTGGCCGGCGCGCGAGGGGTTGCGCGAGGAGGCGACGGCGAGCGCGGTGGGGCTCGCCCCCACGGTCAGGTCCGCGCTGCCTTCACCCGCCGAGAAGGCGGCGTCGCCGCCGTAGGAGGCGACGAGGGGGTGGAGCCCGGCCGCGGGCGACGCGAGCGTGAAGGTGGCCACGCCGGCCGCGTCCGCCGTGGCGGTGCCGACCGCCGTCTGGCCGTCGCGGAGCGTGACGGTGCCGCCGGGGATCCCGGCGCCGGCGACGGGCGTCGTCAGCGTGACCGTCACCGTGACGGGCTCGCCGAACTCGGAGGGTGAGGGGCTCGCCACGACGGCCACTGCGACGGTGGCGCGCTGCACGCCCTGCGTCGCGGTGCCCCGGCTGCCGGCGAAGCTCGCGTCGCCGGCGTACTCGGCGGCGAGGGCGTGGAGACCGACCTCGAGCGCCGAGGTGTCGAGCCGGGCCGTGCCGCCCGCGTCGAGCGCCGCGATGCCCAGCACCGTGACGCCGTCCAGGAACACCACGTCGCCCGTGGGCACGCCCAGCCCGAAGGCGGCGGGCGTGACCGTGGCGCTCAGGGTCACCGGGGCGCCGAACGCGGGCGCCGGGTCGGAGACCGCGAGCGCCGTCTCGGTGAGGGCGCGCTGCACGGTGTGGTCGAGCGGCGCGTCGCCCGGGAGGAAGCGCGCGTCGCCGCCGTAGCTCGCGAAGAGCGCGTGGTCGCCCGCAGGCAGGTCGGCCACCTCGATCACGGCCCGTCCCGTGCCGTCGAGCGTCGCGCTGGCGAGCGGCGTGAGGCCCACGCGGAGGGTGACGGTGCCGCCCGGCGTGCCGGAGCCCGGGCTCGAGGCGCCGACGGTGACGACGAACGCGACCGGCTGGCCGGCGATCGACGGCGCCGGGCTCGCGGCCACGGCGACGGCCGCGGCGGCCAGGTCCACGGCCTGGGTGTGGCGGGTGGAGGCGGGGAGGAACGAGGCGTCGCCC